>Ga0208767_1001860_pt1 | contig 16369 bp, 19 predicted proteins | sample VirMetDEL_Mar_21_FD_184514 | JGI IMG/M metagenome (GOLD analysis project Ga0208767, IMG submission 184514) | Aqueous microbial communities from the Delaware River and Bay under freshwater to marine salinity gradient to study organic matter... | ecosystem: Environmental > Aquatic > Marine >... | reverse complement strand
TGCTGTTTTAGCGAAGGGATCAAAAGTTTTGAGTTTGGGCGTCAATAAGAATCAGTTTAGTTCTTTTGCGGCTAAGTTCAAGAAAAAACCAGAACACGCTACTGTTCACGCAGAACTTGGTTGTATACTAGGGGTTGACAGGCGTTCAACCTCTGGGGCAACCATTTATGTCGTGCGCATTAGCCCGCAAGGAGAATGGCGTATGTCAAAGCCTTGTTGTATGTGTCAAGCCGCAATGCGGTATGTTGGCATTAGACGAGTGATTTACTCTGTCGACAAAAAATTTATAGGAGAAATGAAATTATGAATGGACAATTAGTTGAATACCACAACCCGTCATACTGCGAGCGGTATGGTATTGTGAAAGAAGTGCGAAAAGATGGAAAAACGTTAATTGCAACAAGTTGGTTTGCGTTAGCCGGATCCTCCAGCCTCTACTCAGAACCACACAGGATCTCAGAAGAGAAAGCTTTTATTAGATTAACGCCAGAAGATGTGTATGCTCGTCGAAAATCAATCCAAAACCACTTTGAAGGCCTTTGGAAGACTAGAAATGGAAGTATGGCCTCTACAAAGACACTAGTGTTTGCGAACACGTTAGGAGACGGTACCCTTGAAGGGGAAATTAGTTTCCTGCCGGCAAATATGGCCGAAGAGTTAGTCGACTATTTTCTGAGTATGGGATGGTTTGCAAATGCCGAATAAAAAGATTATGATCATCGATGCCCTCAATATGTTTTTGAGGTCATATGTTGTAAACCCCTCTCTTGGGCCTAATGGGGATCCGATCGGTGGGTTCTATGGCTTTCTCAAGTCAATGCAGAAATGTATTCGTGAGATCGATCCGCAAGAAGTTCACATCTGTTGGGACGGACCAGGAGGAGCAGTTCGCAAAAGATCCGAGAACAAAGGATATAAAGAAGGTCGTAAACCAATCAAAATGAATTGGAACTATGACCATCTTACTGACGATGACAAACTAAAAAACAAAGTTTGGCAACAACTGCGCTTGATAGAGTATTTGGAGACCTTGCCGGTAAAGCAATACCTCCACAAAGGAATAGAGGCTGATGATATTATTGCTTATTTATGTACTTTCCCAGGCTCAAAAGACGCAGTAAAGATCATTGTATCCAGCGACAAGGACTTTTTACAACTTTGCTCCAAAGATACTATTTTATACCGTCCCATTTCAGATAGTTTTGAGACTCATAAAACAGTAACAGAAAAGTATAAAGTACACCCAACCAACATGGCGCTGGCTAGGGCCGTAGAGGGCGACAAGTCAGACAACCTACCCGGTGTGAAGGGTGTCGGCATCAAAACGCTTGCAAAGGCCTTTCCGTTCCTTTCAGAGGATAAGTTCTATGGGGTTGATGACATTCTCAAAGGCTGTAGAAAGGTAGAGAAAAAAATGTCTGTCCACAAAAAGCTGCTAGAGTCCAAGGACCTTCTATACAGCAACTATAAAATGATGCAACTTTATGCGCCAGACATTCCGATTGGGGTTGCGGACGACACAAAAGAAGTGTATAATGAACCGTTCTCGTATAGTCAGAAAGAATTTGATGCGAAACTGATCAAAGAAGGGTTGGGCGCCTACGACTGGTCCTCACTCCGTCTTTTTTCTAGAATGGTAATGAACAACCAAAGAACCCTAGCGAAACAAGGAGCATAACTATGATTAAAGATACAACATTTGGTAGTAAAGACGGGTTCGAGAAGTTTGGTAAGTCTTTCCAAGAAAAGCTTTGCAAACTTATTATGTTCGATCGTCCTTTTGCCGATCAGATGGAAGAAGTCCTGGACGTGTCTTTTTTCGAGAACAAAGCTTTACAAGAACTAACAAAGCTTATTTTCAGACATAGAACAGAATACAGTGTTCATCCGTCCGAAGAAACCTTAGAGACTTTGGTAAGAACTGAAATCACAGATCTACCAGAGTCAGTCCAGGCAACGATTCGAAACTTTGTTGCAAAATCTATTGGAAATCAGATTGTAGCAGACTCTGACTACATTAAAAACCAAGCATTAGACTTTTGTAAGAAGCAGAAACTCCAAGAAGCTATTTTACACTCTATCTCTTTGATCAAAAGCTCTTCGTTTGACGAGGTAAAAGGAGTTATCGACGAAGCACTAAAGCTTGGAATGGACAATGACTTTGGTCACGACTTTATCAAGGACTTTGATGCTCGGTATGTAGAAAAGCCTAGGCACCCCGTTACAACAGGATGGTCGCTTATTGACGATCTAACACAAGGTGGCCACGGTATTGGAGAGCTAGGTGTAGTTATCGCACCAACAGGAGCAGGAAAATCAATGGCCTTGGCCCATCTAGGAGCACAAGCTGCGAAAGCAGGTAAGACTGTTGTTCATTATACGCTGGAACTATCTGATAAAGTAGTAGCACAAAGATACGATTCTTGTATTTCCGAGATCAAACTAAATGAACTAAAAAATAGAAAAGAAGATGTTTTAGACTCAATCAAAGAGATCGAGGGCGCCATTATTGTAAAGGAGTATCCAACAAAATCAGCATCTGTTGCGACTCTTGACCGCCACCTGGAAAAGCTAGTATCAAGAGGCATTCCCATTGGTACAATCGTTGTTGATTATGCCGATCTTTTAAAGTCCGTAACTAGTTATAAGGACAAAAGATTTGAACTTGAATCTATCTATGAAAACCTACGAGGTCTAGCACAAAAATACGCTTGTCCTATTTGGACCGCATCTCAGACAAACCGTTCTGGTGTTAATGCCGAAATCGTAACGATGGAAGCTATTTCAGAAGCATTTAGTAAGTGCTTTGTTGCTGATTTTATTTGCTCGCTCTCTAGGACAATCGATGATCGAAACAATAATACCGGCCGTTTGTATGTCGCAAAAAACAGAAACGGTGCGGATGGGCTAGTTTTCCCTTTATATATGGACACCAGCAATGTTAAGATTCGAGTCTTAGAGCCAACAAATGAATCAATCGAAGACCTAAAAAAGAATACAGCAAAAAGACAGATGAATCATCTGCGAGAACAATACAAACAAATGAAAACCGAAGGAGAAAATAGTTAATGGAACTTGCTACAAAGATTTTATCAGACATCACGGTGCACATGAAGTACGCCAAATACGACCCGGTCCAGCAGCGTAGGGAAAGTTGGGACGAGTTGGTAAATAGAAACATGTATTTGCACGTTAAGAAGTATCCAGATCTAGCCGGGGAAATCGTCAATGTTTATGAGGACTATGTAAGGCCTAGAAAAGTTCTTCCTTCAATGCGCTCAATGCAGTTTGCCGGAAAGCCTATTGAGGTTGCGCCAAACAGAGTATACAACTGCGCTTATTTACCTATTGACCATCCAGCAGCTTTCTCAGAGACAATGTTTCTTCTTCTTGGAGGAACAGGTGTAGGATACTCAGTACAAACTCACCACGTTGAAAAACTTCCCGAGATCCGCCGGCCAAATGAAAAGAGAACTCGTCGTTTTCTTATTGGCGACTCAATTGAAGGCTGGGCTGATTCTGTAAAAGCACTAATCTTATCTTACTATCGTGGTACTTCTAGGATCCGTTTTGACTTTTCAGACATCCGACCAAAAGGTGCTCGTCTAGTTACATCAGGAGGCAAAGCGCCAGGACCACAGCCTTTGCGTGAGTGTCTTGTAAAGCTTGAAGGCATTCTTTCACAGAAGGAAGATGGCGATAAACTTACTCCGATCGAAGTTCATGACATGATTTGCCACATTGCGGATGCTGTCCTTGCGGGAGGCATTCGCCGTGCCGCTCTTATCGCTCTTTTCTCAGCTGATGATGATGAGATGATTGCTTCAAAGGTTGGAGACTGGTGGGAAACAAACCCACACCGTGGTCGAGCAAACAACTCAGCTGTAATCCTACGCCACAAAGTTGATAAAGATTATTTTCTTTCACTTTGGGATCGAATCCAAAAGTCAGGTTCAGGCGAGCCCGGTATTTACCTATCAAACGATAAGGACTGGGGGACAAACCCTTGTTGTGTCGACGGTGAAACTCTCGTTATGACAGATAAGGGTGAGATGACAATGGCTCAGTTGGTTTCTGAATACCAGAACGGAAGTAACATCAAAGTCGTCTCATTTAGTGAGGACACCGGAGATCTTGAGTTCAGATCTGTCGAAGCAGCCGCAATGACAAGAGAGGACGCCAGTGTGATCAAGGTTGAGACAGAAGATGGTCAGACAATCACTCTAACCCCGGATCACAGAGTATACACTGAGAATCGTGGTTATGTTGAGGCCGCCGACTTGACAGAGGATGACATTCTACTCTACATCGAATAAAACTGGAAAAGTCAAGTTCTTTATTTAGTTTATTTTTTTATTAGATCTTGGCCAACTACAAGCATAAAAAAGATCGAAAATAAAGGCTGTCGTTTTTTTGGCGGGCACACTATTTATAAGTATGAAAACAATACAAGGGTCTGTGCCCGCCAAAGAAATACTAGTTGCGATTGAGAGGATTTACCTGGATTTAGATCGAGGCAAACAAAAGATAATACCTGAAGAGCTAGAGGGCGAGTATCAAACTTATGCCTCGAAGAGATACAAAGAGATGGGCAACTCGTCAAGATCATCGAATAAAAGATCTTTCTTGATTGAGAATGCCCACAGGATCCATCCAAATGAGTTTAGACTGGCTAGAGATTACATTTCTAATCTTTATGGAAATGGATACGGGCTCAAACTAATAGGGAAGCATCTGAACTTAGGTCCAACGAGGGTCCGGACTCTTTTTCGCATTTTAGGCATCACTATAAACAAAGGTCGAAATGTTGTTTATGACAAAACAAGAGAGATAAGGAGCGAAAACCTAAAAGAAAAGTATGTTAGTAGAACTGGGTGGTTTAGAAGTCTAGAAAGACGAACAAACAAGACATCTCGTGGGATCCAGGGCTACTACTACAACCAATCGAGAGGCAAGTATGTCTGGCTACGAAGCACTTATGAATACATTTATGCTAAGTGGCTAGATAGGAACAAGATCGATTGGGATGTAGAGCAACAGACATACCAGTTAGAGGGCACCACATACCGACCAGATTTCTTTATCTATGAAAACGATTCTCTAGTAAAGATTGTTGAGATAAAGGGATACTGGGCGACCGGGGTGAGGAAGACTCGTGAACTATCAGAAACACTAAACATAACGGTCGTGCTAGTAACAGACATAAAACCGTATTACAAACAAAGTTACAAAAAGGAGTTACAAGAATGGAAACACAAGAGAACACTCTACAGCGAAGAACGCTCAAGAGGACAAAAATTAAAAGAATCTCAGTAGAGACAAACAGAGATGTATACGACATCCAAGTTGAGGCAAATGAGAACTTCTTTGCCAACAACGTGCTGGTTCACAACTGTGAAATCGCACTTCGCCCTTATCAGTTCTGTAACCTAACTGAGATCAATGCTTCAGATCTTGACTCACAAGAAGAGTATGAAGCTCGTTGCCGTGCTGCTGCTTTCTTAGGCACGCTCCAAGCCGGTTACACAGACTTTCACTACTTGCGTGATGTTTGGCGAAGAACAACAGAGAAAGACGCACTTATTGGCGTATCAATGACTGGCATCGCATCAGGAGCAGTGTTGGATCTGGACATGGAAGCAGGAGCAAGATCAGTAAAAGAAGAAAATAAAAGAGTTGCCGATCTTATTGGTATTCGTCAAGCCGCAAGAACCACTTGTGTGAAGCCGGCTGGTACAACTTCACTAACGCTTGGAACATCATCAGGTATTCATGCGTGGCATAGTGACTATTACATTCGTCGGCTTCGCTTGGGCAAGAATGAAGCAATCTATTCTTATCTCTCGGAGAACCATCCAGAGTTAGTTGAGGATGAATACTTCCGACCACACGATACAGCAGTTGTTTCAGTTCCTCAAAAGGCGCCCGAAGGAGCCATTTACCGAACAGAAAGCGCCCTATCACTACTCAAACGCATTGAACGAGTTTCACGTGATTGGGTAAAGTCCGGACACCGAAAGGGGGAGAACACACACAACGTTTCAGCGACTGTCTCAGTTCGTGAAAGTGAATGGGATGATGTTGGTGAATGGATGTGGGAAAACAGGAGTCTATAACGGCCTCTCTGTCCTTCCTTATTCTGATCACACACACATTCAGTTACCTTTCCAAGAGTGTTCAAAAGAAGAATACAATGCTTTACTTGGAGCGCTTAAAGATGTTGATCTTACAAAGATCATTGAAACAGAAGACAATACAGACTTAGCAGGCGAACTAGCTTGTGCAGGAGGTGGCAGCTGCGAAGTAAAATAAAGCAAACACATAGTATTATTAAAGCAGGGGCATATGCCCCTGCTTTTTACTTTTCAGGACTATTTATAGTGTAATGGCAGTCTTCAACTATAAAAGTGGTCTAGGTCACGTTGGTTCATATCAAGCATCAGCTATTCCTTTTCTTACTAGTTCATTAACAATTCCGGTGTCGTCTTCAACCCCTTATGAGGTTACGTTTCCAAAAGTAACCCGTTTTGTTGTGATCACAAACAACCTAGATGGAACAAGCGCCAACATCCCTTTGCGGTTTGGCTTTTCCTCGGATGGTGTAAAAGGAGCCGAGAACACAAACTATGGTATATTAAATAACGGTGAAAGTTTTGAAGCAGAGTTCAGAGTCACTAGGCTTTATCTTTTGAGTGATGATGGAGCTGTTGAGTGCAATGCGTCAGTAATTGCCGGGCTTACTGTAGTAGACGCACTAGAGCTAGAAAACAACTGGTCGGGTTCTGCAGGAGTTGGATAATGGGTTTTGTTGATTTAAATAATGCACAATTAGCTGGCGGTGCCATAAAAGTTAATATTGAATCGCCTTCAACCGGGTTCGGTGAACTACAAGTATCACAACTCAATGCTCAGGCTCAAGGTGACTTTGTATATAACGTTGCAAACGAGCAGATCTTTATCACCTCATCTTTTTCAGGAGGTAGCGTTAGCTTTGCTTCCGGGATGTGTGAACTAAACAGCGGCACAAACCCAAGCGGCTCAGCAACAATTCAAACTCGACGAGGCTTAAAGTATCGGCCAGGCCAAGGCTCTCTTATGAGGGCGACTGCTCTTTTCGATACACCAGACGCTGGTAACGCACAATTTGTTGGCGTAGGCACAGCCGAGAGCGGCTATTTTGTTGGTTACTTTGGGGAAAATTATGGCATTCTTCACTCTGAAACAGGACAAAGAGAAATAAGAAAGTATACTGTAAGCAGCGGCGCAAATACCGGTAATGTAACAGTTACCCTGGACGGTGATAGTATTGTTGTGCCCGTAGTGGGAGGAAGCGATCCTGCACGTACGGCATACCAGCTTTCTAATGCGGATTACTCACAACTTGGAAAAGGAGGCTGGATAGCATCGGCCGTTAGCTCCTCGGTGTACTTTATCTCGGCTCGCTCAAACAGCACATCGACGGGATCTTATTCTGCGTCTGGGGCAACCATCGCCGGTACTTTCACTCGAACAAAAGCCGGCCTAGCTCAAACTAACACATTTATCCCTTCATCATCCTTCAACATCGATACACTAGACGGGCAAGGGCCATCTAGAATGATAATAGATCCACAAAAAGGAAATGTATATGAGATCTCATACCAATATTTGGGCTTTGGTAACGCATTTTTCTCTGTTGAAGATCCAGAAACAGGGAAATTCACGCCGGTTCATACAATCAAAAACGCCAATAAAAGAACAACCCCGGTCTTGAAGAACCCAAATGCGTCAGTGTTGGTGACGTCAGCAAACATTGGCGGAACAGCTAGTAAAACATCAAAAACTGTTTCAATAGCTTCGTTTGTTGAAGGGCCAATAGTTCCCTTAGATCCTAGGTTCTCAAAAGGGTTTTTAATACCCACAGTCAACAGCGTGACTTTCTTGCCCATAGCTATGTTCCAAGTGAACAGGACGTACAACGAAGAAAGCTGTTTTGGTGAAATAGACTTGACCAGGCTATCACTTTCAAACGAAACAAACCAGAAGACACTTGAAATCGGACTATTCTTAGACGTCACCGTTTCTGGGGACGTCGACCTACAGCCTGTTGATGGAACAAGCAGCATTGTCTCCTATGCAGAGCTTAGCACTAGCGCAAACGCAATTGTTAACATTGCTAATCTGACCCCATTCCACAGAGCGATCGCTGTCGGCGGTTCCACCTCAACCGAAGATCTTGAGAGCCTCAGAATGGTAATTCAGAACGGAGGAACCTTGGTTGTAGGCGTGCGTGGAAACAATGCACAAGGCCGTACGGCCATCTCTTGGTTTGAGCAACAGTAACGATCGCTTTACTTGGTCAGAACAAAAGTAACGATCGCTTTACTTGACCGGAAGATGGTAAAAAATGCTTGACTTCTCGCCGGGTGCGTGTTAGAATGGTATCTGTTGAGTGGAGGAGCGCCCGTCGCCCCTGCTCACAAACTAACATAAATGGAGGACAACCATGAAAGAAGAAGAAAAGACAGAAAAGATCCGAGAGTTCATTCAAACTTTTGATGCTATTGAGCAAGAAATGGAACCTTATAAGGACGCAAAGCGAGATCTTCGTGCGAACTACAAAGAAAACGAATGGCTTACCGGCGATGAGATGCGACTAGCAGTAAGGGCCTATCGTATGCTTAAGAAAGATGAAGATCTAGAAGAGCTACAAGAAATGTATAGCAAGCTTTTGACTGCTATCTCAACAAAGCGAGGTTATTCAGATGTATCTTAACCCTTGCAACCGGTTCTTACACATTTCATTGATTGAGCCTGAGCCTGAAAAAGAAACTAAGGAAGCAAAAGTGCTACTTCCAGATGATTATGTAAAAGAAGTAAAGCAAAGATACCGAACAGCTAGCCTTCTTGGTGTTGGAGAGCAATGCACAGTGTTTTCCTCTAGCGACGTTGGTAGTGTTTTAGTCGTAGTCGATACAACTATGATGGAAAGCTTTGTCGATCCAAGCGGAAAAGAGCAGTTTTTCATTCTAGAAAGTCACATTTTAGGCACTTACCGATAAAGGAGATAAATGAGAAAACTAATAGTAGTGGGTACCCTCTTATTGGCGCTAGGGTTTTCCCGTAAAGCAGCAGCCGATTGTATTTGTTACGGTATTAACTGGCAATCAGACTATGAGTATGCAACCCTGTGGTGTTTAGAAGATGTAGATCCTTGCCGGCACACCCCTCCGATGTATCACCACCTAAACGAAAGAGAGTGGGAGCCTATTCCACACGGAGGATGGCCGGCTGGATTATCAGAACTAGTTTGTGAGGAACTTATTTGCAGTGCTTGCGGAGAAGTTTCTTATGACTGCTCGGATGTAAGACATTCTATTCGCCGGCGCTATGTTGGACCAGAGGATGGCTGCTAATGGAAATCAAAGATGAAACAATCTATTTGTATGGAGATGAGATCGGAAGATGCGACTTTATACAATCATGGGGAAATGACATTATGGCTGTCAATGCAGCCAGAGCCTCATTTGGCGTTGAGAAAGAAGAGCTAGATGAAAAAGATAAAAAACTTATCAACTTTCTAGTGAAGCATAAACATACGTCAGTGTTTGAACACGGCGGAATCACTTTTAGGTGTGTTGTGCCTTTGTTTGTGCGCTCTCAACACCATCGTCATAGGACTTGGTCTTATAACGAGATCTCAAGGCGATACACAAACGTCAACATGCAGTTCTATGAGCCAAAAAGCTTTAGGACACAACATAAAAGTAACAGACAGGCATCAAACGATAAAGATCTAATCAATCCAGAGTTGCAACACTGCTTCCGAAGCCGAAAAATTAGCGATCACGTTCGGGTGCATCACAGTCAGAGTTTACAGCTTTATGATACAATGATTGGAGCAGGAGTTTGTCGAGAACAAGCAAGAGGGGTACTACCTCAGAACCTCTACACAACTTACTATGCATCGGCTAATGTCTCAAACATTATAAAGTTCATTGGGCTTAGAGACAAGCCGGAAGCACAACAAGAGATTCGGGTATTAGCACAAGCAATGAAAAAGTTCTTAGAAAGAGAGTTCCCACACACAGAAGAAGCAATGGGGGCTGGTTATGATTGATTATTTTATTTTTGGACTGACTGTATCGTTCGTTCTCGTTTTTGGCTTTGCCTATCTTTCAGCACTCAAAGGGGATGATTGAGTATGAATACGATGAAGTTGTTGTTGGGGGCAACATTTCTTCATTGGTTTTTGCCATAGAAAATAAACTTCCAATCATCTCAACCCGATGGGAAGACTTTCAGATGTATGATAGATTAGAATACGATGAAAGATGGGTAGAAACGTTTGATAAAGTGGGGATCCCAAGCGATCACTGGGAAGCCGATTATAAAACTCATACAAAAAAGATAATGAGTTCCGGCTTATCAGAGTTGCTTGGGATTCTTCATTTGTATCACGGAAGGCATTACCCAAAAATCTATTGCCCTTTCAACGATGGAATGTATTTCCACGAAGGGAAGATGAGGATTATCGCAAGCAACAAGTTTGACTTTCATGTAAAGGCCAACACATACCATGTTTTCGATGCTGAACAGATAAAAAACAAATCGTTTGAGGTCGAGAGCATAGAAAATAAAAAAGAGTTTAGAATAGTTGATTATCTTATAGCAAAGAAGCCACTGAGATATCCAGGCAATGGAGTTCAGGGCAATGACTTTTTTGTAAATGAGATCATCACAAAAAACGTTAGAGAACATTATGCGATCTCTTATCTAAACAGCCGTCAGATAAACAGACACAACTATGCTGACTATTCTGTTCGCTTTAAAGCACAAGACATAATGAAAGCTGCCGGCATCACAGGATACGCTAGAGCAGACAAGCCACACCTTTTTCGTGGCATCTCATTAAGACCTCAAAAAAGAGAAATTTACTCTTTAGAGAAAAAAAATTATAAAAATGTGGATAATTTTCGCTTCCCAAACGTCCAACATAGATGGGGTGTTTGCGAAAGTTTACTTAAATTGGATTTACCGGCGCTATGACAGGACTAGGAACAGTAACAAATATGGTTGGAGTTATTCCTTCTTTTGACCGACGCATTGACTTTGGTTTTGAATGGGATGATTGCCTAACACCATTAGAACACGACTATACCCTTCTAGAAAGGTCGGTAATGGAGTGCGCAACCGTTGGATGTTCCAGTATTTGGATTTGTTGCGACCCTCACATGATTCCTCTAACAAAAGAAAGGATAGGAGAGGTCGCATTAGATCCAGTTTGGGCAAGGCGCCCTTTTGAGAGAGAAGGGTGGAAACTCAAAAGATATATTCCAATTTTTTATGTGCCTATAAACTCAATGCACATAAACAAAATGGAGAGTGTTGCTTGGCAAATCATTTGGGCAGCACATTCATCTTATTATGTATCAAAGTTTATCTCAAAATGGACAACATACGATAAAGTTTATGTTTCTTCTCCTTTTGGGGTTTATGACTTTGAGGCTCTAAGAGAAAAGCGAGAGATCATCCGAAAAAACAATGTCTTTTTGCAATACGACAACAAAGACGCAACACACGACATACCGCTTGGTTTTTGCTTTACCGCAGAAGATTTTATCGAGTCCCGAAGAAACCTTCGTCGGCTTTTTACCGAAAAAGGCAAAGAAATTTACGAAGAAGGAACAAAATGGGTCTTTGATAACATAAAAAACAAAGATTACGAGCTAATTACTATAGAGGAGTTTTATCCCCTAAGAACATTCCAAGATCTAAGAAACTATTATGGGTCCAGCCTAACTTTTGATTATAAAAAGAAAAACTGGCTCGTACCAAAAGTTTGGTTTGACCGAACAAGCACAAAGGAAAATGAAAATGAATAAGTTATTTGCTTTGCTTTTAGCAACATTGTTTATGACAAGTTGCGAAATCTATACTAACCAAGTTTATATGAGAGATCCGGTAATCCCACATTATTCTTTTGATACGTGGTATGGGCCTGATTGCTATAACTCAGATCTTCAACATACAACGGGCTATGACTCACACGTTTGTAAGTGGCACTGCGCATCTTATGATGGTCAGTATAGAGTAAGCTTGGAGATTCGTTTTGAAGAACAATACAATAACGAGTGGCGAATCAGAGAATATGTAAGTCCACATAACTGCTATTAGCAGATCTGGTATACCAAAAAATGGCTATTGAAAGAACAAATCCAATCCACGCTAAAATGTTTATTTACATTAGTCACATTCTTCCGCAAATCAACGCTGGAAGGATTTGGATTTGTAGCACTACCCTTGCCTTGGTCCGAGCCGACGGAGAGGGCTGGTATGCCTATGAGGACCTTACAGGGCTAGCTGAAGAGTTTAGTCAAGGCAAAAAGAATGGAAAACAAGTGATTGATGACTTTGCTGAGGGTAAATGGAATACCAAGCTAAAAAAAGAAGCAAAGATTCTTTATACGAAGCTAGCCGAAAAAGCAAACAACAAGCTTCAAGACGCAACTTATTTTGTATACGGAAGCTTTCCACCCGACAACAAAGCACAACTAAGCACAGAGAACGCTAACTTTGTATTAGGATTGGCGCTTCGAAAACTAGACGAACTGAAAAAAACGTAAATGAGGGTGGATAAGATCCTCGCCTCACTCGTCTAACAGATGAGGCCGGCGCTTCTGGTGGTTCGCTAACTTACCCACCGCCCCGCCGTCGCCGGCCAGTCGAAAAAAACGTAAATGAGGGTGGATAAGATCCTCGGCTCGTTCGTCTAATAGATGGACCCGGAACGCCGCCGTAGCTCAACGGCAGAGCAACGCACTTGTAATGCGTAGGTTATCGGTTCAAATCCGATCGGCGGCTTTAGATAAGGAGGAGTGATGGCAGAACTAAATGATAGAACGGTGCGTGAATCAAGCTTGAATACACTTCGAAAAATGATGGATGCACCAAGAAAGAAGACAGAAAGAAAGAAGAATCTAAACAAACTGATTTCTGTTTTGATTAAAGAACTTAAACAAGACTTGGCAGAAGATGAAGAAATGAAGCTTTATTTTGCCTTGTCGAGAGCCCCGATCACAGAGATTAAGAAAACTCTCGTGTCTGGCGAAATTACATAAAAAGGAGAATATATTATGTTAAATGAACTAATTTTTTTGTACCGGAAACAAAGGAGGGACAATGAGAAAAGAACAATTTGATAGACTTTATGATTTTCATTATAGCGGTTTTGAAAAGCTGTGCACTTCTTTAGGAAGCACTCTAAATGGTAGAAAAGATCGATTTGATAAATCTGATCTTATTGAACGTGGAATCGAAGCAGCCAGTAAGGGCGTTCTAAAGTGGGTTGATGAAGAAGGATACGATCTTTTTGATGTTGAGAATAATTTGAGGTATGAAGTCAAATCTCAAGAAAGATGCCTTTTCACCAGAAAGAAAGGCACTCTAAAAGAAAACACCGGAAACATCAAACTCACAAACACCCTTCAGCAAGGAGAAAAGCTCCTCAATGAAACTGCAGACTATTTAATCCTTGTTGATACAAACACAGGCTCTATTGGGATCACCAGTTATAAAACAGCAATTGAGTACAGCACAGAGAAAGATGATGGCTTTTCGACTAAAATTCCTCTAAATAAAATTGAAATCATTAATCGACCGACTTTAAAAACATCTAAAGAAGAATTTAAGGGACTTTCTTATAAGAATAGTAAAGAAGAAATGCAAAAAAAGCATGTAAGAGGTTTTTTCAATGAAGAAAATTAGAACTGTAGCATATAAAGGCTCTAAAAGAAAACTTATTGACAACATTATAGCGCTAGCAAAAGAAACTAATCCAACTACAGTGTTTGATGGGTTTTCAGGGACCGGCATTGTTGCTGCTAACTTAAGGGAAGCAGGATATGTAGTGACGGCAAATGACTTAAACTACTCTTCATTTATCTTTGGTTCTGTTTTTCTAAAAGGCTTTGACCAAAAAGAAGTTGAAAAGCACCTAAATATTCTAAATAATATCACACCAAAAACAGACTGGCTGACTAACAACTATTCTGGAACCGCCAAGAGAGTTATTAGAGGTACAAGCAACTCAGTTCAAGAAAGACCTCTGGGTTTCTTGGAAAAAAATGCTAGAAAGTTAGATGCTGCCCGAGAGTACGTGCAAGGACTTCAGATAAAAGAAGAAGAAAGAAATGCATTGATCTTTTCTATTGTTCTTGCTGCTGACAAGGTGTTCAATAACTCAAATGATCAAAAATCATCATTAAAAGAATGGTCAGCATCCTCAAAGAAAGATGTCGTTTTTCTATCGCCAACCTTAGTAAAAGGACCACAAGGCTCTGTGACACAAGGTGATATTTTGAAACAAAAAATTAAAGCAGATTTTGTTTATTTTGATCCGCCTTATACTTCTGGTGTGTTATATGAATCTTGCTATCATTTAAATGACAGCATCGCCAAGTGGGATAAAGAAAAATTGGATTATTCATATGCAATCCCAAGACCAGTATCAAGGTGTTTTAAAAAGAATAGTAAGAATGCCGGCAACTTCTATTCTAAAAAAGAAGCCGCCACCGCTTTTGACTTGTTGCTTTCTAACACAACTGCTGATAGAATTGTAATTTCTTATTCTGATGCGCCAAGAAATGCTATTTCACTAGAGGGGCTTCAAGCAGTATGCCAAAAATATGGACAAGTTTCTGTGCAGACAAAAAATCATAGAATTTGTATGCAGCCAAAGAAAATGAATAAGATTTCGCAACAACTTAAAGAAGCATTTATAATTATCGATCAATAACAACCAAAGAGGGACATGAAACAACCAAAACTTAAATTTGTAAATCTGCACGGGCACTCTTGTGTTGGATCTCCTTTTGATGCTCTAGGATATCCGGATGAGCACATGGACTTCGCTCACAACAATGGCTGTGATGCTGTTGCTCTAACCGATCATGGAAACATGAACGGCTTTTCCCATCAGTACCTTCATTGGAAGAAGATGAAGAACGAAGGAAAGAACTTCAAGGCAGTCTATGGTGTGGAAGCTTATTTCCACCCGTCCATCAAAGAATGGAAAGAAGAAAAAGCCCGCATTGAAGAAGATAAAAAGCAAGCAAAGAAGTTGGCCAAGGCTGAAGGAATGTCTATTGAAGATGAGGGATCGACTCGTTCAAGAAACTCTCCAATCAATCACCGACGTCACCTTGTGCTCTTGGCGCAGAACCAGACCGGTCTAAACAATCTTTTCTCGCTTGTCTCTAAGTCACACCAAGGGGACAACTATTATCGATATCCCAGAATGGATTACGATCTTCTTCGTGAGCACTCCGAAGGGGTTATTGTAACTTCTGCTTGTCTTGGCGGATACATTGCTAAGATTATGTGGCAGATGTTAGATCAGCCTGATGAGGAGATCATCGCAGAAGCGGTAAGCCAATCCAAAGAAATGCTTGAGATCTTTGGAGAGCGATTCTTTCTAGAACTGCAGTGGAACTCTATCCCAGAGCAGCACAGACTAAACAAGATTATTATTGCTGTGGCTCAAGAACTAAACATTGAGCTTGTATCAACTGCGGATGCACACTATCCCAGCCCAGAGCTTTGGAAGGACCGCTTGCTTTACAGAAACTTGGGCTGGATGAACAGAAAGTCCAATCCAGACTATGAGATCAGCATTCCTGAAACCTTAGAGGAGGTTGGGTATGAGTTGTATCCTAAGAATGGCGACCAAATGTGGCAAGCATACAAAGACTATTCTGCTGAAGTTGGAGAAACTTACGATGACGATCTAGTCCGTGGTAGTATTGAAAGAACTCACTGGATCGCACACGAACTGATTTCTGACTTTGAGCCGGACGTTGAGGTTCGTCTTCCTGACTTTGTTGTACCGGAAGAACAAACAGCCGAAAGCCAGCTGGTAAAACTAGCAATTGAAGGAATGACAGAGTTTGGCCTCGCTGATAATGATGAGTATGTTGCAAGGATCCGTGAAGAGATAGAAGTAATCAAAGAACGAGGCTTTGCAAAGTATTTCCTTACAATGAAGGCAATTGCTGATAGAGCCAATGAAATGATGCTTTCAGGACCAGGGCGAGGCTCAGCAGCCGGTTCTCTTTTGGCTTATGTGCTGAAGATTACACAGATCGATCCAATCAAGCACGGGCTTTTGTTCTCTCGCTTTATGACGAAAGATGCAACAGACTATCCTGACATTGACTTTGATGTTTCACGCAGTATGGAAATCAAAGAAGTGCTGGCAGAAGAGTGGGGTGAGGATTCGGTTGTACCAATCTCAAACTTCAACACTCTCAAACTAAGATCACTAATCAAAGATGTCTCAAAGTTCTATGGTATTCCCTTCACAGAGGTTAACAAAGTAACTTCTGTTATG
>Ga0208767_1001859_pt1 | contig 16373 bp, 23 predicted proteins | sample VirMetDEL_Mar_21_FD_184514 | JGI IMG/M metagenome (GOLD analysis project Ga0208767, IMG submission 184514) | Aqueous microbial communities from the Delaware River and Bay under freshwater to marine salinity gradient to study organic matter... | ecosystem: Environmental > Aquatic > Marine >... | reverse complement strand
GCATTTGGTAAGGATTTTGGATTAAATCAAGCTGTAAAGGACTTAAACCAATCTGTTAGTGAATCTATATTCTCAGGTGATACAACAGAGTTAGATGAAGGCACAGCTGAGATAGAAAAAACATTATTAACGTTAAAAAATAAACGTGCCCAATACAATAATCAAATAGATGATATTGATGAAAAAGCACGAAATGAGAGACAAGCACAACTAGATAAGGAAACACAAAATGAGTTAAACGCATTACAAGCAAGGGCAGAATCAGCACGTAAACTAGCTGAAGCACAAGCTAAGGATGCCCAGGATGCTTTAGATGTTAAGTTTGCTAATGATTTACTTAGACTTCAGGAACAACAAGCTAAGGAGTTAGAACAAGAGGATTTAACAGAACAAGCTAGACTAGCTATTAAAGCAAAATATGCTAATGAAGCATTAATACTTCAGGAACAATATAATGATGCTACAGAGGAAAATGCCCAAGCATTAGCAGATGCTGAAACAGCAATCAACGAACAGAAAGCACAGGATGAAGCTGATTTACGTAATGCTAAAATACAGCTAGCAAACGACGGGTTTAACGCGGTTATTGCGTTAGCAGATGCCTTTGCGGGCGATGATGAGAAACGACAGAAAAAAGCGTTTCAAATCGCTAAAGGTGCCCAACTAGCACAAGCAACAATGAATGGTATTTTAGCGGTTCAAAATGCGTTTAGCACAGCAGCTGCTTCTCCATTAACAGCTATATTCCCAGCTTATCCATATATTCAAGCAGGTTTAGCAGGTGCCTTCGCATTAGCAAACCTTAAAAAAATCCAATCAACTACATTTGAAAGTGCTGGTAGTGGTGGTGGAAGTATAGGTGGAACATCAAGTGGTGGTAGTGGAGGATTTGGTGCTGGAACTATGACATCAGGAGGTGGTTTCGGTGCTTTAGGTGCCCCATCATTAGGTGAAGGACAAACAACAGGAGGTAATACAGGACAATCACAAAGCGGACAAAATCAACCAGCAGTAAAAGCATACGTGCTTGCTGGCGATGTAGTTAGTAGCGTTGATGCCGACAGAAAAATCAATCAAAGAAGAACATTATGATAAAGCAACCTAAAATAGTAAAACTCGATATTGAGGATGGATTACTTGATGGTGTAGATGCTATCGCATTCGTAGAAAATCCAGCTATTGAAATAGACTTTTTAGCATTCAATAAGGAAGCATTTGAAACATACAATGACTATCCTAAAAAAGCAATCGAAAATGCTAAACGTGGAATCGAGTTAAACAAGGAAAACGGCAATAAATGTGCTACTCAGGTAGGTAAAGTTCGTGCCCAACAACTTGCTAACGGAGAAAATCTATCATTAGATACAATCCGTAGAATGCGTGCTTTCCTTATTCGCCAAAAGGACAACTATGAGTTAGCATTAAAAAGGAAAGATTATTCTGCCTGTGGCTACATTAGTTATTTACTATGGGGAGGTGCTGAAGCATTGCCTTGGAGTGAGAAAAAACTACGTCAAGCAGGTGAGGAGTTATCTACTGAAAATGAAATCGGCTTTGATTTAGATGAGGCTTGCCAACCAGGCTATAAAGCAATAGGATTAAAAACTAAAAACGGACGTAAAGTTCCTAACTGCGTTCCTGAAACTAACTTAGAATCTGTTATTATAGAGGAGTTAATCAAGCAGGAAATGGCTAAAGTAGGTGAATATGAAAATATGCCTTATTACGATACTCCAGAGGAAGCAAGGGCACAATCTCCAAAATATGGATGTAGTGAGGATAGTTGGCACGAACATACTATTGGTGATAAAACCTACTATATGCCTTGTGGACAACATAGTGATTTGTTTAATGTAGATGTTTCAGCATTACCTGATTATGTAAATGAAATAACCGATTTAGAGGATAAGCTAAAGGATGCCGTTTTAGACGCGTTATTAAACGTAGGTATCGATGAAGAAGATTTAAGCACCGAGGGCTATGACTTAAAAAAGGCAGTGCGTTTAGACGCGGATTTTAACTTTGACACATTTGTTGCTTCTGTTTCACAAATAAAAGGTGCTAGTAAGGAAAATCAACCATCTGTTGATGATTATGGACAATGGAAAGTATTATATAGATACACTCGATACGATGGCACAGAATCTGTAGGTAATAATAGTAGAACATTTTGTCAAAACGTTATTAAAGCAGGTAAATGGTTCCGTAAGGAAGACATCAACAAACTTACTATCCAAGGTGCTAATGAAGGATTCGGTTTACAAGGACAACGTTTCTATGATATTTTCACTTATAAAGGAGGTAAAAACTGCCAACATTTCTGGCAAGCATTTATTATACCTAGAAAGGATAAAGCAAGTGATAGAAAACGTCCAAGTGCTATATTAGATAGACGTGCTGATGCTACTTCATTAAATAACGATACATTAACTAATCTGTTAGCTGATGGTAGATTATCATTCTCTCAGGAACAAATGGATGAACAACAAATCGTTGCTACACCTATTATGGTTCCAAATAAACTTATAGAACGTAGAGATGAGGATGGGGAAAAGTATTACGTATATTTTACAGAGGAAACCATTAAAAAAATAGCATACGCATTTGCTAAAAGTAAAAACGCTGATAATATCAACTTAGAACACGATATGGATTCTATGGTTGATGGTATTTATGTAGCAGAAAGCTGGTTAATCAATGAACCTAAAACAGATAAATCTAATGTGTTTGGTTATGATTTACCAAAAGGAACCTGGTTTGGCTTATTCAAAATCGACAATGATGACTTTTGGAATGATTACATCAAGCAAGGTAAAGTAAAAGGTGTATCTGTAGAAGGATATTTTGTAAATAAACTAACAAAACTAGTATAATGGGAATAATAGACAGATTTTTAGGTAAATGGGCAAGTAGAAAGTTTATAGTATTTTCTATAGCTACTTTATTAGCAATATTTGGTTCACTTACTTCAGGTGATTGGACATACATTGCTGTAGCATATATTGGTTCACAAGCCTTAGTTGACACAATGAATAAATACAAACGATAATGCCAATACCGAACAGAAAAGCAGGAGAAGATAGAGATGTATTCATCGGTAGATGTATAGAACAAATAAGTGATGAATATACTACAAAGCAGGCAAGTGCTATATGCTATGCCCAGCTACACGATTCATTCAAATACGAAAAAGGGGGAAATCCAACGCCCCTTGATATTACGTTGGAGTAAAACTATTCTAAAAACTTAAAATCAATCAAAAAATGACTAGCAACGAACTTAAAGAGTTAGTAAAGCAACATTTTTCATTGACAGAAGCCCCTACTGAAGCGGTTGTTGAGGAAACATCAAACGAAACGTTTGGTGAGATTATGGACGAAAACAAAGCGTTCACAATCATTTTCCCAGGCGACGAACTCAAGGTTGGAAGCGAAGTTAGAGTTAGAACAGCAGACGGACAAGAACTTACAGCACCTGACGGAGAACATCGTTTAGAGGATGGGGCGGTGATTAAAGTTGAGGACGGCAAAGTTGTTGAATACACTAGCGAAGCGGAAATCGAGAAACGTGAAGGTGAGGAACTTGCTATCGATGGTGAAGTTGAACAACCAGCATCTATTGAAGGTGTAGACGTAGAAAAAACCGGATTTGAAGGCGAAACTGAAGAAGAGGAAGCCGAAGCTATGATGGATGATGAAGCCGGTATGGGCGATGTAGTGAAAGCTATTGTTGAAGCAGTTAAGGATGAAATGAAATCTCTAAAGGATGAAATGGAAGCACTTAAAGCTAAAATGGCTGAATACGAGGATTCACCAGCAACTGACAAATCTATGCCAGAAATGATGTCCACAGACAAATCAATCAAACCAACAGCAGAGGTATTCAATGCTAAAAGGTTCGATTTAGTAATGGAAAGATTTTCTAAAAAATAACTAATAATAACTTAAAAACTTAAAATAAAATGAGTTTAAACGTATCCGCCTTAAGCGACTTTTCAAATGAAGTAGCGGGCAAAATCGTTCCTAAAATCGTATATACGGGGAACACAGCAGAATACACCTCAGTTCAGGAGGGTATCAAATACATCGAACCATTAAACCTTTTCGAGGTAGACTTATACGTTGCCGAAGGTTATGGATGTGCTACTACGCCATCTGGTTCAGCAACATTCACTCAACGCAACATTCAAGTTTGTGGTAGACAATCATTCGATTCTCTATGTTTGAAAGACTTAGACACTAAATACTTAGGTATTTCGTCTCTAGACAGAGGTTCATACAACACTACTTGGAAACTTGCTGAGACTTATAGCGAGTTAATCGTTAACCAAATGAAAAAGAAGAACGATACATTCCTTTGGAATGCTACTTCATCTGTAGATTGTTCAGCTGGTTTGATTGAGTTAACAGACGCAGGAACAGGTGTTGTTGAAGTTGCTTCAGCTACTACTGCTTCATTGGCTGTATTAGACACTATGATTGACGCTATCCCAGCAGACGTAGCAGACAGAGAAGATTTAACACTATTTATGAGTGTTTCTAACTTCCGTAAGTTTGTTGCTTCAGTTAGAACAGCTAACTCATACTACTTCAACCCAGATTCTATCTCTAACAGAGGTGGTGTATTGGATATGGTTTACCCATTCCAAAACGTTCGTGTAGTTGGAACAGCTGGTTTAGGTTCATCTAATCGTATGATTTTAGCACCTGCTAAACAAATCGTAGTTGGAACTGACTTAGTAAGTGATGTGGATAACTTCTCTCTTTGGTTTGATATCAACACAGATTCTTTACGTCATCGCCTATCAATGAAACTAGGAGTTCAAATAGCGTTCCCAAGTTTCGTAGTAAGTAATGTAGCTTAATAATATTAACACTTAAAACCAGAAAACTATGTCAACTTGTGATATTACATCAGGATTTACTTTAGGCTGTCGCGATAATAGCGGTGGTATTAAAAATCTATACATCCTTTCTGGTTCTGTAGACACCATCGTGGATGCGAGTGAAGGTTTAATCAGCGAAATGACAGGTAGTGGTTCGTTCTATAAGTTCGAACTATTCCGTCAAACTAGTGATTACACAGAAACCATCACTTCAACTCCAGAAAATGGAACTATTTTCTACGAACAAAGCGTTAATGCTATTTTCTTTAAGCTTCAGTCAGCTACGAGAAACCAAATGAAAGTCCTAGCACAGAACCCTAACCTAAAAGTTATCGTTGAAACCAATAATGGTTCAGTTGATGGCGTAGGTAAGTTCTTCTACTTAGGACAACAAAATGGTTTACAGCTTACTGGTGGAACAGGTGCTACTGGCACCGCGTTCGGCGACTTGAATGGCTACACATTAAACTTTGTAGGACAAGAACCAGAACCCGCTAGCGAAGTTAGTGGTAGTGATTTAACGGCAGTATTGTCAGGAATCACCATCGGTTAATAACCGATACATTATATAAAGTTAGGATGGGGGGTTTAACCGCCCCCCAAACCTAACAAAATAAATCTAACATCAAGAACTATGCTTAGATTAAATAAATCTAATCCTGCCCAAACAATAGCAATCCATCTCGACACAACGGCGAGTGTGGATTCCTTACTGCTTGAATATTCCCAAGACTATGATTTATCTAGTGGACAAATCGATTTCGATGTTAACGAAACTAAAGGTAAATACAGAATAGGAATAGTAAGTGGTAGTGAAGTCCCAGCAAACAGCGGACAATACACTATTGATATTTACAGCGGTTCGTTCGAACCAGCAATATGGGGCACAACACCTAATAAATGGGAAACTATTACCGACGTTTGGAGTGATTTTGGAACATTCCAGAGAGTTGGTGGTTTACTACGTTCTATTAGGGCATATGTAAGCGGTTCCAATGATGTAGCCTTTACAACATACGAATCACCTAATGAGATGGGTGCTTATACTACTTATAATGACTAACGAGAACACAGAAAAAAACAAACTAAACTTCGCCTCTATTGCCTATGCTGTAGATGGTGCCAGAAAATCTGGTAAGGAATCTATTGCTAAGGATTTAGTTAGATTTGGCGATTACAATGACTTTCCAGATTACTTAGTTAATCTATATAATAACTCATCTACACACGAGACTTGTGTTAATGCTATTGTTGAAGCAGTAAAAGGTGATGGTTTAACAGCTGAACCATCATTTGTATTAGATACAGCCAATAGAATGGGTGAATCGTGGAATGATGTATATGGTAAAGTAGCTAAGGATTATTACTTATTTGGTGGATTTGCTTTAGAGGTAATCTATAATAAAGCGAGAACCAAAATCAGTGAAATATACCACGTGCCATTTGCTTCAGTTCGTTCTAAGGAAGCTAACCATAGAGGACAATGTGAATATTATTACATTGCGAGAGATTGGGATACGAGAGGAAAATATGAGGTTGATTTAACAAAAGCACTAGAAATACCTGCTTATAATCCTTATAAAAAGGATGAACAACCTTCACAACTATATTATTACAAACCATATCACCCATTACAGCATTACTACCCACTACCAAAGTATGTAGGTGCCTTAAAAGTGATTGAGTTAGACACAGAAGTAGATAACTTCCACGTAAACAACATTAAAAATGGTTTAGCACCATCATTATCGATTACTACTTATACTAATGCTAGTGATGATGATAGACGTGCTATTGAAAACCAACTTCGATTACAATATCAAGGTTCCTCACAAGCTGGACAGCTATTATATATGGATGTTCCAGATAGAGAAATGAAACCTGATATCGAACCTATCCCACAAAATGGTGCTGACGGATATTATACAACTATCAATGATATGGTAGTTCAAAAAATACTAACAGCACACCGCATTACTTCACCCTTATTAGTTGGGATTTCGCAACCCGGTTCCTTAGGAAACAGAAATGAAATGCTAGATGCTTATACATTATTTTTGAATATGGTTATCAAGCCATTACAGCAGGATATTTTAGCTGTGTTTGAGGAAATGTTAGAACTAAAATACCCAGAGTTAGATATTACTATTGGTGTTGAACAAAAACAGATTCTAGACACAGGTGAGATGGAAGTAGATGTTATTACTTCTAAGGATGCTGAAAGTGGTGAGGATGCTATGTTAGAAAATGAAATCGAGGAACAAATAGACGAAGCCACATTATGACAAATACATTTCTAATAAGCGAAACTAAAGTAAGGGAGTTCACTAATATGAACGACAATGTTGATACAGCATTGATGAAAAATGGTATTCGCGAAGCACAAGACATTGAGATACAACGTATTATAGGAACATTACTATATGATTCATTAATGACGCAAGTTGATAATGGTTCATTTACTAATGCTAACTACGAGACGTTAGTGAACGATTATATCCAAAACGCATTGTTATATTGGGCTTACTACTACATTGAGGAAGCTATCTATACTAGAGACAGAAACAATGGATTACTTATTCCTACAGGAGGTGAAAATAGTATTCAAGTAGATGAGAGAAAGTATAATAGTCGTAGACAATCTATTAAAAATAAAGCAGAGTTTTATAGTGAAAAGTTAACTAACTATATCATTACAAACACTAACTTATTCCCAGAAACACAATCAACAACAGAGTTATACCAGCAACTACCTGATTTCGGTATTCAGTATAAATCTCCTATTGTATTTGCGAACGACGGATATGCCCCACATTTACGAGGTGCTATAGACGCAGGAATCCCATTAGCTGATTCTCGCTTTCCTTACTTACCACCTCCATCACAGAGAACAAACAGAATAAAATAATATAAACTTAACCATCAAGAACTATGGGAGTTAACTTAACAAATAAAGCGATTCAGGATACTTATGAAGGATTAGTCCAAATAAGTGGTTCGCTACTAACGGATGGGACAGGAAGTCTCATACCATCATTAGATGTATCAGCATCACACGCTGTAGCTACGGATGCTACATTACAAGAGATTACCGACAATGGTGCTACTACAACAAATCCTATTGAAATAGACTCAACAGAAAATGGAAAGTTTATTATAAAGCAAAATGGTTATAATCAAGTAAGGTTTATCTCTAATGATACATTAAATATTATTGCTATTAACACTTCAGGTTCACAAGAAGCAAGAATAGATTTTAGTGGTATTCCTGGGGAGATTGAAACAACAGGTGATTTAACTTTAGATACAATAGGTGGTAAAGTAATAGCCACAGATATTTCAGCCTCTGGTTATATTAGTGCTTCAAAGTTTATTGGTGATTTAGAAGGTAATGCCGATACAGCAATAAGTTCAAGTTATGCTTTAACTGCTTCATTCGCTGAAAACTCTACATCAAATACATTAGCAGAAGTATTAACAGCAGGTAATACTACATTAGGTGGACAAAGTATCATTATAAGTGGTAGTGGTGTAATATTAAGGACTTTTGATGGTAATGGTATTACATCAGGTATTGCTGGTGGAGAATATACAATCAAAGCAGGGAGTGTTGCTGCCAGATTAGTATTAACAGGTAATGGTAGTAATGATAATATTATAAAACTTGATAATACTGGAGTTAAAATCAGTGGTAGTGTTGGCATTAAAGATGATATAACATTAGGTGGTGATTTAACAGGCTTAGCATCAAATGTAAATGTAAATACTATAACAGCTTCATTTGCCTCATTCCAATCAGCTTCTATTGGATATTTACAAAGTATTACAGGTTCAGCTAAAATAATAGGTGATGCCTTTATCATATTAAATAACAACACACCAACGGAAAGATATGCTGGTTTAGTTGTTCAGGATTCAGGTTCAACTAATAATACAGCGTCATTCGAGTTTGACGGACAAACCAATGATTGGTTCTACGAATACACAGATGATGGGGGTGCGACTACAGAACACGGAGTAGCATTATTTGGTGCCGAATATTCAACTAAAGGTTCACCATCATACCCAGCAAATAACGTATTACAAAAAGGTAATGGTGGACATCATTTATTAGATTCATCAATCACAGATGATGGAACAAACGTAAGTGTTAATGCTAATATTTCAGCTTCGGGATTAATAAGTGCCTCTACTTACTATGGTGATGGTTCAAACCTAACAGGCATTTCAACTACTCCATTCCCATTCACAGGTTCAGCAGATATTTCAGGTTCTATTGATTTAGTAGGGGATATGATTATAGGCACAGGCAATACTACAACATTAAATGGTAAAAACCTTATTGGTGGTAATGGTAATACTATTTCATCTACTAATACAAACTCTAATGTTGTATTAGGTGGTAATAGTAATGAAATCACTAATGGGGGACTTAATATTATGCTTGGTGGTAGTGATAAACAAATCACTTCTACTGGAGTTAGAAATGCTATCATAAATGGTTGGGGTGGTGCTACAGATGGGATTTCAGCTGGTTCTAACCAAACAATAATAGGTGGTGTTGTTAGTAATATTTCAGCTACAGGTGAATCTAATACTATTGTAGGTGGTAGAAGTGCTACTATTTCTGGTGGTGCTAATAAAAGTGTTGTTGTAGGTGGTGAACTTAACCAAGTATCAGGTGGAGAAAGAGGTGTTGTTATTGGTGGATATGGTAATAATGAACAAGGTGGTAATGGTGCTATTTTTGGTGGTGCTAATAACTCTACAAATACAGGGCAGTTTATTGTTGTTGTAGGTGGTTCAAATAATAGTATCACAGGAACAGCAGAAAATGCTGTTATTGTTGGTGGAACGGGTGGTAGTATTGTTTCACATAACAGAAGTGTTGTTTTAGGTGGAACAAGTTTAGCTACAAGTAAAGCAGATGAAGTAGTAGTTCCACACTTAACCATTTCAGGTTCAACCATTGCTACAGATATTAGTGCCTCTGGTTATATTAGTGCTTCATCATTTATTGGTGATGGTTCACAACTAACAGGTATTTCAACTACTCCATTCCCATACACAGGTTCAGCAGAAATCACAGGTTCACTTGGGATAACAGGTAGTTTCTCTATTGAAAATAACACAATAGAAGGAAACAATATTATAGCTGGACTTGGAACATCATTAGGTGCTGGAGAAGGTGGTGTAAAACTTGGTGGTTATAACAATACCAATGCCAATAATGGCTTTTCACAAGTTGTTATAGGTGGTAGAAGTAATAATCTGTCAGCTGGTGATAGTGTTTCTATTTGGGGAGGATTTGGTAATAGCCTTTCTGGTGGAGAAGATAATGCCATTATGGCTGGTAGAAGCAATAGCATAAATAGTGGAGAGTTTAATACCATTTTAGGTGGTAGAAGTAATGCTATAAACTCAAGTGCTTTTTATGCCTCTATTGTTGGAGGACAAAATAATGTTCTATCTGGGCATCAAAGAAGTGTTATTTTAGGAGGAAATGGTTTATCTACAACTAAAAGTGATGAAGTAGTAGTTCCAAGTTTAACAACTAATGGTGCTGTAGTTCAAAATGTAGAATCTATTAGTATTACCTCTAATACAGGTAGTTTAGATGCTTCATTAGGTAATCTATTTACTTTAACACTACAAAATGGAGTTGATACACACTTAGAGTTAACAAATCAAGTAGCAGGACAAACATTCCAACTAAAGATTACAAACAATGCGACATCAGCTGGAACGATTAGCTTTGATTCTCAGTTTGAGTTTGAAGGTGGAACAGCATTTACAGCTACAGCTTCAACAAATGCGGTAGATATTTTAACATTTGTTTGTTTTGGAGGTAATGTTCAATGTGTAGGTGCTAAAAACTTTAGCTAATACGTAAATATATTAATAGTGGGAGGTATGCGATTAAAACGCATATTTCCCGCATTAAAACACATAATATATGTCATTTATACCATTTGGATTTTATAAATCTCCAGCTGATGGAGAGGATGCTGATGCTACAGCTTACATTTCAGCTATCACAACAGCAGGAGGTAGTTTATCAGGTGCTGAGGAAACAGCTATTAATAGTTTTTTTGTAGGATTAAAAAGTGATGGTATTTACTCTAAGTTATATACAATGTATCCATTCCTTGGAGGTGTAGCTAACTCTAACAAAATCAATGCCGTTAATCCAGGAACCAATGACTTAACATTTAATGGGACTTGGAGTCATTCAGCAACAGGTTCATATGCTACTAAAACAAGTAGTGATTTTGCTGATACAGGCTTTAATGCTTCAGCCTCAGCAGATACAACAAGTGATTATAGTTTCTCTATTCATATAGCTGATAGGTTAACTTCACCAAGTTATGGATATAATGGTATAGGAACTCCTTACGCTATAGTTGGATTTGATGGTAATGGTATAGATGCTTTCTACCCTAACGTTCTTCAAGTTCCTTTAGGTAGTTCAACAATAGGAGGGGCATTTGGTATGATTAGTAGAACAGGTGCTTCAGCTTGGTATTCAGCAGGTTTACCAACAGGTAGTGCTGCCTCAAGTGGTTTAACCAAATCATCAGTTAGCACAGATACTTACACATCTCCATTTGATGGTAATGTTTATATTAACAAAATCAATAGTGCTGGATTCCAAGATGGGGGTAGATATATGTTTAGCCATATTGGGCAAGGTTTATCAACTACAGAAGCAGATGATTTACTTACTAGAGTAAATGATTTACAGACAGCATTTAACAGAAATATATTCTCATAATGGATTCAGCAACTAAAGATTCAATCACCAATATTTTTACATTAGGGGGAATAGGATTAACAATGGCACAAATCCAAACTAGCCTTAGTGTATTAGTGCTTTTAACCGCATTAGTATTAAACATCCAGCGTATCTATGATTGGTGGAAAAAACGCAAGTAAACCGCGTTAAAAACACAAATAAACATATATTTTTAGCCCACCGATAGGTGGTATCGACAAAAAAATGCCCCGCTTTCGCGAGGCATCTTTTGTCGTTAGGGGAAAAAAATAGAAATATGAACCAACAATGGGAAACAAAACCCCTAACGGCTAAACCTATTTATAATATATAACCTCTATTTATTAACGGCACGTTTACTTTTATAAGTTTTAGTTTCTAAACAATAATATTCATAATCCAAATCAATAAATGGATTTTTGAATGTGTGAGTGTGGACTAAATCCATATCAATATCACTTGTTCCACTATCTGTATAAAACTCTATAGTATATTCCTCTGTTTCACTATTATAGATTATATAACCTCTAGGTTCACAATGTGCTTGAACCTTATTTGCTGGAATGTCTATTTCATTTACCATAACTTATTTATTATTTTTTTCTAAAACTTTTACTAATGCGAATAACTCTCCAGCAACACTATCTAATGATTGTCTTAAATCATAGATTTCACTACTTAGATTATCGATTTCCATTGATAAATCATTGATTTGATTTTGATTTTCTGTTTTCATATTATCTATTTTTATTAATACTTAAATATACAACTATTACTTGGTATCTCCAAGTTTACTTCCAAAACAAGCTTCCCAAATATCATCAATAGGAACTTCAACATATTCACGGATTTCATCCTCTAGTCCGTGTTTTAAAATAATGCGTTTAAACGCGTCCTTTAGTGTTAACGGCGATTGTATTGAAGTCCATTTTCCCTTGTGGTATACACGTTTAACTTCGCATACAGACGCATCATACGTTGCTTGTTCTCTAGGTGTATTGTGTGATATAATAAGGAAATAAGCACCATAGTTTTCTCCTGTTAATACTTCACCTCCTGCCTGGAGTAAATCAATGTTGTTAGTATAGGAATAATATTGTCCAGGTTCTAATGCTTTATCACCTAGTTTAAAATCACCCATAATGTTTAGTTTTTTTCTCCAATCAAACATTAAGTCAATATCCCCAGGTGCCATAATAGTGCCATTAGGAGATAAAAAACGTAAGTTATCCCATTCAGCTGATTGCTGTAATCTGGTTAAATCCTGAATAATCCCTTTAGAGTTAATGTGTTTGTTCGACATTTCTATTTTATGTTTAGTTAATAATCCACCTCATTTACGTCCATACATATAAGGTATCGATGAAGGGTGGTAATATAGTTGCCCATATTGTAGCCAAAGCTACTCATATTGTAGCCAATCGCGATATTTTCTAAAGTAAGTTGGTATTTCCAACCTTTTGTTATATATTTATCAATGTCATAGAGAGAGATGGGTAGCGGTTAGCAATAACTCCCATTACACCTTAGGGTGGCTGGTTTGAGGCAATCACGTAGTGATGGATGATTCGGCGGGGAGTATTCCGTATTATTATAATGCCTGAGTTTTTGTCAAAGTCTGTTTTCTCAGGATATGGGGGGTAAAAAAACCAGCACTTGAAACCACCACTCCCACCACCCCTGAATAGGGTATGGGAGATAGGGAGATAAGGATAATAAGGAAACGAATGATATGAGTGATATAGAGAGATGGGTAAATAGGAACTACGAAACATTGGTAAATAATGTCTCTAGAATCACTAGGAACAAGGATGAAGCAATAGAGATATTACATATTTGTATTCTATCACTCCTCGAGTTCCCAGCTGATAAGCAACAAAGGTTGTATGATGAGGGTAAGTTAGAGATGTATATTACTTCAGCCTCCAACCTCCAATACAAATCATCTACTTCACCATATCACAGACAAAATAGGAGACATTATAGAAATGAGACTGAATGGGTAGATTGGAAGTTTGGACATAATCCAGTAGATGAGACTGATGAATGGGATGAACAATGTAAATGTGCTTTGAGAGAACTAGAAAACTTACACTATTATTATAGGATTTTAGTTAGTGATAAGTTTATTAAAGGTATGACTTACCAGCAAATGAATGAGAAATATAGAATAAGTAAAAACTCCCTTTTACGCGACGTAAAGGAAGGATTAAAAATGTTAAAGGAGAGATGTGATGAAACAATGTAGTAAATGTAAAACAGAATACCCATTAACAAATGAGTATTTTTTCAAAAATGGGAAAAGTTTACATTCCCATTGTAAAAAGTGTCATAATAAAAATAATAATAAACATATTAAAAAATACCTAAAAACCTCTAAGGGTAAATATTCCCATTCTAAAACTATTAACCAATGGGGTTCTGGAATATATGGGATATTTGAAAGTGGAATATGTTTGTATGTGGGGGAAAGCAAAAGTTTATTTAGGAGAATATCTCAGCATAAATCCCATATTAAAAACCCAAATATTAAAGTTCCCCAATATAGCTTACATACAGCATTAAAGCAACATAAAAACTATGTTATTGGAGTTTTAGAACAAACAGAAAATCATAAAGAACGAGAGTCGTTTTATATCAACCAATATCAACCTTTATATAACTAAAAACAATAAATGATGGAGAAAATGAACTTTGTAATGTTTTGCCTAGGTGCGTTTAGCTTGGCAGTAGGATTAGTAGCGATGCCATATGTGAGTATGCTACGTAATGCGATTAAATCGCGTATTAGACGCGGAAAAAACACAATAACACTTGATAGGGTAGCTATAGAAGATTTACAATCCCAGATTGATAACTTAGCTGAGAGATTAGCAACAAGGGAACGTAATAGAAAAAATAACCTTCGTAGAGATATCCGCGAATATTTAGAGGAGTTGAAAAATGGGAAATAAACCAAATATCAAGTTAGAAACAATCCGTATTACCAGAGAGGAATATAATGATTTTGTCAATATGAGAAACTTTATCTATGATAATGGACACGTAATGGCATTTGAGTTATTCTGTGGACTGATGGAACAGATAAAGGAAGCACAACTTAAGCAAAACGATGAGTTGAATGGTGAACAACAAAACTTATTAAACTAATGGAGATACTAGGATTAGCATTATTCAGCGTATGGATAACAGGATGGTTTACACCATTTAACCCAGCTAGAGAATACATTACAGATAAATGGATTAGATTATGTATTAAACTAAACTTACATTCATTAGCATCGCTAGCGGTAGTAATAAGTTGTAGCAAGTGCTTCGGTTTCTGGTTTACACTTCTATATTCTAGGGACTTTATTTTAGCCTTAAACGTGAGTTTTATAGCTTTCCTTATTACCTTTGGTATCGAACAAATAGAACAAATAAAAAGTAAATGGAACTGATGGAAGTAAAGCAATGTAGAAAATGTGGTGAACATAAAGAAATCACATCATTTGATTGGACTAACAAACAAAAAGGCTATAGAAAATCATATTGTAGAGATTGTAGTATTAAAATCTATAAACAATGGAAAATAGACAATCTAGAGAGACACAATGAATGGTTTGAAAAATACTATAATGATAACCCAGAACGCTTTGGTAAAACAGGCAAAAAACCAACAGGTAGAAAACCTATGGAAAATAATGAGTTAAAATCCGGCGTATACGTGATTACTAATACTGAGACAGGCGAGACATATGTTGGTTGTTCTAATGATGTAAAGCGTAGAATATGGAGACATTTTTATAATCGTGGTAGAAGTAAAGTAAAACCATTATCTAAAGCATTAAAGCAATATGGTAAAGAAGCATTTACATCTCAGGTATTAGAGTATTGCCCTAAGGAACAAAAGTTTGAACGTGAATCGTATTGGATGGAACAATATGGTTGTGAATATAATACCAGCAAAAAGAAAAAATGACGACTGAGGAAGCAACATATATTATGGAGAAATGGTATCCTATTCGTGATGGTGCTTTACATAATCCTACAATCGGTATATGGAACGAGGCTGAACGAATACTAAGGGGGTGGGATAAACCACAACCACGAAGCTGTAGTTGTGAGTATAAAACCCAAGCTAGAATGGTTAAATCATTTTTTTCTCAATACGAAACACAAATAAGGGAGTTATATGGCAAAGCATCCGTATAGAGGTGGACGTCCAAAAGGTGTTAAAAATGGCGAATCAACTACTAGTAAAGGTAGGTTATGGGAGACAGAAGAGGAAAAACAAGCATTGTGGAATAAAGCACACGATAAAGTAAATGAGGAGTTTGGTGATAACAATGAGAAAAATGCTGAACTATGGGCTAAACACAAAAACAAATACAAACAATGGTATGTTAATATCCAGCCTGAGGAAGTAGATATGTTAACAAATGATGAGTTAATGGATGTGATTTACAAATATAATGGCAACTACAACTTATGGAAACGAGGAACTAAGGAACCTGATTTTGACGGAAAATATGGCAAAGAGTAAAAAACGTAAAGGGGCTAAAAAATATAAACCACCAATGAGAGAGACTAGAGTAATGACAATGAAGGAACAAGCTAAAATGGTTTTTCCAACTACACCAAAGTGTAAGTATTGTGGAACGGAATGTAGTTTAGCACCCGATGAGGATGTTAAGGCGTATAAGGAATATGATACGAGTTATAGGTTTGACT
>Ga0208767_1001858_pt1 | contig 16384 bp, 12 predicted proteins | sample VirMetDEL_Mar_21_FD_184514 | JGI IMG/M metagenome (GOLD analysis project Ga0208767, IMG submission 184514) | Aqueous microbial communities from the Delaware River and Bay under freshwater to marine salinity gradient to study organic matter... | ecosystem: Environmental > Aquatic > Marine >... | reverse complement strand
AAAGTTCTTTGATAATTTCATCCTATATTCCTTTGTCTTTCAGCAATGATTCGATCATTGGGATTTAATAATGTGGCTAGTCTAGTATTTATATCTCTTGCTACAGGAGATACTTGACTAGTTTTTATAACAGGAGTTGTAGGAACATCTGTTACCACAGGTTTAGACATTTGTACAGGTTCTTGTGTTGGTGCTTCCGAGACTTCTTCTGTTCCTTCCACAGGATCAATAGGTATGCCATCAAAAGAATTATATAGTTCTTCTAATTCATCTTCTGGCATAACATGACCTTTTTCTTCAGCCTCAATAAATGCATCTCTACTAGGAAAAAAAGGTATGTATTTGTTTTCAATAATAGAACCTATCTCTCTATTACCTACACCTTCTTTTTTCCATCTTTCAATAACTTCATCTTCAGTTTTACCTAATGCTTGTAAAGCTAAAAAATCTTTTCTGGCTGATCTGAAAGAACGTAATCTGGCTCTGTTGGCATCAGTCCATGCTCTGATATAATCTTCCGAACTTACAACTGCTCTGTTATTAATCCTGTTAAATAAAGTAGCTGCCGTGGATCGGTTTGCTTTGAACTCTTGTGCTTTAAATATGCCTAATCTATCTGCATCAAATACTTGAGTATTTACACCAAGAGTTGCTCTTACAAACTCACCTGTTCTTGTGTATTCTCGTCCTGTACTTGGTTCTTTCGTTTCGGGTCTTGTTATTCCACGAAGAAATCTACCCATTTCAATATCTTCTATTCCAGCACCTGTTGGTACACGAAAAGGTGAAGCACCTGGTGTAAATCCTTCGAGAACATGTATAAAACTTTTTTGCATTCGATCACCTAAAGAGTCTCCACCTTCTCCAGTTTTATAAACCCTAGCACCAGTTTCTGTTGCACCGCCTCTTCCACCAGGAACACCTCTTGGTGCAACATCTAATAGTCTTGCTGTAATGATTGATTCATCAAAGAAAGGTTGAAAAACCTCAGAAAAACTTTCTTGTGTAGCATTTAAGGCTGTCTCTACTCCATTTTTTCCAAGTTTCCCGTCTCTGTCTAAACTTCTAAGCACAGCCGTAAAAGGTCTAATTAAGACATCATATGGGTTTGTATGACTGAAGTCATATATTTCTAAGTTACCATTCTTATCTCTACCGACAGGCACTAGAGTAGAGTTTTTCTGAAAAGGTGCAGCTAAATCTTGAACAGCTTGCATTTCTTCTTCGGAAGTTCCTGACAAACTCATACCTATCTCTCGTACCGCTATTGGCAAACCTATGAAAGTAGTTAAAGAACCCATCAAGCGTCTCATACCTATCTCTCGTATTTCTGGTACATTACTACTTAATTCTTTCATTGCTGTTTCTAATGTATTGAATCCTGTTCTAATTATTTCAGCAGGAAATGATACGAAGTTACCAACAGGTAGTTGTCTAAATGATTTAATTGCATCTGAAGCCAAGTCGTAGTTAGGCACATGATTTCGTACAATATCACCAGCAAAATCTTCCATAGATTTCCCATCTAAATGGATTTCATCAAATTCTTTTGTGAATGCTTTAGCTTCATCAGCATCTTTTGCACGGGCTATATATTTAGCTCTTGCTGTTTTTAATTTATTTAATTCAAATTGATAGTTATATATTTTCCAAATATCGTCTTCACCCTTATAAGCATCTTCCATCTTCTTTAAGAATTTACCCGCACCTCTGGTAAATTTACTGGATAAATTAAACACCATATTTGAATCATTTATACTGTTTTGAAGATTAGAATCACCTGTTTTCGGATTCTCATAACCTACACCTTTACGCAAGTTTGCTTGTAGCTCTCTAAGTTCCGCCTGACTTCCTATTATACCTCTTTTCTGAAGATCAGCTAAAAAAGCTACTTGTTCTTCATCCGATCTTCCTAGTATGTCGTTACTAACATATCTTATTGACTCACCTAAATTAGCTCCACGACCTATGTTACCTTGAGCTAAAGCAAATAAAGAAGCAGAAGTTACGTTTCGAACATGTGTGATTGGAGATAAGATAGTTTTAGAGTATTGTGAAAAACCTTTTAACCAAAGAAACTTACCATATATTTGTCTTCCAAGATGGCCTAAAGTGTTGGTGTCGTTAATTACATGTTGTGACATACTTTTCCACATACTTGTAGGTACAGCTATACCATGCATAGCACCAAAAGGAGTTTCACTAAGAGCTAGTTCATCAGGACGACCAGAAACATTTTGTTTTCCGAGAACAAAGGAATTTTGCCCACGTTCTGATTGAGTAAATTCTTTTAACTTATCAGGACGCATATCGTTTGTGTTTTTAAATATAGAATTGTCTCCGTTTTTAGCTATGTCATCATCAGCGATTTTTCTTAATGCAGTATAAAAATTATCTGTTGCATTAAATTGAGCAAACTTAGCTATAGTGCCAACATAAGATTCTTTTAAATCTCTTACTTCTCCATAAATGGCTTTTAAGGAAGGAAGATCTAATTTTTTTGTGTTTATTAAAGTTGTAGGTATTTTTTGTATGGCTGTTTCTACAAAAAAACTATTCTTATTACTTCTAGCTATATCTTGCTTTTTCTTTTGATTATTATACGCCATGTCAATATATTGTTTTACCTGCTTTGCTTTTGGAGGATCAAACTTTTTTGGTCCTGTTCTTACAGCATCGTAGGTTAATAACTCTTTTTCTTCTAAAAGTCTTTGAGGTACAGGCTGACCACTAAACTCTAGGTCGGCAATGGCTTTATCAATCTCTTTTCGTCTTGTGCTAAAAGTTTTTGATATGTTTGCATACATGCTTTGCATAGTTTTATCATCAAACATATTTTTGCTTTCTGATTTTATAAACTTTCCATCTGCATCTTTACTAAAACCAAACATACCCATTACATTATCAACTGTGTCTTCAGTTAATTTGTAATTATTATCTTCCATTATTCTGTATCGTGTAACAAAAAATCCGTTTTTATGAGTGCCATCAGGCTTTATCATACTATCTTCAATAGCTCTTACAATATCTTCTTTTACAGGAAGTCCTTGTTTTCTTTTAAATTCAACAAATTTTTGATCTTCCCATTCTTTGACTGTTCCTTTCCAGTTTTTTGGTGGGTTGGCTCCACCAGTATAAACTGCTTTGTTTTTAGGACGAGGAACTTTTGATATAATATCTTCTCTCGACAGTAAGTTTTTTATCGCTCCAGAATTTAATATTTTTTCAGCTAGATTATTTTTTAATTTTACCATGTTCTGTATTGGTATGAGAAGTTCTTTAGGTATACCTAATTCTTTCACTAAAGCTTTTTCTGAAACCAAAGACTTTCCTGTAAAATAGTCATACAAGTTGTTCAGTATTTTTTCTTTAGATAAGTTACTTTGATTTAAATATTTAGGTTGTGCTAAAACTTTGTCTATAGACTTTTCTAATCTTTGAAATTGATCTGTTGCTACTTTAAAAGCAGCTTCTTGTGCAGGACCTATTAATGAAAAAAGTTTAGCCGTATCTAAGGTTTCTTCTGTTCCTGCTATTCCTTTTGTAACATCCATTGAAACAGCTTTTGTTTTTTGTTCACGAGTCAAGTAATGTTGTTGTTTTATTTGATCTTGAGCATCTAGAATTTCTGAATTCGTAAAATCGTCATCAGCGTTTCTCATTCTATCATATTCAAGATTCTTCCATTCATCGAGTTCTTTAGCTTCTTCATCAACCATGTTTTTGAAATTAGCATAAGCTTCTTCGTTAGAACCAAAAACTCTTTTTTCTCCGTTAAATAATATTTCTTCGCCTGTATCTTTATCGTATAACTTAACAGCCGTTTTAGTTTCTTGTTCTTGTACTCCCTTTTTTGCTCCTAATAAAGCTCCTCTACTTCTAAGGTTTCTAGCTAAGAAAAAAGAAAAATTTTCAAGAGCAGTCATCTTCCTAACTTCTTCACCTGTCTCTTCCTTTAGTCCTTGTCTCATATCTAGTTCGTCAAGCTTTGCAATATATTTAGTTGCTTTTTCTGCTCCGGCACTAAATACTCTACCTAAACCTAAAGTAGCTACATCTCCACCTGTGATTGTGGTCCCTGGAACTCTCATCGCCCCTGCTTTCACCAAACCTTTTCCTAAACCAGATAAGACTGGTGGTATGGTACCAGCTAAAAAACCACCTTCTATTAACATAGAAAACCTATTACCTATTCTACGAGCAGCGTCCTCGGACCCTGAATCGGCAACATTGTATACATCTGTTCCTGTAAAACCGCCATCAAAGAAATCGCCAATGGTTTGTGTACCATCAGTCGTGACGATTGCGTCAGCAACACCTGCGGCGACAGCTTGTTGTGTTCCTAATGCAACTTTTTGTGTTTTGGTTAAAGATGCTTTTTTACCTAAACTTTTTCCGCCAGTTCTATAAGCTCTTTGCAGTTTACCAAGTTTAGATAGTTTACTTACAGCGGAAGCAGCACCCAAACCTGGCACAGCAAATTGTGTCAAACCAGAGGCAATAGTTCCTACAGCACCTTCGGGATCAATACCAAAGTCTTTTCTTGTTTTATCTGCCCATAGATTGAATTGTCTAGCATTTTGTGTGTCTCTAACATAATCAACACCCTCAAGTCCTAACTCAATAATACCTTGTGGAATCTTGGTTAAACCTTCAACAATACCTTCACCTAGTTCTTTTGCCCAACCTTCATCGGTGCTCGGTTCATTGAGATCTTTTGGAGGTTCAATTTCAAAAGGTTTATTAGGATCAAAGCTAGTTGTGTCATCAGAAGATTTAAGTTCTAAACTTTCTGTTGAAGATTCAACTTCAAAAGGTTTATTAGGATCAAATGAAGATTCAACTTCAAAAGGTTTATTAGGATCAAACTCTGCCATTATGGTATCTGTTCATATTGACCATCACCTAGATACTTAAATCTATTTGGACCTTGTTTAACTATATCTCCTACTGCTAGTGAGTTAGAACCACCAGTAGAACCACCAAGAACACCACCTGTATCTTTTGCAAACTGCTTCATTAACGCTTGTTTTCTTCTATCATATTCTGCTGCGTCAATGCCACCACTTAATTTTTTAGATAGTTCATCTAGCTTTTTGAGTTGAGGTTTAACAACTCCTTCATAGTAGTAATATGCATCTTCAGCTTTATCTGATGTTTCGTACTTATAGCCTTCAATAACTTTATTTGCTCCAATGGCTTTAGCTGTAGTTACTAAATCAGTAAACTTAGTTTTAGATGCTGTTGCAGCAATCAACATGGCTTTACCTTTTTCAGTAAATGAAAACTGTCCATCTTCATATGTAGCGTAATCAGCACCTAACGCATATATATTCTTGATTTCTTTTGTAGATTGTTTGTCTTTTAGTTGTTGAGTAAGCTGTTTTTCAGTAAGCCTTACATAATCATCTTGTTTCTGCTTGTTTAAAGCAAGCTCTTCAATTTTTAGATCGTAGGTCTTACCCGCTAACTTCATAGTGTGTAGTGTTTGAGCAGCCGTTAGATCAAGTTTAGCATATGCCATCTCATCTAAAATTTTATTTCTTTCTGTCTTATATTCTAGTTCTGTTCTAAATTGAAACTTGTTTTCTTCTATTTTAGCAAGCTCTCCATAACCTTGTATTCTTAGTGTTCTTTCAGCTGTCTTTGCAGCTTTTTCATCTTTTATTAAATTATATCTCATTTTTGCAAGATTCTGTCTGTCTTCTCTTTCTTGTAAAGTAATACGATTCATGTCTTTACCATAAGAATCAACACCAAACATTAAACCTTTTGCTACATTTGTTAAAGCATTAGCACTTTCTCCTGCTGCTGTAGCAAGTCCACCCTTAATTAAGGACATCCAAAAAGCTGTTACTTTATCGTCATCATACTCGCCTTCTTTCAGCCCTAAAACTTCTCTTGCTTTTTCATCAACAGAATTTAAGTCGATCTCATCCTCTTCTTCTTCCATGAGATCTTCTATTTTTTTCATATAATTAGTTCGTTTTGTTTCGTCTGCGGTGTACCTCGCATCAACTTGTCCAAGCTTTTCTTTGTGTTTTTCAAACGTATTTGCAGCTTCTGTTACAAAATCAGATTTTGGTTTAGATCCTAAGTTTTTACCTTTTGGAATATTGTCTTTTAACTCTTTATCTGTTTGTGTGAGTTTTTCATTTGTTTGATTGATCACGACACCTGGTTCTTGTATCTGTGCATTTTCACTCACTGTTGGTTTTACTTTACCTGATTTGTCCTTATCTAAGTCATCAACTTCGACAACACTTGACTTTTTCTTTTGAATCTTCTCAACAGCAGGTTCTGGTGTTTGAAAAAAGCTAGGAGATTTTTGGGCTTCACTAATACTTATTGTAGGTTGAGTATCATCAAAACCAGACTTTTTTAGTTTTTCTAGTTCACTTAGTCTACGATTTTCTATTGCTTGTTGCTTTCTTTTTGGACCACCTATTCCTTTATATAAAGGACTATCAAAACTCAAAGGTTGTATATTACTACCATAGATTTGATTTAAAGGTATACTTTGTCCAACTTCATACCCACCTGCTTGATACCCTTTAACTGCACCACCATTAGCATACCCTTTAACTGCATTCATTAACTGTGGTGATGATGCAAGAATACCCATAGGCTGATTGGCTCTCACAGGCTGTGCAAACATTCTTCTTTTTAGCGGATCATCCATCATCGTGCATATCTCCCTTGGTTCATTAATCCATAAGCACCTATACCTGCTTGTGCAAGGCCAAGTAATTGTGAGCTAGTACTTGGACCAGGGCTCGTGGTTGTTGAATAAGTCTGCTGTAATGCTGGAACACCTCTAAAGATATCAGACATAAATCCAACTTGCTGATAAGGTAGAGCTTGTCTTGCTAAATCATTAGCTCTTGCTATATCAAGTGCTTTCTGAGCTTGACCTTGTTGTAGACCGCCAATACCTAATAATGTATTGACATCTTGAACACCCATCTGTTGTCCTAGTTGACCAAGACCTGCTGTTGCTGTACCTAATTGACCCGCTGTTTGTCCAAGAGCACCAGTTGTTTGACCTAGTTGACCAGTTAACTGTGCAAGATTACCAAGACCTGCTGCTGCTTGTCCATAGCCTTGAGCACCTTGAAAACCTAATTGCCCCGCTTGACTTGCTAATTGACCCATCTGACCCGCTCTAGCAAGTCCTTGTTGTGCCCCTTGTAAACCTAAAGCTCCCATCTGACCAGCTTGCTGCCCTATCTGACCAGCTAATTGACCAGCTTGACCCGCTCCTTGTAAACCTAACTGACCTGCTTGACCAGCTAATTGACCAAACTGTCCCGCTCTAGCAAGTCCTTGTTGTGCCCCTTGTAAACCTAAAGCTCCCATCTGACCTGCTTGCTGACCTATCTGACCTGCAAGTTGACCTCTTTGTCCAGCCCCTTGTAGACCTAAAGCCCCCATCTGACCTGCTTGCTGACCTATCTGACCTGCAAGTTGACCTCTTTGTCCAGCCCCTTGTAGACCTAAAGATCCAACTTGACCAGCTTGTTGACCAAATTGACCAGCTTGTGCAAGTCTTTGTTGTGCTTGTCTTGATGCAGCTTGTTGTGCAAGATTTTGAGCCTGTTGGAAACCAGCTGATCTTAACTGTGAACCAGTTCTGGCTTGTTGCTCTAATACATTTTGATTGATAGCAGCTTGTTCAATAGCTCCTCTAGATCCTCCAAAAGCACCAGCACCAATAGCTTGTGCAGAGGCTCTATTTTTTGCTATATCTCCTTGTTCAGCAATATCTTCATATTGTTGACGAACTATATCTTCCATATAAGGATCCATGAACTCTCTATAAGAGGTAGGATCAAAATCATAACTAGCACCAGCTGTCATTTGTTGAGCTTGTCCTAATCCTTGTTGTCCTAGTCCTTGACCAACCATAGACTCTAACATGGCATCTCTTGTCAAACCTTGAGCTTGTCCTAACCCTTCCTGTCCTAGTCCTTGACCAAGCATTGATTCTAGCATAGCATCTCTTGTCAAACCTTGAGCTTGTCCTAACCCTTCCTGTCCTAAACCTACGGCTTGTTCTGTTTGACCTGCTGTTCTTGCAGTCATTCTTTGTGCTTGACCCAAGCCTTGTTGACCCATCATTGACTGCATTATTGAACGCATCATAGCATCTCTTGTCAAACCTTGAGCTTGTCCTAATCCTGCCTGTCCTAAACCTACGGCTTGTTCTGTTTGCCCTGCTGTTCTTGCTGCCTCTGCTTGAGCTTGACCAACACCTGCTTGACCTAATCTTTGAGCATCCAACATAGCTTGCTGTTGTTGTCTATATGCTTGTTGAGCTTCTGGTAATTGACTTAAAGCGGCACCTATGGTACCCAAACCAGTGCCTACAGCACCTATACCTTGCCCCAGTGCGGAGGCACCTTGTTGAAGATAAGGTTGAAATCCTCCAATACCACTTATTGCTTGTTGGATTGCTTGTTGTTGCCCTTGTGAAAGTCCAGCCAGTTGTTGTGCAGAATAAGGCATTTGTGTGCCATCACCAGTTAGATCTTTGGCTGTTTTAAAAATATCAGATAAGAATTCTTCTTGAAAAGGTGCTAACCTTACAATTTGTTCTTGTTTGACTTCTTGTGGATCTGCCATTATGCAACCCTTTCTAGTTGTGACATCATGTCATACATTCTTGCAGCACCGACATCTCTGTCTCCGCCACCTGCACCACGGACAGCCTTTGCTGTTACTACAAATTCTCCGTCTGATAATCTTGCAGGAACTGAATCACTGGTTCCTGTTCCGGGGCCTGTTACTTCTCCACCACTTGCTGCATTAAATATGTCAGGCAGTATTGGGACGTCCTCAGAAATTATACGAGGTCTTTCGTTTTTAATTATACCATATTGATCGTAATCCGTAACTACCTCTTTTTTTCTTCTTTGATTTCGAGCTAATTGATCATAATAAGCTTTTCTTTGTTCTGGATCTCCACCATCAAACTCAACTAAATTACCGTTATCATCTAATGTTGTTAGCTTACCACCTCTATATTCTCCTTCTGAATAATCAGGCATATTAGATTTACCTATCTGTGGCTGTTCACCCAAACCACTAGCTAATCCTAATATACCACCACCTAATGCTATTTTACCTATTGTGCTTTCTGGAATTAAGCTACTTAGAAAACTTTTATCGGCGGCTGATTTTACAGCACCAGAAGTAACAGAAGTGTCTGCACCTTGGAACATGGTCCGTAGAGGAGAACCAGACGTTCCATATTTATTAAAATCGAAGTTTCTACCAAAATCCTTTCCACCCATTGCATAAGAGGCGGCACCAGTTAGTGCGGCATTTTTTAAGGCTTCTTCTGCACTTCTTCCCGATGCAAGTGACCCGATACCCGATCCAAGAGCTGCTCCAAAAGAACCACCATAATACATACCAATGGCACTACCAATTAAAGGTGCAGCTTTCTTTAATGTTTTGGTGATGTTTCTAAATATACCCATAGCTTATAATACCAATTAATTGTTGATTATTCAATCCTATATCTGCGATAACGCACTTGTTGTGATTCTAGTCTTAATTAGCTCTTGTATACTAGCGACAACAACAAGTCTGTTTGCATTTCCCGCTTGTATTTTTATGACATCACCACCTTGCAATATCAAATCTCTTGTTAGTATTTCTTCTGTAGCGTGTCCTGCAACGCTTTTTTCAAACAATTCAAAAACATTATTGTCTTTGTCTGTTAAAGTTACAGTTATAGTATCACCATTGTTACTGCTATCATGAACTAAAATTGAATTAATAACGGAGGCATTTGATTCTGCTCCAGTAGGTGCCGTATATAAAATAGTATTATCAGTTGTTGTTAGGTCAACTTTTGCATTTGTTAAACCTTGAATATATTGAGGAATACTGGTTACTAACATTATCGTCTTCCATCCTCTCTTATGTCTACTCTTGGTGTTCCAAGTTTATATTTAGTTCCTAATGATGTCGAATCAATTCGTAAAGCAAAAGATCTGCCTCGTAAACGATAGTTTAATTTTTGTGTAAACTGTTCTACGGGACTAGTTGCTGTTCTTGCTGTGTTACCAGATTCAGTTTGTGCAAAGTTTGCTCCTGGGAAGTTCTTAGTCTTTATTGTAAAATCTACATTTGGATCTAAACTTGTTGATCCATTAAAAGTTATATCAGGTACAACCTCTCTTAAAGAAACATATTTATCCCCATCACCTATATCTATTGGTGCAGATTCAATAAATGAAGTCATGGCAGATCCATCATCATCATAGCCTGTTTCATGATTATATAGATATTGACCACCAGTGGCTACAGGTAAAGTTCTAATACCTCTATCAAGCCATGCTTGTCGAGCCATTGTTCCATGAGACCACACTTTGTCTGTGTAATTAAAAGCAACATAAGCATCTATTTCTGAACTACTTGCTGTTGGATAAAACCATAAAAGTTCACTAAACTCAGAATTAACACCTACATGAACCTTATCTCGTTCTTCAAAATTAAAATCTAAAAAAACTTTATCTTTAACAGTACATGGTAATTGTACAGTTTGACCACCATTGGTTACATAGAAAGTATCAACCCCCATCCAGTAAACAGCATCCTCTACCGCAACGGCAGAAGAAGGACTCATAATGGTTATGTTCTTTGATAATTCTTGCAAACCAAAAGTAAATGGAGGACCTATAAATTTCATAGCGTGTAATGTTTTATTTGTAAAAACAAGTAACTGTTGTCTTGTTTCAACAGCTTGAACAAAGGTTGATCCACCACCAAGTCTTAGATCACCTGCCGTGTTTGTGGCAGTTGGAAACCATTCAAGAGGGTTTTCCTGAGACGAGAACCTAATCAACAAAGGATCTTGTACACCATCACCATCTGGATCCGTGTTATTAGAACCAAAATTATCACACCCAAAAGCAATAACGTGCCTATCTTGGTCGGACACAAGAACTTGTTTAGCTCTTTGTGGGACACTTGTCTTTGTACCAGCAAGAGAATTTAACTTTACTGCTCTCGTACTTAAACCATTTGTTCTATCCCAATAATAAATAGCACCATCTCTTGGATTAAGTATTAAATCTTCTCCAAAGTTATCATGTGACCACAATCTGATCTGTGCACCGGGAACCGTGATCGATGCTGCACTACCCCATCCTACAAAGTCATCTGTAGGAAGAACATTACCTGTGGCTAATCTAACCAATGATCCGTTGTTATGTGTTGCAGCGGTTGTGCCACTATGTCCACGGGTCACTGTCATTGTATTATCATCAGCAGAAGCTGTGATAAGCATTAATTCATTATCAATTAAAATAACATCGCCTTCTGTAGTCATGCCTGTCTCATCAACAACATCAACACTTGTATCACTTGCATCGAGAACTTCGTTCAAAGTTGTAGCCAAAGCACCACTAGTTGTACCACTCCATTGTCCTGCACCCCAACCAGTACCACCTACGGTCACATCTAGACCTGTGTTTAGCTGATAAGCTCCAACTACACTAGCTCCACCATTGCCTGTATCAGAAGCATTGGCTGCAATAGCAGAGGTGATTGTATAATTATTAGAACTAATAATAGATACAATCTGATATTCTTTATTCAGAATAGCAGCAGTTATATTACCTCCTAAACTAGCGGCACCAGAAAAGGTTACAAAATCATTTTCATTAGCACCGTGTGCTGGATCTGAAACAGTTATGGTTGTTGAACCATTTGTAGCTGAAAAAGTCACATCTCCTGCACTAGTTGTGGCTCTAATAGGTGTAATGTCATTAAAGCCTTGACCTTCTTCAATATAATATTTTAGTTGTGTGCCTATACCTAAAAGATCGGCTCCATCTAATGTTACCCAGTTATGTAAACGTCTTGCTGAACCTTCAAATGTTTCTGTTGTGTATTTAGTCCAGCCTCCTATCTTTTCTGGAAAACCAAATCTAAATCTTACTTTATCACCATCAATATAGCCACCTTCATTACTTTCAGATGTTATGTCAGATATAATACCAGGTTTAAATTTTAATTTAGTAATAGGCATTAAATTGTTCTCCCTAAAACAGTTCCATTGTTTGTTAAGGATACATTACTCTCTCCTTGTATGTAATACCCCGCAGCTCCTGCACTTGTTCCTGCTGCTCCTGCTGTTGGAGCAGTTGCTGGATATGCAATAGCTGTTCCTGTGCCAGTTGCTCCCGATGCACCGCTACTACCTGAAACACCTAAAGCTCCTCCAGAACCTCCATTGCCTCCAACTCCTGCATTTGTTCCACCACTAGCACCTGCTGAACCACTACCTGCTGATTGAGTAAAACCTTGACCGACCCCACCTGCACCACCAGCCCCTGCTGTAGAAGGAACATTTACAGAAAGAGACAATGTTGCGTTCATATCATTATAGAAAAAAGCACCATCGGGAGACGAAGATCCATAAGGTCCTACAGTATAGTTACAAAAATAATATGTTGTATTTGCAGCTAAGGGAGCTTTTAATCCACTCCAGTTTAATCCACTACCATAGTCGGCTCCACCTTGACCCTGACTTTTTGTGTCCTCTGCTGTACTTATATTAACAACGGGTGTTCCACGATGACCTGTTTGCTGATCTTCTGGAAAAGGGTCTGTTATGTAAGAAGATAAAGAATATTCAGCAGAGGTGTTAACTCGAAAACTATACCAAACAGGGCCTCTGTTTGATATATTAGATCTTAACTGATTGCCTGAAGTATTTAATCCCCACTGACCACTACCTATTCCAGACCATGCTCTTGGTCCAAATTGCGTTAAGACAGTGTATGGAACAAAATCTGGCTTATCTCCAACCTTATCAGTAACGTTAGAAGCTGTTGCCGTTGCAGCTGCACTGCCTTTACCACCAGCACCACCATTTCCTCCACCACCACCACCACCTTTGATGTTAGCACCACTATTATTAACAAGAGTAGTGGCTACATCTGCTTTTAAAGCGGTACCACCAGCAGAACCTGCTGCACCACCTTGACCATATAAATTACCATTATTAGTCACAGTTATACTTCCAGCACCACCAGAAGCTAAATCCAAAGCGGGAGAACTAGTAGACGTACTGTAAACAGTTACACCAGAATTTATTACAATATATTTTGGATAGTCAACACTATAATCACTACCAAAAATACCTGAACCTGATTGTTGTGTAGCATTAGAAGAAAAAGTTTTTTGCCACCCTCTAGCTTGAGAATAAAAACTATTTAAGCTAATAGCACCACTTGTGGGAACATTAGCAGCTAAATTTGTAGCTGTATTATTCCCCGCATTAGATCTTACTTTGGTTCCGCCTCTGTAATAATCATCAAAAGAAACAGGTGTATTACTGCCAGGACTAAATTCATCCCGAATATCTGAAAGACTTATTGTTCCAGAACCAGTTAACGCCATTAGATTGATCCGAAAGCTGTAATATTTCCAGTTACAGTTAAATTACCACTGCTATCTAACTTAAATTTGTTTGTTCCTTGATAGGCAATTCTTAAAGTCCCAGCTGCTTCAGTAATAGTATAGTCCCCTAAATCCACGGTTGTTGCATTTAAGGTGCCTAAAGTCGTTGTGCCTGTAACCCCAAGTGTTCCAGCTATCGCTATGTTTGTATCTAATTTAGCACTTGTTACAGCGTCATTTGCTATTTTAGCAGTTGTTACTGAATTGGAAGCAAGGTGAGTAGCATCAATAGATCCATCAACATATTGATCACTGTCTACTGAATTAGCTGCTAATTTTGAATTAGTTACAGCACCGTTTGCAAGGTGAGCAGCATCAATAGACCCATCAACATATTGATCACTGTCTACGGAGTTGGCTGCCATTTTAGCTAATGTAACTTGCGAATTGCCTATGTGAGCTGTATCAATAGAGCCATCTACATATTGGGCACTGTCTACTGAATTAGCTGCCATTTTAGCTAATGTAACTTGCGAATTGCCTATGTGAGCTGTGTCAATAGAACCATCTACATATTGATCACTGTCTACTGAATTAGCTGCCATTTTAGCAACCGTTACTGCATCATCTGCAATCTTAACTGTTGTTACAGAATTAGAGGCTAGATGTACCGCATCAATAGAGCCGTCTACATATTGATCACTGTCTACTGAATTAGCCGCTAGTTTTGCATTAGTCACTGCATCATCTGCAATCTTAACTGTTGTTACAGAGTCCGTTGCAAGATGTACCGCATCAATAGAACCATCAACGTACTGATCACTATCTACTGAATTAACTGCCATTTTAGCCAAAGTTACAGCCGTAGCACCTATTTTAGCCGTTGTTACAGCATCATTGGCAATCTTAGCCGTTGTTACAGCATCATTGGCAATCTTAGCTGTTGTCACTGTGCCATCTATTATAGTGGGAGTTAGTCTAGCTACATTAGCATTAGAACCTGTTCCATCAGCATACACAATAGCTGTTGTAGAAGCTTCTAATGCAACCGTGGTTCCCGAACCACCGCCTTGTTTTACAGTTGCTGTTTGCCCAGTAGTATTACTTATAAAATACCATTTTTGTTGATCATTGGGATCTATGGTTAAATTAAAAGCACTTGAAGGATTACCATCTAGTATTAATACTTTGTGATGACCATTTGAAACTGAACCATCGTCTGTAGTTAATGTTGTATTCCCAGATATAGTTAATGTAAGAACACCATTCAATGCATCATCGATAATATCGAAGTTTGTATTCGTTGTTGTTCCCCAGGTTCCCGCTTGTTCACCAGAACCTATTTTTTCTATGCCTGTGTTTGCTGTATATGTACTTGCCATAATTACCTCATTCTACCTCTATCTCTGTCCATATTTCTGACCCAGACGGAGTTACTGTTGTCCATGCCTCTGTGCCACTTGGTGTAATGGCTGTATAAATCTCTGGAGTTGCACCTGCATTTATTTCTTCAAATAGTAAATCTCCAACTGACGCTTGAGAAAAATTAAAGTCTTTGGTAGCAACACCTGACCCTATCATAATACCATTTGATGTTTTTGTAAATGCAGACTGTATTTCAGACACACCTAATCTTGCTCTAAGACCAGCTGATGTCATTATAGTGTCGGTGCTTAACTCTGCATTTGCACCTGCACTTATATAAATAGCATTTGATGTCTGGGTGAAAGTTCCGTTCATGGAAATCACGCCAGACATTATGCCTATAGCAACATTGGCACTCGATGAGATACCACTTTGTTCAGATACACCTGCTAATACAATACCTTGATCCGATATGGAGTATTCAGATAGAGCAGATGCACCTAACATTAACCAGCCTTTTCTTCTTTAGGCTCTTCTTCACCTTTGACAGATTGTATCAATGAGTTTGTAAAAGCATTTTGGGCCACAGTTACTTGGTCTAATTGAAACTTTAGACTAGCAGCTTTGGTTTGTAAGTCTTTTATCTGATTGATGAAATAGTTCTGGTCTTGAGATAAATCTTCTTGATTATACTCTTTACCATCAATAGTAATTACGTTTGTTTTTTCAGTCATTACCAAGGTACTCCATTTGCTGTTGTTGGGTTAGCTTTTGCATTTATCTGAAAGGCTATGCTTTCTTCTATGGATACTACATGCTCTTCACCAAGTGCATCTTTAGCCCATCCAATAGCTTGTTCTTCAGTGATATCTGCAAAAGGTACTGGTTCACCTACGAGTGTTACATTAACTGTACCATAAGATGCTCCTGTGTTACCATCTGAGTCTTCATCAGATGCTCTCCAGTGCAAGATAGTTACAATATCTGTATTATCTCCCTGCACTAAATCTCTTTCCATATTAGTTATTGTCCAAGTTACCGCCATTTTATACTCCTTTTGTTTAAGTTAGGCTGTTTCTAATGTTGTATTTTTAGCATTTAATTCTTGTTTTGTCTCCTTTGATTTGGACATAGGGTTATGCTGTAAAATATGTTGCATATAAATAAACAGTTGAGCTAGAGCCATCTAAATGTATGTGTCTTAAATATTCAAAACTACCATCATCGCTATGATAAAAAGCTAATCTTGAACTGCTATCTATAAAAGTAATTTCAGAACCAAAATCTTTGTTTATATCACTCCACATTGCTCCCCCTATAGCTCTTGCAGTAACAGAAGCTGTAAAGGGTAACGAAGTAATAAGAAGTTTTTCATTATTTACAGTATTTGAAAAAATACCTAAAGTTGCCGTTATATGAACAGTCCTACCTATTTTTGTGTATTCTCCTGATACAGAAGAAACAGTTCCAACTGTAACAGTAGGTGTCCAAGTCCCCTCTTCATAGTCATCCAAAGCATTAGCAGTAGCTGTATCTCCGTTAAAAGTTATTCCACCTGAGGGTAATATACGCATGCGTTCTGTGTTGTTAGTACCAA
>Ga0208767_1001853_pt1 | contig 16417 bp, 30 predicted proteins | sample VirMetDEL_Mar_21_FD_184514 | JGI IMG/M metagenome (GOLD analysis project Ga0208767, IMG submission 184514) | Aqueous microbial communities from the Delaware River and Bay under freshwater to marine salinity gradient to study organic matter... | ecosystem: Environmental > Aquatic > Marine >... | reverse complement strand
CGGCCCGGCGACGGGTGAGCCGCGTTCCGGTAAGGGCAGGGCCGGGGCCAGCCGCGCATCCGCACCAGGCGAAGCGCCGATGACGGATAGCGGCGACCTTGTGCGCGGCACGGTTTACAACCGCGTACCGGGGGAACTGGCCGTCGAGGTCGAGAACACTACGAAGACCAAGAACGGGCGACACTTCTACGGCTTCATCCTGGAGTTCGGTTCGCGGGATGGCCGGATAAAGGAGCGCCCGGCATGGCGCCCGGCCATCGAGAAGATCCGCCCGCGTTTCGTCGGGTGGATTGAGGACGCGATAAAGAAGGCGATCCGATGAGACAGCACAACATTCATCAGGCGGTTTACACCAAGTTGAGCGGCGATGCCGCGCTGGCCGCGCTGGCGACCGGCGGCATTCACGCGGACAAGGCGCAGCCGACGGATGCAGGCGACGCCACGGCGTTTCCCTATGTCACATTCGGGCGCAACGTCACCTCGCCTTGGGACAGCAAGACGAACTTCGGCGGGCAGCTTTCCATGCAGATTGACGCATGGTCTCGGTCGAACAACTATCTTGAAGTGGAGCAGATCGCGGATCGCATCCACGCGCTGTTGCACCATACCAAGCTGGACATTGACGACTGCGAACACGTCATGACGACGTGCGAGAGCGTGACCGTGACGCCCGATGTGGACGGCCACACCAAGCGCGCGCTGATGCTGTACCGCGTGGTGGTTTACGGCCTGCGGTAGCGTCTCAAGTTGCCTGACATGAAAATTCTTTTCCTCGGGTGCAAAACCCGCTAGGATGCACGTGCATGTGGCGCACTCAGGAAAGGGCCTCGAACCATGGCAGATACAGGACGCTCGCTGCTGATCAAGAAGGGCGGAACGGCCATCGCCGGCGCCCAGGAAAACGGCATCAGCATCGACAATTCCCCCGTCGACATCTCCGACATCGCGTCGGGCGGCTATCGCGAACTGGCGGACTTCGCCGGCAACCGTAAGCTGGATATGAACGTCAGCGGCATCTGGGACGACAAGGTCATGCGCGACGCCGCGCTGACCAGCACCCAGTCGGCGCTTCTGCTGACCGACATCACGCTGGACTTCGCGGACGGCGGCGACATCTCGGGCAACTTCTTCCTCGCCAGCTATGATGAGACCGGCGCCCATGACGGCGCTGTGACCTTCACCGCCACGCTCCAGTCGTCCGGTGCGTGGACCTACAACACGGCTGTGTAATGGCCCAGCGCATCGAACTTGAGTGGAAGGGCAAAAGCTACGTAATCCGCGAGGAACAGGCTTTCGCTCTGGGGGAGGAACTTGAGGACATCGTGACCATCACCGAACTGGCGGCGATGGGCGACAAGCCGAAGTTTTACAAGCTGTCTCGCGCCTATGCGGCAATCATCACCTTCGCCGGGGGTCACGCGACGCCTGCCGAGGTTCATGGCGCCATCATGGACGGGGTGAAGGCTGGCGAAAGCGCGGGGGCCGATGTCGTCATGACGGTGGTCAATACGCTGATATCCATCCTGATGGACGGTGCGCCGGATGGGGACGATGCGGAAGCCGGGGGGACTGACCCAAACCGGGACGCCCCTTCGTCCGTGACTGCTATGTCCGGGCAGTCGGCAGCTTAGGCGTTGCGCCATCGGAGTTCTGGCGGATGAGACCCCGCCATTTCTGGTGGCTGCACCTGGCGGCGGAGGGGCGACAGAGGCGGGCGGGACGTTCCAAAGCCCCGCTGACGAAGAGGCAGGCCACGGCGCTTAAAAACTGGATGGATCGGGCGAATGCTTCCACAGCTAAAGCTTAAAATCGGCGCCGACACCAAGGACGCTGAAAAGGGTCTTGAGCGCACCAGTGACAAGTTGAGCCGCACCGCCCGCGCCGCGGATAAATCACGAAGGGCAATGAGGCGTCTTGGCCCTGCCCTTAAAAGGGTTGGGCAGATTGCAGCGGCGGCGGCAGCGGCTGCGGCGGCTGCGTCCGGGCTGCTGTTGAAGTCCAGCCTTGCAAACATCGACGCACAGGCCAAGCTGGCGCGAACGCTCAACACCACGGTCGCGTCCATGCAGACGCTTGAGCGGGCGGCTGAACTTCAGGGCGTCAGCTTTGAGCAGCTTTCGGTCGGCCTCCGCGACTTCTTCCGCCGCACGTCGCAGGCGGCGGCTGCGGGCAAGGGGCCGGTGGTCGATGCGTTCAAGGCGATCAAGACAAACATCAGCGAGCTGAACGCGCTGCCGCTGGACGAGCGGGTGGCGCTGGTCAACGAGCGGCTGCGGGAGTTCGTGCCGGCGGCGCAGCGCGCGGCTGTCGCGGGGCAGCTATTCGGCGAAAAGGCGTCGCTGCTGCTGACCCGCCTTGATGCGGATACGATCAGTCAGGCGAATGACGAACTGCGCGAGTTGGGCGTGTTGCTGTCCGACGTGGACGCGGCCAAGGTCGAGGCGGCCAACGACGCCATGACCAAGCTATCCACGGTCATCACCGGCATCGGCAACCGGCTGGCGATACAGCTTGCGCCGACGCTGCAGAGGGTTTCCGATTTGCTGGCTGAAAGCGCGAAGGAGGGCGGGGCGCTCAACAAGGTGATGGCGTTCATGGGGAGCGTCATCAGGGACGTTATCCAGACCGCGTCTGCGTTCATCGCCATTATTGCCGCGATCCCCGGCATCGCAGCGGAGGCATGGGACCGCGTGATTGCCGGGCTTGGCGGAATTGAATACGCGTTCAAGGCGCTGGCGGTCCAGATGAAAATAGCCTGGACCGAGGCGATGGATTGGATCTTGGCCAAGACGGAAGGCTTTCTTCTTGAGTTGAGCGGTGCAATCGCTGGGGTCTCCCCGGAATGGGCTGCTGACCTGGTTGAGAGCGCCGCCGCGATGAATGCGTCCATGCTCGCGTCGCAGCGCGCAATAGGTGGCATGAGGTCAGAGGCGGAGGAATTCGCCAATGTTTCAGCCGATGCGTTCCGGGGCGCGTTGATGCCGATGGAGAGCCTGAACGAGTTGGGCGACGATCTTGTTTTGATCTTCGGCGACATCGCTAGAGCGACGAGGATTGGCGGCAAGGTTATCGAAGACAGCATGACCGGGGCCAAGGACGCGCTCGGGGGGGCAAAGGATGCGGTCAGCGACCTTGCTGTTACGATGAAAGACAAGTGGGAGGGCCTGGCGTCCACTATTGAAGACGGGATGACAAATGCGTTCATGTCAACGCTTGACGGGGTCAGTTCCACCAAGGACGCATTCAGGACGATGGCCAAGGACATCATCCGCGAACTCTATCGCGTCCTCGTTGTTCAGCAGTTGGTCGGCTCCTATGGCGTCGGGGGGCGGGGCGGCTCTGGTATCTTGGGCGCGATCGGCGGCTTGTTCGGCATTGGCGACGGCGTCGGCTTTGGTTCTGGACTTGGAGGGACATCGGGCTTCTTGCCGACGTGGCCGGCAGGCGGGCCTATGTTCACACCCCTGTCTTTCGCTGGCGGTGGATCAACTGGCATGGGCGCCCGCTCCGGCGGCGTTGATGGCCGAGGCGGCTTCCCTGCGATCCTGCACCCCAAGGAGACCGTCGTGGACCACACGCAGGCCGGAGGCGGCGGCGGTGGTGGCGTGACGGTCAATCAGACGATCCAGATCAGCACCGGCGTCCAAGCGACTGTCCGCTCCGAGATCATGTCGCTCATGCCGCAGATCGCGGAGAGTTCCAAGCTTGCCGTGCTTGAGGCGAGGCAGCGCGGCGGCGCATTCGCGGGGGCGTTCAGGTAATGGCTATCACCTACCCTTTGACGTTCCCGACACACACCGGCATCGCGTCCGTCCGTATGCGGATGATCCGCGCCTCGGTCCTGTCCATGTCGCCGTTCACCTTTGCCCAGCAGACGCTCCAGCACTCCGGGCAGCGGTGGGAGGCTGACATCAGTTTGCCGCCGATGGACAAGGCGCGGGCTAAGGCGTGGATTGGTTGGCTCGCGTCACTGAATGGGTACCAGGGGACGTTCCTGATGGGAGACCCTGACGGCGCGTTGCCGATGGGTACGGCGGGCGGTACGCCGCTGGTGAATGGCGCGGGCCAGACCGGATCGACGTTGACCGTTGACGGCGCGTCGGCAGGGTCAACGGGCTGGCTGCTGGCGGGGGATTACTTCCAGCTTGGCAGCGGGTCCACGTCCACGCTGCATATGGTGACGCAGGACGCGGATGCGGACGGCTCCGGCAACGTGACGCTGGAGATATTCCCCGAGATCCGCACCGCCCAGGACGACGACGCGGCGCTGACGATCATCAATCCCAAGGGCCTGTTCCGGCTCAATGGACCGAATACGGACTGGGACGTGAGATCGGCGGCGATCTATGGTCTCAGCTTCTCGGCGGTGGAGGCGATCTAATGGCGCGCGGGCTTCCTTCTGACGTGATCGACGTGATCGGCAATGACCACGTGCGCGTCTTCCTGGCCGTTGACGTGCTGCTGGATAGCCCGAACGACCTGCATTTCTGGACCGGCTCCTATCCGCTGGAGTACGACGGGTACACCTACACCGGCGCGTCATGGATGCTCCAAATAAGCGACATCCAGGAAGGCTCCGACATCAGCGCCAAGGGCGCGACGATGAGCCTGACCGGCCTGCCATCCAGTCTTGTGGACCTGGCGCTTGACGAGCCGTACCAAGGGCGGCTTGCGCGCATCCATATCGGCTTTCTGAATGATCCGGTCGAAGCCGGCTCAACGCTGAAGATCAACGCGACTGATTACCTGCTGATCGATGCGACCAGCAAGCTTGGCATCGCGTCCAACTTCCCCACGACCATGTACACGCTCTTCTCCGGCTACATTGACCAGATGACCATCGACCAGGGGCCGGAGTCCTGCACCATCTCGCTGGCGGTCGAGAACAAGCTGATCGATCTGGAGCGCCCGCGGATCCGGCGATACACGGACGAGAACCACCAGTTGAGATACCCCGGCGACTTGGCATTCGAGTTCGTGACCCGGTTGCAGAATGAAACATTGCCATGGAATGTGGACGTATGACCGGCGCGCTCAGTCAATACATCGCCTCGTTTGAGGGCGTCCCGTTCGACTGGGGCGCCCATGACTGCCTGACGTTCAGCAACGGGGCTGTCGCGGCGGTGCGCGGCGAGGGCTGGTGCGACGACTGGCTCGGCAGCTACAGCGATCCACAGACGGCGCTGGTGGCCTATGCGCGCCACCTGCGGGCCGAGGGGAAGGCGGACTTCATCGACGGGGTGGACAGCCGGCTGGAGCGGGTAGACACGCTCTGGCCGCGCGACGGCATGGTCTGCGCGGTTCCCGAGGATGGGGTGCTGCGCTGGTCATTCGGCATCGTCTGTGGCGGGCTGGAATGGTACATGAGCGAGGACGGTATTGTCTCGCGTGAGCCTGACGGCGCGGCGCTGTACTGGAGGACCGAATGAGATTGCGCCGTCCCCTCGCCGCGTTCCTGCTCGGCACGACGATGTTTACCCACTTCCCGGAGAAGGCGCAGGCGGACCCGATCACGCTGTCCGTTGCCGCGGTGGCGACGGCATCCTCGGTGGGGTCGATTGCTGGCATCGCGACCTATTCCATAAGCGCGTTCGGGTTCACGCTGCTCGGCGCACCTGCCGTCTTCGCATCCTTCGCCGTGCGCGCCGCGCTGGGCTTCGCGATGAATGCCCTCATGTCCAAGGGGCGCGGCGTTGCTGGCGGCTATACGATCAACGAACTGGGGCCGGCCCTGCCCCACACCGTCGTCTATGGCGAGACCCGCGTGGGTGGCGTGATCTTCTATCAGACGCTGACCGACAAGGGCGGGGAGGTGAACGAGTATTATCACATGGTCATCGCGGTCGCGGGCCATGAGATCGACAGCTTCCAAGCGATCTATTTTGACGACGACGAATTGACGATTGATGCAAGCGGTAACGTGACTGCTCCGTCTCGATGGAATGGGGTGGCGCGGATCAAGTTGCACACTGGCGGGGACGGGCAGGGCGCTGACGCGGATCTTGTGAGCGAGGTCAGCGAATGGACTGCCGCTCACCGCGCGCGTGGCGTGGCGTATATCTACATCCGATTTGACTACGACGCGACGGCCTTTGCAAACGGCGTTCCGAATGTAACAGCCAAGATCCGCGGCAAGAAGATCTATGATCCGCGCGACGGGACAACATCGTGGAGCAGCAATTCGGCGCTGGTCCTTCGCGACTATCTTACGGCAGGTTATGGCCTGGCGCAGACCGCCGACGAAATAGATGACGATCTGGTTATAGCGGCTGCAAATGTCTGCGATGAAACGACAGACGGCGGGAGTCGGTTTACATGCAACGGAGCGATCTTGCTGGACAGTCGCCCGGAGGATATCTTGCGGAACCTGCTGTCCTCGATGGGCGGCACGTTCTGGTACGCTAATGGCAAGTGGGGGATGCAAGCGGCGGAGTACATCACGCCGGTTTACACATTCACCGAGGATGACCTGCGCGGGAATCTCAAGATCAGCACGAGGCAATCCCGCCGTGACAACTTCAACGGCGTGACCGGCGTCTATCGCGGGGCCGATACAGACTATGCCGAGGCCGACTATGAGCCGATTGTGGGGGCGACCTATGTCACCGAGGACAACGGGGCGGAGGCGTTCACCGACCTGCCGCTGATCTTCACTGATACCGAGGTGATGGCCCGGCGCATCGCGACCATCTTCCTTGAGCGGAACCGCCGGCAGATCACGGTCAGCGGGCAATTCGGCCTGCGCGCCCTGCTGGTCAGGGTGGGCGACACGATCAAGCTGACGAACGCCTACGCCGGGTGGACGGAAAAGGTGTTCGAGGTGGTGGACTGGAAGATGATCTTCACCAACGAAATGGATATCAACATCGCCATGATCTTGAGAGAGATCGATAGCTTTGTATTTGCCCCAAGCGCCTTGGCCGCCTACGCCATTGGTGAATCATTGCCTAAGTTGGTCGCCGACTTCGATGCGGCGACGGAGTATTATAGCGCATCCGAAATCACATCGACATTCGATGACCTGTTCACCCACACGGGGGAATCCCTCAGGACTATGGTGGACAGCGATGGAAGCTTGAAATGGGCCGCCCATAACCTGCTCTTGCAGAGTGAAGATCTCTCGTCCGGGTCATGGACCGGAACCAACGTCACGGTCACATCTAACGCAACGACAAGCCCGGACGGCGACACCAGTGCCGATCTGGTTGTCCCCTCGGTGGTGGATGTGAGTCACAAAGTAGCCCCTAGCATTTCCGGCAGCTTTTTGCCCAAGGCGACGCTGGCCTTCTGGGTCAAGGAGAACGCGGCAGCCGGCTATTATGTTTTCGTCAGGCTCTACGTTGGAAGCAATAACTGGGAAGATGTCTTCGTCCAATTGTCCGATGGCGCTGTCAGTTATGAATCAGGGTCGAGCAGCACGGCGACAAGCGTCACAGGGACCAGCACAGAGGCTTCGGACGGCTGGTATATTGTCAGGGTCGAATATGATTATGACTCTCTGACCGAGATCGACATTAACTTCTCGAACAACGGCAGCAGGTCAGAAACCACGACTGGTCATGACACATTCGCGGGCGACGGGACATCCGGGGCTTATTTCTGGGGCGTTCACTATTTCCAATCAAGCCTCGGTGGCATGGCCGACAATCCCAGTCGCCCCGGTACATACGTCGAAACAACATCCACCGCCGCTTACAAGCCTCGTCGTCAGGCGTACACATACGACGGCAGCAACTACGTCAAGAGCGGCCTGCTGTTGGAGAGCGAGGCGCGGACGAACCTGTTGACATATTCGGAAGACTTCACCGACGCGACATGGTCGAAGCAAAACGCCGGGACGCTGGCAGTCGATGCGACCGGCCCGGATGGGCAGACTTCAGCGGTAACGCTTGTCGATAGCGGGGCAACGGGGACGGGGTTCGCGGGGGTGTCCAATAATACATTCACCGTTTCGACTACGACTGCTTACACTTTCTCTGCATTTCTCAAGGCCGACCAGCTTTCATGGGCTGCTCTCCGGGCGATAAACTTTACCACGCCAGCGACCGGCAGCGTCTACTTCGACTTGTCCACGGGGTCTGTCGGCACAGAAGATGCAGGGCTGACTGGTAGGGTCGAGGACTTTGGCGGCGGCTGGTATCGCTGCTCGATCACGTTCACCACGGACGCCGCGGACACTTCGGGGGCGGTGGGGATCTACCTGGCTGATGCTGACGGGGACATCACCGTGGATCTTGACGGCACGTCTTCAATTCTCATCTTCGGTGCTCAGTTCGAAGATGGCTCCACCCCCTCCAGCTACATCCCCACATCTGGCGCGACTGTGGCGAGAGCAGCCGAGTCGCGGACAACCGACGCTGTCGATGCGCCGTACAGCGCCTCCGGCATGTCGGGGTCGCATAAGGCGGTGATCACCTACGCCGACGAAGGGGCCGCATCTCAGGAAACCATCTTCGACTGGCGCTCCGACGCCAACAATCGGATTACCATCACGCTCGACACCGATGGCGCGAAGACCGGGACCGTCACGCTCACCGTGGTCAATGCCGCGTCCTCTGTCAGCGTCTCCGCCACCGCTGAGTTGACCCCCGGCATAAACAAGAGCCTCAATGTGGCGTGGCGGCTCAGCGCATCGGAGATGAACATCGCGCTGAGCGGCACCGCAGAGACCGCCGTGGCCTCGCCCGGCGTTCCTGATCTTAGCGCAGCCGATGTTGATTGGTCCAGCACGATGAGCACGTCCGAAGAGGACATTCTCTGGGACGCCGACCTGGGCGACACTGGAATAGTGACGGCCTCAACATGATAGGAGACAGCGATGGCTGACACCGAATTCAAAGACCTGACCGCGTTGGCCGGGACTGACCTTGCAAGCGGCGACAGCCTGCTGGTCCTCGACGCGACCGGCAATGTCACGAAACGCATCCTGATCTCGGAGATCATCGCCACGCAGGCGGAGGCGGAAGCCGGGACCGAGGCGCAGCGGTTCATGAACCCGCTGCGTACGCAGCAGTTCTATGATGCGCAGGTCCAGACCGCGACTGTTCTGGCATCGGTGACGGCGAGCGGCGCGTCCACGCTGGACGTGACCGACACCCACCTGAACACGACGGATTATGACTTCTACGGGCTGCACCTTGAGCGGATCATTCCGGGGACGGATGGGACGAACCTTTACGCCCGCGTATCGACCAGCGGCACGTTCAAGGACGGCGCGTCGGACTACTCCTACCTGGTGTGGGGGGATGGCGTCGGCGTCAATTCGAATGAAACGGGGAGCGCGGCGGCGGCGCAGGTTGTGCTGAACCCTGAGAGCATCGGCAATGCAGCAGGCGAAGAAGGCTGGAGCGGCACGATATTTTTGCACAACATGGCCGAGGGATCTTATCGCACTCGCATGACCATCGACGGCGGATACCGGCGCGCCGCGTCCGGCGTGTGGATGCGGTGCAACGGCTCTGCGGAGTACACCACGGCTGAGGCGAATGACGGTTTCCAGCTCCGCATGTCGTCTGGTACAATCTCCGGGCGCGTCACTGTGGTGGGGTATGCCTACGTTTGAGGCCTCTGGTAGAGTGTAGCTAGCTGACGCAACGGCAAGGGCAGCACAATGACGGACCACGACAAGAAAGTAGCGGCGGCCATCGAGCGTCTGATCCGCCACAAGATGCGAGGGCGGGTCGGGACGGACCGGCGCGATATCGCCCTGCTCGCCTATTTTCAGGAGTACACCGGCCACCCAGACGCCGCGAAGACCGCGCGCAAGCGTGACAAACTGGCGAAGAAAGACGCCGCTTTCCACGCCGTATATCCGATGGCGGGCGCCAATGGCTGAACCCACCAGCGGTCTCTCGGTGGCTTGGCTGCTGGATCACGCATGGACTGGCCTTGTCGCCGTCCTTGCCCTGATGTGGCGCCAACAGCGGAAGGACCGTGAGGACGCCGATGCAAAGTCCGACACGCATGGCAAGATGATTACCGACGTTCACGCCCGCATCTCCGTCGTGGAAAGCCGCGTCGGGAGCATCAGCAAGCGGCAGGAGGAAGACCGCAGAGATATCAGCAAGCGTCAGGATGAAGCCCGTGAAGATCACCGCATCGCGCTCGGCGAGTTCGGCAAGCAGTTGACCGAGGTGCGGAATGAAGTGAGAGATGAACTGCACCTTATTCGTACGGACTTGGGGCTGGCGCTTACCGACTTCCGCAAGGAGAATGCAAAGTTCATGGCCGCCGCGCTTAGACACCCGAAGGACTAGGAGGCAGACATGCCGAGCGATTATCCGATAGTGAAGTGGGCGATGGGCGTTGCGACCGTCGTCATTCTGGTCTGGCTATTCGGAGCGGACAACGTCTGGACGTTCCTCACAGAAGACGTGTGGGGAACCGCAGTAGGCTACCTCGGCGGGGCGCAGGCCGGTGGGTAACGTTTCCCAGAATTTCAGCCGCAGCGAATTCCGATGCAACGGCATTGAGGAAATCAACTGCGGTTGTGGTCGCGACGCCGTGGATGTCGAGCTGGTGAACGCGCTGGAGACCATCCGGCGGGACATGGCTGGCGGGTCGCCGGTGCAGATCAACAGCGGCAACCGCTGCCACCTGTGGAACACCCACCACAAGGTTAATGGATCGCCCCACTCGCAGCATCTTCTCGGCAAGGCGGCGGACTTCTGGTTCCCGCGCGGCGACGTGGATCTGGAGGAAGTGTATGCACAGATGGACGACCGATGGCCCAAGAAGTATGGCATGGGCCTCTATCGCCGGTTTATCCATCTTGACGTGCGTCCGCTGAGGGCCAGATGGCTCGGCTGATCCTCGTCCTCCTGCTCTCCGGCTGCGTGTACATCAAGACAACTGACCGCACCGGAAACACCGAGGAACGGCTAGGCGTCGGCCCCATCGTCATCACCCCGTCAGCCGGTCCCGGCGATATCCAGACGGTTCAGGGCGTAGGCGCTGCGGTCGCTGCCGGTCAATATGGTGGACATGCAACCGTAGGGTGGTACTATACGCGCACGGTATTTGCAGATGACTGCGGGCTGGCGCTTGAGCTGGAGACTGACCGGCCCGACCTTATCCCCGAGGCGCTGTGGCGCCCATGCTCAGGAGAGTGAAATGGCCAAGATCCTGTACCTGTTCGTCGCGACCGTCCTGATGGCGGCCTGTTCGACCAATCCGACCATCGTGCAGTCGAGCGGCGGTGCGGGCCTCTATCTCGACGTGCAGCCGAACGCGAACAGCTACAAGCTGGGCGCCGGCACGGTGAAGTCCGACTTTCTGATGGCTCCAAACGAGACGAAGAACGGCCAGGTGCTGACCGCGACCAACCGCACCTATGGTGCTGACGGCGCTGTCACTGCGGAGAGTTTGGACACCCGTAGCGCCGTTGCGTTCTTCGAGGGGAACAGCACCGCGCTGATCGACTTCGGCATTGGCGACGCTGACACCGGCACCGGCATCGAGAGCGCCGCCGCCGTGGGCGCCGCTGCTGACCGGCTGGTGCTGATGGCGTCCTGCATCGAGGCCGCAGGGACCGGCGGCTCTGCTGAGTTCTGCCGCTAATGCCCGAACCTCTCCCGCCGCGCGACCCCCTGCCGCCGAGGCCACCCACCCCGCCGAGGCCACCATTGCCGCCCCGCCCGCCGACATGACGGACCGGACAGACGGCGAGCGCTGGGCCTTCCTCGCCATGGGCGGCACGTCTCCCGAGATCGAGCGGCTCAACCGCCGCCCCGACACGCCTGAGAACCGGGAAGCCCTGCGCGCCGCCATAGACCTCGCCATCGAGGCGGGCGTGGAGGTTGGCGAGGAATGACCTGCCCAACCGTCAAGGCTATGGCCATCAAGCATGTGCTGGAGCTATACGCTGGCGGTGTGGTGCGCCGCATGAACGAGGCGCACCTGTCGTCACTCGACCAACTCAATCCCCCGCGCCAAGCCGTCGTTGAACCGGATGAAGCCCCTTTTCCGCAGCGCGTGGACGAGGCGGTGGACGTTCCCCACTGAGGCCAACCCCATGTGATCGGCGATCTCCTGGTAAGACGGACTATAGCGGTTCTCGGCGATGTATGCCTCTATGAAGTCCAAGGCGGTGCGCTGGCGCTCAGTCATCGTGGCCTCCATTCGTAAAGTCTCGGTGGAATGCGCGCTTGCGCCAATGCTCGATGTCTCCGCCGGCGTCTTGCAGGGCATCTGCATCCGTCACGCCGCGCAAGTCCCGCGCCTCCACAAACGCGCCCTCGCCGGTGTCGTGGTTCAAAACGACAAAGCCGATGACCTCGACGCTGTCGGGCGCCATGTCGATTATCGGATGAACATCAGCGTCTCGGCATATCCAGATCTTGTCCTGCCATTCGTAGCGCATATGCTCGCCGTCGCCAGTCACCCTGATATTGGGGTCCATCTCACTCTCCTTCCATTAACAGTTGCAGTTTCTCAGGCACCACCTGCGCCCTGATCGCCAGCAGCCGGGCGCTTGCCCATTCCGCCGCGCTGATCAGATCGCGGGTGTTGTAGATCGCGAACAGCTCCTCCGCCTCGCGGATCGGGTTGGCGATTCCGATGGCCGTGAAGAACTCCAGCCCCATCGTCTCCTGCCGGTCATGGTACTCCCGCGCCATCGGCAGGCAGTGCCACGGCGGGGGCTTCATCGCCGCGCCGGTGTGGTTGCGTATGTGGGCCAGGTCAACCGCGGGCTGGCCTGAGACCACGCACGTAGCGGGGAGCGCGCCGAGCCATTCGCGGTAGCCGGCGAATAGGGCGTGTTCCTGGCGGCGGCGGGTGGCGTTGCGTTTCATGGCTTGCGCCGCGCTGCGAGCATCTCGTCTGCGCACTTGTAGGCATCCGCTGCATAGGTCGATGGTTTCCCATATATTTCGGGGTTGGCCGACATCCCCGACAGCGCCTGTCCCGCGAACCAGTCGCGGAGGGTCATGCCGGGATCGCCGCCGTGGTGCGGGTCTCCATGTGCAAATGCCGGGCCGCCGTTGTCTTTATCGCTCATCATGTGTTCCTCTCATCATGGATATCCTTCATGGTCGGTCGGATCTCGATCTGATTAGCGCACGGCATGTAGATGCGCGCCACCTCTTCCCACGCGAGCGAGGTAGACCCCTTGATTCTGACCTCAAGGCAAAACGGGTCGTCACGGTGTTCTCCCACGACGTACTCGACGCCCGCCGATGTCACGACAACCAACTTGCCAAACTCGATCTTAACTTCCATCGTTATGCACTCCTCTCGTCATAGATATCATCAGACCACTGCACCCCGTAGTCTCCACACCACGCATAAACAAACTCTATCAGGTCGCTCATCTGCCGCACTGTGAGCCTGGACGATCTGAACCCGGTCGGGAACGGGCGCCCGTCCAGCCCTTCGGCGAACTGCACCTCGTGGCCGCAAGCGTGCATGAATAGGGCCTTCCATTCATCGGCGGTGTGCTTGCGCCCGCCGGGCTTGGCGCGGCTTACATCGGAGAGCATGGCCCAAAGTTTGGCGTTCTGATTCAGCGTCCGCTTGGCCTCGCGGATGTTCACGACCGCATCCACGGGCGCGGCGTCCACCAGCGCATGTGCAAGTTTGCGCTGGCGCTCGCCTCTCAGGATGACGGTCTGGCCTTGGGGCATGTCAGACGCCCCTAAGCGCACAATGCGCGGCCATATAGTCGCGTCGTGTAATGTGGCCGGTGCTGATCGTCACGCCTCCGTTGTCGTCGAAGACTGCCGCAGAGAAGGGGCGCAGGGCTTCCCGCAGCCGCTCAATCTCGGCCTCCATCTCGCGTATGGTATCCGGCAGAATATAATATCTACCGTCGATTTTATATGTCTTCATCAGAAGGCCTCCTTCTCCGTCCACGTCCGCACCCCATCAATCTCGCTGTCGCGGTGGTGCTTGCGGACGTATTCCTCAATGAACGCCGTGATGGCGTCACGGTCATTCGCCGCGATCCAGTGCAGCGCCTTGCGGTGATCGGTGATCTCGTAGCGGTGAACCGTCCGCAGCCCCGTGACCTGATCCCGCCCGGCGGCGGTGGCCTGCTTGCGGGCGGCGTCTGCGGCCTCCTGTGCGGCGGCGGCTTCGCGCTGCGCCTCGATGTCACCGGCGGCGGCGGCGCGGGCCTTCTCCTCGGCCTCACGCGCGGCCTGCGCGGCGGCGGCGCGGGCCTTGCGTTCCGCCTCCGCCTTCTCCGCGGCCAGCTTGGCCTTGAAGTCCGAGACCACGGCAGCCAGCCCCTTGGCGATCCTGTCCAGATCGTCCAGCGTCGGCTTGTACCTGGCCTTGGCCGCCTTCCAGGCGTCGTGCAGCGGTTTGGCCTCGCTGGCCTCCGCCGCACCGACATCCTTCTTCGCGGCCTTCACGTCCTTCAGCAGTGCGTCAACGGCCTTCATCTGGTCTTCGTTCGTGACCGGCTCGCCGTCCAGCCAGTTCTCCGCCTCGCTGATGGCGTCGCCGTAGGGGGCGAGGGCTTCGTCAATGGGATCGGGCGGGTTGTTGTGTCCTGCGGTTGTCATGTCGTCCTCCTATTCCACGCGCCAGACGCGGGTTCCGGCGCCTTCTTTCCTGGTGATGAACTTGGCGGAGAGCTTTTTGGCCCAGTACCCGCACAAGTTCGACGTGTTGTTCTGCGCTCGCTCCACATAAAAGCTGTCGCCCACCTCCATTTCGGCAAACGGGAATTTGGCGACAGACCCTCCCCCAGCGGACTTCGGCATCGGGATATTCTTGTCGATCTTGATCATGCATTCCTCCTCAATACGGAATTTCGTCATCCTCGAGCGGGATCGTCAGCGCAGCCTTGCGCTCGTCCTTGGCCTTGGCCACGTCGGGGCGCGCCCGGATCATGGCCGGCAGTTCCTTCCAGAACGCGGCCAGTTCCTCCAGCGTCTCGCAGGTCTGCATCAGGTCGATCTTGGTCACGGCCTCGGCGTCCTGATGCGCCTGCCGTTCGGCGTCCTGCTGTTCCCGAGACGGGGCGCCCTTCGCCGCGGCGTTGCCGTCGTCATCCTCGGGGGCGACACCGGACACGCTCTCCAGCCCGATGCGCTTGGCGTAGGTGACGGCGGACTTGAAGCCCTGCATGTCGTTCTTGCTGACGATCAGCGGCACCGCGCATTCGATGCTGGTGTCGCTTGCCCCGTGGTGCAGAACCGTGACCATGTACTGCTGACCATCGCGCGCCTCGTAACGGGCGAAATAGGCAATCCCATTGCGATTGAGGGCGGGAACGGCGGCCTGGACCACGTCGGACAGATCGGCGTACTTGGATTTGAAGTGCGGGTTCGTGGCGCCCTTGACGACGGGCTCCATTTTCATCTGCGCGGCGGCCAGCGCGGCATAGATGTTCGGGTGGGCGGCGGTGTCAGTCATTGTCTCCCTCCATTTTCACGATGCATTCACTACACATTGCCACCAGAGCTGGGGCCATGTCAACGCCCTTGATATCCGTCACCGGCACCGCGACGATGTTCTTGTCGGTGAAGCCGTGGATATCCTCGCCGCAGCGGACGCAGATCGGGGCGGGCGGATTGGGGGCGATCATTCCTCATCCTCCATCTCGCCCGGCAGCGGATAGTCATCCCAGCATGGGCCGGTGTCGCTGGCGGGGAAGCATTCCTCACAGCAGAGCGTCGCCGGTCCCGTTGGCGTGTCGTGGATCAGGCGCAGTTCATCACACCAGCCAGTGGCGCCGCAGTATTCGCACTCGTCGCCGCGATCCGGGCCGCGCAAGCGCCATGTGTCATAGGGGGTCATGACGATCTCCACGGCGCTTCCTCGAACATCTCGTCAGTGGTCCGCGCCATCTCGCGCAGTGCCTGCCGGTTCAGGTTGGGGAAAAGCGTGGTATCTTTCCCGGCGGTCATGACGCGATAGACCGCATTGTTCAGGTCTCGCATCGCCTCTTTCAGCGCCTTTTCGTCGCGCTCTCTCATGGTGCTCATGACACACTCCCTTCGATGATAGACCCCGGCGAGGCGGTCATGGAGATAACCACCTCGCCGGGAGAGCTGCGCGGGGAGGGGCCGCGCTGCTCGTTCTCTGCTGGGGATGATAGCACATATCCCCAGAAGCACAGACCGTAAATCAGGGCGCAGAGGGCGCTGACGCCGATCACGTCGGCGACGGCATCGCGAACGCGGTAGGTCATATCATCCCCCTGATCTTGGCCAGCTTCTCGGCGTTGTCGCAAAGGGCGAGGCTCTCGTCGCCGAGGGGCGTGTCCCCGCGCCTCTCCAGCCAGTGCCTATTGGCCTCGGACAGCGTGAAATAGCGACACCCGGCCTTGATCCACAGAACGCCATCGCGCGTGTGGGCGTAGAATTCATAGCCGTCCGAACGCGCGCCTGCGTGGATCATGCTCGCCCCGTTCAGGTTCGCCTCGCTCAGGCCCGCCTCGCGCAGGTACGCCCCGCGCAGGGGG
>Ga0208767_1001852_pt1 | contig 16419 bp, 4 predicted proteins | sample VirMetDEL_Mar_21_FD_184514 | JGI IMG/M metagenome (GOLD analysis project Ga0208767, IMG submission 184514) | Aqueous microbial communities from the Delaware River and Bay under freshwater to marine salinity gradient to study organic matter... | ecosystem: Environmental > Aquatic > Marine >... | reverse complement strand
TGCATTAACAGACGAGCCAACAAAACCATCGCTTTCGCCAAAATTCGTTTGTTGACTATCACCAACAATGAGACACCCAGCAGTGTGTTCATCAGTATTACCAGTGTGAATAAGGATATACTCAAAATTAGGCACGTCACGAACCCATAGCATTCCTTTGTGCATATCCCCATACTTCTTTAGATATCTTCCGTGAAATCCTCCAGTCGTCCGCAGAGTAATCCGATATGTTCCAGCAGGGATTCTTGTCTCTCCTGCAACTTTAGTCTCTCTATGTTCGTCTTCAAGCGTATAGCATAGGAACCGTCTCTTGCCTCCTGTAACGTCAAATAATAATCCATTGGTGCTGTCCTTTTGACTGCTGAATCGCAGTACTTCTAACTCCATACCTCTTGTCATTTCTTAGCAAATGCTTCCAAGCCCGCAATCCCAAATGAACCCAATGTAACTATAACAAAACTGTTATATGTGAATTCATTAATCACTAAGTCTTTTCCAAAGAACCCACTGCCCACATCAGCAATCATAACCAATACCATAACAGCGAATGACATAAAGCCAATAATGGTTTTCTCATTGTAGCTGTTGTCGCTTTTAAAAATCTCTCCGAACCCCATAATCTTCTTTAGTAGTGTTTTCATAGTATTATATCATTAAATTCTATTTTGTTTCAAATAAGTAAGCTTTCATAGAGTCACTAGGCTTGTATCCGATTAATTCGAAGTTAGCTGAAATCTCGCTAAGCTCTTCTGGTGTCAAGTCTTCTGGTCTACCAAAGTAAGTTAAGAATAGTTCTTTCTCAGCCTTAGGAGTAACAGCGTTCTTTACTTTGAAGTATTTATCATCTTCAACCATATTGCCTTTAGAAATCTTCTTGAAATAGTTTAGGTAGTAACCTTTTACTACTTCTGGCTCATCAAGTCCTTCGATGTAAGTCTCTAGTTCCTTAGGCAGTCTACCTGCTTTAATCATTTCATCAACGCTGTTCTTTTGTGCGATGATTCTCAAGTTTTTCTGAATCTTTTTATGAGAGGTCATAGCCTTCATATTAATCAGCTTATCCTCATTGCTAGGAACTGTATATTTCTCTGATGGAATTTCGTAGATGAATGAACGTCCAAAGCCAAACAGATTCTGGAATTGCTTCTGCACCTCTTCTGGAGTAGCGCCTTCCTTCTCTTCTTTTACAGTTAAGAACTTATCAGTCATCTGATATACCAAGGCTGTAAGTAGCGTTGATTCAGAACCAATAATCTTTTCTGTAGCAACCTCTAATCTCTTTGGAGAGATAGAGCCTTGCTCTAGTCCAGTAGTAACATCACCAAGGAATTTGTAGATGTCGTGAACATAAGCATCCTTATATCCTTCAGCAGATGGCATTACCTCATCTTTATCATAAGAGATAATCTTCTTTCTGAACATATCGTAGTTACCGAAGTAAGCGATAGAAGAAGAAGCAATAGGCACAGCTCCTACAAGACGCTGTGCCGTTGCAGCGAATATATTCTTTCCCTTCATCATCTCGGTCAAAGGAATAAACTGACCCGCAGGGAATGAAGACAAAACAGATTCTAAGAAGAACATTCCATCACCATCTGGATTTAAATCGTCCTTTGGAGCATCCTTATCTTTCATCGCATAACTAAGATTCTTAGCTGTAATCTCTGAAAGAGCATCAAACATAAGGAACTGGTGTACCTTAGGTATTCTAATGGTGATTGGCTCACCTAAGTTGTTTTTCAATCCAGTAGGAATGATATTGTATCTCTCTTTAATCCAAGGAGATACGTTTTCATACCAGTCTTTATCTTCCTCGTCATCCCAAAGCATCGTTCTAGCAAACATCGCTAAAGCTGTGTTTAGCATATATGCCTGTACTTGCTTAGCTAAGAACTTCTTAGGATTCTTTCTAGCGTAATCATAAGAAGCTCTAGTACCTTGAATAGCAGCGTTAAAGTAAGGGATTACCAAATCTACATCTGAAGATAGTTCACCACCTTGGGCAAAGTCTGCCATCAAACGAGCTTCAGCAGCTGCCATAGAGTTGATTTCTGATTCTGTTGCCTCTGGCATAGACTCTTTTAATTGAGCCTTAGTTCGCTGATAAATGGCGAGACGTAGTGCAAGCTCTGATTTCTCCCCAGCGTAAGCCAAAGCGTGGAAAGGACTAAGGTTGATTCCTCTCTTCTGGAAGAAGTCAATACCAAACTTTCTCTTTCTTTTGTACAGTTTATCTGGCTTACCTTGAGTAGTCATAAACGACATACCACCACCGTGTGCGTAGTACTCCTCAACAAGTTCTGAGTTTTTAGCCACAGCTTGTTTTGATGCCTTTACAAAGTCTATGAACGCCATAGCATTCATCAACGGCAGGAATCTGTATTTGTCGTACACCCCTCTACCTCTAGTTACTTCTCGGAAACCACGAATAGTACCTGTGATAGCAAAGAACGGGTTTAAGGCTGTTGCTGTGGCTTTTACTATCTGAGTACCCGTAAGCCATTTAATGGCCTTACGGAAGGCTGGAGACATATTAGACGTTGAGATACCAGCTAACTGAGCATAGTATTCGTCAGCAACTTGGAATGCTCTAAGCTTTCCATCCTCTCTAAAGTATATGTGCTTGTAACCTTTATCAGCAGCTTCGTAAATGTAGTTTCCGAAACCATCTTCTTTAATCTTACCGTTGCTTCTCTTCTTAGCATTACCATCCTTAATGAATCTACCATCAGCAATGTTCTCAAAACCTTGCTTCTGAGCCTCTTTGTACATCTGACTGTACAGCTTGTTCTTAGCTTTCTTGTTTTCCAAAGCTCTATAGCTCAAGTCAAGAAGGTATTCAGTGTCTGTAAAGATTTCAGTATCACTACCACTTCTAATCGCTTGAATCTGTTCAGTAGACAATCCCTGTGATTGGAATGTAACGTCATCTACAGAGCTAAACATCTTCTCTAAGAAGACACGAGGAGAGTAATCGTTGTTGATAAATCTATCTCTGGTCTCTTCATCAATGAGACCAGCCTCGTAATTAAGCTGTAGTATTTTTCTGTATTCATTAAAATAACGCTCAGCACGTTCTTCCATCAAAGTAAATGTCTCCGCAGGAAGCGTTCTTCTATAATGTCTAATAACAGATTCAGCAGTAGCCTTATTCATTATTATTCCATCAGCAGATGGATGCATAGGAGTAGACTCGTACTGCTCCATCTTCTGCTCAAAGTATTTAAGCTTCTTCTTAGAATCCTTGATGTCAGCCTTAATTTCCTCAACAAGAGCCTTGTCTTTCTTGGCCTTAGCCTCTTGAAGCTCGGCCTCGAAAGAAGAGATGTAGAGTCTCTCAAGCTTAGCCTTTTCAGTGTATTCCTTGAATCGCTCCTCAAAGGTTGAATCAATGTCAATAACACGTCTTAAGAAGATGTATTTGTCTATGAGTTCTCTCTCGGTATTTGTAATCTTAGTGTAGATTTCTTTGCGTGCCTTCTGGAACAGTCTGTCTGCATATGATGTTGCCCCCGCTTTGTTTACGAATAGAGATTGTACGTATCTAGACATTCCTTGAGACATAGCTTTTTTAAGCTCAGTACTTTTGTCTACCCAAGCCTTTCTAGACTTAAGGTACTTCCAGTTCCACTTTTTGCTCTTGGACATATCCATAGCATATTGCTCTGAACTCTCCCACATACTGTCTACAGAGTTAGCTGCCGCTACATCTTCACCAGATACTCTAGCCTCAGACAATGATTCTCTGATAGCCGCAGGTGTAATAAACTTCTCTGAATTATTGAATACAGAACGCATAGGAGCGTTATTAGGGATAGTTTCTGCATCTGGCAATGTATAGCTAGATTCATTGACAGCCTCTACCCCTGTCTCTACATTCTCTGTACTTCTAAATGATTTAGAGTTAGATGCAATCTTCTTAAGAACATCTGGATTCTTTTTAAGAATCTCACCTATCTTCTCACCTATCTCTACAGAATTAAGTCTGTTTATCTGAACTTCATTCTCATTTAGATTAACGATATCCAAAAGAGCAATGTCGCTGGATACATAATATCCTTCATTGTTAATGGTTACATCGTCAATGTCAAAGCTTTCTTTGAAATAGAAAGCTACTTCTCTGTTCTTTCTTCTTGTATCAACGTGACCATTTCTAAGGGCTGCATTGTTATTAAGACCTCTACGCTTGTAGTTACCTACACCCTTGCCAGCTCTGTTAGAGAATCGCTCTAAATCAGCTTTTGTGTAAAGAGACTCTGGGATGTTTGGATGCTTCTTACTATCAACAGCCTTGAAGGTAACACCGTTAGAATTAAGCGCAGCACCTACAGAGTTTGTCCATTCAAATACCAATGGCATAGTAATGTAAGCCATATTCCAGCTTGAAGGATATTCAACATATCCGTCTGGATTTCCATTTACAATGAACTGATACTGAACAACTAAGAACCCTTTGTCATTTGGAGCAGCCTCTACCTCTAGAGAAACTTTGGCATCCTTTCCAAACAAGTATTCAGAACCTTTAGGAATGTTATCTCCGTGTACTCTCTTTACGTATTCCTTAAGCTCCTTGTCAAATCTCTTGACAAACATACCATCCTTGTCTGTTCTCCCAAGAATGTTTTTAGATAAGTCGTAAACCTCTTTAGCGGTCTTAGCACGTTCAACAGCTTGCTTGAGCTGTCCTTCTTTTTTCAAGGCTGTTGCTTCTTGCCACACCTTATTTAGTATTTCTGAAGAAGTGTCGAATCCTTCCATAAAGGATGAGACACTCTTGTTCATACCATTAAGTGTATTGTATAAGCCATCAGAAATATTGACTCTATCTCCAACCGTGCGAACCTTCTTGAAGTCTGATGTGATATTCTCTACAATTGTAGAAACACTACCGTTTAGCATTCTATCAACAATAACAGAGATAGGACCCAAGTCTACTTCCTTACCATCAAAAACAGATTGCTGATAAGATTTAACTCCAGACTCATACATTAGCTTGAACATCTCCATTGCAGGAGTTGCCTTTGTTGTGAATCCAGATTCTATGTATTTAGCTAGCTTCTTCTTTAATCCATCTGGATTTTTTGCTATCTCATTCTTTAACTGAAAAGCATTTTCGTAACCATTTGCTATATCGCCTAAAAATTGAGTGTCTGGTGACATTACAATGTCGAGGTGATTGGCATTAGCTACAAAATAATCTAGCGCCTCTACACTCATATTACCCATACTGAATATATCCAGCATCGTATAGGCATTCCCAAGGAAGTTTTTTCTTATTGTCTCAAGCTTCGTAGCTGCACCTCTAATGCTATTCAAATCAGCTTCTGACTGATTAGCCTTTTTAGAAAGTACTTTCTCTACAATGTTCTTCTTGATTTGTTCCTCAGCTTCAGTAATAAGCGTAGGCTGTGGGTTCAAGTTAGCTTCGAAGGCAGCGTTTACAGCATCCAAGAAGTTGTCCCCCATAGGAAGTTTAGAGATAACTACGCTACCTGTATTCTCTACAGAACGATTTATTATCTCTGACAAAGCATCTTGAATTTCGTTTGCCGTGTTAGATGGGCTGATAGATGTAATTGCGTCATCGAGTATTTCTTGGAATACTCTCGACATAGCAATCAATTCTTTATCTCCATCCTCAATCTTAGATTTAGAGTAAGGGTTGAGACCTTCGTATGTGTTTAGGTAGTCTAGATAAGTGCTGTAAGCCTTAGTAGTAGACTTCTCGCCAGTCTTTAAATCCAAGAACAGCTTGTTAATCAATGCAGGGTTATTCTTTCTTAGTGTCTCTAACACCAAGTAAGAGTATGCACCTGCTCCTGTTCTTTCATTGGCAAACGCAAGGTTCACAACGATGGTTGGCTCAGTCAGTTCATTGAATCTGTCTGGCAACACCATAGATGAAGAGAATGCTAAATCTGGTCTATTGATAAACTTAGGGGTGCTACCCGCAAGCTTACCCAACGCAGAGACAGTCTTAGCCACTTCCTTAGCTCTTTTACCCTCCACTGAAGCCTCAGTGATGAAAGATTTAGGAGACAGCCTAGAAACGCCTGTGGTAGCGTCATAGCTTTCGTAAGATACTGGCGTACCTAAAACGATAGAGCCATTACTTCTTTCAAATGCTTCGACAAACCCAATTCTTCTAAGCTCTAGACTTTGCTCAAAGTCAGCGGCAATGATGAAGTTACTTCCACTAGCTTTCCACTGCTTTAATATCTCAGCTGGAGCCTCACCCTTTTTAGGTGTGATGGCTCCTTTATATGGGTCTTTCCCAGTTGATACGTTAGATAAACTTTCTACAATGCTGTTTTCTCTTGCGCTCTGAGCATTCTTTTGTCTAGGAGTTTGGAATGCAGCACCTGTCTCAAACGCAAAGTTCACTCTGCTTAGGAAACTTAGAACCTCTTTATCACTTTCAAGTGGACTCTTGTAATCAATTACGCCTATTCGGCTTAGTATATTGTTTAAGAAATCTTTGAGTTGCTCTAAGAACTTAGGATTAGCTTTCTGCGCAGTAGAGATGTTATCTGCTTGGCTAAACACAGCGAGGAACTCTGTAACAAGCTCTAACTCTTGAGTAGCTGCATCTGTATATTTATCAGCGTGGTTTAATACACGCTGAGCATTAGCATCCTTACCCATTCTTGAAAGAATGCGTCTCACTGAACTCGCAGCTTGAGAAACAAGCTCTGGAGAATTCTGTAAGTAAGCATCAAGGATAGGGTGAACAGCTTCGTGACGAACTAGAATCTTACCATCAATCTCCGATGTAACAGCATCCATAAGGATGTGTACTGTATTGGTATTTGGATTGTAGTGTCCGTTAGAGTTCTTAGCATTGTCGTAAGTCTCATCATAACTACTTCTGTCCTTGTGCAATACGATAGAAACGTCTGGAGCAATCTCGCTAAGAACAGATTGAACTTTATTAAGTTCTTTAGTCTGTTCTTCTGTAATCTCAAGGTTTACACCTTCTATTCTTCCAGCTCTAGGTCGTTTTGGAACAGCCTGTTCAGCACCTTTAGCTGGTCCTTCTGCGGGAGCTTCTTCAGCCTCTGTAATAGGCTCGGCTGCTCGCTCGGCTGCTTCAATGATTCTTCTTGCTTCTTCATCTTTTTGTAATTCAGATTCTACTTTAGCCTCACCCTCTGGAGTCTGGATTTGCTTTAGGTATAGTTGGTAAGCAACATCCTGTGCATCTTGACCTGTAAGGTTGTATGTGTTTTCTCCATCTGGAGACTTCATAACAACACGCTTGATGTTGCCCTGCTTATCTCTTCTGATAGATTTAAGACCCTCTACTGAAGGAATCATCTTTGTACCCTGTGGAGCTGCGCCTGCAACGCTGTTATATGTGAATACTCCTTGAGTATCTATGCTTACAACATCTTTAGCTGTAGACAGACCTACCTCTCTAAGAGGTTTGTCTGACAACTCATCAAAGTTTCCTATCTCAACTATGTTACCCTCGTCTGTTTCAATTACCAAAGTCTGTCCGTCTTTCGACACAGTACCTTCGATAAGCATATTGTCCGCAGGGTTTAGGTATCTACCTCTCTTGTTTACAAGCTGTTTTGGCGTGGTAGGTTCAACTCTTGTTTCTGCCTCAGCACGTCTTTCTGTAGTTTCTTTTACAGCTTGCTCTAGAGTAACACCTTCTTCTATATTAGATGCTACTTGCTCAACAACACCAGAGAAATCTGGCTCAGCAGGAATAGCCTGCTTAGCCTCTCCCTTCTCAATAGACTGCTTTACTTTTATAGCACGCTCAAGCTTTTTAGTTAGTCGAGCTTTTACTGGCTCACTTGTTTCGCTACTAATCTCTCTAGAAAGTTTGCCTATCTCTTTATGAGTCTGAGCTAAAACTGCTACTTCCTGTTCAGATAAATTATCGTATGATTCTTTAGCCTTGTCAATAAGACCATCTATTTCAGTCTTAATCTCCTTAGCAACATCAAACAGCTTTTGCTTTCTATCCGCATCCTGCTCTGTTCGAGCATCTTTTTTAATTTCAGCGTATTCTTTCTGAAGCGTCTCAAATGTCTCCATATCAGAAGCTAATGGCTTTCTGTATACAGAGTTTGTTAATCGCTGTGATTTTGCTTCTGCCCGTCCTGTGCGAACACCCATAACGCCACCCATAAATCCACCAACTACCATTGAGTCAAAGATTTCATATGGGTCAAATTCATCATTAGCAACTATATGTGCTGCAACTTGATTTACAATACTTACAGCACCCTCTTCAATTGCTTCTGAGGCTGTTTCATATGTAGTTTTAGCAACACCTCTAACTGCTGGTGCTTTAAGGGCATCAGCAGTTCTCTTTGATATTGGCTCAAGAAACTCCATAGCCTTATCATAAGCAGCTCTTCTTTCGGCTGTTGTTGCTGTACCAATATCGTCAGCAATACCTAAGCTTTTTCTGAAGCGCTTTACGTTATTAAGACCACCAAATACTTTAGCCACAGCAATTTCTGTAGCACCAGCGACTAACGCTAAAGATTGTTTTTCAGAGTAATTTAAATCTCCTCTGTCTCTAAATTGATTGTATGTGCTGTTGTAAGATGTACCTCCAAAGTACGCAGTACCTGCGGTTGGGTTTGCTATAGTAAGCATAAGTCCACCCGCACTTTCAGCTACAGATAAATATCCCTTAGTAACAGCCAATGCATAATCAGATAGACTCTCTGACTCTTGCCAAGTTTCAACAATACCTCTATCGTCTTGAGGGTCAATTCCTAAGCTTATCTGAGTTTGATATTTTCTAGAATTAACGTCCTGCTGAATCTGCTCTGCTAATTTGTAATCTCCATTAGCATCAGCGAGTTGAATAGCTAGCTCTTTGATAGGCGTTGAGATAAAAGAATCCCAGAAAGCTGTTCTTGTAAAACCAAATTTCGTAGGGTCTTCTAACTCAGCTTCCTTAGCCTTTTCTAGAGTGTATTCGTTTAAGTAGTTCTCCGCTTCGTTCTTTCTAAACTCAGCGTAACCCTTTAATTCCTCATATGAATAAGCCTCGACAAAGCTTTTGTCAAGACCCATAGCTTCAACAATGTCTGATTTAGCTTTTCTCTCAGCGTCCAATAGCTCTTGAGAAGTTCTCTTCACATTGTAAGGCATACCGAAACCACCAACAGGTTGTTCGGTTTGCTCTGCTCTACGCTGTTCTTCTAATATTGTTTCGTATTCTTGACTAGCATTCAATGCTTTCTGAGCACGAGCGTTTTTCTCTAAGTCTAAATCGTAGAGTATCTGCGAAGCCCCTTCAGCAGGTTTTTTAGTCTTGTCTGCGGCTTTAGCCCCTAATGCTGGCTGCTCTATCTCACCAGTCTCCTTAAACTGCTCCATACTTTTGAGTATGGTAGCAGGTACAGGAACTTCAGAAGGTGCTTGAGTTTCAGCGTCTGAAACCGTAGGTGTAGTCTCTTCCTCCCCAGTGGATGGTGATTCCGTAGAATCTTTTTTTTTACCACCTAGTACAGCAGAATGCCACGTATCGTAGTCGTCTTCAACTTTTAGATATCCGTGTAACCCTTTTAGATATTCTTCGTTATCCTTAACAGAGTTAATCCAAGTATCGTAATCATCCTTGATATTTAGATAGCCGTGAAGACCTTTTAGATATTCTTCATTCATACTGAACGTCAGTTATTTAGATGTTGTACAAAGATAGGGAATTAACCTTAGTACTTATTAGGGTCGAATGCTTTCGACTCTCCACGTACCATAGACTCTACTTTTTCTCTACCTCCTAGGTATCCAAAAATAAGCTCTCTAGTCTCTGTTGGAAGTCCACTAAGCTCGGATAAAGTCATAGGCTCTGCCTTTCTCTTATACTCTCTACCATCACTAGCGAAGAATCCTCTTTCTTGTTCTGAAGACTCCTTATCAGCATACAGCTTTCCATCCTTAACGCCTATACCAACAATATCGTACTGGAACTGCTTAGCATCGGTGTAAGACTTTCCTTGAAGATTACTTTGAAATCTAGTGTAAGTATCGAAATTAACATCGACAGTTTTGGCTTCAGTGTCTATAACATACTTATCGCCTTCTTTTTTCATAGGGCTTGTAGCTATAGTTTCATTTTCAATGAACATCAAATCCTTTGAAGTACCGCCTCCGATAGATATTCCTAATCCACCACCGCTACCTGTAGCCTTCCATCTAGGAGGAACAGAGTTTAGTACACGCTCACGATACCAATTTTCAGCTTGCATAACAATCTCTTCATTGCTAGCCATCTGCTGAATCTCATTGTATTTATCAGCACTTAGTTTTGATGGGTCATCAACCATACCAAGACCATCATCTTTAGAGATAGCGTAAGCTGTTAAGATGTCTGCTTGGAAATTAGGGTCTTTCATCTTTTCGTCAAAGAGTGTGTTCACTCTTGACTGAGCATTTGCAGGAGATGAACCTGCTGAAATAGCACCACTCACATCTTTAATAAATGCCTCTGGGTCAACATAAGTTCCTTGCTTGATAACTCTAGGTAGAATCATAGAGTTATTTAAATTCACTGAAGATTGTAAGTAAGTAGACTCTACAGCGGGAACAAAGCTGTCTCCGTCTTTAACCATTACTCGACCATTCTTCACAATAACCTCTCCTGTTCTATTTACAAACCCAGTGTAAAGTTCAGAAGCTTCTTCTGGCGATAAAGCCACGTCCTTAAAGCCGTTGGCTTTATTTTTTACGTATTCATCACTTGCAGTACCTAGGATACTAGTACCCGCATTAACAACATAGCTTAGTTCAGCCGCTGCTTGCTTCATACGAGCTTCCGCAGTAGAGGAACCTGTTTTTTCGTACTCTACAGCTGCTTGTTGAAACGCTTGGAATCCAGCATCAGCAACTTGCTTGTATATACCAGTAAGGCCCATAGCGTTTTCCATATAAGCCTTCTCAGCACCCGTAGCTGCTACTTCTTTCTCAAGCTGTTGTTGCGCTTGTTTGCGCTTCTGCTCGTTTACTTGGTCTATTCTAAAACCAGTCTCACCAAGCTTTGGTACTTGAAATACTGTTGTTCCTAACGGTCCTGCCATTACTTATTCTTTTTAGCGTTTTTCTCAAACTTCTTGAACAGCTTTCTAGCGAAGCTGCTTTGCTTAGCAATAGCAGCAGCTTGAGTAGGGTTTAATATGTATTCACCACCTGTAGCCTCTCCGACCTTCTGTCCATTCTGCATCAAGTCGATAGGATTGGTGTTGTGGTTAAAAGCACCATTAGTCATCATACCTCCTTGTTGAAAGTATTGATTGTAGGCTTCTGCTGTGTTGTATGCTTTTGCCAAAACATCAAGCTGTTTCATAGCTTGATTGTTTCTATACTCTATTGGAATTGGACTCCCATTAACAGGATACAAAGAAGGTGTATACTGAGCGGGTGCCTGTGGAGTTGGTGGCGTATAATTACCGAAAGGCGACGGTTGAGGCTGAGGAGTAATCGCCATAGGTTGATTTGCTAAAGACCTAGATTTAATTAAACTTGGAGTCTCTGGCACAGCTTGGTTAAATGTAGGTGCTTTTAGAATATCTGGTTTCATTGATTGCGCCACAGCTTCTCTTGAATCAGCTATAGTACCTCCTACTTTATCAGATATCAAACCTCTTGATTCAGTTACGAAATCCATCGTTTTTTGCTGTTGCATCTCTATTTGTTTAGGAGAAACTTCAGTTTGAACCTCTGGTTTTGGTGTCTTATCCGCTCTATCAGCAGTCATACCATACATTAATCCTTCTCCAGCAGCAGCTAGTCCACCTCCAATGTTTCCTAGTGCAGCTTGATAAGCTTGATTTGCGTAGGCTAAATCTTGCTGGCTGCGAGCCTCTTTACGTCCGATAGCACGCTCTTCAGCTGCGGCTAGTTGCTGACCAGCAGCCATACGCATCTGGCGTTCTTGAGCCAACATTTGATTCTGAGAAGCCTGTGCTTGCGCAGTTGCTTGAGTCAATCCCCCTACAACAGCTCTTCCTCCTGCGCCTTGTAGGGCTTGTACGGAAGTAGCAAGGTTAGCTTGAATAGCATCATCTTGCATTCTTGCTAGCGTAGAATCGTATGCGTTCTTATAGTTGTCGTAGAATTGAGCTGGTGTCTCCAATGAAGGGGCTGCTGCTCTCGCTCTCTCAAACTCCGCCTTTGCTTTAGGGAGTTGAGTAAGTCCGTATAAAGCTTGCGCCCCGCCAAGGGCTGCTTGGGCGTAACCGCCAGTAGCAGCCATAGACCCCATCTGTACTAATTTTTCAATGTCAATTGCCATATTGCAAATTTAATCTTTTTAGTTGACTCTTTCGTTGTGTAGCCTAGACCTGTCATAGCTTAGCGAAAGTGCGTGAACCTCGAATGCGGAAGTGTCTGTGCTTGTTAGTTTTACCTTTAGGAATACATCTCTCATTGGGTCGCCATCAACTCTTGAGTTATGCTCTACAAATATGTCGTCACCAACGCTAATATTGGATATCGTAGACGTACACTGAATGGTTTTTCTATCAGTAATTCCAGCAACGTCCATAGTAGTGTCTGTCAATACAGCGCCAGATGCCGTCTTCAGACTATCTCCCACAACGAACGGAAGTCTGTTGATGGGTGTAGTAAACGTAACAGTATCCCCAGATATAGAAGCAACCTTACCTAGGTAAATCTGATGACCTGTAGATACCAAAGTATCTCTAGGAATCATAGCGTATCTATGTCCTTCACGCTCGTCAAAATCTGTTGTATCTATCGTAGTGCTCTGAGTGAGGTTTGAAAGAACCGCACTCCAATTACCATTACCCTCTATTCCGATTGCTTCGTATACTTTAATCATAGATGGATTAAAGTTAGACACAGATTCAAACATAGAGCTGTATTGAGTGCCGTAGAAGTTGTTTCTAGTCTCATTAACATTGTGTCTCCACACGAGTCCAGAAGGTGCATCAAAGAAGCTGTAAAGCTCATTGTTTACATTCACATATGACGTAGGCTTAAAGCTGTATTTGCTTGCCCATACTCCTTCTTTATGTTTGTATCCAATCGTAAATCCAGAATTAGCTTCCTCTCCAGCTCCCACTGTAATTGTAGTTCCTTCACACGTAGTAGATGGGAATGTAATTACACCATTAGAAAGGTTTAACTGAACAGTTGCACTAAAAGTATAATTAGAATCCGTTAAGATTACATTTATAGTTCCAGTTGTACCAGAGAATAATGAATCTACTAAAACACCTTGCGGAAGAGATAACTGGTCTATGAATATTACACCATTACCAGCATCTTCCCAGTTCCCACAATACGTGTTCCATAGATTACCAACAGCATTCCATATGATGGTACTGCTGGTGTATGTTATATTATCTGCAATAGGATTATCTGAGTTGTCTGTAGATATCTCATAAACATCAGAACCTATAGTTACATTGGCAACAAAGTTTGGCTCTACGGTAATTAAGTATTCATCGTTGTCTGGGTCAAACCCGCCAACGATTCTAACCTTTGCATTTGTAGATAATATGTAACCAAAATTATCTTGAAAGAAGCTGTCTAATCCGTTCTCACTAATTACTTTTCCAGATTTAGCATCTACGTAATATACAACACCGAATCGTTCTATAACAGATTCGGGGTGCTGCGTTCCGTAATCTCCAGCATAGTAAGAAGGAATTCCCATTACATTTTTAGATACAGTAACTCCAGCGTCTCCATTAGCATATTCAATAAGGTTTCTACTGATAGGCAATTGAGAAGACTTGTTTTCTTGAATAACAGTTAATGCATCGCCTCTAGGAACTAAAGACTGAATGCCACCATAACTTAAATCTAAATCTGTCCAGTTGGCTAACGACAAATTGAATGACCCTAGACTCAATCTACTAGAGTCTATGGAATACGCATCTGAATACGTAATAGAAGACTTTCTACGTATTGTTTTAGCATCTTCTATATAGGCGTATGGCTTACCAATAGATATGCTCTCAGAAGTAAAGAAATCACTTAATGATTTATCTTCTATATATCCAACATCGTAAGCAAAAGAATTCTTTCTGAAAGCATCTGGATAATCGCCATCGGTAAAGAAGCTGTTTGGCATTCTGAGCATTCTTACTCGATGATAAACATCTCCCTCTTCAAAGCTTGCCACACCCGCTGGGTTTGTAATAGTGGTAGTGCCGTAATTACCTACAGATGGCTGGAATCTAGTCCAATCAAAGTAATAAATCCATCCAGAACCAGTAGGTATTACCTCTGTAATCTCTATGATAACATTATTACCTAAATCAACATAGTCTCCAACATAGTATCTATCTGTAGATGAAGCAATTCCATATTGAGGAGAGGTAAACACAAGAGAAATGTTAAACCCACCAGTGAATGATGTGACTGTTCTATCTCCTTGATGCTCTCCGTTGACAATATTGTAAACCTTTCCGAATTCATAGTAAACTATTTCTTCAGATTCTTTCTTTAATCTACTTATCTCTACAAGAGTATTTTTATTCCATAGAGAGTTGTTAGCAATAACATTGTTATAAGAGAATCCTTCAATCTCATTGTCTTCTAATACTAAATACCATCCAGCTGAATTTTTAAACTTACCCGTCTGGAAAAGGAATGAAGAAGCTTCATCTTCATTGAAGTACTTGTAATCAACAATGTCAAATGTGTAGTTAGATGGATACAGCTTACCAGAACCAGTATCGTAACTTATTACATTTAATCTGTCTCCTTTTTCAAATTTGTATTCTAGGTCGGCTCCAGTTTGCTCTTTGTAAGAGCTTTCTGAGCCTTCTAGCGTACTCATTGATAAATATATCTTTCTAGAAAATGATGAACTTACCTTTTCTGTGTTTAATGCTGCTAAAGCATATCCACAGGAATATTGCAAGAAAGATTCATACGTGTTGTTTCTTCCGTATACAGGCATCCATTTAGCTGCCCAAGAAGGCGCTGGGCTAGATACTCTAATGTCTAGGCTAACAGCTCCTTTTCTCGTTCTCTTGTCCTTACCCTTGACATATACAGAACCTATCTTATTCACGCCACCTGCACGACCATTACTGTCTAAATAAACAATACCAAAATCGTGAGATGCATTTGCTTTATAAGATTTAGAACCTGTTAACAATCCTCCAAAACAAGAGCTTCCAGATACACCATATTGCTTGTACTCTGGGTTCTTAGAACTGTCTCCATTAAATAAAGAGAATCCTCCAAGACCCCCAATCTGTAAACTATCAGATTCAGTTACCTCTAGTTTTTTGCTCCCAACAAAGTTGTTAGTAACCCAGTTACCTGTTTGAGACCATACGTACTTTAAGAATATTTCAGCTCCAGCAAAGTAAATGTCAAATACATATACATCTGGGTTTGAGGAAACAGCAGATGATAATTTCCATCCTGCTCTACCTCCAAAAACACCAACAGCTTCTGAACCAGCAGCTCCAGCTAATGTGCTGTAATCGTATACATCTTTATTGTCTTCATCTCCATCTACTATAGAGTAGAAGTCTTTGGCTATAAAAGAAGAGATGACACTGCTTATAAAGCTTGCTTTAGATGTATCAGTTGTAATCTTCTGCCTATGTGAAAACACAATAGGCTGAAGTCCTAGCTTTACAGTTCCTCGACCAGAATTATTTATAAGATTTGGATTACCTACCTCGTAACTATATGTTCCTATGTTATCAGATTCTGGGTCAATGTACGAGAATTCTATTTCACCGAATTCAAGATTTACAAGGCTGTTCTTTGTTACTTGAACAGATTCAGAAATAAAAGATACTTCTATAATCACTTCAGTCCCAGCCACAACAGTATCTGGCACACTAGAAAAATCTATAGCAAACTGAGGATTGGAATAGCTGTTTGAATAATATGTATAGTTGTCATCAATTATCTTATCTGTTGTCCCATAATTATAAGCTCTCATTGAGAAAACCTCTGGCTCAACATAGTAGACAGGTGACAATGAAGCATCTACAAAAGAATTTTCATATCCCTCTGTATAATTACCGAACATCAATCGGTTATTTACGATAGCCAATGATTTAGCTAACTGAGGAACATTGTCATATGATTTGTTTTCTTCATCCTTACTTAAGTAAGAAGATACTTTGTTATCAGAGAAATCTACAGAAATGCTGTTGTTTGTATTGCTTGACTCTATCTTTTCTATTTGATAGAAAGCTCCAGTATTGCCCTTACGAGCGTATACTATGATTTCTTCTACATCTATATTTGAATCAGATACAGTTACTACAATTTTATTGTAGACTTGTTTTTCTTCATCAGTGATGAATCCATCTTTGTATTGAATGTCAGATGTCGTAACAGATGAGTACGGAGAAAGAGAGGAAACCTCTCCATCGCTGTATTTGTACTGGTATGCAAACTGAAATAGTTTATCATATATTCTAGTATTACCTAAGCTTG
>Ga0208767_1001851_pt1 | contig 16439 bp, 23 predicted proteins | sample VirMetDEL_Mar_21_FD_184514 | JGI IMG/M metagenome (GOLD analysis project Ga0208767, IMG submission 184514) | Aqueous microbial communities from the Delaware River and Bay under freshwater to marine salinity gradient to study organic matter... | ecosystem: Environmental > Aquatic > Marine >... | reverse complement strand
CCGAGACGGTGCCGACGTCGGGCAATATGTCGACGAACATCGTCACCCAGACGCGCTACCGCGTGGTTATCGGCACAACGGCCGAGACTCCGCAGCTCTCGCTAGAGGTCGCGCAGGCTTACACGTCCGCCGTTGGTCAACTCTTGTCGGGCTATCTCAAGGCCGATGGGGAGGCGGCGGCGGCTAGTTCCACATCTCTCGGCGAGTCTATCCCGATCCGAGTAGCGCGGCCGGTAGGAACCGCCGTGGCAACTCCGGCGTGGTTCGAGGGATCAAGCGAAGCACTTACTATTTCCGAAGTGGTGATTGAAGTCACCCAACACGAGGCAGCACAATGAGCGGACAAAGCGGTCGCGGCGTTCTTATGGTACGCACAGAATCTTCGGCGGGGACTTACATTGACGCGACGACAAGTAGCCAAGCGCTCTTGATCGACGGCTTCGAATGGTCCTTTGCGGGATCTCCGATGGTCGATCGCTCTTCGCTTGTGGCGGCAACTCCAGCGGCAACGCAGCACAAGGTCGGCGCGTTCTACATGGAGGCGAGCTTTTCAACTCCCGCGTATCAATGGGGCGACACGAGCGCCGCCGCGGCACATCCACACGCGACACTCTACCGGGCCTCACCGATGACCACGACCCTGGGCGGAGGCGACGGCGACGATCTCACAATTCGGCCGTTGCTTGGCACGTCTGGCGTCGAAACGTTTTCGATGGTCTGGCAGAACGAAAGCGGCAACCTTTACAAGTTCCGCGGGTGCCGTTGCGCTCTTGAGGAGATCACGAGCGACGCTACCGGCGACATTGTAATGCAAAAGTGGAAGGTCCAAGGGCTATGGGAAGCGACGCCGGCCGCGGGCGCGATCGACTTCTCGACGGTGTCCTATGGATCCTATGTCGAGGTCTCCGCGCTCGGTGCTACGATCGACATCGGCGTATCCGGCGCCGTGGGGCTTTCGTCTTGGAAGCTCACAACGGGGCAAGTACTACGCCCGCGAACGTCTCAGGGCGAATCGTACGGCCACCTGATCCCGCACGTCGGGCACGAAGGATACGCGAAACTCGAATGCAACGTGGAAGAGGTCGTCGAGGGCACCTTCGCAGTCTGGGCCGCGGCTCTTGCTACGACGGCGGCGGGCGTCTCTCTGACGTTTCCCGGCGGCTCTGATACCTTCGCGATCGACATGCCGGCGGCTACTCCGCTACTCCCTAAGCTCGGCGATCGCGATGGGCTCTCGGCCTATGCGCTGACGTTTCAAGGGCATTGGTCGACGCGTCACTACGGGCTTACGTTTAGTTAACCCAGAAGAGAGGGGAAGGAATGAAGGTAGATCCATTTTCAGCAACTCAGATCGGCGTTGCCATAGACTCGGGCGAGTTCATCGTGCGGGCACGACCTCACAGCGGACAAGAGGCGATCGATTGCTCACGCCTAGCGGCCGAGATGACCGGCGTAGAGTACTTGTCCGATGTCTTGGTTCCGTTTCTCTCGGCCAGTGTGCAAGCCGTCGAAGGTCTGGACGTGGCCGATTACCCGGCGAGCGTAGACGAGCGCGCGGAATGGTGGTTATCGGCGGTGCCTCCTTCGGTGGCGTTCGCTTCGGAGCTTTGCATTCGGATCGGCCGGGCGCCGGGCGAGGGCGGGATCTCAGAGTCGGGCACGTCGGGAAAATCGCCAGCGTCCGAAGACTAGCGCAAGTCATCGCGGCGCCGGAATACCAGTGCGAAACGTGCCCAGATACGACGCGGATCGAGCGTGGATGTTCTCGACCTCTGCGCGATCTGCCGGGCCGCGGTATTGATCAAGACTGGCACACCGATCGCAACGGGTGCGAGCGCGAGCGGATCCCGGCGTGGTTTGAGCAATCGTTGCACCGGCTCGACATCGAGGCACACGGCTTTTGTGAGTTGGTGCGGCCTTATGTCGTGATGCGGATAGACGGCGCCGTCCGTGATGCAATGGCGATCGAGTCCTCGAAGATGCAGGAGGCCGCGCAAGCCGAGGCGATAGCAGACGCGAAAGCAAGAGCGCACGGCGCGAAAGACGCCGCGAGCCTAAAGAGAACCACCGAAGCCGCGCAGGCGTGGCAAGCCGCGCTCGCCGATCAGGGGATAGCATGACGACAGTGGGCGCAAAGGTACGGATCACGGGCACAAGTAACGGCGCGGTTTCAGCGCTTAACGCTACCACGGTCGCCGCGGGTCGGCTCAATACCGGGCTCGGCCGTCTGGCCGGCGTCGCTCTAACGGCGGGCGCTGGCGTTCTCGGCTTCGGCGCGGCTACCGAGTCGGCGCGGCGGCTTGTGCAACTCGCGCGCGAGTCGGTGATCAAGTATTCCGAGAGCAACACCGAGGTTGCCGAACGGCTAGCGGGCACGCGTGAAAAACTCGACGAACTTCAAGAGTCGGTAGGCCGCGCGATCATTGGAGGCGACAACCTCGAAGAGATGACGGGCGCCCTTAATATGGCCTTGTCTGGCCTTGTTGCCGTTGTCAGTGAAAACGAAAACGCATTGCAGGCAATGGCGCTCGGCGGGATGCGGATGGTAATCAACGCCGGGTTTGACCTCTCGCAAGGCTTCTTGCGGCTTCTGTCAATGGGCGCTCTTTTCAAGGGTTCGCTTCTTGTTATCGGCGACGCTCTCGCTATCGCTGGCGCTGGCGCTGCGCAGCTCGCCTTTCAGGTAGACAGCTTTCTGACGGCGGCACTAGCGCGCGCGGTAGAGTCGGCCGGAAACGCGGCGGATACCTTCCTAGCATTCGGCGGCGAGCATTTGCCGGGGATAGGTACCGCGCTCGAGGCGGTATCAGCATCCGCGGCGACGTTTACAGGCCAACTTGACGATTCGGCCGATGCGGCTCGGCGAAACGCGGAAGAAATGGCGAACGCGGGGCGCGTAGCTCGTGAAGGTCTGGCGGCCAACTTGGACGAGGCGGTTAATGCGTCGATCCGGTACGGCGCAATCGCCGACGATCTACAAGTCCAACAAGACCAACTAAACGCCGCGCTCGATAACGGCACCGTTGCGGCAAGCTCGTTTCGGGGCGCGGTCGCCGGCGTAGGAGAGGAGGCGCAAGCAAGCACCGAGTGGATTGGCGCTCTTGCCGATCGTGTGCGGGGCCTACTCGGCGAGATGGATCGGTTGCGAATAAAGCGCGAGGACCAGAAGACGCACGCGCAGGACATGATCAAGGCCGAGATCGACTTGCAAGCGCACCTCGACGCAATCAAAACCGAAGCGTTCGAAGCCGATCAACGCCGAAGAGAGGCCGAACAAGCCGCGACAAGCGCGGCGATCGACGGAACGCTTGCCGGGTTCGGGCGCTTGGCTTCGGGCAACGACAAGTTAACAAAGGCGCTTAACATTGCCGCGGGCGCGCGTCTGGCCGGTCAAGCGGTGTTCCAACTCAACACCGGCGTCGGGTACGCGCTGGCGGGCTCCTATGCGCAAGGCGTGGCACTGATCGCGCAATCCGTTGTCAGCTTCGCGGAGGCCGCAAAGCTCGGTTTCGGCGGTGGCAAGAAGGGCGGCGGCGGCGCTCGCCAGACGACGACAACCGTCAATCAGACTAACGTTTTCGCGGGTCCGGTTGATTCGGACTCTTCGCAAGGCTTTCTTGAGCAACTACAGTCGGCGACTAGAGCCGGAGCACTAGAGGGCGCGCGATGAGCACTTACGAGCATTTACCGGGGATCCTGACATGGGAGACAAGTTGGACCACCGAGTTCAACGTCAAGATCGATGGCCGCACAGAGACGATCGATACTATCGCCCTAACCGACGCGCACGCCTACGGCGAGAGCTCGGCTGGAGTTGTCACCGCGGGCACGTTGCTTGATGAGATCAATACAAGGATCGCCGCCAAATTTGCCAGCGGATCGCCGCGGATCACCAGTTCAGCGGCTTCGTGGGTTCTAGGCGAAACACCGTTCCCGAAGTGGCGCCTTGATCTAACGCTCGACACTAGCGCGGCAACGGTGCAAATCATTCAGACCGGCGACGCGCTACAAGAGATCGGCGTGCGCGTTCTAAAGGTAGGCTCGACGCACTCGGCAAGTGACCAGGGCGGCAACGTCTGGCGGTTCGAGTCCAACGGCTACACCGCGGGAATGTGGGCGCCGTCGGTACGGTGCAACGTGATCCCTGATGAGCAATCGATCGTGACCGTTGCGCGCTCGCCGTTCTCACCGGGCGACGCAACCAAGGTTCTGTTAGGCACGCGCACAGATTACGATCTCACTTATGACTACGTACCGGCCGCTATGCGGTCACTGTACGAGCGAAACACCTTTGTTTCTCTTGAGACTCGCGCGGGCCTATGGTCTTCCGTCGCGGTCCAAGACACGCAAGGAGCGCTTGAGCAACTGCTATCGGCGGCGGCGGCGCATAAGGGGATCCGGTTCCATTCGGCGCAAGGCACGCTCACAGAGGTTGATCTAGACTCTGAAGACCTAAAGCTTTCCGCGTTCTCCTCTGAAGCGACGCCGGGCGGGATACACTACACGGTTGATCTCCCGCTTGTAGAGGTCGCCTAATGGCGAAGATCACCGCGGATGATGTCCATTTTGTACGCATTGGCGGCGTCACGAATGGGAGCGGCACGGTTTACACCTTCACCACGCGCACGCCTCCGGCAACGTGGTCGGGGACTAGCGTCAACGCGCTACAGGGCGAGATCAAGACGAAGCCGGCCGCGATGAAATTTATGGGGACGCTCGCAACGTCGCCGGGGATCGGGGTGACGCTCGCGCGAAGAACGGAAACCGCGGATCTAATACGGGCAAAGAATCGCCTTTCGGCCACGGTCAAAACATCGTCCACCGGTGCCGCGGTTCGCTTAACTCGCTTTGCCGGCAAGTCTCTTTCGGCGCTAAGTGTTACCGACTCCGCGCCGTTCTCGGTGGGATCTTATTATTGGATCGGCGCGCAAGCGTTCAAGGTGACGGGCAAGCCGGACTCGACAACGATCAACGTCAACCGCCAGCAACTCGGGACGTATTCGGAAGCGATCCCGATGCCGTCGATCGACGACATAACCGCATCGGGCGGCGTTCAACTCGGGCCGACGATTCACACCGAGCCGCCAGCGATGGCCGGGCTACCGATGACGGCGGGCGTCATTGATTCGGCGGGCGCCGAAGAGATCCGGTTTCGAGGCTTCGTTGATTCGGTCTCAATATCGGCCGGGATGCTGATCAGCGTTAGCGCGCGATCCATTATTCAGCACATCCGAAACGCGCGGTACGCGCTCCCGCGGGCCTATGCCCCGGCCGGACCATTGATCGCCGGCGGCGGCGACATCTCCACCGGATCGATCAGTGTTCAGAGCTGGCCGCTGATGTCGGTTGACGCCGATCTATACGGGCCGAGTGTTTCGGACGGCGGCGAAGAGTGGACGCGGGCGCGATGGGTCGGCAATGATGGCAGCTGGCTTGTTACAACTGTTACCTATTACGACACGGAAACGATCAACGGCCGCAAGTTCGATCGCTACGCGCACACGCCACCGAGAAACCCCGGCGCGGTTCATACCGTGCCCGTTCACGCGTTCGGCAAAGACGATGAAATCTGGTTTTTGGAGAACACCGAGGCGCGACTTGAGCATATGCGATCGGTATTTCTTGATCTGAACCGGGCCGAATGGGCGCACACTACAGCGGACCCGGCCGAGTGGTCGTCGGTTGTCCTCGACATGATCACGAGGGATGAACCATATGGATCCGGTATGGGGATCAATGCTGATTACCTCTCGCCGGGATGGTCTGGCACTGGTGATGCCCACTTGCCCGAAGTCGGAAACCTTCTACCTGGAACCATTGCAAACACCGGACTGAATCGGGACGCGTGGGTGATGCCGGCGATGAAATCGAAGAAGTGGCAAGAGGTCTTGCGCGACGGCTTCTTTCGTCCAGTCTGGCGTGGTCTCGGCGTTGATTCTTCGGCGCGCATTCGGGCTCTGGACTGGCTCGACTCGGGGGCGAGGGTAACACCAACGCCGATCACGTCGGCGCACGCAATCGAAAAAGCGGAGTACAAGATCGGCGAAAGCTCGTTCAACGCGATCGGCCTTTACGTCTTACAGTTCGCGACGGTTTCGCGGTTTATCACTAGCACCGCAGACGATCAGGTTTTGCCGGGGCTTGTCTCGGTCTTTGCGCCCGCGGTTCAAAGCGCCGCGGTGGCAAGTCCCGATGAGATGAGAATACCGGGCACGCTTGCCGGGGATCGCGACTGGCGCCCGGTGATCGTGGGGATCGCACAAGAAGCGCTTAAGAGGTACGGATCACGGGTGCGGGAGTTGACGATCAGTCTACAACCTAGCGTTAACGTTTCGCCCGGCGACCACATAACGATCTCCATGCCGCACCTTCCAAGCTCTAGCGGGGTGGTTGATGTGTCTTCGGCGCCGACGTTAAAAGGGTTCGCGCTTGGCGTTGGGATCGATAAGGGGCGGATCCAGAGCGCCCGGTTTGCGATCACCGGATACGTTGACGACCCGTCGCCGACTCTCGGAACATGGGCGCCGGTTGCAACCGTTACCGGGTGGGATGCCGGAACAGAGTACGCGACGATCTCGGCGAATAACTGGACCTCCACAACGCATCCGATCGGGATCACGGCCGACTACAAAGCGTGGGATCTTCTCGATTGGGCCGGGGGAGAAACGGCGGCGGTGATTATCTGCGACGCGGACTTTTCGACGCTCGGCACCGGAACACTGGAAAACGTGCATTCTACGCTCGGCCTAAAGCTAACCGGCACCACGGCAACGCCGGCCGCGGGCAACCTGATAATACCGGCCGCTTACGATTCGCAGACCGCGGCGCTTAAGGCGGCGACGTGGCAAGATGGCAAGGGCGGGCCGGTAGTGTTCCTATCGGGATCCAATGGCGAGCTCGGCGCGGCGGGCGCTGATGGCTTCGGGTGGTTGGCATGACGTGGACGGGGATCGACAGCGCAAGACTAGCAGACGACGAAGCGGCGGCGGCTCTCGGCGTTAGAATACGCGAAGACCTAGCCGACACCGCGCAGATCCGCACCGGGTGCGTCTCTCGAGCGTGGGGCACTACAGCGAACTACCGCGCGCCGTTCTCGACGCCTTCGGATAGCTGGCGGACGATCCCGTTTATTATGCCGAAAGACGCCGGCACGGATTCGCTATCGGTGCGTGTTCGGTATCTTCTCGACTCGGCGGCGAGCTCGGGGATCTCGGCTCCTACCGACGCCGGTAAGATCCGGCTACGCGTCAACGGGCAGCATTCGGATCCGGTGACGGTTAGCGTCACGGGCACGGTAGACACCGAGGCCGAGATCACGATCGATACGTCGCACGTTTCCGATCGCGGTTTGATAGTGGGAGAGGTTCAGTTTCTAAGCTATCGCGGCGGATCTGGCGGCTCTTGGGATGTCGAGCACACGATCGGCCCGAACCAGTTATTGATTACGAACACGCCAAGCCCGACGCCTACGACATCCAGCGCGCCGCATCTTGAGTTTGATTTTGACGCCGCGGGGCACTTACCGCCGGTGGTTCACGTTTGCCAAGTGGAGGCGGGATCGGGCGGCACGTACACCGCGATTGCGCGCGTCTGGCCGTTCCTCGATGAGGGGCACGAGTTGCCAGTGGGCGGTGGCAAGATCGTGACCGTTGCCGCGTACAAGTTGCCGGCGTGGGAGATCCAATCTATCGCGATCGAGCAAGTCGCCAGCGCTGGCGCGTGGCCGCTTCCGCCATTGGCCGCGGTACAGGCCGGCGCCCACACATCCGCGGGCGTTGTGTCGGCTCTCGTGCGTTCTTTAGCTGGCGTGGTATCGGGCCGGCCAAACGTCTACACGATCGGCCCGAGCATGACATCGGGCACGCAAGACTACTTGACCGGGATGCGAACCGGAGCGACCACGAAAGTTGATGTTGGCGGCGCGTACCTTGATCGGCCTTCGGGCGAGTACGGGATCTCCGCTCTTGTCGCGTTTTGTCCTCGTTCTTCGGCTCACGTCGGCACCGAGTTGACGCAGACTCTTGAGGCAACGCAGAGAAGCGGGGGCAGCGCATCCAGTACCGCCGCCGCAACGCTAACGATCGCAGACGGGCACGGCGTGCGGCGCAACTTCGACGAGGCCGGCACGCTTCACCAACTCAACATCGGCGACACGACGCGATCGAAGTGGTCGCCAGCGGATACCGGGTGCGACGGCGACGTGGAGCGGTTGCAATACGCTTCGATCTCGCTCGACTATCCCGGCGACGTGGGAGACTTGCACGAAGTCTTCGTGTCGATGACTGGCGCGGACATTTGGATCGGCGCCGTTTCTATATGGGGGAGGGTGAGGCTATGAGTTTGACGATCCCTGACTCGTTTCAGTGGCCTTCAGACGAAGCCGCCGAGCCGGTCGCGTTTGCCAACATTGTGCGAGCGCTACAGATCAAAGCCGCCGCGGAGTCTTCGCACTTTGCGCGCGCCCGTCTTCGGACTCTGGCCGCGTTCGGTGGGGAGTCGATTACTACAACCTCGTCTTCTTATGTGACGGCGCTTGATGAAATAGCGATCACCGTCTCGGCGTCCGATCAGGATCGGATCCTGGTAGACGTGCGAGCGACGAACACGACGATCCGCGTCACGATCAGCGATGGTGCGTCAAGCGTGAATAGCTCCGGCTCGACATCGCCGGCCGGGAACATTTCGTTAACGATCAATACGTCTTCGCTATCCGGCGTAGACCTCACGGCGAAGATCGAACAAAAGAGGGTTTCGGGCGGCACGTCTACGATCGCCGCCGGATCCATCCGAGAAAAGCGGCACACGACAAGCACGATCACCTAACGCCTACCGGACCCGGCGACGGCTAGCCGCTAGTCGTTTCGCTTGTAGGCTTTTCTCACTCATTATCTACGGCACGACATGATCCAAGGTATCTACGACGGCACCGCCGCCCACGCTTCTGATACGGTTTCGACAAGCTCGGGCAGCTTCGAAACGCCGGCTTATTTGTCAGATGTCTATATCTCGGTCGCAAACAAGGCGATCCGAGTGATGACGACCACAAGCGGATCCGGCGGGATCGCAATCGCGGCGAATACTAACCGCGTATTTATCGGGCGGTTTCAGGCTTCGACTACGATCGAAATGAGAGCAGACGCCGGCGGCGGCGGATCGGCCACTGTGACCTCAAGTTGCGTCAAAGTTTGCCGCACGCGATGACACCCGGCGATCAGTGTCTCGGCGAAGAGCTCCCCGACCACCTAGACGCGGCGGCTATGTCGCGCGCGTGCGAGTGGACACGGCGAGCAATTGACGCGGGCCGGCTCTCTATAGGCGACCTCCCGCGATCTCTTCGGCTGCTTGTCGAGGTCTTGGACATCGGCGACGGCGCGCAAGACACCTTCGCGGAAATGACACCGGCGCATCTCTCGGCGTTCGTGCAAGCCGTCGCAACTTGGCAAGCGGGGCACGACCTCAATCCCGATGGCCTAGCCGGCGACAAGACGATCGCCCGGTGGCGGTCTGATTCGGCGCGCGTTCGCTTCGACGACATCGCAGAGGCCGCGGGGCACAATCTCGCCAGGTATGCGCCGGGGAGCAACGCCGCGAAGGATCTAGCGCGATCCGCGTGCGGTGTTCTCGGTCTTCCTCTGGCGGTGGCAGATTGCGACGGGTTGCACCATATCATGCGGCGGGAGTCTGGCGGATACGTTGGGCGCCCGAACTACACGATCCACTTGGACGGGGATCGGATGTCAGAGATCGAGCGGGCGGAAGACTGGCCGCAAGTATGGGATCGGCTTCGCTCTGGCGATGTCCTCGAGCTCTGGCCGGCCGGGTTTAGCCATTCGACCGCGTGCGGGCTTGGTCAGCTTCTCAGCTCCAACATGCGCAAACTCTCACCGATTGGCGTTGAGGGATACGGCGACGCGCTCGCCGAAATGTGCGCGTTGATCTCCTACGTCCTCGCCCGCTATCGCGCGCCGGGATCGTCGGCGGTTCAGGCGTTCGAGGACGCGTGGAAGTTTTACAACCTTGAAAGATTCAGCGGGCCGAAATCAGAGCGGCCGAAGTGGTGCCGCTACTCCTGGCGAGCGCTTGCGAAGTATGGCGGCGGCGACATTAAGCCCGGCGAAGGATATTGATGATTAACAGACTTAAAAGCGCGGACACTTGGATCGGCGCACTTGTGGCGGCGACTCTTGCCGCGGCTCTCTACTTGATCCAAGCGGCAACGGGCACTGCCCCAGAGCCGCCCGAACTTGTCGAAGACTTCGTCGAAGTCTTATCAACCGACATATTCGGCGAGACAACGCCCGGCGACCTCGTCGAAGATGACGCGGGCGAGAGTGGCGCCGACGTAAGCGCCGAAGCGCCCGCCGATGGTTCCGGCAAGTGAGGCGGGGCGCTCTATTCCTCGCGCTCTGCGCGTGCTCTGGCGTCCAGTCAGTCGATCGGTGCGACCGTGGCGGCAAAGTCTTTGCGGCGATTGCTCGCGCGGTTGACGTGGCCGGCTTCGCTTGTGCGGCGCTCGGCGGCGACTCCGACAAGTGCCTTGCGGCGTCCGAAGCGGTAGAGGTAGCGCGGGGCGCCTTCGGTGGCGTGTGCGCGTTGGTTGTCGAGTGATGGCCTCACTTGATCGCAACGATCTAGCCGTGGCGATCGTCGGGCTCTTGCTTGTCGTCGTTGCGCTTCTGGCGATGGGCTCGCGATGAAGGGTGCCGAGTTCATGGTTGGTGATTCGTTCCTCAGCGAGAAAGCGTTTGAACACGCGGCGATCTTGGCCGGGCTATCGGCAAGCGTCGAAGCAACCAACACCGCGGTTTCACGCCTAGCCGAAGAGGTTAGGGAGTCGCGCGCCGAATGCCGAGACCAACACGCGCAGATCCGAGCCGAGCTTGCGACGATGAGCGCGCAGACCGTCGGGCCGTTCGGCCAGATGTCCGGCTGGCAGATCATGACGGTCTTCGTTGCGATTGTTACCGCGGTGGCCGTCGTCGTCGCGATAATCGCCAACGGGATCAACGGGGAGACAACCGATATTCGGGATCTTTCTGTGATCTCTTCCGTTGGCGACCATTCGACGCCAGAAGCGCCAGAGCGCCAGAGCCTAACACCGGCCGAAGCCGAGCGCCTGAAAGCGCTAGCGGCCGGCTTGGGCGGCTTCTTAGGACCAGACGCGCGCTAGAACGGGATCCCGTCATCGTTGAACTGCGACCTCGTGCCGCTAGCCGTTCCGCTAGCCGGCGCCTTTCCGCCGTTCGAGTCGCCGCGCCCGCTTAGGAATTGCACCGAGGATGACACGATCTCGGTCGTGTAGCGCTTGTTTCCTTCCTTGTCGTTCCATTCTCGGGTTTGGATCCGACCCTCGACGTAGGCTTGTGATCCTTTGCTTAGGTACTTCGCGCAGTTCTCGCCGGACTTGCCCCAGACGATCACTCGGTGCCATTCGGTGCGCTCTTTGCGTTCGTTCGATTGCTTGTCGAACCAGCTTTCATTGGTCGCGATCCGCATCTCGCAAACGCCGGTGCCGTTCGTAGTGGTTCGGAGCTCGGGATCGGCGCCGAGCCGGCCGATCAACATAACTTTGTTCAACATTCTTTTCTCTCTTGTGATGGTTTCCCCCGGATCCCCAAAGCCCACTCCGCGGATCCGAGGGTGGCCGCGAAATGCGGCCGGAAACTATAGCAGGAACGCCAAAGCAACTAGCGCCCAGGCAACGATCGCGAGCGCGATCCCCTCTGCGATTGTGAATAGTGCGTCTTTCATTGGTTGCGCTCTTGGTTGGCTCGGCGGCGTCTGGCTCGCACGGCGTCGCGGCTAATGGCGACACCGCGCGCGCACGAAATGACCGCGGCAATGTGTTGGTGTGATGCAATGAAGCCGAGATCGATCAACGTCTTTTCGACCCGTGCGATCTCTCGGTCCAATTCTTCGTCTCGTGGCGGGCCGGGTTTCATGCTTGCGCCTCGATCCAGTCGATCAACTTTGCGCAGCTCTCGCGGATCTCGTCGTCGCTTAGTCGCGCGTTTTTGCGCAGCTTTAGAGCCGCGGCGCCCGCGTTCTTGACGTTCTTCCGCTGTAGCTCTTCGACGCGATCGAGAAGTCCGGCCACAAAAGGCGAAAGGTCCGCACTGGCCGCGTTGCTCGTGGCAACCGTCGCTTCGCGCTCGATGTCGTCGCCGGTCGGGATACATAGCAAGTGCCGTAGTAGGTACTTGCGGGATCCCGTAAGAGACTTCGCAACCGACTTGTCTTGCTTGTCTACACCTTCGCCGGCGCTCTCAATTTGCATCCACTCACCCGAAGAGTGGGCTACGCGCCAAGACTGGACGACAACGCAACGATCGCCGGATCTGTCAACCTGACACGACACCGGGGCAAGGATCACCCCGTGCCGCACGAGCGCCGGTTGCACCGCGGCGGCTAGGTCTTCGTCGGACGTGTAGCTATATTTGTGGTGCGAATTCTGGCCGGTGCCGCGAACGTAGCCGACATCGGCCATGACGGCACCGAGCGCCGCAACTAGTTTGCCTATAGTCTCACTCTGCATCTTGTCTCCGTGGTTGGGGGTTACACCTCGAAAGCCCCGTGCGTTAGCTACGGGGCGAGGCGGGGGCGTGCTGGGCCGCGTCTACCCATTGCCAAACTTCAGTTCGGCGGCGAAGTCCAGGGGGCAGGCCGGGGTGGGCCTGAGTGGATAGTCCGCGCCGAAGTTGATCGCCGCGCAGCAGGTCTCGATCGCGGCGAGTACACCCCTTAGCGCATGACAGCAGATAGCGACCATTTCACGATCGCCCACTTCGTACGCCTGAGACCGCAACTCTCGGAGTTGGGCCGGCTGGATGGTTTCGGGGGTTAGCATTAGAGCCACTCGAAAGAAGCGCCGGCCGGGTAGTGGTCGGGCATGGAGAACTCCGCGATCGTGATCCCGTCCACGTCTCGGACAATGCCGACCCAATCACAGTCGTCTCCGTCGTCGATTGCCTCAATCTCAATCTCGCGCGCCTTGCATGGCGGATCGCCGGGGTTCGACGGGATCGCGTGGTAGGCTTCGCGGATTGCTTTGGTTGCTTCTGCTCGGTTCATCTTCTTGTCTCCGTGGTTGGTGCGGGGTTTATCCCCGTGGGAGGAGGTATAACCACGCCGCGCAGCGCGTTCAAGTTAATTAACACAAGCCGACGATCTTTACCGCCAACCGTACGCGGGAGGCTCGGCGATATGCTCGATCAACGTCTGGCGATCGTAGACCTCCGGCGCCGACTCCCACGCGTTAATCCTATCCAGCGCGGCCGATAGCTTGTCCCGGCCTTGCTCAAGAAACGCGGGCGACATTGTGACGACGTGAATCAGCACACGGCCGCCCGTGCGTAGCGTTGCCTTGTCGATGACTACCCAAGTGAAGCGATCGGATCGGTGGCCGTGTTCGCGTAAAACGTCGAGATACAGCGCCGCCGAGAGGTCATAGTGCAGGCGGTTCGCTTGCGAGTAAAACGCGTCTATACCGGCGCCGCCTTTCCAGCTCTTGAGGTCGGTGACGCGGGTCGTCTGAAGCCAGTCCGGCCGCGCTTTAAGCGCCCACGATCGCCCATAGATACCGGGATCCTGGTAGGTAACGTCAGCAAAAAACGAAAGCTCGCCGCGGCCGTCTGTAAAGATGCCTTCGCCCTTGATCACCGGGTGAGAGAGCGCGGCGTCTCGGGCGCGTCTCATTTCGTCCCATTCATCCTGGGAGACAAAGGTTTTGCGGGCGGCTCCGCTTCCGTGCTCGCTCAAGATGTCAGACCATAGCACCGCGCCGGGGATCGACTCTCGAACCATCGCCGCAAGATCGTCTCGTTTCTTGGCGCTGTAGCCTTTGACGCCGGCCGCGCGTAGTGCAGCCTTCAGATCGTCGGAGGTCTTAAGCGCGTGCGGGTAGTCCTCTGGCCGTGGCGCTACCGTGTAGCGGTTGTGAAGCTCTTCGGGCTCTATCACTGCGCAATGAAGCCGCGTGCCTTCGTCGGCCGTCTGGCGACGTATACCGGAGGGCGCCGACATCCGCGCCGGGTGAGATAGGGCGCGTTTGATCGTGGTCGAGCCGAGCGACGGGTGCGCGTGGTACTCGTCGTTTGACATAATCACGGCGCCGCTCTTCTGACTCGGTGCGGGGTTCTCGGTTTCGGGCGTCATGTGCTCGGGGTGGATGAAGTTTTGCGGGTCGTCGGGATCGATGAGTGGGAGAGAGTAGGTCATTGATTAACCTTTCCGCGTGCGACGTTTGCGCGGTGCCGTTCGAGGGCTTCTATCGCTTCGTCGATGTTCTCAAGACTGGCCGATCCGATTGTGCCGCGGCAGTCGATCATAGCGGCACCGTACGCGAAGAACTCCGCGTGATTCCAGAGCCGAGACAAAGCGCCGAGCACGCGCGCCGCTTGTGCCAGCTCGTGATCGGGTAGCTTGCCGTGGTCGGGTCGCGCCCTAAATCCGATGCGCCGTGCGATGCGCGGAAGGTCGGCACAGTCTATGATGTCTAGATCGTTGTTCATAATCTCCGGTGGTTGTGGCTCTCGCCGTGGTTGTCGTGTTGGAGGATGCACGCGAGCCGGCAACGTGTCAACCGTGGCACGTCAAGACGCTAGACGATCGGACGGCGGGCGCGTATCTGTGAGGCTCCAACCAACCAAGGAAGAGACGTGAAAGCACTATCAAAGCGCCAGCGCGAAACGCTGGAATTCATCCGCGAGCACATCGCGATCCGAAAGTACGCGCCGACGCAAAGAGAGATCGCCGACGCTCTCGGCGTGTCTTCGTTGGGAAGCGTCAAGCAACACTTAGCCGCGTTGGAGTTGCGCGGATGTCTTCGACGCGAGCCGGGAACGCCGCGCGCGATGTGGATCACCGAGCGAGGGGAAGCGGCGGTGCGGTCGTGATCCGCGTTGGCGATTGTCTCGAAACTCTGCGCACGCTTGCCGATTGTAGCGTTGACGCCGTGGTTACAGATCCGCCCTACGGTCTCGGCAAAGAGCCGGACCCTCGCGATGTTCTGCGCGCTTGGCTCGATGGCGAGGAGTTCCAGCCGGGCGGCGCTGGATTCATGGGGCGCGCGTGGGATGCGTTCGTGCCGTCGCCGCTCGTCTGGGCAGAGTGCTTGCGCGTACTGAAACCGGGCGGGCATCTGGTCGCGTTCGCGGGCTCGCGCACTTACGATTGGATCGCGCTTGGCGTGCGGCTGGCGGGGTTCGAGATTCGGGATCAGCTGTTCTACATGTATGGCTCGGGGTTCCCAAAAAGTCACAACATCGCGAACGGCGCGAAGTCGATGTGTGCGGGGATTATCGGAGCGCCGAACATGCGGCCCGAACTTCTGGCCGAGTGTGACGCGCTAGGCGAGGGCAAAGGGACAGCGCTCAAGCCAGCGCACGAGCCGATCGTCCTCGCCCGCAAACCGCTATCCGGCACCGTCGCCGCGAACGTGCTGGAGCATGGCACGGGGGCGATCAACGTGGATGGGTGTCGGGTTGGGTTCTCAACTCCGGCAGACGAAAGCGAAAGCAAGGGCAAGAATAGGCACGGGGATTTTGGCAGCGCCGCGCCCGTTCGTGTCGCGTTCGGTGCCGATGATAGGGCGGGGCGCAACTATGATCCACCGGGCAGATGGCCCGCGAACATCCTTCACGACGGATCGCCGGAAGTGCTGGCGGTGTTTCCTGAGACGGGGGCGGCCAAGGCCGGAGATCGCGGGGCGGGAATGCGGGGAGCCGTATACGGGCACAGCGATCAGGCGTTTAACAATGTCTCTGGGGTCAGCGACGCAGGGGGATCCGCCGCGCGTTTTTTCTACTGCGCGAAAGCATCCCGCGCTGAGCGTGAACTAGGGCTCGCAGACTTCGCGCCCGCAACCGTAGGCGACGGCCGCAAGAAATCGATTGATAACGCCTACCAGCGCGGCCAGACCGAACGGCGCAACGTTCACCCCACCGTCAAGCCCGTGGCCGTGATGCGGTGGCTTGTGCGTCTTGTCGGCGGCAAGCGTGGATCGGTCATTCTCGACCCGTACAGCGGAAGCGGCACAACGGGGATCGCGGCGGCGCTTGAAGGCTTCGAATTCATCGGGTGCGAGCTATCGCCAGAATACGCGGAGATCGCCCGCGCTCGCATTGCGCACGCTCGCAAGTTCCCGGCGATGTGGGAGCCGGATTATCAAGCGCCAGAGGAGACGCCGCGCGAGCAACTCGACCTCTTCGGGGAGCTATACGCCGAACCGGAAGATCAGCGCATAGCGGCCGGCGCTTCCGGCTCGCAAAAACCAAGCGACGCCCACCGGAGACAAGCGGGCGCCGCGCCGGGATCCAACCACGAAAACCCGGCGGGCGAATGATCAGCGCGAGCGCGTGATCTGTCAACACGTTGCGCGGAATGGTTCCGCGTGGCATGGTTCCGAAAATAGGAAAGGCGCCCGGCTGCAACCCCGAACG
>Ga0208767_1001849_pt1 | contig 16440 bp, 18 predicted proteins | sample VirMetDEL_Mar_21_FD_184514 | JGI IMG/M metagenome (GOLD analysis project Ga0208767, IMG submission 184514) | Aqueous microbial communities from the Delaware River and Bay under freshwater to marine salinity gradient to study organic matter... | ecosystem: Environmental > Aquatic > Marine >... | reverse complement strand
ATGAAATTAAGCTCATAAGATACGACGGCGCAGAGCATCAGGTGATCGATCAGATTGATAACCCGATTGGCAAAATACCGGCAGTGTACTTGCCTGCTAACCGCTCAATTGTTAGAGGCATTGGCATCAGCGACATTTGTGATATCGCGTATATGCAGAAAGCCATCTACCAAGAATTAAGCGAAATTGAACAACTAATTCGCATTAGCAATCACCCGACGCTGGTAAAGACGTTTGACACAGACGCAAGCGCAGGGGCAGGCGCAATAATCAATGTTAGTGATGACCTAGACTCAGGGCTGACGCCGTATCAAATGCAACCCTCTGGCGGCAACCTAGACGCTATCAGAGCGTCCATACAAGACAAAATTGAGTGCATCAATAGAATGGCTCACATGGGCGCAGTGCGCGGTACAGAAGCTGTGAAGCAGTCTGGCATAGCATTGCAAACAGAATTTCAAATGTTAAACGCAAAGCTCAGTGAGAAGGCCGACATTTTAGAGTTGGCTGAAGAGCAGTTGTGGGGCTTTTACTGTAACTGGCAAAACCACACTACCCATGAGGTGATGATTAGCTACCCTGATTCGTTCGATCTGCGAGATTACGAATCTGAGTTGCGATTCTTGCAGCAGGCTAGAGCGTCTGGCGTTAAATCCGTGACGTTACTGCGGGAGATTGATAAGAAAGTGGCAGACCTTGTGCTTGATGACGAAGTGTTAGCGCAAGCGCATGCTGAGATTGACGAACAGACTACGGCGGTAGGCGACTTTGATAAGACAACGCAGATCTACAAATACCACATTGATAGCGGATTGGTTACGCCAAACGAAGTGCGGCAGAAGATCGGGCTGGAAAATGTAGCCGGTGGCGATACTTTATTGGATGCTGTAGAAGCGCAGAATGTCGGCACAGACGGACAGGCTTGATGATGTCATTGCTTTAGCCGAAGGCCACCAGCGCCGACTGCTACAGGCTTTACAGGCGTTAGAGCTAGACATTGTGGCACTGTTGCGCGATGCCCCATTGCGTGATGGGCAGTTGTTTGATTTAGAGTGGGCAGTGCAAGCCCGTACACAAATTAGGCAGGCAATAGATGCGCGTTATCTTGCTGTGGTTGATTCGTTTGTATCAGAGTATGCAGAGGTTGCGGAAGAGGCGCAGGCACTACTGGGCACATTTTCGGAATTTGTTAATTTAGATCAAGGCGTATTAAGACAGCTTCAGCAAATAACGTATAACGGTTATTCAGCATTAGGCGATGAGTTTTTAGAAGCCGTAAACAAGCAGATATACGAGGCTACGCTAACGGGGCAAACCTTTGCGGATGCTGTTAGCATTGTGCAGAGTAGTGTACAGTCAGACCTTGCGCGTTATGCTCGGCAGGCCGTACACGATGGGCTAATGGATTTCGACAGAGCAATAAATGCGAATATGGCGCTAGAGGCTGGCGCAGAGAGGTTTGTATATATTGGCCCTGATGATGAAGTTACGCGGGATCATTGCGATAAGTATGTTAACCGCACGCTAACGCTAGATGAAATCAGGAAGGCGTGGGAAGGCTCTTGGAAAGGCAAACGCGAAGGTAGCCCGTTTGTAGTTGGTGGCGGGTTTAATTGTCGGCACCATTGGTCAGCAGAATTTGAGTGAGGTATTTATGCCATATCACGATAGTAAGAAAAAGAAGAAAAAGAAAAAGTCCCGTTAATTTGTTAAAATAAATGCACTCGTAGGAGGTTCGTTACATGAGCGATGAAATCATGGAAGAAGCGGTAACTGAGGCCGTAGAGCAGGAAACTGTAGAAACTCAGGACGTTAAGACGTTTTCGCAAGATGAAGTTGACCGAATAGTTGCTGATCGCATTGCTCGCCAACAGCGGCAATTTGAAAAGAAGCTAGAAGGTATTGATCTCAATGAAGTGCGTGATCTGTTAACCCAGCGTGAAAAAGCGCAAATGGAAGAACAGAAACAGCGCGGTGATTATGAGGCCATCATCAAGCAAATGTCAGACAACCACAATGAAAGGGAGTCGGCACTTAAAAGCCAGTTAGAGCGCACGCTAGTTGACGGGGCATTGTTGACAGCGGCATCTAGGCTTAATGCTGTTTCGCCCGATCAAGTGAGTGCGTTATTACGAAGCTCCGTTACGTTATCTGAAGATAACACAGTCGAAGTATTCGATAAGAACGGGACGCCTAGATATAACGACTCAGGTAATCTGTTATCGGTTGATGAACTGGTTTCAGAGTTTTTAACGGCTAATCCGCATTTTGTGAAGGCGTCAGCAGGCGGCTCAGGATCAAGCGGAGCGGCTGGAGGTTCTACGAGCAAGCCTTTAAGTTACTCGGATATGCTGGAAAAAGGCGACGAAGGTATGCGGCTATTTCGTGAGCAGAAGATGCGCGAAGCCGCCCGATGACTTAATTTATTGTTAGAGGAATCCAGAAATGGCTAACGAAACAACTTCAACCACTTTAGATGATCTGTTTGCAAATATTATCTTGCAAGCACGATTCACCGCAGAAGAGCAGTCCATCATGCTTGGGCTGGTAACTCGTTACGACATTGGCAATGTAGCGGGTAAAACCGTACAGGTGCCTAAGTACCCTGCAATTAGTGCCGCTGGCCTGACTGAAGGTACAGATATGTCTAACACGGCTGTATCTACATCAAGCGTTACTATCACCGTTGGTGAGGTTGGCGCATTGGTAACGCTGACTGACATGGCGGCTATGGGCGCTGGCAATCCTGCGGCAGAGCTTGGCACTGTCTTGGGTAACGCTATTGCTACTAAGATCGACACCGACCTGATCGCTTTGTTTGACGGCTTCAGCACTGCGCTCGGAGCGGCTGGCACAGAGATCACTGCGGCTGACATCTTTAAAGCGGCGGCTACTCTCAAGGCGGCAAAAGCACCGGGTCAATACTCGGCGGTATTGCATCCGTTCCAAGCCTATCAACTCAAGGCAAATATGACCAACACGTTTGCAAACCCGAATGGCGGTGATTTGCAGAATGAGGCTATGCGCACTGGCTATGTAGGCACGATTGCTGGCGTCAACATTTACGAGTCTGCAAACCTCACCGTAGATGGCTCTGACGATGCTAAGGGCGCTGTATTTGCACCCGAAGCCGTAGCCATTGCGATGAAAAAGGACTTCAACATCGAGACTCAGCGTGATGCGTCACTTAGAGCCTTTGAGCTTAATGCTACTGCCGTTTATGGCGTAGGTGAGCTTGATGACTCTTATGGCGTTGAAATGCTGTTTGACGCGGCTCTTTAAGGTACTCGCGCCCTTCGGGGCGCTTTCCCTTATGGCTATTGTATATCGCGGTGAGCGTTTTGAGGATTACAACGTGCCGAAGCGCACGCCAAATCATCCTTCAAGCAGTCACGCAGTACTTGCAAAAAAAGACGATGTAATAAAGCTCTTGCGCTTTGGCGCTAAGGGCGCAAAGACGTACCCGCCTAAAGCTGGCGAAAGTGCGCGAGATAAAGCAATGCGAAGGGCGTGGTATGCCCGACATGCTGGAACACTAAAAGGCGCAGGGGTCTTAGATAAGATCTACTGGGCCGCGAAAGTAAAATGGTGAACTGATGGCATTTTCTACTGATTACAACTTACAAGAGATCGTGCCAGATATTTTAGACTTTGGCATTGATAACTTTATTGATGAGCACGCTACCGCAGAGGCAGAGCTAACCCGCGAGATTAGAAACCGCTGGTGGCATCGCCGTGGTATTGCTGGCGAGATGGACGCTACGAAGCTGACGGATAGCCAGTGGACAAAATCAAATAGCTATCTTGTCTTGTGGAAGTACGCACTGCCTAAGCTCACAAACTGGATAGACAATGACCGGTTTCTGGAAATGATAGACTTCTACCGTAATCGTTATGGCGAGGAACTAGAAGCGGTATTTGCTGATGGCGTTGAATACGACTCAGACGGCGATGGCTCTGTAGATGACGGCGAAAAAACGCCCTTGCCTACTAATAGGCTAGATCGGTAATGCAGTTTTCCATAACCGACAATTCGCCGGCAACACGAAAACGGCTTGACGCGATGATTCGTCGTTATCAGCAGAACAAAAAGCCTGCAATGACGGCGGCAATACTACAAGCGCAAACGATTATAAAGACGCGCACGGCAAAAGGCGTTGATGTAAATGGAACACCATTTAAAGCGTACAGCAAAACTTACGCCGCCTTTAGGTCAAAGAAAGGCCGGTCTACCACGCCAGACCTTATGTTTAGCGGCAGGATGATGGCCAGCATGAAAGCTACCGCCACCAAAAACGAAGGCGTGTTGTTTTTTAGCAGAAGCGAAGAGGCAAGAAAAGCCGCGTTTAATAATCGCACTAGAAGGTTTTTTGATTTATCTAAAAAAGAACTTACCCGAATACAGCAAGTGTATTTTAGGAGGTTGACCCGTGAGCGTTAGAGAGGCTATTGCTAACAATCTTGTCACTGTCCTAAAGTCTGCTACAACGCCATTGCGTATCAAGCACGTTACCCGCGAGCCATTTGATTTCGATAAGCTCAGTAACGCGCAGTTTCCTGCCATTCTAGTTGCGTCTGCTAACGAGAATCGTGAGGACAGTACGCTCGGCGGCTCTTTATCTCAAAGGATGGCAACCATTCAGTATGATTTGGTTTGCTTTGTTAAGGCTAAAAACATTGATACTGCGCGTAACGCCATTATTGAGACGGTAGAGGAAGCATTAGAAGCTGACCGAAAGAGAGGCGGTAATGCTATTGATACGCAAATAACAAGTATCGAAGTTGATGACGGTAGTATAGAGCCTGTCGGCGGCGTTATAATCTCGGTACAGATTCTTTATTCATACACTCGCGGCACAACGTAAGAGGAACACAACATGGCAAGTACAGCAGGAAGTAGTGGGGCTTTCAAGATCCATCAGACAGATGGCTCAGAAGCGTTAGTTGCAGAAGTGAGATCATACAGCTTTGATTCTACTGCTGACACAATCGAAAAGTCAGTAATGGGAGACACGGCCCGCACATATTTGGCTGGCTTAGGTAGCAGTACAGTCTCTGTAGAAGTGTATTGGGATTCTACAGACCAAGCGCAGTTTGACGAAAGAGCAACAGTGTATTGGGAGCTTTACCCCACTGGCACAGGCACTGGCGAAAAGTATTACCACGGTAGCGGTATTGTTACAGGTAAGACTATTTCTGCCGCGTTTGACGGCATGACAGAAGCGTCGTTTTCTATACAAAACAGCGGGGCAGTAACAGAAGCAACCGCATAAACAAAGCAAGGGGAGGTATATGGGACTAGCAAAAGAGTTACGAAACAGGCGCGCGATTGAACGCCGCAAGATAAGCGTAGCGGCTTGGGGTTCGTCGGAAAACGAGCCGTTTGAGATGTATTGCAGGCCAATTACCTGTTACGACTTAAACGAGTTACAGAAGCGGCATCCTAAAGTTTTGGAGTCGCCTACTGTAGCCTCAATGGTTGACTTGATCGTAATGAAGTCCGAGGACGAAGGCGGTGACAAGCTATTTACTGCGGCAGATGATCGTATTGATCTAATGGGCGAAGAAACAACCGTTATATCAGCGATTGCAGAAGAGATGTTTGCGCAGATAGAGTCTGCCGAGGTTGCGGAAAAAAACTTCTAGCCGATCCGTTTAGGCTTAATCTCATAGCCTTGGCAGATCGGTTACACAAAACGATTGAAGAAGTTGAGCAGATTTCGGTATCGGAATTTTACGAATGGCTCGCCTACTTCAAGATTATGAGTGAGAAAGATGGCGGCTGAAACTCTACCAATCAAAATAGCAATTTCGGCACTCGATAATAGCAGGGCCGCATTGCGAGGCGTTGCTAGTTCTTTAAAGGCAGTAACCGCCGCCGCATTCAGCATGAGGACGGCTTTAGTGGCGGCTGGTGCCGCTACCGGAATGGGCTTGCTGATAAAGCAATCTGTCAATTCTACAGATGCGCTTGCTAAAACCGCCAGCAGAATAGGCACAACAACTAAAGAGCTTCAGAAACTACAGTTTGCTAGTGAGATTTCTGGCCTCAGTGTTGAGCAGGCTAATATGGCGTTGCAACGGTTCTCTAGGAGAGCCGCAGAAGCCGCCAGAGGCACCGGAGAGGCGCAAGGCGTAATTAGAGAGCTAGGGCTGGATGCTAAGGTTCTTGCGCAGTTGCCGCTCTCTGAGGCGATGCTAGAGCTTGCTGATGCTTTTGAGAATGTAAACGGCGGCACACAACAGCTACGAGTAGCGTTTAAGCTATTCGATAGCGAAGGCGCAGGCATGGTGACAATGCTGAACCAAGGTTCAGATGCCATGCGCGAGCTATTCCAAGAGGCAGAGGCGCTAGGCTTCTTGCTGTCAGCTAATGCAGTTGCAGGCGTAGAGCAAACGCAGGACGCATTTACAAGATTAGCCTATGTGCTTGCCGGTGTGCGCGATCAATTCGTAGCAGTTTTAGCTCCTGCCATACAACATGTTACGGACATGCTGACAGGCTTTATTGCGGCGAATTCTGATGCACAAGGCAGTCTGGAGACATTTGCACGAAACGCCGTTGCAGATTTTTTGATAGGTCTGTCTAACATTACAAACGGCGTTTATATAGTAACTCGCGCAATTTCTGACTTTGGTAATAAGGTCATAGAGTTTATTAACAAAATCATTATAGGTCTTAATAGTATCGAGCTGTTTGGCCTTAACCTAGAAACCATAGACCACACGTTTGGCGCGCTATCTCTCTCAGTTGACGGGTATACAAATACGCTGGTTGGTATGGCGAACGCTATACGCGAAGGCACTAACGCGCAGTCTAGCTTTAATGATGAGTTAGAAGAAACGCCTACGTTGTTTCAAAACATTGCAAGCGCCATGCAAATGGCTATCGACGCAATGCCTACGCTTGACCAGCTTATAACTAACTTTACTCGCGGTGCGATGAGCACGTTTACGCAGGCGTTTACTGATGCGGTGACAGGCGCTAAAAGTTTTGCCGATGCTGTTAAAGATATGGCACGAAGCGTTATCAACTCACTCATAAAAATGCTCGTTCAGTACTATATTACCAAGCCGTTATTCGATGCGATTACTGGCTTTGTTGGCGGCATTGGTGGTGGCGGTGGTGGCGGTGGTGGTGGTGGCAGTACTTCTACGGCTACGTTTGCTGTTGGCGGCCCTGCATCAGCAGGTAGGCCGGCGATAGTAGGTGAGAATGGGCCAGAGCTTTTCGTCCCGTCAACAGGCGGTCAGGTAATTCCTAATGGGCGAATGGGTGGCGGTGCGACAGTTAACCAGACTATAAACATCTCTACAGGCGTAGCACAAACAGTACGCGCAGAGGTTCTTAACTTAATGCCGCAAATTGCAGAAAGCGCAAAGGCGGCGGTAGCTGACTCGCGCATGCGAGGCGGCGGCTACAGTAAAGCATTGATGGGTATGTAATGGCTACATTTCCGACCACGGTAGGCATACAAAGCATGACCATGCGGTTGCGCTCTGTGACTGCCATGACTGAATCCCCTTTTACTTATGACCAGCAGGTCTTTTCGCATCCCGCTGTTAGGTGGGAGGCAGAGGTTACTTTGCCGCCTATGACTCAAGCTCAGGCTAAAGAATACGAAGGGTTTTTTGCTGGTCTAAGAGGAATGAAAGAAATCTTTACGATGGGCAACCCGCTTCATAGTGTTTCCGTTACAGGCTCTATTACGGGGACGGCTAACACAACGCAAGTAACAGAAGCGTTTAGCGGAGCATTTGCAGTTGGTGATTATTTCAGCCTAAGCAACCGCTTGCACATTATTACTGAAATAGTGAACAGCACTACGATTAACATTATGCCGCCGTTAAGAGCCGATGCCACTAGCGCGGCTGTAGATTTTACCCTGCCGGTTAGCACATGGCGTTTAGCGTCTAACGAAATTGGCTGGAGCATTAATGAGGCGAGCATCTACGGATTTAGTTTCGCTTGTATTGAGGCGCTGTAATGTCTACATCTAGGGGTCTATCCGTTGATATGCTGGCGATGGCGGTTGCGTCAGACATTCGCCCGTTGATTTTAGTAGAAGCGTTATTCGATTCTAATGCGCCAACCAGCTACCTGTACTTATGGAATGGCATTGGCAATTTATCATATGACTCTAAAACGTATGTCGGCGCTGGCAATTTGCTGTCAATCTCAACGGTTTCGGAAAATGTAGAGCTAAGGGCGAGCGGCATTACTGTTCAGCTAAGCGGGATTAGTGATCCATTATTAGCGAAAGCGAAAACAGAAGACTATCAAGGGCGTGAGCTTTTAGTAAAGCTAGGAGGCTGGGATGCCAGTGACAATATAATATCTAGCCCTACCATTATTTTCTCTGGATTCATGGACACGATGACAATAAACGAGTCGGGTGAAACAGCAACAATCTCGGTCGCTGTAGAGAATCGGTTAATTGAATTTGAGAAAACGCGGGTAAGGCGCTACACCGATAATGACCAGCGCATCGAATACCCAAACGACGACGGCCTAGAGTACGTTTCTCAGATACAAGAAAAAGAAATAGTTTGGGGTGATAAGAACGCTAACCCCATGTCCTATGGCGACGGCACGCCGCCCATTGAAATACCTAGCTTTTTGCCATAAGAGGTTGCTATGAACTTTGCACATGAATCATACGCCAGCGTAAAAAACGAAATTAAGCCGCTTTTAGAAGAGCATTGGAAAGAAATTGCTCTGCATACGGATGACATTAAGCTAGAACCAAATTGGAATGCGTATTCTCGAATGGCAGAGCAGGGCGCTTTGCGGGTATATACCGCTAGAAAAGACGGCGAGCTAGTCGGCTATTTTGTTTGCATCGTAATGCCAAGCATTCACTACATGAGACATCTGTTTGCTAACAACGATATTTTGTTTTTAAAGAAAGCACAACGTAAAGGCACGGCGGGGATCCGTCTTATTAAGTATGCGGTTGAAGAGCTTACAAAAGAAGGCGTCACGCTAATCAATATCAACGTGAAGAAAAAGCAAGACTTTGGCCTAGTGCTAGACCATATAGGCTTTGAACACGTTGAAGATCTCTGGCAGTTAAAGGTTAAGTAAATGGCAATTTCTGCTATAGCAGGACTAGCGGCGATGGGTGGCGCGGCGGCGGCGGCAATAGCGGCTGGCACTTTTGCTGCTTTTGGATTCGCGGCGGCGGCTACGGCGTTTGCTATCGGCGCAGGGCTGTCAGTTATCTCTAGGGCGCTAATGCCTAAGCCAGATTTTGGCGCAATGATGAAAGGCGTTACTGGCACGGTTAGAGAGCCGACAGCATCAAGAAAAGTTATATATGGGAAAGTGCGCGTTGGCGGCTCAGTAGTTTTTATTTCTAACTCAAATGAAAACAAAGACCTTTATCTAGTTATTTGCTTCGCGTGTCACGAAATAGAAGGCTACGAAGCTGTATATTTTAATGACAAAAAAGTATACGAAAACGGTAGCTTTGTAAGTGATTGGGGGAGCTATGCAGATTTTGCGTTTTATGACGGAACGCAAACAGCCGCTGATACTGTGCTATCTAATGCAAGTGTATTTTGGGGCAACACGCATATATTAAATGGCATTGCTTATATGCGCGTAAAGTTAACGTGGGATGAAGATCGAAAAAAGTTTCCGCAAGGCGTGCCAAACATTTCAGCAGTCATTAAAGGCAAGCCGTTATATGACCCGCGCAAAGACAGCACCGCTGGAGGTTCTGGTAGCCATAGAACAAATGACACTACAACATGGGAGTGGTCACAAAACCCTGCCTTAGCGTTATATGACTATTTCACTAATGGCTTTTATGGGCTGGGCGAACAATATACAAAAATGGATTACACCGCGTGGGCGGGAGCCGCAAACGTCTGCGATGAAAGTATCGCATTAGACGCTGGTGGAACACATGCCCGCTATCACTGCGATGGCGTAATTGATACTGCTAATGCTATTAAGGGGAATATAGAAGCTCTTACTGCATGTATGGGCGGCAGGATCGGTTATGTTGATGGCAAGTATTTCGCTCAAGCGGCTAAGTATTACGCGCCAACAATAACCGTAGACGAATCGCACATGGTTGGTGCAATTAGCATTCAGACTAAGCAAAGTCGGCGCAGTATGTATAACGCTGTCAAAGGTACGTTTTTGTCTGAAGAAAAAAACTACACGCTAGTAGACTACCCTGCAAAGATCTCATCTGCATACGCGGCGGCTGACGGCGACCCTATTTATTTAGATATGCCGTTGCCGTTTGTTACTAATAACATACGCGCTCAAAGATTAGCAAAGATTGCACTTTTAAAGTCTCGCCAACAGGTTCTTATTAATGTTCCGTTAAATCTTGCTGGCCTAAAGTTTAAGGCTGGCGACTTCATAGGCATTACAAATAGCCGAATGGGTTATTCCAATAAGCCGTTTGAGGTAATAGGCTATGACTTAAAAATAGGCGGCGATGGCGCAATCATCGTTAATGTTCAAGCAATAGAAACCGACACAACTGTCTATGATTGGACGGCAAGCTCAGATGAAGATGCGTTTAATTTGCCTAGTGACCCGACAGTTAACGACGGCACAACAGTAGCTCCACCGACGAATCTGGTTTTAACAGAAGCCACGCAGTTAGCAAAAGACGGTGGCGTTATCCCCGCGCTCAAGATTAGCTGGACTGCCTCGGTAGACGGCTTCATCGAGTTTTATGAAGTAGAAGTTATTGAGTTGTCATCTGGTGTAGAGCAACCTGACACCACTATCTTTAACACAACCACGCTTACTCAAATATTCATTATTGGATTACGAACGCCTAATGTTGAATACCGCATTAAAGTGCGGGCTGTAAATACCATCGGCGTTAAATCTACCGACCTTACAAATACTACTGCCTTGTCAATACAGGGCGATACTACTGCGCCATCAGCGCCAACCAGCCTCACCGCAAGCGGCACTTATAAAGCCATTATGGTGACATGGACAAACCCAGCAGATGGGGATTTGAAGGAAATTGAGATATATAGGTCAGATACATCGGGGGGTGTTTATAGCAAGATTGCCGTAGTTACTGGCGAGTCATTTACAGACCAAGTGCTAACCTTTGGCGCTACTAAATTCTACAAAGCCAAGGCAGTAGATTATTCTGGAAACGCATCTGCATTTAGCAATGCGGATAGCGGAACAACTACATTTGTAGACACTGGAGAATTTACTAGCGGAGTTGAGGCGCTATTTGCAAACGCAAATGTTAAGCAAGTAGATGTAGTTTCTAGCTTGCCTTTGGTTGGCGATTATACAGGGCAAGTTGTTTTTCTTACGACTGATAATCAGCTATATCGCTGGACAGGATCGGCTTGGACTACCGCTGTGCCTGCGGTAAATGTTACGGGACAGCTAACAGACTCACAGCTTGCGGCTATAAGCGCGGCAAAGTTAACAGGCCAAATCACAACCACGCAAATATCAGATGATGCTATATCAACACCGAAGATTGCCGCTGGCGCTGTATCTGCCAATGAAATTGCCGCTGGCTCTATTGTTTCAGAAAAAATAGCCGCAGACGCAATCACCGCCGCAAAGATTGAGGCTGGCGCGGTAACCGCAACAGAGATAGCGGGCAACACAATCACCGGAAATAAGATCGTTGCAAACACGATTACAGGCGGGTTGCTTGCTACAGCAGGGATTATTACTACTGCCGCGCAAATTACAGATGCAGTTATTACTACGGCAAAGATTGGCGATTTACAGGTAGAGACTGCAAAAGTAGCCGATAACGCAATTACCGTACCAGATGGGCAAACATTTTCTGCAACAGGAACTACAATCGGAACATCATGGGCAGATGCTCATGTAATAACTGTTGATTTTGGCGCTGGCTGGAATGATGTTGGGTCGGTGCTTGTTTTTGGCTCTGTATCCATAGACGGCGTTATAGGAACAGTTACCACGCCTGCAAGCGTATTTGCGAGAGTATCAAAGTCAGGAGGCACTAGCCCGCGAGGACAGCAAGAGTTCCGATTAGACAGGCCGGGCAGAGGGGTAGCTTTTACCTGCATTGGCGAATTGCCAGCCCCCAGCGCTCAGACGCAAAGCTACGCCGTGCAGGTTTTAGCGAACGCAACAACCACAGGCGGCGGATATTGGAAAGTGGACAACGGAACAATGGTCGTTATGGGTAGCAAGAAATGAGATTTGTAGCCGTAATTTATGATGGTGAAGGCAAGATATTAAGCCAGCAAAGCAACGCAACCGAATTGGCGCTACAGGGCAAAAATTACGTCAGGCACTCTATCGATGGAAGCCTCGACGATTATTATGTAGCAAGTGGCGAGGTAAGAGAGAAGGGCGCGCAACCATCAGAAGGGCATGTGTTCAATTACGCAACTGGCGCATGGGACTTGGATATTGCGCTTGCACGGAGCGCGAAATGGGTAGTTATCAAGGCTAATAGGCAAGCTCAAGAACACGGAGAATTTCACTGGAACGGGCACAGCTTTCAGTGCGATGAGATATCGCAGATGCGTATACAAGCCGCTGTTCAGGCGGCAATTATTGATGATGCAATAAGCATGGTCTGGACACTAGCAGATAACACTACGCAAACGTTTAATGCCACAGAGTTTAGGCAGATTGGAAAAGCATTATCAGATCACGTTAAAGAGTGCCATGACCGTGGTAGAATGTTAAGGGCGCAAATCGACGCCGCAACTACTCAAGAGGAACTGGAGGCTATTGTCTGGTGACTACAATTTATCTAGTACAAGGTGATACAGGGCCGCAGATCAAGCTAACAATTACCCGCGAAGATACTGGTTATCCGGTAGACGTTAGCGGTGGCTCCGCGTTATTGAAAGTGCGAAAGCGCGGCGAATCTACTTTAGAATTTACGCTGACTGCACAAAATGCAGGTGATGATTTAGAAAATGGCGTTTTAATTTTTTCGTTGAGTGGCGGCCAGCTAGCGACTATTACCGCTGGTAACTATGATGGCGAAGTAGAAATAACATTAAGTGACTCAACTGTAGAAACCGTGTATGAGAAACTGGACATAGTTATCCGTGAGGATTTCTAGTGCCACAAATAAAGGCAACAGTTACCAGCCTTAGAGCAAAGCTAAAGCGCGGCAATCCTCACGAATACTGCGATCCTGCTTACTTTGCCGCAGATTATATTGAAGGCGCTAGGAGCTTTCGGCCTGTAGCGGTTGTTCAGTCGTTACGAGCAATAGTCAATGCGATACAAGTTGGTTATTTTGTTATTGCTCGCCAGTTTGGCGATGCTGTCGGGCTTACAGATTCAGATAGCAAGGCAGTAGGGAAGGCGCTTACAGACGCATCATCTGTTGCTGACAGTGCAGTCAAGTCTATTGGCAAGCCAGCATCAGACGGCAGTGTAATTACAGACGATCAAACTACACAATTCGGCAAGAATCCTAGCGATTCTGCGGCACTGACAGACGCGGTAAGCAAGGCATTTAGCAGAGCATTTTCAGACAATCTACCTATTACAGACGCGCATTCGGTAGCGTTTTCCGGAGGTTTTAGCGATGCTCTAGGCTCTACCGATGTTCACGTTGTAAGCCTTAGCAAGAATCTATCAGATAGCGCCGCGCTTACAGACAGCAATGTAATCGACTTTAGTAAGTATCTACAAAACAGCGCAGGGCTTACCGACACGCAGAATTACGCGATTGGTAAAACCCTATCTGATACAATTAACGCTACAGATGACTCCAATGGGGCCGCTGTAGGTGATGACCAGACCGCCGATTTTTTCAAGAACACAAGCGATGGGATCGGTGTTGCTGAGAACCAAACCGCACAATTTACCAAGGTGGCCTCAGATGGCGGCTCTGTAGCTGATTCTGGAACCATCGTAAACCAAGACTACTGCGATATTAGTTACTTTTTAGAGGATTATGTCGGAGTAGCCAGAAACTTCTGAGGTGGATTATGGAAGATAGTTTGAAGTTGAAAGGTGACGTGTTCATCACTGTCAAAGACAAGGATGGCAACGTCAAAGAGGAGCGGCACGAAGAAAACCTTGTGGTATCAGCAGGGCTTAATTTTATTTGTGACCGCATGGAAGGCACCAGCGAGGCCGTAATGTCGCACATGGCATTGGGCTCTGGCACAACTGCGGCGGCGGCTGGCGATACCGATCTAGGGTCTATTCTAGGCTCCAGAGAGGCGCTGGACAGCACAACCGTATCGACCAATACGATTACCTATGTCTCATCGTTTGAGGCTGGTGACGCGACTGGGGCGGTTACAGAGGCAGGTATCTTTAATGCTTCTTCTGCTGGCACGATGTTGTGTCGTGTTGTCTTTGCCGCGATCAACAAGGCGGCTGATGACACAATGTCAGTCACTTGGGTGATTACTTTAACTGCATCTTAATTTAGTAGGGGCTAATTCTCATGGCTGATATTACAACACGCGAAACTTCTGGCGGTGGCGCAACGGTCAAAGGTTCGCCCCTAACTAATGCAGAGGTAGACACTAACTTTATCAATCTGCAAACAGATAAGATTGAATTAACCGATATTTCTGTTGCCGCAGAGCCTGATCCGAGTGGTGACGGCTCCCTAGCATATAACAGCACAACAGGTGTATTTACTTATACTCCACCGGCAGATATTGGCGGTGCTGTTACTTTTGCGGCACAGGCTGGCGAAGCATTATCTAAAGGTGATGTGGTTTATGTTTCTGGTGTATCAGGTAATACGCCTGTTGTATCAAAGGCTGATGCTGATGATGCGAACAAGATGCCTGCCTATGGCTTGGCAGAGGATGCCGCAAACCTAAACGCGGCGGTAAATGTTGTTACTTTCGGAACCCTGTATAACCTAAATACGTCTGGCTTTAGTGCTGGCGACAATGTTTATGTCTCTACCACAGCAGGAGCATTAACCAACTCTGCCCCTACTGGCGAATCTTCACTCATTCAGAATATCGGAATGGTTGTCCGATCCCATGCGTCTGCCGGTTCTATCAAGGTCGGTGGCGCGGGTAGAACAAACGCCACACCTAATCTTAATGATGGAAACGTGTTTATTGGTAACGCGAGCAATCAAGCGGTAGCGCGTGCGCTTACTGGCGATGATATCTCAGGCGGGACTATTACTAGCTTTGCGTCTACAGGCATCGACGATAACGCCACAAGCACTGCGATTACGATTGATTCTAGTGAGAATGTTGGTATTGGCACTACGAGTCCCTCAAGACTTCTGACTCTAAGCGATTCAGGAGACGCTATATTTTCTTTAGTCTCTACCACTGACAATACCTGCCAAGTTCTCTTTGGAGACAGCGTCAGCGACTCAGTAGGGCGTGTTAGTTATGATAATTCAGACAATAGCATGGCGCTTTTTACGAGTCAGACAGAGCGTATGCGTATAGATAGCTCTGGTAACGTAGGTATTGGTACTTCAAGTCCATCAATACTTCTTGGAACTGGTTTGCACATTGACTCTAGTGGCTACACTTCAATTGTTTTGCAAAAAGGCGGTGCGGGGCAGGGCCACAACATAGACTTTACTGACGCAAGCAATGCTCTTCAGTACAGAATCGGTACAAACTTTGCCAGTGGTGGTGAAAACCTGTTGTTTGCTTATGGCTCAACACCGACTATTGGCATGACGCTTAATAGCTCCGGTAACGTAGGTATTCGTACTGCAAGTCCGAGTTATGCACTGGATGTTGTAGGAGCCATTAGAGCAACAAACTCTAGCGGTTCAACCATTATTGTTAATCGTACTTCAAATCCGGGTTCAATTGAGTTGCAACACAGCGGAACCCAAACAGCGAATTTTCAGGCAATATCTGGCGGTGGGGTTGCCACCTATATAGGCTCTTCTCCATCAGAAGCCATGCGTATTACTAGCGCCGGCAATGTTGGGATTGGTACTACGAGTCCTGCGGTAAAAACTCAAATAGTAGGGTCGGGCGCTATTTTCCGTATTAGCGATGACGTAAGCACAAGCGGAACCATTGAGCTAAGCGCGTCATCCTCTGAGGCGGTAATCCACGCAAACACATATGCCTCAGCGGTTCCTTTGGTATTTAAAAACGCCGGCACAGAACGTATGCGTATTGATGCTTCTGGTAATGTTGGTATTGGTACTTCAAGTCCTGCCGGTATTTTGCATCTTAAGTCGGACGATACCGGAATGGTTTTTCAATCATCGTCCAGCGTAAATGCTAGAACGCAAATATTTTTCCAAGACGTAGCAGGTGCACAGAAAGCAAAAATAGCTGTAGACCCCGATGGTGCAAGTGCAAACGTAATGGCGTTTAGCACTGGCTCTACAGAGCGTATGCGTATTGATAGCTCTGGTAACTTGCTGGTTGGTACAACTTCTCCCGTGGGCGGGTCTTCTGTTGCTGGAGTTACTATAACTGAAGTAAGCAATATTGGTCAGATTAGTATTGGTAAAACAT
>Ga0208767_1001847_pt1 | contig 16447 bp, 23 predicted proteins | sample VirMetDEL_Mar_21_FD_184514 | JGI IMG/M metagenome (GOLD analysis project Ga0208767, IMG submission 184514) | Aqueous microbial communities from the Delaware River and Bay under freshwater to marine salinity gradient to study organic matter... | ecosystem: Environmental > Aquatic > Marine >... | reverse complement strand
GTGTAATTGACTCTGGCTACAGGGGCGACATTGGGGTTATTCTTTATAACTCTCAATATAATAGTTACGAAATAAACAAAGGAGATCGTATCGCTCAAATATTAATTCAGAAAGTTGAGGATTTTGAATTAGTAGAAGTAGATGACTTAGAAGATAGCCAAAGAGGAAAGGGAGGGTTTGGTAGTTCTGGTTCTTAACACTAATATAAGGTAAACTTAATGACAAAGAGAAAAACCAGAAAAGAAAACGAAATAGCTAAACAACAACCTAAACAGGTGGAGGCTAAAACACCTAACCAAAAAGATTACATTAGAGCAATTATAGAAAATGATGTAATATTTTGCACAGGCCCATCTGGTTGTGGTAAATCTTTTATAGCTTCTGGAATTGCTTCCTCTCATCTACATAGAGGTGAAATAGACCAAGTATTAATTACAAGACCTTTAGTTTGCACAGGTAAAGATTTAGGTAGTTTGCCGGGGGATTTATTAGAAAAAATAGCGCCTTATCTTCTCCCTATGCAAGAAAATTTTAGACATTTTTTAGGTCGCGCATACTATGGAATGTATTATAATGAGGGTAGAATAAAGTATCAACCACTTGAAATAATGAGAGGGTCTACTTTTCATAATACATATATGATATTAGATGAAGCACAGAACTGTACGTGGGAACAAATTAAGATGTTTATTACTCGTATGGGTCAAGGAAGTAAAGTAATTATCAATGGTGATATAAAACAAACAGACCTTAGATCTAAAAGTGGACTTGAAGAAATTATTGATAAACTACAAGACCTTGACGGCGTAGGTATATGTAGATTAGGATATAGTGATATTCAAAGAAACGGGATATTAGGACAAATATTAACTAGACTGGAGAGCTAATGCCGATATACGATTATGAATGTAGAGACTGTGGAGCAGAAGTCGGTGACGTGTTCCAAAAGGTTACAGAGCCAGAACTAACAACTTGCCCTTTTTGTAACGAGGAGGGGTTGTTTAGACTGGTTACTGGTGGACTCCACAGTTTCATGGCGGGAAGCGATACCATAGGAAGTATCGCTGATAGAAATACAAAATTGAATAAAGGTAGAATAAATGAGATGGAGGCTATGAAAAGAGAACGAAATCCAGAACCCGAAAAACCTTGGTATCAAAAACAGGGTAATAAATCCATGAAAGACATAAACGGCATGACGGATAAACAAAAAGCTAAGTATATAATGGAAGGGAATTAATGGACTTTACTATAACTGGACAAAAACCAAAAAAAGAATATGTCTATATAAATAAAAATGGAAAGATTATATCTAATGATGTTGACAAAGTTTATGCTCAAATTTTAATTGAAGCAGATAAAGAAACCTACTACATTATTACTTATCAAAACTTACCTCTAGACCCAATGGGAAAATACCAAAAAAGACAAGCCTACTTAGAAACTAAAATGCAAAAAGTTAAAAAGAAAACTTTTGATTTTTATGTTACATACTTGCAAACAAACAATTCTATTTACTTAACTAGAACAAACAGGAGTTATCAGAATGGCTAAGACTGGACCTTTAGGAGATGTGGAGAAATTTTACATTGAAAATAAATATCAAGAGTTTACAGTAGAACAGTTAGCTAAGAAATTAAATAGACCCAAAGCTACAGTGGAGAAGCATGTAGAAAAAGCAAAAGAGAAGAGGGTTCATACTCAAGAAGAAAAGCCAAACCTTTTTGCTTCACATAAAGGGTCAACGGTAATGACTCAGGCGGCTTCTGAATTTGGCGATGAAATCAGAAAAAGAAACAAGGATAAAAAACCGGATTCAAGATGCACGACGAACATCAAATAACAGACAAAAAAAGATGGTCGGAAGTATTCAGAACTAACGTTAGAGCTACATGGTTAATTGTAACCCTAAAGGATGGTACTGAATATTTTATTGACAATACAAAACGTTGGCATGAATTGAAAAGGTATTGCGATAACAATGAAGTCTTTTTAAGTAAATTAAGTATTCAGTTTAAATCCCATAGAGAAAGGATTGACATAACTAATATTGATGGTATATATTTTGCTAAATCTGTGGTAGGTATGCTTGGCGCAGAAAGCAAACAAACTTATACTATTGGAAAAATTAAAGACGGCGTTGTTCATAAAACGTTATGGTTGATACCTGAATTAATTGTTGAAAAGGAATATAAAGATTATGAATCAGGCTGTTTTGAAGAATCAATTATCTATGACAAAAAGAAAAAGAACTGAAAAAAGCAAGTATAAACATCAGTCAACTGGAGATTATTGTACTTGCGCTTCTTATTTAGCTGAATTAATGTGTTTAAGGCTTGCAGAACACAAGAATGAAGGTAAACTAGGTTATAAGTTTTGGAACAAAAAACCTTGGGACTGGACTTTTAAGCAACAATTGTTTACTGCAAATTCACTAATAAAAAAATATGGAGAGGTGGCTGTTGTAAAAGCGGTCAATTCTCCTTCTTTAGCTAAAGTTTTTTCTTTAAAAAATAAGAGGGTAGTACCTGAAATATTAAAACAGGTTAAATTCATTGAGGAAAACAAAGATAAGAAACAAGATCTGGACATTAAAGAAAAGCCGACTGTAAGAAAAAATACTTATGGCAAAAAATCTAAATTAAATAAATTGAGAGGACTAAATGGCAAAAAAGAAAACGAAGGCTAAGTTTGATGACGATATTGTAAGTAATCAGATAATTGCTAAATACGGAGATATTGTAGAGCAAGGCACAAAAGTTTTACAAGATCTACAGACCTTTGATACTATAGGTATATCTCCAGCGTTAGACTTGGCGCTTGGCGGGGGTTTAAGAGAAGGTAGTGTTGTTGTTATGACTGGCGATCCTAAAACTGGTAAGACTACAACATCGCTATATTTTGCTGCCAAAGCGCAGGCGGCAGGCAAAAATGTATTTTACTTTAATACAGAAGGTAGATTGACCAAAGAAAATTTTACTGGAATTAAAGGTCTTGATGCAGATAAAATTAAGATTGTTCAAGCTACAGATAATCAACCCGTCGTATCTGCCGAAACATTCTTAAATGCTATTGAGACATACGTTAAGAATACGCCCGACTTTGTGGCGATTATTGACTCTGTGTCTAATATGGTTCCACAAGATGAACTAGATGGAGAAGTTAGAGGTGGAGTTAGAGCGCAACTACCTAGACTACTATCTATGTTCTTTAAACGTATTAGTAATGACGTAGCAAGAACTAGAGCTATACTTATTTTTATTACTCATAATATTGCTAACACTGGTGGTTCACGTTGGTCTCCAAGCAAGCTTGCTGACTGCGGTAACATGCTTCAGTATCAAGCGGGAACGAATATGGTGATTACTCACCGTGGAAAATGGGAAGAGACTGACGCTTCTGGTAATGACGTTGGGCAAGTAGCAAACTGGGTGGTCAAAACATCTGCTGCTGGCGGTAGGCCAAACTCTAATGCTGTGTCTTATATCAGGTACGGAGCTGGCATTGATGAGGTTAGAGAACTTTGTGAAATCGCAAATGAGCTAACTTTTATTAAACAGGCTGGCGCTTGGTATACGATAACTACAGCTATAGACAACCAAAAAGATCCAGCAATTCAAGCGCTACTGAAAAAAAATGATATTGATGTAGATAACGCAGAAGCAGTAGAAAAATTCTTTAAGTTCCAAGGCATGTCAAAACTTAGTGACTTCATAGAAGAAAATACGGAGATACAACAATTTTTATACGAAGAAATAAGAAACGTATTATGAAAGTCGTAGGTCTTAACGGTCGTGAATATAATCTAAATTTGAATAAATATATTGTAAAAAAAGATGACAAGACTGTTAAATCGAAGTATCATATGACGGCTAGAGAATTACTACACGAAATGTTCTCTGGCTACACTATACTTGAAGAGGTTAAATTGCCGGGGTCAAGAGATCCAGCTAAGAAGTCTACTTTATTTCTAGACTTTTTTATCCCAAACTTACAGCTAGGTGTTGAAGTTCACGGGCAACAACACTATGAATTTTGTAAGTTTTTTCATAAAACCAAAGCTGGTTTCTTGACTTCTCTCAAAAGAGACTTTATAAAAGAAGACTGGTGCGAACTAAACGGAATAGAACTTGTGGTTCTTAAATACTCAGACAGTCTAGAAGATTGGAGAAATCAAATTGAAAGCCGCTGAAAGATTAAAAGAATTTTTAGATGGTATTGAAGCATATGTTACCGCAAAAAACATAACGCCTACAAGATTTAATCCAGAGTTTGCTCTGGCAGAAACTTTGTCGTTAGAAGACTTAGATAAACTAACACAAGATGAATGTTTTGGTTACGCATATCAACTTATGCAGTATGTAGATCACATTGGTACAGAGCGCGCTCAATGCGAAAATGTAATACGGTGGTGTGAAAATTCGTTACAGAGTATTATATCTGAACTGTTGTCCAGTGGTGTGTGGGATACATACGCAAAACACGAAACTAAAGTTGCTACGATTTTAAGAAACGACGACCTAGCTAGAAAAATTAACGAATGGAAATTAACTGCTCAAGGAAGACTTGAAAATATTAAGTCTAGAGAGTATAACGTTAGAAGGAAAGCTGACATACTATTTGAAAAAGGTAAAAGAAAATGAAACAGATAAGCGACTCATTTTTAAAAGAATATTCTTACGATTTTTTGTCGTCTATAGACATAGGAATTCATATAGAATCTTTAAGAATATATTTTGAAACGTGTAATCCCGACCCTGCAAGTACTATAATAGCATTTGACGTAGGCAGTAATGCTGGAAGCTTCATAAAAGCATTACAGAGCTACGGATTTAGTTCTCATTGTCATTGTTTTGAACCTCACCCTGTCTTATATAATCATTTAAAAAGTAGTTACAACGATATTTCCGTAAATGATTACTGTGTTTCTGACATCAACGGCGAGCAAACGATATACATTCCAGATATTTCTGTTGGAATCAGCAGTCTTATAAATAGACCCGTGTTTCAATCTTTGGGTCAAGAAATATTTGAGCTTAAAACTAAATCTGTAAAGCTAGACACATATTGCTCTGATTTGAATATTCAAAATATTGATTTTCTAAAAATAGACGTTGAAGGAGCGGAGAAGATGGTTTTTGATGGCGCTTCAGAAATGTTAAAATCTAATAAAATTACCTGTGGTCAATTTGAAATTGGACCAACGTTAACTGAAGCTGGAACTTCAGAGCAAGAAATAATTGAACTACTAAACAGTTTTGGCTACGAAACATTACGTATATCAGCCAGTGATATGTTTTTTATACTAAAAGGTAAAAGAAAATGAACCCAGAAGATATAGCTAAATTTATTGAATCCTTAAATGTCGAACAAAAAGAAGCTTTTGAAAAAGTTTTTAAAACTATTGGTAATTCAATGGGTGTCGAGATAAAACAAGAAGAGGTTGAAGTGGAAGAGCCTATTCAAACCACAGAAAATAATAAAGATGATTTTACTATGCATAAAAACAATGCAAAACCTAAAGGTAGGAGAGAAGTTGTGAAGTTCAAAAAGAATACTTGGCAAGATGATGGTACTGAGTTTACTGACATGGAAACGCCTAAAGTAAAGAGAACGCCAAGGAATAGGAAAAAAGCAAATATTGTAGATGTAGAATGCCATGTTTGCGGAAAAACGTTCAAGATGAATTCTAATTTAGTTTATGGCGAATACCAAAGGTGTAACCGTTGCGGCGGCAAGTAACATGACAAAAATATTGCAAGATTTGGGGGCAGAAAGAGCAGTACTCGCTGGTCTTTTTGCTCACGGTCTAGATTCTTATATTGAAGTTTCCGAAATACTGGATCACAACAGTTTCGCTGCTGAAAATAATCAAATAATTTATAAGTGTATTGAAAAAGTTTTTGCCAGCGAAGTTGAAGTTGATGTTGCATCTTTCATTTCTTCAGCAGAACGTCTTGGTTTCATTGAAACCTTTAAAGATAAACGAGAGTTAAACTATATTAAATCATTGATGGATTTCCCCGTCAATAAAGATAATGTATTACATTTTGCTGCTCAAATTAAAAAGTTTGAATTTGCAAGAGATATAGTAAAACTTGCTAACTCTATCGGTAAAGATGTTTCAGAAATCAATGGCGATGAAGATATAGATGAAATTGTCGGTAAGCTAGAAAATCCTGTAATGGATTTTTTAAGAGAAGAAGACACAAGAGAAAGTCAAGAACTTTTATGTGAAAATATTGAAGAGTACCTTGAATTTCTTCAATCAAACCAGTGTGATCAAATTGGTTTGTCTAGTGGGTTTTCAAGATATGACGCAGTTATTGGAGGGGGTTTAAGGCGCAAGTGTGTTGACATGGTAGCTGCAAGGCCGGGGGTTGGTAAGTCTGTGTGGGGCGATAACGTTGCGCTACACAATGCCCGCAAAGGAATTCCGGTTCTCATGTTAGATACTGAAATGAGCAAGGAAGATCATTTAAATAGAATTCTATCTAATATTAGCGGCGTTCCAATTAATGATATAGCAACAGGAAAGTTTGCAAACGATGAAGAAAAATACATCGCAGTCAATAATGCTGTAGAAGAGATTAAAAATATACCTTACACTTACGTCTGTGTTGCTGGCGCCCCTTTTGAAAATATATTAAACCATATAAAAAGATGGGTAATGAGAGAAGTTGGGACAGATGAAGAAGGAAGAACAAATGAATGCTTAGTGATTTATGACTATCTAAAACTCATGGCATCATCTGGAATATCTAATTCGGTAGCAGAATTTCAGGCTCTTGGTTTTCAGATTATGGATCTTCATAATCTTACGGTTAAGCTAGACATCCCCTGTCAAGCGCTATGCCAATTGAACAGAGACGGTATCACAAGAGAAGATACAGGCTCTATGAGTGGCTCTGACAGGATTGTTTGGCTTGTAACCTCTCTGTCATACCTTAAAGAGAAGTCGGCAGAGGAACTAGCAGAAGACGGCCCAAGAGCAGGCACTCACAAAGTTATTAATTTAAAGGCTAGGCATGGCCCCGGTCTTCACGGCGGTAATTATATTAATTTTCTTATGCAAGGAGAATATGCAAAGTTAACGGAATTTAGAACTAGAGACGAACTTATAGCAACCGGAGGCTCTGATGCCATAGAAGGTGCTGAATTACCATTTGAGGAAGATACAGAATGAGCTATAAAGCACACTTTAAAGGAGGCCCATCTCATGGTCAAATTACACAAATGTCAAAGGTTGAACAAATAATTTATGTAACAAAAGTTTATGATGTGAGTGGTTTTAGAACAAAGTCTAAATATAATTTAATAGATCAAAAAAGTGAAGATCTTTATTATATCTTAGACGAGGAAAGATTTGACGGCGTAAACCCGACCCCATTTGAAAAACATTAAGATGAGTACAGCAAAACAAAAGCTTGATTTAAACGAAGTAAAGAATATTGTATTTAAAGATTTAGCACTTTTACTTGAAGACTTAGATCTTGACTGGGAACTTAGAAACAACAATGTTTTTATGCAATGCCCTATTCATGGAGGCGATAACTCAAATGGATTGTCTATATCTTTAATTCACAAAAACTGGCGGTGCTGGACTAGGAATTGCCATGAAGATAGTAACACTAATATATTTGGATTCATACAAGCTATATTCACAGAAAGGGGTCAACCTTCATCTTTTTCTGACGTTTTAAGATATGTATGTAGACTTTATAATATAAACAATATAACCAAAGTAAAAGATAAGATAGAAGACCCTTACAAAGATTTTGGTGAAATTGTAAAAATCTTTAAGGATAATTGCGATTCTGAAGGTATAACAATACAAGAAGTAAACACTTGTGGTAACTCACCTTATTTTGAGTCTAGAGGATTTTACTCAGACACTCTTAAACATTTTTCTGTAGAAGATTGTTTAGAAAAAAACTCTATAATGAAAAATAGATCTATCATACCAGTGTTCTACAAAGAAGAGAAGGTCGGTTTCATAGCTAGAGCTACTAAATCATGGCAGTCGCCAAAGTACTTGTTTTCTGATGGATTTAAGAAAGCAAATTATTTATACAATTATGATAAAGCATTAGTTAGATCACTAGAAACCGCCACTCTTTTTCTTGTAGAAGGTCAAGGTGATGTATGGAGAATGCATGAAGCTGGAGTTACAAATTGTGTAGGATTGTTTGGTAAAGATATATCAAACAAACAAAAAGAACTTCTGTTAAAAAGTGGGGCAACTAAACTTATTATACTTACTGACAATGATCAAGCTGGCAGGGAGTCAAAAATAAAAATACAAAGAGAATTATTTAGGTCATTCAACTTAAAGTTCCCAAAGATTGTGGGTAAAGATATCGGTGACATGTCAATAGAGTCTATACAACAAAATATTCTTTCAGATTTAAAAGGTAGTTATTAATGATTATTGGTATTTCTGGCAAAAAGCAAGCCGGTAAAACAACAGTTGCTAACATCATTCACGGTGAAGTTCTAAAAAGCAAAGAGCTTATTCTAGACTATAACATAAATGATAAGGGCAAACTTATAATTAATACCACAAACTCTGTGGGTAAAGAAGGTTGGGGAGAATTTGATATTGAGCGCAAGGATGAACAGTTTGTAGAGTATGCCCACTATAATATGTGGCCTTTTGTAAAACTATATAATTTTGCTAACTCGCTGAAAGATATGTGCATCAATTTGTTTGGCATTACATATGAGCAGGCATACGGAACTAACGATCAAAAAAATCAAACATTAAAACATATCAGATGGGAAGACATGCCAAGGTTTCAAAATATGAAACTGATGAAAAAGATGCCCATTGACGCTAAAAAAAGTTGGAATTGGCGGGAAGGAGAAATGACGGCTCGCGAGTTTATGCAGTTCTTTGGGACTGACATTATGAGAAAGATACATAAAGACGTTTGGGCAAACGCCTGTATTAATAAAATTACAAAAGAAGGTAGTGATCTTGCTATTATAGCAGATGTTAGATTTCCTAATGAAGTTGAGGCCGTCAATAAAGCGGGCGGCAAAGTGTTGAGATTGGAGAGGAATGTTCATGAGGACGACCATGATAGCGAAACCGCGCTAGATGTGGATAACTATGACCATTCTAATTTCTGGCATGTGCTAGACAATAGGGAGATGACTATTCAGGATACAATCACTGAAGTCAAATCTCTATTGGAGCAAATTTAATGATAGTGACTTATATCAGATCATCTAGTTATAATAACTACGATTTCTGTCAGATGCAATACTTTTTAACCTATGTTCTAGGTTATAGGTCTGATAGTAATAAAAAAGCAGATCTAGGAACTATGGCACACAAGGTAATGGAAATATTGGCTGGCCTTAAAAAATTCCAACAGGACAATCCTAAAAGAAAATACTTAGTTATTCAAGATGATAAGTGTGGTAAAATTAGAATACTTAAAGATGAATTGTACACAGATGATTTTGTAGAGAAGATGTGCGAACTGGCGGTTAATGAGTACGCAAAAGGGTCAATTCATAAATTTTATCCAGCAGACAGAAAAGTTGTTAGAGATACTGTATTTACTTTCATTAATCATTCAGACGGCCTTTTCGATCCTAGACAAAGAAATATTTATCATCCAGAAGCTCAGTTTGATATACCGATTGAAGAAGACTGGGCTAAATTTGAATATGAGATTGATGGAGAAATTGTAAAAGGTCAATTAGCAATCAAGGGAACTATTGACTTGACAACGTTAGTAGCAGATGATACTATTGAAGTTATTGACTGGAAAAGTGGCCGTAGAATGGACTGGACAACCGGTGAAGTAAAAGACTACAAAAAACTAGAAAATGATCCTCAGTTACTACTATATTTCTATGCTATATCAAGAATATATAAAGATTTTCCTAACAGAATTATGAGCATCTTCTTTTACAAAGATAAAGATGGTAAAGTTGATCCTATGCCATTTAGCATTTGCTTGGGACCAGAAGACGAGAAAAGATTCTTGAGAATGTTGAAGAAAAGATTTGAAGACATACGTAACAATGTACTTCCTAAACCGATAAGATCGGACAGGAATACGTTTAAATGTCAAAAGCTGTGCCACTTTTATAAAAATAACTGGCCCGGAACAGATGAAAAAATGTGTATATTTATAGAGAAGAAGTTAAAAAAAGACGGGATGGACCAAACCATCAAAGATTGTACAAATAAAGGTTTTTCAATAGGTTATTATGAGGCACCGGGATGAAAAGAAGAGATTTTATAAAATTAGGAGCAACTACATTTGCTTGCGGAAATATCACAGCTACTTACGCAGATGATAAAAAGAAGGACGATACAGCAGTATTATTTCTTTTTCTCGGCGGTGGGGCTTCTCATATTGAGACTTTTAATCCTGTGCCATATGCTCCTGCTGATCGCAGATCTGTAACAGGGGCTACCAAAACCAATGTCACCGGCGTCGAACTAGGCGGTTTGTTTAAAGAGTTAGCAAAGCGCACAAACAAGATCGTAATTCCTAGAGCTTTTGGTCACAGAGATCAGAATCACGCTTCTGCTGTTCACTGGGTGGTGACTGGTGAAGCTAATTTTGGCGCTGGCACAACTTCTAAATGGCCCAGTTATGGTAGTATGATGAGTCGCCATCACGGTGTAAATACCGATGATGGACTACCTACATATGTTAAATTAGGTCAGTATGACCACAATGGCGCAGCGTGGCTTGGTGGCAAATATACGGGTTTTGACGCTACTAAAGAAGGTAGAAAAGACCTACAGCTTCTTGGTAAGAGTGATGACTTTAGAAAAAGATTACATGCTCTAAATGTAATTGACAGTGGATTTATTGGTAAAGATCAACAAATGGCAAAAGACTGGCGTGATTTACGTAACCAGTCTGTAGATATTATTCTAGGAAATGGGTCAAAAGCATTTAGGGTAGAAAACGACAAAGATTATAATAGCTTTAAGGAAGCTACTTTAGGACAAGATGCTCTTACTGCAATTAGACTTTTAGAAGCTGGCTCTAAGTTTGTGTCACTTAGTTATGGCGGCTGGGACATGCACACAAATATTGGTCAAGCCCTTAGTACAAAACAGGCAGAACTAGACCATTATCTTGCTAAAATTATGGATACGTTAGAAGCAAGAGGTATGTACGAGCGCGTGATGCTTGTTGTGACTTCCGAATTTGGAAGAACTCCGAAAGTAAATCAAAATCAAGGCCGTGACCACTTTGGAAAACTTGCACCACTCATGATTAGCTGTGGGAGCTACGATATGGGTAAAACGATTGGGGCTTCTACTCCAAATGCTGACGACTTTGATAGTGGCAGATGTGGGCCAGAAGATTTAGCTTGGACAATTTACGATCATTTAAATATGAATAAAACTGCTAGATACACTGCTACGGACGGCAGACCTCATAATCTAGTAAAAGAAGACTCTAAAAATATTTTAAAGGATATATCATGAAAAATTTAATCGCTTTTTTGGTAATTGGCATTGCATCTCTTTGTTTTTGTGGTACAGTAGATGCTCACTGGCCTTGGCAAAACCACCAGCACCCGCATAGTTATAGGTATAATCCTCCGGTAGTTTACTATCAACCGCAGGTTGTATGGCTACCACAGGGTACTACGCTTAATGTTGGACCTGTATATGTTGATCCATACAGAAGGTATATCAGAATGGGAATCAATTACGGATTTTACCATATACCACAAGTTCAAACTTTTAATATATATAACGGACAGACAATTACAATAAGATGAATATAGTATCAGAAATCAATAAATCTATTTCTTCAACCTTAGACTCTGTTGTTTACACTTCTAAAACAAAAACTTGGAAAGTAAACAGTATTTTAACAATAGATTGGCGCGGAGTTTTACCTGAGCCACCTAAAAATACTTCCGAAGAGACAAAAAAAGAATTAGAATATTTACAAAATATTACAAATAATTTAAGTTATGAGGATAAGAATTTAATACAATTAGTTGACAAAGAACCTTTAGATCTATATAAACCCATCTTTCAAAAGATGGGTCAACCCATACCTAAAAAAGAATTTGAAAAAATATGGAGAATTTCAGAACCAGTTGTCATGAATTTGAAACATAAGTTCAATAGACCAAGACCAAAACAACTAGCAGATTTATTAGATTATAATGTCAATGTAACAAAGACAAAGACGCATAATACGCCAGCGTATCCGTCAGGACACACGGTTTACGCAGCAATGGGAGCATATCTTTTTGCAGACATTCATCCAAGATATTCTTCTGAGTTTTTTAAAATGATAGGTCTTGCTGGACTTGCTAGATGTTTGCAAGGGGTTCACTACCCATCGGACAATGAAGCTGCTATGGTTATATCGGGTGCGATTTGGCAAGATATTAGATATAAATTATTCCCTGAACTACAACCTTATAGGAGATAAAATGCCTGTTCCAAAAAGAAAAGACGGTGAAGATAGAAATAAATTTATGTCAAGATGTATGTCTGACCCCACAATGTCTAAAGAATACAAAGACAATAAACAGAGGGTTGCTGTATGTATTAGCAAGGCAACGGAAGACTTAAATTATGTTCAAGCGGCAGACTTTCATCTTTACTACAATGAGTTTGGTTATACAGAAGAAATTGATGAAAACAACTTCTATGTTCCAGCGGAGGCAGACTATGAAGACTGGGATGATGGCGAAGTAGAAGAATGGGACTGGGCAGAGGCTCGTCCGGGACTTTGGGAAAACATTCGTAGAAAAAAAGAACGCGAAGGCAAAAATTACAAACCCGCTAAAACCGTGAAAGAAGGTAGACCTACACAAGAGCAGCTTAAAAGAGCGCAGTCAGATGTAGATGCTTATGTAGATCACCTAGAAGACGAAGAAGCAGAGGCACTACAGAGGGGCAAGCCGGGACCAAATGATCCCCGTAAAACTCCTGCTCCCAAAAAAGATCAAAAGAAAGGCTCAAAAAGAAATAAACCAGATAGCGCTAAGGACGATAAAGGTAAGATCACTTTCAGTAAAGAAACAGAGTCTAGGTTAAGAGAAATTGTATCTAAACACAATGCTAAAACCAAAGGCCCAAAAGCAACTTTAGGTATGCTAAAGGCAGTTTATCGTAGAGGCGCTGGCGCATTCTCTACTAGCCATGCACCCAAGATGTCGAGAGACGGATGGGCAATGGCAAGAGTCAGAGCTTTTCTTTATCTGTTAAAAAATGGTAGGCCAAGTAATCCTAACTATAAACAAGACAATGACCTGTTGCCGTCTGGTCATAAACGATCTAGTAAGGGTGAGGCTGTGGCAGCTTTTGAGTACGAAGACCCTAGAACGGGTCAAGTGTACAAATACCAACGTAAAGGCATATACAAAAAAGATGGTAGAATTTTAAAGTATAAAGGCAAAGCGGAACTTGACTACACTGAGTCCGCAGAATATCAGGGGCGTAAAGTTAAACTTGGTAAACCTTTTAGAACTCCCGGCGGTCCAAAGAAAAGTTCAGTATACGTCAAGAACGATAAAGGTAATGTTGTCAAAGTAAACTTTGGTGATCCTAATATGAAAATTAAAAAGAATATTCCGGGTCGTCGCAAAAACTTTAGAGCTAGGCATAATTGTAGCAATCCCGGTCCAAGATGGAAAGCGCGTTATTGGAGTTGTAGAGCATGGTAATTTAATGGAGATATATTATGTTAAGAATTCAACCTGGGAAATTTTATCGCATTAAAAATAGTGATAAAAAATCAGCAGCAAGTAATCACTACAATATGATTGTTGTAGAAAATAATGAGGGTGGGGTTGAAGAATTATTGTTTACTGATTCTGACCTAGTTAAAGCGACAGTTAGAAGAAAAAAGAACAATGAAGACATTCCTCGTTATCAAGTTACGGTATCAGAAAAAGGTTTTACTTATGTTATAGGTCTAACTTTGGTTGGAATTGTTAGCGGACTAGTAGGATATTTCATTAAAGACTCAGGATTATTTTAAATGGATCTTTCCAGATGTAGTTGCGACAAGGCGGGGTTTTGCCCCGTCTTTCGTCGCGATATGGACAGTAAAAATCACCATTGGTGTAAAACGACTGTAGAAGAAAAAAGAATAAGATACTACGAAGAAAATGTAGGAAAATACAAAAACAATCAACTACAAAAGACAGAAGAAAAGTTTTATCTACCAAAACAATACAGTGTTCCAAAAAATATCGAACAGGTAGAAATAATAACATTTCATTTTAATCCAACAGGATCTAAAAAACTAAAAGAAACATATTACGATTTTCTTTCTGCGCTTAAAAATCTTGCTAAATATGTTAAGTGTTACGAGCTTGTATTTGATGATAGTGAGCCTGAAATAAAAAACTCTAAAGTTATAAAAGGTACTTTAGAAAAAAATTGCATGTGGCAAAAAGAATCTTTAATGAATGTTGCCATTAAAGAATCAAATGTTAATGATAAAAAATATGTTATCTGGGTAGACCACGATATAATATTTGATAATCCTAACTGGTTGATAGAAACAATCTCTAAGTTAGAAAGTGGAGTAGACTTTATCCAGCCTTTTGTTAGAGTGAAATATCTAAGTCAAGATAAACTAGATATTCAAAGCTCTAGTGTGTCTAGAGTATATGTTAAAAAAACAAACGACACAGGAAACTCTAGAAACTCTTCTGGCGCTCCGGGTGCAGTCTGGGCAGCAAAGGTGGAAAGTCTGTCGAAAATTTCACCGCTTCCGAATAGCTTTCTAGGCTCAGGTGATGAGTTTCTAGCATTTGGTCTGTTTGAAGGCGACGATTGGGAAAGGCATCACAAGTTATATAACTACGAAAAAAAAATTAAAGACTCAGTAGAAAAACACATACTTAAAACAAGATCTTTTAATTTTAATGTTGATTATATAGAAAATAATATTTTTCATTTATGGCATGGCGACTTTAAAAATAGACAGTATACTACTAGGTATCATATAGCAAAAGATAACAATATAGATTTAAGTAAAGATATAATTGTAAATGATAACGGAATACTAGAGTTCGTTGGCAGTAGGGCAGAACACTTTTCTAAATTAATATACAAATTTTTTGAGAACAGGAAAGAAGATGGTTAATAAAAATGAAATTTGAATTTTGGACAACGCCGGGATACAGCCATATAAAAGCTGTATTTGAAAAAGGTGATTCTAGAACCGGAAAAAGAGAAGAGGGTATAGGTACACAGATTACTTTAGTTGACGATACAGTAACTTTTGACTATGAAGTAAAAAATATTCATCCAGATGTACTTGGTCTACTTTGTCTAATTAATTTTTTTCCATTTGTTGGCAATGAAGTAGAATTTCCAAAACCTGTTTCTTTTCGATTGTACGAAGCTTTTCAAAATAAATGTTTCCGAGATAAAAAGAATATATCTTTTAAGAATATTTCAAATAATGTTGAGCTTTATAGTGGAGACAATGTGGCAATTTCCTTTGGCGGGGGTATTGACTCGTCTTCTGTTAGAGAGATGTTTCCAGAAGCGTTTGTAGTTCATGAAGCTCACATTTTAAACAACAAATTGATTTCGAGTCGTAGTCATAGTATTGTAGAAAAATTACCATCATGTCAAAGTCGATTAGTCAAAACAAATATTCGTTATATGAGTCAACCCGGAGGATGGCACTCATGGCCCTGTGCCGTAAGTTCAAGTTTAATTATGGCAACGGACTATAATATTGGACTAATTTTAACCGGCTCAAATCTTGGCTCAAGCTTTCTTTTGAATGGAGTAAAATTTTGGGATAGACTTAAAGCAAGAGCGTGGCATGGTCCATCTGGAAATTATTGGCAATCCGCATTTGAAGCAATTGGCTTAACAATGTTTTCTCCTGTTTCTGGTGTTTCCGAGATGCAAACAATGAATCAATCTTTACGTCTATTACAAAAAAATGACGTTGTTTATTGCATGGAGAAAAATGGTTCAGAGTGCTTAATGTGTCCAAAGTGTTTTAGGAGAGAGATTATCAGAACTTTTGTTGAATCAGAATACTCTCCCAACTGGACTAGGTACAACACTGACATCATACATAGCTTTCTATCAAAAAGACCTCTTTATTTTGGACATATTTTCTCTTCGGCATTTTCTTTAAAACCTGAAGTATTTCCTGATTGGATTATACAAAAGGTGGGAGATATACCTAAAGTCAAAACAGATTGGACCATGAGAGTATACTCTGATTCTTTTTTATTGTGTCATGAAAAATGGAGAGAATATGTCTCAAGTCGTGTTTTCAAATTTATTGAACCAATGACAAAATCAGATAAGCAAGAACTTAGAGGATGGAATCAATCTAGCAAAATTAAATAAAGTACTTGAAAAATATTGTTTTAGTGTCTATAATAAGTAGACCGATATTGAAAGGAGATATTGATGACTTGGTTCCCACTGTGCAATTATACGCACTAT
>Ga0208767_1001844_pt1 | contig 16453 bp, 21 predicted proteins | sample VirMetDEL_Mar_21_FD_184514 | JGI IMG/M metagenome (GOLD analysis project Ga0208767, IMG submission 184514) | Aqueous microbial communities from the Delaware River and Bay under freshwater to marine salinity gradient to study organic matter... | ecosystem: Environmental > Aquatic > Marine >... | reverse complement strand
ACGTCCGTCTTTACCAATAAACGTATCTTTACCCGCTTTTCTAGCTTCAGCAATAGACTTTGGCTGACCTTCTGCTGGCATACCTTTAGCGGTTACAGCCTCTCTTCGCATCATAGGAGCAGGCCCGGTCTCTTTTTTAGAGTCCATACTTGCTTTAGGCGTTTTAGGCGCTATTTCAGGTGCAGGCATAGCTTCTTTTTTAGCTTTTAGTTCTTGGCTTTCGTTAGGCCGACGCTTACCTACTGCACGAGTCTCAGTATCCTTAACGCGCATCCCCGAAGGTAGCTCCTCTGGGGCTTCGTCTTTCTTAAATGGACGTGTGCGGCTAGCTTTTCTTTTAGCTTGAGGGCGCTTTTTTCTTCTAAACATATCAGAAAAGGCCATGGCTTAACTCCCTTTCATCGACACCATTTTGGCTTTACGAACGCCTTTGGTAGCTTTACCGCAACCACGGACTTTACCGCCTGATTTCATGCCCGGACCTCTGCTAGGACCACCGGGCATTGGAGGACGTGAAGGACGTGAAGGACGTGGAGTAGGTCCGCCAGTTACAGGAGCGCGCCTCCTCGGAGCACGGGGCTTTCCTCGTGCTTCTTCCATCGCATGCAGCTTCTCATCACTAAGGTTACCCATAGGACGGCCACCCATAGGACGGTTACCCATAGCACGGTTACCCATAGCACGGCCACCCATAGGACGGTTACCCATAGCACGACCACCCATTTGATACTTCTTAGCTTTCATAAACTCTTCTCCAACACTTTGTGGAACGCCAACTTTCTTGGCGAATTTAGGGTTATTGGCTACTGCAGCCATAAACTTTTGCTGTTTTTTAGACTTAGCGGGCATTACCACTTCACCTTGTCAGCCCAATACGCAGCGGACTTTTTGCCTTTAGCGATGTTCTTGCTATGTCGAGCTTTAAACGATTTACGTTTAGCCTTCATGCGAGCAGATTCGCCTTTTTTAGGCTTGCCAGCAGTACTAGCGCCTTGTTCTCCGAAACGAATAATCTTTTCGGTACCCCCCTCACACGCCTTTACAACGTGTGATTTTTTGGGGTGATTAGGCGTTCTGCGCGGCTTATTACAAGCCATGCTCTTCTTATCGACTCTGCCACCAGCAGCGTAGTACCTACGCATGATGTCCTCCTCCTAGCTATAGAAGAAAGTCATAGCAGTGATATTCGTTGCTGTAGCTACGTAAACGTCTGAAACACAACGAATACCATCGTCAGGGATGTTGATTGAGTGCGAATCAGACGCTAGAAAGTCGATATCTAGCACTGTGTCACCACCGTTACCATTAGTAACAGTAAGGCGTCCTGCGCCCGCACCTGTCAAAACCTGTATCTGACGAACTCTAGCAGGGCCAATGGCTAAAGAACCGGTCCCAGTAACTCGTTTTGTTAGTACATCAGAGGACATGATTTACCTCCAATTAAGAGAGGTTATTGTTTTGGATGTACAGAATAGTTACGGTCGCAACACCAGCAGTCCCATCGCCAGCAGTGGCAGTAAAATCAGCCAAAACTTGAATGTCAGTAGCACCAACGTCCGTGGCTTCGGTATCTAGCGTTCCACGAGTAGTACCGGCAGACTGTACGCTAGTAGATGGGATAAACGCATCCGCGTCGGCAGAAGTACCAACAACCACAGTAGAAGCGGTGCCATCATTATTAGCGGTGGTTACGTTCAAGATTGCATCAACAATCTGAGAGTTTGCCGGAATAGTGGCAACAACTTGGTTTGCACTGCTTGCACCAGCAATATCGATAACAGCAGACTGAGCCATAAGGACAGAGCCTACGTTTGTTACATCAGTTCCGACCGTAGAACCCGTGGTATCTTTAATCGTTCCAGCCTTAATAGGGCCAGAAAAAGTGGTAGTACCCATGTGTATCTCCTGTCTTGGGTTGAGTCAGTCGCCCAATGCGACTGTCAGGGATAGATCGATCTTATAGAAAAAAGAAGGGGGCAACAAGTGCCCCCCATAGTCTTTTAAGCTCCGGGTGAACCGAAGATTCCAAGAGGATCTGAGACCCCGAAGGAATATCGCTCACGAGCCTTATAGCGGCTGTTGCCCGTATCGAAATCAGCGTCCATAGACGTAGACATCGGCGTACGAACAAAGTGCTTGAGGCCGTTCGGAACATCAGTCATCAAGAACCATGCGTCGGTATCCGTCAGATAATGGTTAACTGTGTAACCTTCTGGGATTGAACCATTGTTACGGATGGCGTTGATGTCGTTGTCAGCCGTACCCACACGACCTTCAGTTTCGAGCAAACGAGTCGCTACGAACTGGAGATTGGGCGGAATAACTAGCTTACGAGGCTTGGCTGCAATCAAGAGGCCACGCTCATCGGTCCAACCTGCAATCTGAATAACGGCAGCTTCAAGAGAAGTTTCGTTAAGATCAGCCGCAACAGCGGGACGGTTTGAGTTAGAGCCACCTGATACCAACGGGTGGTCCGTTGCACACAGTACCTTGCCGTCACCATAAGTCGGGTTGCCGGAACCAGTGAACGCTTGGTTCAACACGGTTGCAGCTTTAACCTGCTTGGTGTACGCCATAGCACGAGCCAGCGCCTTCGTATAACGTGCAGACAATGAGTCATACAAGTTATCTTCAATAGCTTCTTCCGTAATTGAGAAGCCCATTGCGATGGTTTCATGTGTGTAACGTGCAGTCCATGCTTCTTGAGCATTGTCATACTCAATCGCAGCACCTTCGTTTTTAACAGGTGCGGCTGAGAAGCCAGACAGCTTGGTTTCTTCTTCAAAAGAGCGATCAGAAGATTCAGTTTCGTAAATCTCTGCGTGCTCTTCACCATACTTAGCGTACTCCATTCCAAACAGTGCGTTTAGACCGGGAAGGAGTTCTTTAAGTAGTTGGGCGCGTGAAATAGCCATTACTTATTCTCCTTATACGCCAGTGGTGTTGTCATACTGGTGACCTGCGTTCCACTTAACGTAGGCTTCCGTATAACCACCAGAGCTGTTCTTAGTTTCTTCGACCAAACCAATAATTCGGAAAGGCAAAGTAGCAGTAGTAGCAGACGTATCTGAAATCGCGCAACGTGAGTTGCCTGAAGTAGAGTCGCCAGTATTATCTACACCCGCCACGTTCGCACCAACGTCGGTTTGAGCGAGGTCGCCAATAGTAGTACCCGAAGATACAACAGCAGCTTTAAAGAGAATGTCAGTGCCATCTGCAACGAATGCTTCGATGTCAGATGCAACCGTGCTTGCAGGGTACGATTGACGCCATACCTTGTAACCAAGGTTAGGATCGGTGTACGTGCAACCAAGGAAAACACCAACAGGTGTCATAGCAGCATCGAACGTATCACGTTCAACGGTGCCTCCGGTGACAAGTTTAACAGCATCTCCATAAAAAATAGAGGTAGCATAGCCACTAGCAATAGGCATGTGACGAGTTACACCCACGAAAGGAGAGCCGCTCAACAGTTTCACCGGAACTAGGCCATAAGGCCCACTTACAGTAGGATAAGCCATTTTAAGCTCCTAAATTAAGTTCCGTTTCCAAAAGTAACCTTCGATTTGCGGTCATGAAATAACGGCATACGAGGGTCGTTTTCTCTCATGAGGTTGTTATCTACCGAAGCCATCTGAGACTTAGCTTGTTGTCCGTAGTAATCATTACGTTCATCCACCATCTCTACTGGCGCTTTACAAAGCATCAGACCACCTTGCACGATATTATCTTTAAAGCGTTCGTTTTCGACGCTTACCAGAGTAATTTCGGGGTGTTCCGTAGCTTTTACCGGTTCCCAACCTTCACGAAGTTTGGAAGATACATTGGTTGGATCGACGTTTCCTAAAGTGCTAATGCGTATCCATCTGTAAGCATACCCATCCTCCGGTGTGGGAGAAGGTAGTACTTCTGGACGTTGCCAAGCCCTTTTTCGGCCAGTTTTTTCTCTCGTGTCTAGATCACGGTTTAGTCGATTCTCAGCCATTTGCCTTCCTCATATCTTTTGCAACCTGTTCGGCGTATTGTTGAGGTGTTAATCCCAGTCTTTTAGCAAGTGTCATTTGCGTTTGGGTTAGCCTAATTTTTTTAGGCGCAATGCTCCGCGTAGCGGGTGCAACGACATTTGCTGATTTTGTAGACCTTGTAACAACTTCCTCGTCGGTATCCTCGAAATTATCGGGAAACACTTGTCGCATACGAGAATCTATTTTCTCGTAGTATTCGTCACTTTGGGGATTGACCCCCTCTTTGACTAATTTTGTATGCAGCCCCAGTGCAAAGCTGGTCATCTCATCATCTTGCCCAAACCACGAATTAGACCGTGCCCATTCGTTAGCTCGTTCATCGACAACAGGTGCCTCTTGTACTGGAACGTTGTTTTGTGTATCTGGCTCCGTTTTTACAGGAGTTTCAGTTCCTTGTAAAGCATCAGGTTTCAAGTTATTTAACCTATCTGCTTTAAGTTTTGCGTTTGTTAGCTTTTCTTGTGCCTCTATGAGCTTGTCTGCATCCCCCGCTTCGTACGCTTGCTTATACGCACGTTTGGCTAATATCATTTCACCATTAGCCGTACGCTTTGCTTGTTCCAGTAAAAGTTCTTGGTTTTTACTAACCGCCCCTTTTAGCTGTTTATTCTCTTCGACAAGCTGTTGAGCAAGACGTTCATATTCTTGACGCTCTCTAAAGGCCTCCTCTTTAGCTCTCCGTTCGTCATGGTACCCCCTAGATAGACTTTTAATCCGCTTTTGTACTTTCTCTGAGTACTCGTCAAGCTCATCGTCAGTCAAATCTTCCGGGGGTTTTCCGGGCTTACGTAACTGACCTTTCTCATCTCTATCTTTAGCAGGGATATCATCATCGATGATCTCTACCTCTACTTCGTCAGATGTTTCTTCTTTCTTAGCCTTCCCTAACGTTTCTGCGCTGGACGGTTCGACCTCAATGTCCATACTTTCTTCTTTTTCGTCAGGAAACTCAAATTCAACTTTCTGAAATGGCATTGTCTACTCCTTATGCACGGGTAATACCGCGTGGGTCAGCAACCACAGCCTCAATAGAATCATCGTTCATCAAACGATACTCTACTCCATTAACTTTGAATCTAGTGCCTGTATTGGCCCTAAACATCACGTAATCCCCGGCTTTACACCACGGACCTGTCGGGAATCGGTCTTCATCAGCATAGGCTTGTTGGCCCATGTCCAATACCAAACCAATAATCGACATGACGTGTTCTTGGTTAATTGTCGTTGCAGACTTTACTAATCCTGATTCCCCATAAGTTTCTTCGACTTGGGGTAACGCTACTAAAACTCTATAGCCCACAGGTGTTGGGAGTTGGTTTTCAATATCCTCTTCAGTTAGTTCAACTTCAGCGATAGCTTCACTCATCGTCATCTTCCATGTAATTTCGGGCAAGGTCATTTATATGGGACAAACAGGTCTCTAGACCTCGAATCAAGCCTGTTGCTTCCTTGTACTGGGTGAAGTCTTTAGCTCCCCCCGATGCAAGAAAATCCACTGCAGAGGAGCGATCCTCCTCGATTTTATCTCTTAGCACGTCAAAGACGGTTTTAGCCACTAGCTACCTCGGTTTCTTCCTTCAAGAATCTTGGCAAGCTCAACACCAATTTTGTCGTCCATATCCCTAGTCGTAACGGCAAGTTTCATACCGTCCTTTTCAGCTTCAAGTTCTAGTTCTTGACGATCTAATTTAAGCTGCTGCGCGTCTATCGCAGCGTCTACTGCATCTTTCTGCGTCTTCCTTTCCTGCTCGGCCATACGTAACTGCGCGTCCATCTGGTCTTTCTGCGCTTTTCGCTGTACTTCGGCCTGCTTGATTGCGAGTTCTTGTTGTTGTAACTGGAAAGTAGGATCTTGCATCTGCTGCTGTGCAGCGGCTTGTGCAGCTTGTTGCTGGTTTGCCTGAGACAACTGAACACCCGCTTTTGCCATAACCTGCGCTAGCGAAACTTCGATGTCTTCTGGTAATGACTCGTTTGGAGGTGGCAATGCTGCGCCAATCTTCTCCTCCATCTGCTTACGGTATTTAAACGCCGTATGTTCTGCCAAGTGAGCCTGCAACGCGCCCATAATTGCCTGCGCCTGCGGGTTCTGCCCAATCATCTGAGCAATTTGGGGGTCTTGCATAAACGACTGGTGGGTCGCTATGTGAGCGTCGTGGTCCTGATACATGAACGCCTTCATCGGCTTGCCAGTCAACGCATCCATATTCTCGCTTACTGGGTCTGTCGGTTTCAGGTCGTCCTCCATCGGCACGAGTTTTTCTGCGTTCTTAACGCCTAACACCTCAATCATCTGTCGGTGTAACTGCGGTAAGTCGTATATCTGCGGAGCTGTCTGGGCCATCTGCAATACTGCTTGGTACTGCACCACCCGCTGCGCCATTGTCGAACTGTTTGGGTCACTGACAGGGATCACATCCACTGCCATGTAATCGTCTTTTCTAGCCGTAACCGCACCACGAATCGGCTCGTACCCATACTCAGCCGGAGCGTACTCCGACATAATCGCCTTGAGCATCTTGAACTCTTGCTTCATGGCGTAGTGAACGCGGGCCTGTACCGCAGCCATCGGCTTCAATGTACGTTCTAACAGAGCTAGTGTGGTTCCAACTGGCGCATTGGCCGACATATCAGAGATGTTCATATCACTGATAGCACCCAGCCTACGACCTTCCGTAGTAATCTGGTTCAGCAACGCGAGCAGCGTTTGGCTTGGCTCCTTATAAGGAAGTGGCATGATGTTGTCGCGGATCGAGCCAGACGGTACATCAACGTCTTTCCATTCGCCCGGTTCAATCGGCGTGTCATCACCTTTGATCCTAAGTCCACGAGCTTTTAACCCGCCGGGAAGGTTAGACAACGTACCCGCATCAACTAGCTGGCGAATAAGAGAGGTACCAGCTTTAGCATAACCACCAATAATGTGGATGAGGCCAAGCCCATAAAACCCAAATCCGGGCACATATACATAGTGCACAAAATGCTGACGCTTAAGATGCAATGGATCTTCTTCTGCCCAGTTACGTCGAATAGCTAGAACTTCCCCGGAACCACGCTCAAGCGTAATAACGTAAGGTTTAGCAATATCGTCATCATCAAGCTCGTCGATCACCATGTCCGCATGGATCTCGTAGATCGCGTATCGGTCATCGTCAGTTAGCGAGACACCGCTGTCTTCAGCTTTCTGCTTTTCAATGTCACTGTGGTAGGGCTGAGGATCGCCAAGATCAACATCACGGTAAAAACCACTGGCTTGTAGTTTTTTCAAATCGTTCTTGGTCTTCCGCATGATGTGCGTTACACGCTCTGCGGTTTCGATATGACTTGCGCCGTAAGGCACGACAACATCTTCAGCGGGAATATAGATAGCAACTTGTCGTCCCATATTGGGATCGTAGTAAACTTTCTTAAATGCGGAACCAGCCAACCCGAGGCTATACAACATTCGCTCATGTTCTGAACGGTACTCCACCATCCGCTCAGTCAACTCGTAATTCATATCTGCACGAACACGTTCGGCAGCTTCAATCTTTTCGGGGTTTTCTTGGCCTAGTATCTTTACTTTAACAGGACCAGCGGCGGGAAAAGTTTCACTCATTGTTTCCGCTTGGAAACGAATAGCAGCTTCGGCAAGGACGTTAGAATAGACACCGCACGCACCTTCCCAAGGATCCGTACGCTCTTCGTATTTAAATCCTAAAACTTCAAGCCCTTTAACAAACGTGTCAGCCCAGTCTTTACGGCTATCAATGTCTGCTTCAACGAACCCCAAAACGTCATTTGCGAGATTTTGTAAAACATCGTCTGGCAGGACTTCAGCAAGATTAACGTTGAAATCTGCAAGATCAGCCATGTTAGCGTCAGGAATAATCGTAATCTCGACACTTCCATCGTCCAGTGTGACCATTTCTGGGTTGACAACTTCGATCTCCAGTTCTGCAGGTTCTTCGCCCTCCAGTTCTACGCCCAGCATATCATCTAGACCTTCGGGAGCCGCATACAAACCTTTTTCAATCGCCATAACTTAGCCTCTTAGTAGTACCCACCACGGCGCTGTCTAAAATATCTTTGTTCATCGGGTTCATCAGTCGGCAAACGAATAAACCCACCTTGCCTAAAACGCATCAACGCCATGACGGTAGAATCCACCAAGTCATCATGGCTCATAAATGGAAATCCAGCAATCTCTTCGATGACTTCCTCAGCCCACCTTGTTTGGGGTACCCAAACTAAACCAGACGCAACGATATCGGAAACGGAATTTAATCGGGCTAACTTATCCCCCGAACCTCGATGCGGTGTGTATTCCGATACCGGTAACCCCATCCTACGCATCTCTTGATAGAGTGCGGTACCTGAACTTTTCTTCTCCACAATAAACGCATCTGGATCCCACTCCCGATACTCTTCCATTGCTAAGTCTTTAAGTTCTGGAAACTCTAATCGCTGCTTAATACTGTTCAGCAGTATTATATTATACGCATCTGCATCTTCGTTTAGGAAGACACCCCACGTTGTTAATGCTGTAAAGTCTGCACGGTTATGCTTTTCTGCTGCCGCATCAAGCGACATGATAATGTACTCGCATACTGGAGGGCTATCCCCAACCCAAGTTTGCCACCATTCCCGCTTAATGATCGACGCTTCTTCCGCCGTGGGTTCTTGTTGATACTGCGCGTTCCACTGAAACGCAGGCATGGATGCCTTAGTACGCAGCAGTGCGTTCAAGTCAAAAAATTCAGGCCATAACGGTTTCTGTACAGGCGTGCCCTCTTTGTCCTCTGTATCAAGGATTGCGGGGAACTCTACAATCTCATACTGGTCCGCCAACTGGTTCTGGGCCATATCTCGCGTTACGCGACCTGTCAGGTCATCCATATGCCAGCGGGTCTGGATAATCGCTACGCGGCCTCCCGGCATCAAACGAGTACGCGCACCGAACGTAAACCACTCATATGCCTTCTCGAACACCTCGAAGTTCCCGTTGATTACATCCTGTTCTGAGTGAGGATCATCAACCAGTAATAAGTCCGCGCCTCGACCTGCAATCGACGATCCAATACCGCACGCATAGTATTCGCCGCCCATATTCGTATTCCAGCGGCCAGCCGACTTAGAATCAACCGCAAGCGACACGGTAGGGAAGATAGACCTGTACTCATCTGTATTAATTAGGTTCCTTACTTTCCTACCGAAGTCTACTGCGAGGTCCGTGGTGTGCGACACCATCATGACCTTCTTATTAGGGTTCCGCCCCAGAAACCACGCCGGGTACATAATAGACACTAATTGTGATTTTCCGTGGCGGGGCGGAATATTGACACAGATCCTATCCTTATGCCCTTGTTCGATTGCCATTAACATCTTGGCTAGGCGACGGTGGTGTTTACCCACCTTGTAGTCAGGTTGCATTCGCTTGCAAAATTCGATCAAGTCGTCATAGGCAAGCTTGTTTGCTCTGCGGTTCTCTAGCTCATCGACTAATCTGTCGATTTCCGCAACTTCTTCTGGCGTATAATGCTCCAGATTGGTCAACATGACCTGAATTTCTTCTTCGGAGAAATCTAATCCCGCTTCAAGCGTCATCGTCGTACGACTCTTCTGGAATTAACCCCAATTCTTTGTCTAAATCGACGGGTCCATCCTCTTCAAACACCGCATCTTCCGCTTCTATAGGCGGATTAACTAGTTTTTCGAGTTTAGAACGCAGTTTTGCCCGTAAATCGTCCGTTGACTGGTGCGTTACCGTGATTTCTGACTTCTCAGCGAACAGTCCTACATCGGAAATCTTACCTAGCAACTCCAATGCACGTATTCGTACCTTGGCATCGGGGTTTTCGGACTCTAGCAGGAGCTTGTTTGTGACTAAGTGGCGGATCTGAACTGCGTTTTCTGCGACAGATTGCCCAAACTCTTGCAATATGTTGTTAGTTAGCACTAACGATGCAGGGGTCATCTTCGCTACGCGCTTTGTGCTCACCGCTCTTGATGTTTTATCTGGGCTATCCGCGTACGCCGTAGTGATTGCAGCGGCTGCAATCTCGTCTTCTACTGTCATTGGTACGTCTAACCCATGCTCTGCTAATTGTAACGCCGTATTACAGGCGGCTTCGATGCGCTCCTTCAAGTCCATATACGGAACTTCTTTTGAGTACGGCACACCGATCTCTGGAGAGATGACTAAAGACATAGTTTTACGCAGGTTCAAGACCGTTAATGGCAGTTTATACACAAAAATTATTTTTTGCACAAGGAGGTTGGGACTCCTATGGGGGGCCTTTCCATATATAGAGGGGGTGGGGGGTCAAGGTTGTAATTATTAGAGGTATGTTATAAAAAACGACGCATCTGTAACCCAAGGATGGGTATGCACAAGACTCATCAGGACGGACAGATCTGCGAAACGATACTTAGTGAGTATCTACTACGTTTAGGCTATCTAGTCTTTAGGCCCTACGCAACGCAAGGTCCAGTAGATGCTATCGCAGTAAACCCAGCCACCGGAAAAGTATATCTACTTGATTCCAAGAAAGACTCCCGACGCATTTTAGCAGGGCGCAATAAGCCCACCCGCATATACCGCAAACTAAGCGACCAGCAGAAGAAGCTAGGTGTCCGCATGGCATACGTCAACATGGACACAAGAGCAGTAGTAATCTATCCGCCTTTAGACTAAACGAAGTAGTAGCAAGTCAAACTACACGGTATGGCGGACTACCGTAAAAATACACCTATATAAATCAATAACTTAGCGGTTTTGTGCCCTCGTAGTACCCAACCTACATACCAACCCAAACTCAGAAAAGTGCTCTGTATTTGAGCAAATTAGTAATACTAGTAGCCGTGTGGAGTCCCACGTAGCACGCGGGGGGTACGGGGTAGGTGGGGTGAAACCAGTTACGAAATGTTATGGAAGTCCATAACAAAGTATGAATTGACATTAAAAGTTAATAGGTGTTACTATTAATCACGTCGAAGCAATACCGCTCACGACGAAACCATAGGAGAGACAAAGTATGTCTACTGAACAAAAAATGAGTATGTTACCTGAATCGATTGCCACAGCAATCACTGGCCGAACTAGCGTAGTTGAAGACGCAGAACGCAAAAAAGGCCAATTCGAAGATGCTATGTTTGCTGCCGGGTTTAGGGCAGATCATTGCCTCTCACCAAAAGGTAAGGACAGCGCAATCTCGCTATCAACGCCAGAATGCTGGGAACAAATCAAGGCAGCGATAGTGCTAGGATTCCCTGAAAAAGCCCGAGGCTTAATGCTCAAGGATACCAAAACACTTAGTCCTGAAGACTCAGAGGAAAAAAGAAAATGGCAACAACGCATCAACCCAAACATACGCGACCTAAGAAATGCGCTTATACTCAGAGAGATCGCAGCGGGTGAGCGCAAGCAAGAGGAAAAAGAGAATAAGCCTCTCGAAGATAAGATAGTCGAACAATTGGTGACCCTAGCCAAATCAGCACAAAAGGCTGAGGAGCCAAGCTTCAACGTCATCGGATTCATTCAAGCCCTAGGCACTACCGCCGAGACTATAGGAATCGATGCGGGTATAAGATTCCATCTTAAACTCAACGGCAAGCAAGACTAAACAAACCGGCCCCCGAAAGGGGGCCATCCTTGGAGAGAACAATGAATAAGCAAGATCAACTAATACTGTTAAACCGACTCAACCGTGCCATGAAAGGATACAATGGTTTTGACCATGCTGACTCTTTCGGCGCATACCGACTCACCGCTACTGGCCGACTCGAATATGTATCCCCGCTAGGCCATGTCAACGAAATCCACCAAGACCTACCTACTCAAATCCACGTTCTCATAAATCGAATGGAGCAACGTAACAGGACCGGCGCATAGCCGGTCTGATACCAGTTCTCGTCGCGGCGTTGCGCCTGCGTTGTTGTATGCAAGTGAACAGGGCTTTGTTATGGAACTCCATAACAAGGTCGATACCAGTTATTTTCGCGGCGTTGCGCCCCATAATAAGTTTCAGTGATGACAAAGCCGACTCGGTATAACGCAGCCTAATGTTCGTAATGTTCGCAAACCGGAGCGACATTATGTAGGCGTAGTGTTCTGTGTAGTTTTGTTAAGTTTAGAATCAAGTAAAGTTAAATAAACGTATATGCTACATAGTAAGTATTATTAAATAATATTAATTTATATAGTTTTATAACAAATTTATAATGTTCGCTTTGTCGCACCAATTTTTTTACGGCTGGGTTTTTTGCCCCCCTAAAAAAGCGAACAAAACAAAATCCAACCCAACTTTAGCCCAACCGTGTAATTCTGAAAATCGTGAACAAACGAACATTACTTAGTTATCAAAGACTTACCGACCCTCACATAGCGACATTACGCGACTTTATACGACATTACACCAAACCACATTAAACGTAGCGACATTACAAAACTTGACACGTATGGTATAATATACATATGAATGGGAGCTATTTACTCACTCATAACAATGTTATGGAATTCCATAACACGACATTACACAACCAACGGAGGTTATCCCTTATGGATACACAAAACACAGTAACGAGTCTTACGGCGGCTGCAACACCTGCACCTAATGTAACGAGCATCAACGAACCATCAAGCGTCATCTCAATCGGTTCGTCTGCCATGCTGACTGATTTGTCGATCAGAGTTTACTCGGGTCGCAAGAAAGACAAGGATGCAACGGCACGGCTCAACAGTCAGAACCAAGCATCGAGCAACGCGGCACTCGTCACCAAGCGACTGCTGGGGCATTGTCCTGAGCTTGTCGATATCCAGAAATTCGCAGCGCGTGTCCGTAACGAGACGCACTATGCACTCACGCTACCTTGGATGGATTCAGGTCTGCGCTTGATACCAACTGAGTTATACCTTGAGCACAAGGCAAAGCTGGACCGACACAAGGTCGAATTCGATGGCATGGTGGCAAAGTTCCTCAACATTTACAGCACAGCGATTGCCGAGGCACGCAATCAACTGGGTTATCTGTTCAACATGGACGATTACGACTCGCTCGAACGGGTCGCTGGTAAGTTCGAGTTTCGAGCAGTGTGGATGATGATACCTGAGCCGGACGGTATGAGCGATGACTTCAGACTGCGGATCGGTCAGCAAGCGGCAGATCAACTGCGCGAGCATTACACCGACGCCTACGACGATGCTATAAATCAGTCAATGGTAAGCCTATGGAAGCGACTACACGAAGCACTCACTAACCTCAGCGACAAGCTGGACGTGGACGGTGTAGCGGCAGGTAAGCGGATCCATGCCAGCAAGGTCGATGCGCTGCACGATCTAATCGATATGCTCAAGGCACTCAACGTGGCGCAAGACCCACAGCTTGAAGCGATGCGGATTAAGCTGAGTCAAGCCCTGCGTGGCGTGACACCGGAAGCACTCAAGGAAGACGATGCGTTCGCAGCACACACTAAGACGGTGCTCGATGACGCGATCAAGTCTTTACCATCACTGGACATCTAGGAGGGTCCATGCGTTACACAGAGAAAGAACGGACTATGTGGCGGCAGTACGGGACGGAGACAACCAACCCGCACGATGCGTTCAACGATGCCATCGCAGACGGTCTGATGAACCCCGACGATTATATGTACATGTACTCGACGGAAAGCCAGCATTACTTCAAGCATGTGGAGACGCGGAAGTATGTGCGTTACAGAAGAACGGTTCGGACTAAGCGCAGGAATGACTGGCAGTAAACCGAACCAAACAACGTTATGGAGTTCCATAACAAAACAACCAACGGAGAAACGTAGCTATGACTACAGCACAGCAGCTTTACGCACTTAACCTTGACCAAGCATCGGCACTGATCGGTGCGGTGGGTCAACAACGGACTGTCCTCGTGCAGGGCGAGATGGGTACGGGCAAGACCACGCTACTCAAAACCCTGTCCAAGCAGTTCCCTAATCACGTTGCGTGTTACTTCGACGCGACAACCAAGGATGTGGGTGACATCACCATACCCAACGTGATGCGACTCAATGACAGCGACGAGTTCGTGCGCTATGTACCCAACGAGGAGTTCGGTGTGCATACCGGCAAGCCGGTGATCTTGATGATCGACGAGTTCGGCAAGGCCAACCCAGCAGTTAAGAATGCGCTACTGCGCGTGATACTCGAACGGGAGGTAGGCTGTCACAAACTGCACTCTGACAGCATCGTGTTCGCTACCACTAACCTCGGGGCGGAGGGTGTCGGTGATTTACTACCTGCTCATGCACGCAACAGAGTAACGGTGGTTACGACACGCAAGCCGTCAAACGTAGAGTGGATCGAGTGGGGTATCAACAACGGCGTGGACCATACGTTACTTGGCTGGTGTAAAGACAACCCCCAGCTTTTCCACTCGTTCGTTGACATCGAGGACCCTGACGAGAATCCCTACATATTCCACCCCAAGTCGCAGCGTGCTGCGTTTGTATCGCCTCGTTCGCTCGAAGCGGCCAGTGATACGTTGAAGGTGCGGGATGCTATGGATGACCAAACAGTAACGGCTGCGCTCATGGGTACAATCGGTGAACGCGGTGCGATGGATCTCATGGCGTTCGTCAAGATGGCCGATCAGCTACCGTCGCTCGACTCTATCAAGTCTGACCCGCTAAGTGCCAAGGTGCCTGATTCAGCGTCAGCAGTTTGCATGGTGGTGTATCGTGCGCTAGCCACTATCGACAAGGACTGGATCGATGCGTGGATGGATTACATGGTGCGGCTAGACAAGGAAGCGCAAGGCATGTTTGTCAATGGGGTACGCGCTAAGAACTACAGTAAGCAGAGCGTGGTTATGACTAATCGCAAGTTCACTGAGTGGGCAATGCAGAACAACTACATGTTCGCAGCAGACAAGGTGTAAGGGGGAGACATGCTAGCACTAGGTAAACAACTAACAGCAGAGCAGCGCGTGCAGAAAGCCGTGGTCGATATCATGGGCAAGGATCGTTACGTGCATCTCGCAGGTATCTTGATGATCGGTGATCGCAAGGTCGTTGATGATGTACCGACTGCGTGTACTAACGGACGCGACGAGATGTATGGGCGAGCGTTTGTCGATGATCTCAACGATGCCGAGCTTCGCTTTCTGATACTGCACGAGAGCTATCACAAGCTGTACAAGCATCTCACAACGTGGCGTTGGATGTACGACGAGTCGCCACAATTAGCGAATATCGCTTGTGATTACGTGATTAACTGCAAGCTAATCGATGACAACGGCGATGGCTTCGCCAAGATGCCAAGCTGCGGTCTATTCGACGCAGAGTTCCGTGGTATGGACTCAGCGCAAGTGTACAAGCTACTCAAGGATAGCGATGACCAGCCCGATGATGGTGGGTTCGATGACCATGACTGGGAGGGTGCCGAAGAGTTGACCGATGACGAGCAGCGTGAGCTTGGTCGTGAGATTGACGAGGCGATACGTCAAGGTGCGCTGATCGCTGGCAAGCTGGGTACGGGGGGTGATCGTGACCTTGACAAGTTACTACAACCGCAAGTCGATTGGCGCGAGGTACTGCGTGAGTTTGTGCAGTCTACCTGTACGGGGCATGACTATTCGACGTGGGCTAGACCCAACCGTAGATACATTGGAGCTAACGTGTATCTACCAAGCACAATAAGTGAGAGCGTCGATGAGCTTGTAATCGCAATCGATACGTCAGCATCAATCAGTCAACGGGATATCACTACGTTTCTATCGGAGGTCAAGTCGATCTGCGATGTGGTCAAGCCTGAGACGGTGCGCCTACTGTATTGGGATACGTCAGTGTGTGGTGATGAGAAGTACAACGGTGCCGAGGTCGCTGACATGGTGGCAAGCACTAAGCCACGGGGTGGCGGTGGTACTTATGTCGAGTGTGTAACCAAGCACATGCAAGCCGAAAGCATCACACCCCAAGCGGTGATCGTGTTTACCGATGGCTATCTGGGTGGGCAGTGGGGTACGTGGTCGTGCCCTGTGCTGTGGTGTCTGCTCAACAATGACCGGACGGTGCCTGACAATGGCAAGTTACTGAGAATCAACAACCTGTAAGTGGAGGATTTATGGGATATCGAAGCGATGTGTTTTACGCGGTGGGGTGGCCTAACCCAGAACACGCCAAGGAAGTATTGGCGGTGTACGCCTTAGACCAACGTGTGCAAGACCATGAGGTCTACAAAGACTGGGAGATGTACGATGAAGGTGGGCCGCTGATAATGCTGTACTACTACGAGTGGATTAAGTGGTACGAAAGCTATGAAGATGTGCAGGGATTGCAGAGACTTGAGCAGTTAGCTGAACAGTTTTGGCAAGAACGAAAGTTCCCCTACGCTTGTAAGTTTGTACGTATTGGTGACGAAACCGATGATATCGAAGAGCGATTCTGGTTTGCTGGAGACGAGGCCGAAAGCGTCT
>Ga0208767_1001841_pt1 | contig 16469 bp, 23 predicted proteins | sample VirMetDEL_Mar_21_FD_184514 | JGI IMG/M metagenome (GOLD analysis project Ga0208767, IMG submission 184514) | Aqueous microbial communities from the Delaware River and Bay under freshwater to marine salinity gradient to study organic matter... | ecosystem: Environmental > Aquatic > Marine >... | reverse complement strand
GGATCTATTAAGTCAGCAATTTGTTCTGCTAGGTTATCTTTTAAGTTCTGAACTTCTTCTTCACCCATAACTGCTTCAACCCAACCAGTAACAATTTCATTGGTTAAGTCTGCATAAGGGATAAAGTTTTCAATATCATCTATATTTAAAGATTGTGTACCATATACGTTTGCTGCATAGAAATTATCTTCACTGTCTTTCTGATCGCTAACAGCATTGATTCTCCAATGCACATTAAATACCACATCTGAGTGGTCGTTTTTTTCTGGGTAATAGTCAACTGTCTGACAATCCCAATTATATTCTATAGCCATATTAGTTAACTCCTTTTAGTTGGTCTATTTCACTTTCTAGTGACTCGATTTTTGTTATTGCTTCTTGTAGTGCTTTAGTGATTAAAGGCACAAGTTTAGATTGGTCAATGCCTTGCATTTCTTCACCGTCTTTTTCACCGCTTACTGCTTCAGGCACAATGCTTGAAACTTCATGTGCTATAAAACCATCAACAGTTCTATCGGCATCTGCAATAAAATTAAACCTTGCTGGTTTAAGTTGTTTTAATCTTTCGATAGCATCAAAACTATACTCTACATTTTCTTTTAATCTGTAATCTGATGAAGTGTTGTATGCTGTTGACGAGCCACTTATAGATATAGTTCCAACAGTAGATGTGTTACTCATAATTCTAACAACTTCTCCATCATTATTTTGACGAGTAAAAATTGCTGCAACAGCTTGGTTTCTTGTAGCTAATATTGTACCTGACGAGCCTTCTAATTTAATTCCAGCAGTATTTTGACCACCGCTAGATTTTCCAATATATATATCCCCACTACTATCAATAATCATCCTATTGGTGTTATTAGTTTTAAAATTAATTGCACTACCACTGGTTAAACTAAGATTATTGTCATCATGGGTGTAAGAAATTTCACCAGCATTATCATCTTGCGGATCGCCAAACTTAACATAGCCACCAGCATCATTAGCTGTTAGGATTGATAGACCTGCATCACTTGTATTTTCTATAACTAATTCATCAGCATTAGAACTTACACTAGCTCCTGTATCAGCTATCTTAAGATGTAGCCCAACTCCCAAGTCTTTGTTTGATAAACCAGAAGTAGCGAAATAATTATCGGCTTGACCGCCTGCATCAGCAAATTGCAACAAACCTTCTGAACCAGATAAACTTGTTAGTTTTAAGAATTGTCCTGCTGTACCTTGAGCAGCAGGTAAAACTAATGAGTAATTATTATTGCCACTCATTTCGTTTGGAGCTTTGAGTGCTACATAGTTATCAGCACCACCAATAGCTTCAAAAAATCTAAGTTCGTTTTGAGATCCAGTTAATTGAATTGTACCTGTCGCTGTTAATGTACCACCAACTTTTAAAGTTTTGCCAGAGCCAACTTGTAGGCCTACAGATGTTCCTGTACCAGCAGCGTTAAAGATACCATCCAGGGTATCTGTGTTTGTGTTAAGATAGCCACCCCATTGGTTAGTATCACCACCGACTGTTGGTTTAGCTAGGTTTAAATTTGTTGAGTATGATGGCATATTTATTTCCTTTTGTTATTTATAAAATTATACATTATTTTTTGTTGTTTTTAGTGGTTCGATAATAACCTTACCGTTATCGTCAGTTAAGACTGAATCGTGTATTTCTTTATCTTGTCTTTCGCCTATAACTAACCAAGATACTTCAGCATTTGAATCTGGGTTTTGACAATCAATAATAAGTTGTGAACCCATAACTTTAGCTCTAACAAGATCCCAAGTGTCTGCATTATTAACAAAGGCTTGTATATCTCTGTTTAGGGCTAAGAATGTGCCTGGTGTCATACCAAACCAGTCATCTAGGTCTATGGTAGCTTTACCATTGTTTAGTTCAATTACACCCCTGTATATGTTATCAGCTTGTGGGCCTTCAACAAATGAGTGAACTAAATGATGTGTGTCAGGTTTTAGTGGGTGATCTATCTTAAATGAGCCTGAATCTTTAGTTAAAGCACCACCAACATCAAAATCACCTGTAGTTTCACCATTATTAATATTTACTAAATTTCTGCCTGTATCAATTACAGTTACAGGTGTTGATCCTACTTTTATATTTCCTGAAGCATCAATCCTCATGCGTTCTGTGCCACTTGTAAAGAATCGCATATTACCAGCTTCATAGTTAACTAATAAACTGTCATTACCACCTTGTTCTAACAAGAAGCCATCTGTACTGCCTGTGCCAGTTGTAGAGTTTTGCAATCGCATTGCTGTGTCGGCTGATGCATAAATATGTAATGATTTTGAAGGACTACTTGTCCCAATACCTACGTTGCCACCCGAGGTAATCCTCATGCGTTCTGTGCCACCAGTTGTTGTATTGTTAGCTGCGGTAAAAAACTTGACAGAAGTTGCAGCATTAAACTCACCTAAAGCACCACCTATTAAAATGTTATTTTCAGAAGATGATGATTGTGCTGCTATGGCTAAGACTGGTTCTTGGTCAACATCATAATGTTGTGTGCCAAATGTACCATATTTTTCAGCATCATCAGCTTCAGAATTTGCTACTAATAGTTGTCCACCACCTAAAGCATCAACAATATGTAATTTAGAATCTGGACTTGATGTACCTATGCCAACGTTAGCACCACCAAGATTCAAGCCTGAAGAAGTTGTTTCAATATACGAATGAACAGCACCATTCTTACCAAATAATATTTGTTTAGCACTAGCAGTATCGTCTCTAGCAAGGTTTAAATAACCTCTAGATAATTCAAATGAGTTGGCATCTGCTGGTGTGCCACCTATTCCTACTTGTGCAGTTATACCACCTAATAGTGAGCCTGACGTGTTTATTCTTAATTTTTCGGAAGCATTAGCACGGAACTGTATTTCATCTGAAGCATGAAGATAAGATATCCAACCCCTATCATCATCTCCTGAATCACCAAAGACTAAATAACCTGCACCTGTACCTGAAGAGGTGTTTATTCTTACTTGTGGGCTTGTAGAGGTTGATTGTATTATTCCTGCTACGTCTAGCTTTTGTGCTGGAGAAGTAGTTCCTATGCCTAGATTGCCTGAATTAACAAACCTAGCATATTCGCTTGAACCACTGCCGTTATTACCTAAAAATTGAATAGAACCATTACTAGTATTATTTCTAGCAAATATTTGTAGTTGTCCACCATTTTGACTAATTGTTGTAAACTGATTTGTACCATCAGTATCTTGTATTCTTATTTTTGCATCTGTTCCAGATTTTGAAACGTGTAAAGCAACTGAAGGCGAACTCGTTCCTATACCAACGTTGCCTGAACTGTCTATTCTGGCACTTTCTCCTGTACCACCTGAACTACTACGCTTAAATACTATTGCTCCTGTAACTGTATTGTTTGATGAAGTAAGTATTAACTCACCATTATCATCAACAATAGTACCTGTACTATTACTACCACTATCATCTAACAGAATGTGTGGAACTGAAGTGCCATTAGCGGTTATTGTCTGACCACCACTAGATAAAGTTCCGTCTATTGTTACGTTACCAGTGAAAGTTGGTGACTCTTCAAAGTTTGAAGTTATAACACCAGTTGACGAGTTATATGAAATAGCATTACCAGAAACAGATATTGCTGCTCTAGCTCTGGCATTTGTAAAGTAAAGGTTAGAAGATCCTTCTGATAAATTGTCTGTATTTTTTGCAGATAATCTTGTGTCAAACCTTGCATCTGTATAGTAAAGATTTGTTCCTTCAGAAAGATCAGATGTAGATTTTCCACTAAAAGAAGAATTAAACCTTGCATCTGTGTAATAAAGATTTGTTCCTTCTGTTAGATTAGAAGTTGATTTATTGCCAAATGCTGTATCAAATCTTGCTTGAGTGTAATATAAATTTGACCCTTCAGATAAATCAGATGTTGAATGATTGCTTATTGATGAAACTGTGCCTGTTACATTACCTGTAATATTACCAGTAAAAGTTCCTGTTACAGCACTACTAAAATTTACATCATCATTAAAAGAAGATGATCCTTGCACAACTAGGCCGTTTGTCATTTCAACGCCCGATGCTGTTGTTTCTAATCTTTTGATGCCATTGTAGTAAAGTTCAACTGCACCGTCTTTAACAAATTTTCCTGAAAATTCTGAGCCTGCACTAATAGAAACATGAGGACCATTAGTTCTAATGTCTAATTCATTAGTGCCTACATCTTCAATAACAGAACCGCTATCGTGATAAATAAGTAAATCTTGACTAGCACCTAGTCTAATCTTTTCGTTGTCGCCTAGATCCAACTGATCGACAGAAACATTACCAAGCGAAACAGATGTGCCACCTGAACCAAAAATAGCATCAATGGTGTCTAGGTCTGCATTAAGTTTAATACCCCAAGTATCTTCGGATGCACCTGGTTCTGGTTTTGTTAAGTTTAAGTTTGTTGTAAATGTATCTGCCATCTATGCTGCCTTTTGTTTATCTAAATCTGTCCAAGTAGTTGATGGATTTGTTTGGTTAGCCCAAGTTGCATTTGCAACTGTTTTGTCTGTCCAAGTGTTTGCTGGTATTGTTATATTTGTCCAAGTATCAGCAGCAACATTTTGATCTGTCCAAGTTTCCGATGGAACTACAATATCTTCCCATTTTAGCCCACCTATTGCTATAAGTGAACTTGTTTGAGATATAGTTGCTGAACCAACAGCAAAGATACTAGGTGAACCAGTGACATTTGATACTGCATTAATAACAGCTTCACCTTTTACAGTAAGAGCAGCAAGACCAACAAAATTAGATGTAGCTATTATGTTTGCTTGAGCACGATCTATTTGTGTGCCTTGAGCATTAAAAGATGATACGGCCTGTATGGTTGCAGCAGCCCTGTCAATCTGTGTTGCTTCTGCATTAAAGTTAGAAGTAGCAGCTATAACTGCTGTTGTAATGTCTAGTTGTGTAAGTGTGCCAGATGCCGAAGATGTGGCTGCAATAGTTGAAGTTGCTTGTATAGCAAGTTCATTCCATTTGGACCTGCCGTAAAAGCCCTTATTGTAGCCTATGCTGGCCATGCGTTATGCCAAGGTTATATCTAAGTCACCAGCATTAAATCTGAACACATCTCCTGTGCTAACAACTTTAGATGAAGTTAAATTTGCATAAGCCAATAAATTACCACTGGAAGAAGCATCAAAAATACCAACAGCAACAACTGTGCCGTATGCTGATGTAGCAGTTGGATATTCTATTGCTGATGTGTTACTTGCTTGTGTTGGGTTTGTACCTGACACAGTAAAAGCAGCAGTTTGTCTAGCGTAACCACCACCTGATACTTCAGTACCACCACCTGTATCGGTAGGAGCAACTGTATAAAGTGCTACATGTAATGTTCCAGGAGCAGTATAAGCACTACCACCAAAAACGTGTTTTAAAACTTTGTCCTCTAAATAATCTGAAAATCCTGCCATAATTTATTCCTTACTTCATGTGGTAAACATTTCTTTTTGATTTGCCGTAGGTCTTTCTTCTTTGCATTAAAGATCCTTTGCCAAATTCAGCTTTTTCTTGTTCCATTTTGATTTCCTCTAGGGCCTTTTCAAATAGAGCAGAAAACATTGCTACTCTGTCATCTTCCATTAAATAGATAGATGCGTGCTTTAGTGCTCCATACAAGTAAACGTCTTGATGGTTAGCCAAAACAAAATTACTTGTGTTGGTGTCGCTTAAAGCATCAACTTTTGCGTAGTAGGTTAATTGTAACGTATAACTGCTATCAGGTGTAGGGCAAAGTTCCATCGTTGAATCAACAAACGCATAATACACTGGTTGACCTGTAGAGTTGTTAATTGATTTTCTGTAAACGTCTAAACTTTCTATTGATTGTTGGAACAGAGGGCTAAAGTTATTAGAAGCAATTTCTACATTAACACCTTCTAACCAATCGGTTGGTAATGATAAATATTGAGCATCTGCTGTAGCAGTAGCTCTTTTAATCATTTCTTTTGTTCTTATTCTTCTATTTAGTTCACCCTCGACACTATCAATAAACATATCCATCTGACCTGTTAGGTCTGACCTATTTAAGTAGTTTGCTATGTTTGTTTTTAGTTCAGAGTAGTTCATACCTTACCTTTCCATGTTCTAAATAGTTTGTTGTCTGGGTCGTTTAGCCATTTTTTCCATGCTGCTCGGTCATTCACCCAACCTTCTCGTACAGCTTTATTATAAATTATTATTGGCACTTCTGCGACATGACGTAAATCTTTACCAGGTTTGTTATCACTGAGCATTTTAACGTGCTCTAAAACTGGTTGAATGTTTTGTTGAGTGTGAACGTGATAAGCCGTATCACTATTGTTATCTAGTTCTTGAGTAACAACAGCAGATTTAAAATCTTTTTTACTATCTACGACTGTAGTTTTTTTAGTGGACATAAAAGAAAGAGGGAGAGCCGAAGCTCTCCCTAACTAGGTTATGATGCGTTTAAGTCAGCAACTATACCATGAGCAGCTTCGTTGCTCATTTCTAGTCCGTACTCAGCGACAATCATTTTAGTTTCAGCATCACCAATTTTAGCAATGTCCTGAACATTAAAGTCTCTTAAGTAAGATACTTTTGCATATTCTGGATCAACTAATAGTAATGATCTTTCTCTACTTAGATTTGATGGTACGATTTTTAGATCGCCAAAATCAGAAGAGTAGATAGAAACAGATGCTTCTACTGTGTTTGCATCAACAAATTGTCTTGCTTGTGATCTACCTGTAAAGCCAGAAATAACTTGTTTGTTAACTGGACCACAGATTGCCATTGAAGGCTCACCACCGTTTGAAAAGCTAGACTGAAGAACACCTTTAAGTAGAGTTTCTGTTAAAGCTCTTTGTGTTCCGTCTGTTGGAGCAGCACCGCCACCTGAACCAGATCCGCCTGAACCTCTGGAAACATTAGATGTTATCCATGATTCAAAACCACCAGTAACTCTTGCTGTTGAAGCATTACCAGTTGTTTTAGCACCTTTCTGACAAAGAGCTACTTCCATATCTCTCTTTAATGCTTTTGACATTATAGAAAGTTGGTGAGCCATTTCAGATTTCTTGCCTGCTGGATCAGAAGATTCTTGTGAACCTGATACTGTTGCATCTCTTGATGAGATTTGACATACGTTTGAGACTCTTGTTGTTGCTGTTGCTGCACTTCTTGAAAGCTCAAAACCTTCTAATTGACCTGCACCACTTGCTGTTGGAAGTGATTCTGTTTGCCAATCGAATACTACATTTTTTACGTTATTTTTGCCTATTGATGACATAAACGGTGTTTGCTGTGGAGAGATGTTATATATCACATTGGATAATGCTTCTCTGTCAGCTTGTGCTGAATATGTATCGAAAGCGTTAGTTACTTTTGCCATGTTATAAACTCCTAAAAGTTAAAGTTAATCTATTAAATTTTCAAAGACTTTTGCTGCATCACGCAATTTGCCTGACTTAGCTAATCTCTGTTTTGCTTTTTTCAAAGGAGTTGCTGTTCTAGGTTTGTTAGCACTGCCTGGTTTACCTACTCTTGCTGGAGCTTTCTCAACTGGCTTCTTTTTAATAGCCTTGCCTGTTTGGTGATGTAACCATGCTCCTCGTAAACCAAGTAAAGCTCTGTAGTCATAGACTTGATTGATTTCATCTTGCGAATAACCAAGTACATCCATGGCGTACTTTGCGATACTTTGTTTCTCTTTAAGAGCAACGTCTGCATCTTTCCATTCAGGTACAGCTTCAAGAAGTTTCTGATTACCAAGTTCAACGGCTTTTTGTATTTCTGCCTGTTGGCCTGTCAGTTGTTCTTGCTGAAGTCTCTGTTGTTCAGCTTGCACAGCTTTGAACTTTTCTTTCTTCTCGTTCCATACATCTTTTTCCCTTACATAAGCAATGGGATCAGATTCATAGAGCGACTTCCAGTCTGGTTCATTAGAAAGTTCACCTTCTAGTGTCTGTTCCATCCTAGGTAGCAATTCTTTGTAAATCGCATCCTTTTTCGCTAACTCTGCTTGTTGTGCTTCAAAGTCTTTTCTTTGTTGCGACAATTCTTGAGTCTTACGAGTGTAGTCTTGTTGACGTGAATAACCTTGTTGGAGTTCTTGTAACGTGACCTCTTGTTCTTGTCCGTCTATTTTAACGGAGTAAACGTTTGGTTGTTCTTCTTCCTCAAACGATTCTTGTTCGTCTAATTCTACTTCTTCTTCTGCTTCTTCAATATCCTCGTCAATGTCATAATCATCTTCGACAACATCTTCTACAGCTTCTTCTTCGGCTTCTTCAACTTGCTCTTCTTGTTGCTCCTCTACTTCTTCAGTGGGAGTCATAAGATTTTCAAACTGATCTGCCGTTTTCTGTAATTCGGTTTTAAATCCAGTCGATTCTACGTTGCTGGGTTCACTCATAGTTTAATCCTATAAAGTTAATAGTTATATGTATTTTAAAGAATTTAAGAGGAAATAAAAATAAAATTACTTTATTTTTTCTAACTGACTTTTTGTAATCTTACCCTTTTCTACTATTATGCGAAGATGTTTTTCAACAGTAGTTAAGTTTTTAATTGCTAAGTATAATTTTTCTCTCAGGTTTGAATCTAGTTCTTTTGAATCTTGCCACATATTTAGGTATTCAGATTTTAGATTTTCAAAAGCTAGTTTGAACACTTCACTATTTAAAATAGTTTCTGCTTCGTGACCTTGTTGTAGTTGTGTTTGTTTATCTGACATTAACGAAGTTGATTAAATCTTTCATAATCGAAATCAATCATGCCGCCACCGCCCATTCCTCCACCAAGAAAATCTATTGGATTTGGCATACCAGGATTAGGTACTGGCATTGGCATTGGTGGTTGAACTGGAGGTTCTTCTTTAGGTGGTAGTATTGGCCCAAACATTGAATAGCCTAGTGGTTGTTCTGATGAATAACTAATACCAGGTGCAATCATGTTAGCAATGTTTTGTCCACCAGCTATAGACTTAGCGTAGTTATGACCAGAAGTATAATTAGGATCTGAACTTGGCATAACGTAACTTGATGGTTGACTAAACAAACCTTGAAGTTGGTTCATGTCATTCATTGAATTTATTAAGGGATTGTATGCAAATTGGTTTAAAAAATTATTCATATTAACTTTGTATCAGTTTATCTATTTTACCATCTAACTTACCTAGATAGTCAAATATTCGTTTTAAATCTTCTTCCAGATCATCTTTAGTTACATACTCTTTAGCAACCTCTTCTCTGGTTTTGTTTAATAATATATCAATTCTTTTTAATTCATTAGCGTTCTGTCTAATGCTGTAGATTAATGGTGCGTACACCAAGGTTAAAATAATGTTCCAAAAAATAACAGGGCTTAAATCATCCATCAATAACTCCAAATATGAGGTCTTGGTCTGTCATAGCTATTGTTAGCTATATCAAGGTGTATAAAGCGTGAACCATAACCTCCTTTTTGACTAACGCCTATGCCACTAAAACCACATTCAAGAGCGTAACCGACAACTTCGTAGGCTTCTGCTCCACCTACCTTTATATCGACTGCTAATCCTTCGGCATGAATACCTGGTTTTTCTTTGGCAGCTTCTATCGGGTGCTCCTCAGAACGATAACCAGAATTGATTATTATTGGGAATCCAACTTTATTTCTCAATAATTGTAACTTATCTATTAATTCATGTGAAATGTTATTTTCGCCTGTATGCTTACACGCAAACTCTTCTAAAGAGAAATTATCCCACGAACTCATTTGTCATCCTTAGAATTAGAAGCACCGAAATAAAAACTAATTACAGCACTAGCTAAGCCACCTAAATAACCTAAGACAAGGTTAATAAGAGCTTCAGAGTTTTGTTCTGGCGGTTGTAGGGTTACTAAGAATATATAACCTAAGAAGCCACCTATGGTAGCAATACCCATAATTCTAGTTGTCCAGTCTTTACTAAAAGTATTTCTAGCATCTTGTGTATCAGCAACTTCTAGCCTAAAAACATCTACTTCTAGTTCTTTCATCTGCAACTCAAAAGCTTGTTCAGCTTTTTTAAGTTCTAACATCTGCTCTGGTGTAGCTTCTGCTACTGCTTTCTCTATAGCTTTAGGATTGTTAGGGCATCCTAAAACATCGGCTATCATGTTGGCAGCCATTCCACCCATAGGACCACCTATAGCTGTACCTAAAGTCGGTGCCACTGCACCTACAATATTTTTTAGTAAGTTTTTCATTTTTTTACTCCTATTACCATTTCTTGTAATTCTTTACTTCGTCTCCCAACTTGAAAGAACTCATATCAAACTGCGGGAGATCGTATGATAGGCCTGCAACAGATATTGCAAAAATGGCAATCGGTTGAAGAATGAAGTGGTACGCCATAGCAAACGATAAACACCATCCAAGAAAAGGTCTCCACCCTGCAACGAATATACTACGATGGCCAGCTTCAATTTTATTAACTTCAATCTGAGCCATATTAGCTTTGTGGAGTTCTGTTTTAAGTTCATGTTCTAGTTTTTGTTTTAAATCTTTATCAGCAACGAACTTATCTAAGATCGTTGATACTGGATCAATTAATTTTTCGATGACATTCATCAGAATTATTTTTTGTGTTGTTTTATAACTTTAAGGTCCATGCTTAAACTTGCTCCTTTGTGGGGAGCATATTTTTTACCATGCTTCATTAAGGAAATATTCTTTCCTTGTTTCATAAAGTGATAACCTTTTGGTGCTTTTATTTTCATTTCTTTTTCTTCTTTTTTAGTTTTTTAAAATCTGCACCTGTAATTTTCTTACGAGGTTTAGCTACCGCAGCTAGTTTTTTCTGCTTAGTTGAATATTTGCTATATGGCATTTTATTTTCCTTTCTTTTTCTTTTTCTTTTTTCCGTAACCGTACATCACTTACTCCTTTTCTTTATTATAGTCTTAACATTGGTTGGTTTGCCACCAACGCCTTGAGGTTTTGCTCTCTTTCTTTTAACAGCACTTCTTTTTTGTGCTGCTGTCATACTGGCAGCCTTTGATGCAGGCACACACTTAGGATATTTTCTTTTAGATCCTTTAGCTTTCTTTCTGCCACAAGACTGATACTTACCTTTCTTTTTTGGTGAACCAATATCAACCCAGTTTTCTTCAAACCATTTCTTTAAAGACATTAATATTTACCACCACGCTTTTTGTATTCACGCACTAGCCAAGCATTTGCATAGGCACTTGGGTAAACTTTAAACTTTCTTTTTGCTGCCGCCTTAACAGAAGCGTATAACGCTGGGTTTTTTGGTTTTGGACTCTTAGCCATAATATACTCCTACCATTTTACTTTGTTAGCCCAATAAGCTGCTGACATTTTACCTTTAGCAATATTTTTACCATGACGAGCTTTGAATGATTTAGCTCTTTTCGTCATAGTTTTATCGCCTGTTTTGCCTTGCTGACCAAAGCGAATAGTTTTAATTTTATTGCCTTCTTTAGCAACAACTACATGGGATTTTGTTTTATGACCTGGTGTACGTTTAGGTTTATTAAAACCAGACACACCTGCTCTTTTTAATCTTGAGTCTTTCATTAGTGTATTTTGTTTTCCTCAAAGGTAATTATTTCTGCATCATCAGAAAGTAAAAAGCCAAACAAGATCATAGCTTTTAGTTCTGCTTCTTCTTTGTTTTGAGCAGTGATGTTTTCACCTGTGTAGATTTCATCACCGTCTTGTATTTCAATAAAATAACTTTTATTGGTTGCCTTGTTGTCCGCCATTGTTAAATAATCCTTGTGCTTGTGTTTTAGCAACTTGTCTAATTACTTCTCTATCACGTTCCATCAGAGCTTTAATTTCAGCTTGATTGATCTGTGCACCAAATTTAGCTTGTAGTTCAGCAGACTTAATCATCATGTCTGCTTCAGCTTCGTCACGTTGTCTATCATCTTCCATTAAGATTTTCATACGATCTGTTTCAGCATCTATCATAGCCTTCTGAGCTTGGACTTGAGCTTTCTGAAGTTCAGCTTGAGCCAACATTTCAGCAGGATCAGGTTTTTGCTGTTCAGGTTGTGGTGGCATAGGTGGTACTTGAGGATTAATAAAGGCATCAACATCTTTGAAGCCTGACATCTCAATCACCTTGCCTAAAGTATTGGCATACTGTTGTAGTGATACCAATGGATTACTTGGACCTAGTGTTTGTAGGATTTGTTCTTGCTTTTGGGAAAGCTGTAACAAGAAATTAACTTTCTCTGCATCGCTTGATGGTGAGAGAGCTATATTAATAGACACATCTTTATCAGCATCCCAGAAACGTGGATCTATTGGTACAAAACTATTATTAAGTCTGACCATTTCTTGTTGTTCTTGGTGTTTAATGATTAAACGATAAACCAGTTTGAATAATGCTTTCATACCGCTTTCAGCGAAATGACGACATATTAGTTCTATTCTGCCTTGTGCTCCTGACATTGTGGCTGAAACTGCTTGAGCAGTTGAGCTTTGTAGAGCATCAGCGTTTAAACCAGCACTAGCTTTAGAAACACCACTACGGTTTTCTTTTGATTCATCTAAATAACCTAAAACTGGAAAGGCTTCTTTACCAACAAAAGGTACAGCGAATGGTTGGACCATGCCTGGTGCTCTCATTCTAATTGGTTGGCCAATGTCGGTGTTAAGGACATCATCAACATTGACTTGCCCTTCTACTATACCCATTCTTGGGAAGATGGCGTGACCTAAACTGTCGAGTGTGTCTCTCATAATCTGAGATTTCGCTCTTTGAATAGGCATTAGATAATCTGCTGGACAACTACCAATCGAAGTGTGTGGTTCGGGATCAGGAGAAAAGAGAACTATTGGTAGATCATCCCAAGGGGAGACGTGTACCACATTTACACCGTTACCAGCAGTACAAACCCTAATTCGTTCGTCTATGCCATCGCCATCTAAATCGTAATTTAAATAATGTTCAACGTATAATACGTTTTTGTTTTTTGGATCAGGGCTATCAAATTCATCGTTAGCGTATGGGTTTCTCGCATTTTCTTCATCGTAAGAATCTGCATCAAGCATATTGCCTGACCCTGCATACTGTTCCATATCTTCTTGATCGTAACCCATAGCAACTAACTCACTCACTGTCTTAATCATACGGTGAGCAACGTAGCTTGCTGATTCTAAATCTCTAGCATCTCTAGCTATTAAAACTTCTTCAGGTGGTATTGATTCAATAACCACTTGGTTTTTCTTTTTAACTCTTCTAATTTTAAGATCGTAACGGACTGGAAACTCTTGCTCAACTTGTTCGCCTGTCATCTCGTCCATGACCATCATCATTTCTGTTTCAACTTTTTCTTCGACTATCTCTACATCTTTGTCTAATAGTAGTGCATCTCTGGATTGTTTATCTAAACCTGTGTATTCGTGGTTGCTAACTGATATGCTGTCATCCCAAAAGGCTTTGACATAACCAGTTTTTCTAATCAAGGCATCTTTGAAAGCATCGTAGAATATTTTAAAACCATTGTTCTTTTCTTGAATGATGTAGTTTATGTAATTGGTTTGTTGTTCTGCTATCGGTACATCTTCTGGATTGGTTGGTACAAACTCAACGGACTTCTTAGTACCAAAGAAAGTTCGCATGACGGAAGGTAGCATAAATAAGATTGTGTCTCTGACATCGGTTGAAACAAATTCGGATTGCATTTCACTTGTACCTTCAGGTTCGTGGCCAAGATAATATTCTGTCGCTTCGGCTCTATCTTCGCCTACTTGGTCAATATAATCTTTGGCATCATCGTATTCGGCTTTAATGCAGCTTTCTAGGTCATCGTAGCTTGCATTTTCTAATTGATCTTTGTATTCTTTCATAAAATTATCCTACTCGAAAAATTTTTGATTTGAGTGGTCTTTTGAAATTATACCCCATAAATGATGAATTTCCCGAAAAAGTTACGGCAGAACTTGCCATTGTCAACGCTAGAGCGTCAGCTTTATCTGGTGACTTCTGTCCACGTTTCTTCATTTGTTCTTTACTTTCTATTTTTATCTTACCTGATGAATTATATGAATAGCTAGGTGCAACCAATTCAGCTATCAATTCATCATCGCTTGGCAGTCGGCAATTACGTTGAGCCAACCACTCTTTAATTTGAAACCAAAGTTCAGCTCGCAAATTAATAAATTTCTTTTTGCTGGCAGGAGACTCTGACACATTCACCCCTCGGGCGGGTAGATTGAGTTCAGCTAGTCTATCGACCACCCCAGATCCTAAACCAATGGAGTCAACTAGGATTTCTTGCGGTGTCTCTAAGGCCGTACACTCTTCATACTCATTATGAATCGCTCCACATAATTGCATTAAATCCATAGATTTAAAAGTTTTAATTTCAGTAACAGTGTTACCTTGGCGTTTGCAGAGGGCGGTATTGTCACCACCGAACCTGGCTACGTCTAAACCCCAAACGATTGGATCGGAAGCGGTAATGTTTACGTCTCGGTCAACGGCAGCTCTAGCTAGTTCGATAGGGATGACGGCATCATCATCGGCTCTTGGAAATTCACCAAGGACTTCGACACGAGCAACGGTTGAATCTTCTCCGTATTGTTCGAGCATACGATTAAATAGTTGGGTGTCAGTGTTTTCGACTGAACGGGAATCAATTTGTTCGGTGTGCCAGTATTTCTTGTTGGAGTGGAAGCTGTCGTAGAACGGGCCAGTGTTTCTTCTGGGGTTGGAGAAAGCACACCAAAATCTGTTTTGGGTTGGTTCGGAGAAAAAACCTTCCGAGACTGAGTAGATGGGTGATGGGATACCACTGGCTTCGTCCATGATTAATAAGACACCGTAGTTGGAGTGGACACCAGCGAAAGCGTCTGGGTTTTCTTCACTCCAGAGTTGGGCTTGGGCGTAGTAGTAGCCAGTGTCGATTTGTAAGTCTCGTATGAGGGCTTCTTCATACCAGCCTGCGGGTTTGATCGTGGTGGCTGTCTTATTAAACCAGTGGGCGTTGATAGCGAGGGTGAGCCACTTACCGAGTTCCGCCCAGGTTCTTGAGCGGAGCTGTTGTTCGGTGTTGGCAGTTACTATGATGGTTGACCCCATGCGGGTAGAGAGCATCCAGAGTATAAGCCAAGCGACTAAGGCTGATTTTCCTATGCCACGACCTGATGCTACAGCAAGGCGGAACATCTCTGGTGTGACTTTGCCATGGTTGCGTTGTATGTGTGTGCCAATTTCTAATAAAATTTTTTCTTGCCATGCTCTTGGGCCAGTGAAATCTTCGAGGGGGGTGTCTTTCTGACCCCAGGGGAAGATGAACTTAACGAAGTTTAGTGGACTGTCTTTGACAGCAGGCGACCAGATGTCGGTCATTAGTTCTTGTTCTTGTTTGGCTGAGTATTTCATGCTTTATGTTTTAAGACAAAACAAGCTATATGCCTTCCTAGGCCTTTTCCTTGCGATCTGTCTTCAGTGGCTAACCACTTAACATCGCCTAAGTTTCTAATTTCTGCACCAGCTTCAATCATCATCAAGACCCATTTATCCATAGGGTAAACCATAACAACGTCTTTGCCTTTTTTGTGTTCTTCTATTGCTTTTCTAGCCCAGGCTGTTGGTCCTTTCTTTTTGCCTTCGTGCATGATTGAACCAAATGGCGGGTTACAATAATTTGATTCTCCCCATTCACAAGTTAGACCATCGAACCCTTCTGGCAATGGATAAGGGCATGGGTCAAAATTAAAATCAAATTCTTCGTTAAGTTCTGTGTAAACTTCTGGGGGGGTCAGCCAATAGTGTTTGCCATCAGCACCGTTACCTTTGTGAAACTTATTATCTTTTGGTTTTTTATTATTAATATCTTTATCCTCTCTTATTCCTTACTTTTGAAATATAAGCGTGTGTAATAACGTCTTATAATTGCAGCTAATGTTAAAACCATAAGTTGAATAACTGCGATCTTTAGTGGATCTGTTGTAAATGCCAAACAAGCAGCGAGTGTGGCCCATGAGATTGGGAAGTTAAACGCTGCACCTAGTATTGTGTCGGTGACTGATTCTTCCATGGCTTTCCTATCTATTTTCATAACTAAAAAAAAATTATCGCAACACTTACATATACGATACTACTGCCGATAAATTAAAGGGGGGGTGTTCGGTGATTTTCAACGGGTAAAAATTGAAAAAGAGAGAGAATAAACACCCCCTGCCTATTTATTTCTTATCTTTGTTCTCCTTAATTTGAGGGTTAATTCCTTGTTGAGACTTTGAGTTATTTTTATTAATGTCTTTTATATCAAGGGTTTCAGCTTTTATTTTTCCTTCTATTATATTTTGGTTGTTATCTAGTCGTTCCCTGGCGTTATCTATTACGTTTTTGAGATCCACATTAAAGGTTGTCTCTACTTTATCCGCCCAAGCGTTGCTGTCTCTATTCTTTAAATAGAATATTTGTGCGGTGACATTGCCATCATTG
>Ga0208767_1001839_pt1 | contig 16478 bp, 31 predicted proteins | sample VirMetDEL_Mar_21_FD_184514 | JGI IMG/M metagenome (GOLD analysis project Ga0208767, IMG submission 184514) | Aqueous microbial communities from the Delaware River and Bay under freshwater to marine salinity gradient to study organic matter... | ecosystem: Environmental > Aquatic > Marine >... | reverse complement strand
TCATCGGGGCCCAAATCACCTACTAAACTAATTATTAACACAAATTCCATCATAGTTCTTTCCCACAAGACTCACAAAGAACAGGCTGACTCTCTGTCTTTTGCTGTTTATACCTACAATGCTTACATTGTATTCCAAATATTCTATCATACCCGTCGTTAAATGCCTTGTTATTTGTTGGTCTTTGTTTTGATCCTTTTCCCGCTTCATTATATTTAGTCATTACCAAAAAGTCTCCAAAATACCATTACGTCTAATAATATGTCCTTGTAATGTTATACGATATTCATTAGGTACATACTTTTTTAACCCTGATATTCTATGTAACGTAGAGCCATCATGAATAACTATATCTCCTACTTCATATGGTATATGCATAGGGAAATGTTCTTTACTTATGTAGTCCATACCGCCTCCACTTGACGGAAGCTCTATCGCAACTGTATATGCGTGATTAAATTTACTATTTATACCTAATATCTCATGAGGGTTATCGTAATGATAATGCCCTACAATTTTTTTTTCAATAAACACTGGGTCACTAGGGAATATATGAAATCCTGGGATTGATAAATCAGGGGCAATAGTCACTGTTTCTCTAAAGTGTGTACCCAAAGCATATAAAACTTTTTCATATAAATTATAAAAATTTTGAGCCATAAGATCGTTCTGCCACTTTATATCTTTATTATAATCAGAAGTTTTACCATCTTGATATGCGTTTCTACCTAAAGTAAAAAATGGATACTCATTTGATCTGCTTATCCATAATTCAGTCATTTTATAAACTGTGTCAGTTATATCCTTAGTATCTATATCAAGTTTATAAGTAGTATATTTCATTAACAATCGCCGTAGTTTGTAGCATATCCACCCTCACAAGCAATAGGTAAATCTTTACCCCATACTGGTGGTTTAGACATCTCACTCATAATAAACTCTAAAGCTTCATCTTTTTTATCCTCGGCAGCCACGCAAACAACTGCGTCATGCACTGTTAGTACAGGCCTATACTTTTCATTAATACGAACCATTTGTTCACCAATTACTATTCTAGCTAATGCTTGTACTACATTCTCTACTACTGACCCACCCCAAATAGGTATTCGTCCATATCTAGATTTGTAAGTATAGCTTTCTTGTGATTTGGTTTTATCTCTTTCTAATTCAGGATAATAAACATATAACCCATTTGGTAATTTGATACCCTCTTTTGTTACAACTAAGCATTTGTGTTTATCTAAATAATATGGTTCTTTGTCTCCCCAGTGAGCTATATTTCTTAAGGCTATATCACATCGTCCCCACAAGTCTATAACTTTATTATTTACTTCTCGATAAATTCTAACAAGTCTTTGACATTCATGGTCGGGTAGGTCAGCACCAGGTGGGGAGGTCTTCAAAGTATGTTGTAACTTTGACCACCCAGTGCCATAACCTAAACCTAGAGTACAAGTTTTACCAACAAAACGTTCAGTCTTGTTACGTTTATCTATCTTTCTACCATAAACTTTTGATGCAAACTCAGAATAAACATCACGTCCTTCTTTATATAATTTAACGACATTATCTTGACCAGCCAGCCACACAAGTATCCGTGCTTCAATCTGAGAAGAATCAACATTTAATATGACGTGTCCATCGGGAGGTATAATTGCGTTCTTTAATGCTTTCTTTTTTGCGTCACGACTTGGTAGGTTTTGAAAGTTTACTTTATCTAATCCTGACCATCTGCCTGTATGAGCGCCATAATATTTAAGCGGTATCGGTAAGCGATGTTCATTCCTAAATGCAATACCTAAGAATCTTTCTATTCTTGATTCTTCAATAGTAGACTTAGTACCAAGACGTACGGCACATAGTTCTTGTATAAATGAATCTTCATGTTCTGTTAGTTCAATGAACCCTACATCGTTCTTTGCTAAAGCATATGTATCTTTACCTGTAGTGGGACTAACCTTTATGGGCAGTTTAATTCCTAGTTCACTTAGCAACTCCGCAAATTGTTTATTACTTGCTAACTTTTTGCGAACACATTCTTCATCTTCACATTCAAGTCTATTTTGTAACCCAGATAATAATGTGCTTTTTTCTTCTTTAATTTCATCTAACCTATCTACCAACACAGATGAATTTAATTTAAGAAGGGGTTGTGTGTACATGCGTAGCGTAATATCTATCAGTTTTAATTCTTCTACAGGAAAGTTTTTTGATAGCTGAAGGAATAGTTTGTATGTAAGTTCTACATCATTTTTACAATATTCACCATACTGATGTAGTTCATGTTCTTTAAAATCTTCTAGTCGTTTACCAAGTGCGTCTAATACTTCTGTACCTTTTTGTCCTAGTTTATATCTTTCAGCCAAGGCTTTTAAAGAACCGCCCGCGTTTACGCCATGTATTGCACGAGCCATAGATAAAGTATCGAAGTATGCGAGAGGATGTCGGTTAAATATCCAACTAAGAATTGCTCCATCAAACAAAGTATTATGACAAAGCAACATTGAATTATCCCAGTCTATTTTGAGAAGTTCATCATGTAGTTCTTCGTGTGAACCTGTATACCATTTCGTAGAACCACCATCAATCTTGACTGCGTAGCCAATGACTTGAAACTGTGGGTCTTTTATATATTCTTCTGTTGTTAACTTTGAAAGACTAAATCCTTTATCGTAGAATGTCTCGAAATCAAGTGTTACTATTTGTTTCATCACTCCCTTTCTTTATTAGTAATTTTTTTTACCTGATGGATCTCGTATATCTAGTAAAGTAACGAAAATATGGTATACGCATGACAATTGTTCTCGGACTAAATTATTATTTAATTCGCGGTTTACCCGCATAATATCATCAACAGCTTGAATTAAATCATCATATTGCTTTTTAGTTATTTTCATTTGTTTCATCACTCCCTTTCTTTTCATTTTTGCAGTAACCTACTAAATTAAAGTTACCCATCTCGGTGGTATAAGCACAGTACCATTTGCCTCGGCAATAAAATTTTGCGTCCTGTTTGCACTCGTGACAAACTGCTTTTCCTACTTTAACTACCATGTTTGTATCGCTTTAACCTTTCTTTTGCTCGGTGATTCATATTTTTCTTTTCATTATCTGATGCATAAAGCCATCTGTCTAGGTCATCATAACTTCTACCACAAGCAATACACATAGGCTCATCTTCAAATTCTTCGTATCTACATACGTTCTTACAAGGGGACTTCGTGGTCATAGTTTATTAGCATAAAGTTCATGTTCATTACGACATTCAACGGAACACCAACGGCGAGCGTCTTTTTCTTTGATGGGGGCGTCGCACCATATACATTTACCTGAATCATTCTCAGGTACGTTGGTATTGATTGACTGCATGGTCACTTTTAATTGACGCTCAACCTCATCATTCGCTATGTCTGCTTCATCTGCCACTTAGATTCCCTAAATATTTATTCCAATTAACTCCCATACGTTTTTGTGTTTTGGTCAAGACGGGAGGCAATTTTATTCTACCTTCTTCTTCTAATCTTTCCAATACAGAAATGTTACAACCCGCATACATAGCTATCCTTTTTCTATTTGTATCGGGGTTTTCTTTCATAAATTTCTTTGCTCTTGCTAAAAATTCTTCTTCTTGTGTTCTACTGTAATGAGTTCTAGGCATTTGTTTCCTTTCTAAAAAAGTGGTTCACCATACTTAGCAGTAAACTCGTCTGCTTCTTGTTGCCAAGTTTTCTTAGGTTCTCGTGGTTGTTTAATCTTTTTAATAGTACATTCAGGTTTATCTTTGACAAACCACTCTGCGTCTACTTTTGAATGAAATCTTCTTAGTGGTGCGTGTTCTTCATCATAAATTATATATGTCATTATGCGTCCTCTCTAAGCAATGTTCTCATTTATGTAACTGGTATCAACTAATCTTCACAATTGCCGCCGATACAATACTTTCCGTTAATAATTTCATTAGCGAGGTCTTCACTAATGAGCTTACGTTCTGCCTCATCAATCTGATGTTCAATATTTTTAACTTCGTCTGACTGCAACAAAATATTAATCTCATCAATGATACCCTCGGCTTCCTCTACGTGAGTATCCCCTAGGCTATGTTGATTAAGTAATCGAACATGGTCTTGTAATAAACTCCTAACTCGTCTAAACAAATCTTGGCTCATAACTTTTCTCTCACTTTCGTTCTTAACTTTTGTAAATAAAAATCAGCTTTGTCTAAATCTTCAATACCATTCTTCAATGCAAACCTCCAAACATATTTAATAACATTAGCGACACACACTGCCATGATACCTACTAGATTTGTTGTTGCTGATTCAATAGCGTCGATACACTCGACCTTGCCTTGAGTGTAATGTGATGGGTGATTTACTTTATCGTCCTGACCTGATGTCAGGGTTGGTTTTTGTTTCATTTTTTAATTGTTTAGTTTGGTTGATAACTTTACTTTGATTATCTACTAAAAAAGGTATATCGGCTTTAGTTTTTGTTAATGCATAATAATCTAACTGCACTTTGGCACTAGCAATCATCTTACCTGCAATATTAGCTAATGAATCAGCTTCGTTTGGTTTAATATCTTTATGCCGTAAATCATAAAATATTTCAGATAATTGGTCTCTTACGTCACTTATGGTTTTCATACTACCTCTCCTTTATTTAAGTTTTTAATTTCTCTTTTTATTAATATTTGCAAACGCTTTGCTTCTATTAATTCTTTTGGGATATCTTTCATTAATAATTTCCCTTCACCTTTTAACAACTTAACTACATAATCGTCTGTTAAATTTTCTACTTTAGTTTTATGTCGTTCCCTTTCATTTTGTAGCCAAGCGTTGTAATTTTTCATTTTCCATTCTTTTACTCTTTTTATATATCTCTCTTTATTTTCTTTTTGCCATTCAATTACTTTTTTAATAAGTTTAGTTTTATTTTTTGCATAATACTCTTTCTTATAATTAGGGTGTGCTTCATGGTATCTTTTACTTCTTTCCCTAGATTTTTCAGGATTATTTTTTCTCCATTCTTTTTCGGCTAATCGTAGTTTCTCTCTGTTTTTTTCTTTATATCTACGCTTACAAAGATTTAGTTTTTCTTTATTTTTTTCTCTATACTCTTTATTTTTTTGTTTTGTGTATTCATGATTAGCATAATACTGTTTCTTCACTAATAAATTATGACATAGTTTACATTTATTTAAATGTCCGTCTTTTGTGTTTTTATGTTTTACAAATTCTTCAATGGGTTTTTCTTCCCCACAATTTTTACAAGTTTTCATAATTAAATGTTTGCTTACCCTTGATATATAACTCTAGCATATCTATATTAGTCTCGTCAATAACTAAAGATCTACCACCTGAGATACTAATATCTCTTAGATGTTTTTGTTGGAGTGCAGTAGGTTTATTACCATTAGCTTTTGTTTCTATGCCTATAAATAATCCTTGATGACAAGCTATAATGTCAGGGACACCACTAGCACCATATCCACCTGTGGCGGGCATACAGTAGTAGCAGTTTAATTTATTTAGAATCTTTTTTACTTTTTCTTTGATTTTCTTTTCGGGGGTCGCCAATAAATTCTCCTTGTAGATAATAAAAATCATTGAGATGAATTATAACAACATACATACTTTCACTTGCTCGCCAAGATGTATCTTCATCACCATTGTCAGGTTCACACATAAACATTTCATGCTTACGTAATTGGCTATCAGGTTTTACATCATTAGATAATACATTTGCTATTGTTATTTTTGAGGATATAAAAGAAGGGAGAGAGGTAAGGGTATATCGTCTAACATGGTTTCTGCCAATATAAACAATATACTCCTTACCGCTTTTCCACACAGGAACCCTTACATAATCTGTAAGTTTAAAATGTGGTAGTGGTTCTAAATCATTCAACATTAGTTATATATAAAAATCTAACTCCAAAAGATATATCAGTATTAGGGTGGGCTACCCCAATCTTAGTATCGTGGTCATAATGAGATTGTTCTGACCTATATGTATTATCTTTAACTATCATGGCTCCATCTAAAACTTTTCTATCATTTTTTTCTGTATCATCTAACATAACTTTACGCATTGTAAGTGGGGCTGATATGGTCTCATAATAAGGTGTTTCAGATATGTGTTTGTATGCTTTCATATCAGATATTATTTCAAACCCCTCATCACTAGAAATTTTAGCTTTAAAACATACGCAACCTGTATCGCCGTGGATTTCATTCCAAGCTAATACAACAAACGGATTCATCAAGTCTTGTTTTGCTTTATCCATACCTAATCTTATATTCTCTTGCAATTTATCCATTCGGTCAAGGGTTTCTTTTTGTCGCATAATCATATTTTCACTGATAGATTTATCAGTTAGTGCTAATTCGAGTAACCTATGAAAGTCCTCACCGCGTATATTAATACTACCATATTCACTTTCTAATTCATGCCCTTTAGATACAGCCTCAATTAATGACCCTGATAATGTACTTGAACGTAATATATCGTTATCATCACATGGTGTTCCCTCTTTAGCTATCTTACGCATAAGTTCACTTAATTTAACAGACCTCATACTAAACCTATCACCCCTTGATTTTAAGGCTCGGTTCGTTGAATAAAAATACACTATTTTATCTGTACCATTGACATCTTGTACAAGCGCCCAAACAACCGCATTTACCAAACCATTATAAGTTAAAGCATAGGCCTTACCCTGTGGTGTTTTACCTGTATCATTAACTTTTAAAGTAAAATTACCAGTCCAAAAGCTATATACATTCATCTCACCTAAAACTTTTAGTTTAAATTTATGGCATACTTCTTCTACTAATGTTTGTGCGTATCCATAATGAAACTTACCTACATCACTATCAAAATATTCTAATTGCATGACCTCTCTCCTTATAGTTAAATTTTTCTCATTACGATTTTTAGTCGTGGGTTTTGTGGAACATACTTATCCTCACATGGAATTACTTTTGTTTTGTATGCATTATTCAAATCCCATAGCTTATGATTTAATTTCTTGATAAACTCATCATAAACCATGTTTAAATCATAACCACCAAACTGCCCGTAATCTAGTCCACCGTATAACATCAAGTCACGTATGTTGCTATGATTAACAAGGATACCTAAGTCCATGAAACGCTTGTCTTTAAACAGTTCTGTTTCATTTACTTTATCTTGTAATTCTTTACAGTCTTCCCATAGTTTTTCACCTAGTTCTTTCTTGTTTGAAAAAGCTGATAAGAATACTTTAAATGAATTACAATCTTGTTCATACTTTTTAGTCAACACACTTGTTTTTTTCTTATCAAAAGTTCGTTGAAAAATATCATACGTGGTGTATGGTTCATTAGTTTCTTGATAGAAAATCATATTCTTTCTAATAGGCACTATGTCGTAACTAAAAGAAGATTTGTCTGTGCGACTTTGCCACTTTCCGTCCCCACCCGCATTGACATTAGCATAACAATATCCACCACGTTTTTCATCATTGAAGAATGTTTCACCTGACCTCCAATATCCTTGTCTAAAATCACCATGTGTTTTGTTACAGTCTTTAAGTATCATTGTTTCGCCTTGACTGTAATAGTCTTTAGTGAATTGAACCACATTCCCCTCATACAAATTAAACAAGTGTGAGCCATGAAAATAACAGGCAAACACAGGTGTTTTGCCGTCGTGTGCTGTATAAACATTAAAGTATTTCCAACTATGACCTCGTTGCCACCAAGGATAGTCTTGTGGTCGACCTCGATAAGGTTTCTCGTTTTTATATACTTGTAGTAGTCTGTCGTATTTTACTCTCTCTAACATTATTTCATTTCCTCCCCAAAGGTTGTGTCAATACATGCTTGACCTGTTTTTAAATAGATATTACTGCCATACTCAGTGGCTTGAAAAGCTATACCTTTCTGACATACATAATCAGGTAGTAGTGGGTTAATCAGTGGTTCTAATTCTTGCCACAAATATGTCACTCCCCACCCAATTAATATGCCCATAACTACACCTAAGAACATATCACCGTAACTTACTCCGTCTTGCACTCTCATTTCATTTCCTCCTTTTTATTTCTCAAATAGATTTCGTCATATAATTCACCGCCAATGCCTGAGTATGGTTGAAACATATCCCACCCTTCACCTTCATAATCAACTTCTACGTCATCAGACTCTTCACCAACTCTAACGTATGCGGTGTCAAATATTACTTCTTTGTGTTGCTCGTTATAATCTTTAGCGATATCAATAACTCCCATGAACGCTTGAACGTCAGGGTGAGTGTTATACCACTTTAGTTCATACTGAGTGAAACCCATCATTCTTTTATCGTTAAAGATAGTAAAACATAAGTCTTTGTTGTCAAAAGCTAGAGGGTGTCTTGCCTTACACTCTGCTACAAACGTATTCCAAAGGTTCTTCTTATCAAGGTAATCCTGACCTGACGTGGTGTCAGGTTGCATTCTTATACCTATTGCTACTTCGCTACGATAGCCCATTAGTGTTTCTCCTCAGTTACTTCGTGAACGATACCGATTATTCCAAACTCGTCTAATGCCTCAACGACTTGGTCAAGACAATCGGTGCTTGTGTCAATACAATCCTCAACTATAATTAAAAATTTTCTATCCATCTTTTAATACCTCCGCTTTGATTTCAACATCCCAAGGTTGCCACACATTGTCCTCTCTTGCTTTAGTTATAGCCTCATCTTCATCTTCTGCTCTAACTATTATTGGTTTGTAAAACTGCGTTACTAATATTTGATACGTTTTCATTTTTGTTTCTCCCACTCAAAAATTTCTTCCATACCTCTAACTTGGTCAGCTAATGCTTCTAACTGTGGTGCAATTATGTCATCATAGTCAGGATTATCAGCTAACCTCTCACTTAATTCATATATTATTTTTAATGTTTTGGTTTTAGTCAGTTTCATACATCTATCTCCTCAAATCCTATTGCGTCAGCGACTTCATCTAATGCGTCACTTAAGTCAATGTGTTCAATCATATAATCCAAAGCCCAATCTATCATAACCTCATCACCTTTTTTCATGCGTTGTCGCATTAAGTCAGCAAAGTGCTTTAATATCTCGTCATTGGTGAACCTTGACCGCAGTTCGTTAACAAAGTAATTATGTCTTTCTTCTTCTCTACTTGGCATACTCATTATCTCATCTCCTACCCTAGAATTTTCTAGGCTTTAAGTTCTTGTTTTATAACCTTACCTGTTGGTATTTTTGGAGTAGTATTTTCCGTTACCAACCATAAAGTTTCCGTTGATATATTCCACTCAGGCATATCCCAAAAGTATCCGTCAGTAAATACAACCACAGCTTGTGCTGTAATATTTTCACTAGCGATATATTTCGAAATGCAGGAGGGGTCAGTTCCACCTCCACCTTGCGGTTTGAGTAGATGATTTATTTGCTGATAGTTTCCACTATCGAACACTTGTTCACCATGTACTTCTGTATCCCACCAAAGCACACGGACTTTTTCAGGGGAACACAACTCACAGACTGAAACCAGTTCTGAGGCAAACTCAGTAAGTTCCCTATCACCTATCGAGCCTGATGTATCTATGGCTACCACAATCTCACCAACTTGTTCATCTTCCATGCTTGGCATATAAATATCATTAGCGACAAGACGCTTGTTGTATCTCCGCCATGTATACTCATCAGTTCCACGCATAGCTGATGTAAGAAAGTCTTTCAAGACAGTTCGCCAATCAACCTTAGGTTCGAGTAAGTCTAAGATAGTCTTAGGTGTCTTACCTCCCATGCGACTAGCAAGTATGCCACCCTCACGTAAGGCTTGGTCTATCTTGGTAGATAAGGCTTGTTGTTCCTCTGCCGACATACTCGCAGTACCACCCTCACCGAAACCATGTTCGTCCATAGGTTCTAGTCCATCAGTCGATTGGGGATTCTCATCTTGTTGTTGCTTTAAGTCATTGTAGACCTCACGCACCGACCAATTATGATACTTCTCATCATATAGTCCACCCTTGGGTAAAACACAATGAGCCTTGTCTTCAAGATTTACAATGATGTCATTTACAACATAATCTGCTGACGCATTTGTTAGCCTCGCGTCCTGTTTGAATTCTTTATCAAACCTCTGAATATGTTTCAATGCAACATGTAAGTTCTCATGTAGTATCAATGCACGCAGTTCACTATCGTTCAAGTTCTCAATAAACTTACGTCCATACTTCTTATTAACTCCGTCAGTATATGCAGTAATATCATCATCAACGACGAGACTGTCGCCCATCATAATAATGCCTGAATACAACGCAGTCTCACTATGCCTCATCAAAGACACATGTGCCTTTTTAAGTCTTGTTTCCTGTGTGATACTCATAGTTCATTCTCCTAGAATAGTTCTATGTTTTGCTTAGTCCAATCTGCAATTTCTTGGTTGTTTCTAGCGATTGGTCTAGTCTTATCGTTCTTAACAATTACAGTAAAGAACACCGCTTGCATTTCGTGGTTCGGTAGTCGTTTCACATACTTCATGAATTGAGATAAGTCTTCCTGTGTTTGTATCTTATCTGTTGACTGAAACATAAGCATAAGCTGACCTGATATTTCTGTTGGTATTGGTGCTTGGTCAGGGTTCTTGAGTATTTCATTAAAGCTAGGTAGTTCTCGTTCCAACGATAAGAACGCACTCATGTCTGCACTCGCACTAGCACCGATAGTACCTGATAGGGCTACCATTGTTGCATTATCGCCTATGACATCTCTATTCGATACAATCACAGAAGACTTGGCTAGTGAACGTGGTGATACAAAAGACAGTTGTGTTTTCTTGGGGTCAAATATGTATGGATTATCTTTTTCCCCATCATTAAGATAACTGTGTAGACATCGTGGAAACATATGAACCCATGCTCTAATCAAAGCATTAACTCCATTGTTGCCTGCCCACTCGAGCCATTCATCAGGTGTAGGTTTAGCCATTTGCATGATACAGACACGATTGCCCGCATGTGCAAGCATACTGTCGCCTACTCCGTCTGATTGGTTGTTTGAAGTGCCGAAGACTATACTGCCTTTGGGTAGTGGTGTATCACCTACACATCTCTCTAGCATTAGTCTAGTGAATATAACCTGAAGTAGTTTCGGTGCTTTCATAAACTCATCAAGCAATATCACTTTCGGTTTAGGTGAATCTAGTTTGAACAATGAACCCACATAAGTTTCTAGTGTGCGAGTATCATGGTTAGGAATAGTCATAGCTATGTCTTGCATATCTTTGACAGGGCAGTCGACGTAGATGTAGTCGTACTTATCACCTAAGTCTTTCTCCAACATACTGAGTAGAGATGTCTTCCCACACCCAGGCTCAGACTGTATGATTGGTGTAAGATTCTCACCAATGACAGGTATTACTTTTCGTAGTTCTTTAATTGTTACTGTGTGCATATCGTTCTCCTTGATATAAAGTCCTAGAATTTTCTAGGGTTAGAATTGGAATTTATTAAGAATATCGTCAACCTCATTCTTAACTCGTTCCCTTGTGTAATCGCTTTCGCGTAATGCGTCAATCGATACACCTGTCAGTGCATTATCTAATAGGCGACACGCGTCTCTTAGTTTCGCACTATCCTCGTTATTTAAGACGTCGAATTGCGAGATTGACCGACACAACGATTTGGCTTTCTCGATGGTTGTATCATATATCTTTCGTTTCTTTGATTTAACTTCGCCGTCTTTGGTAGTAATCTCTTGTGTTCCGCAACAATGTGAGATACTTTCCATGACATCTGTGATTCTTTCAATTTGTTGATGAAGAACATTTTTAACTATCTCCTTGGTTTGTTTCTCATATGATTGTTTTAAGTCATGGGCTAAGTCATTAGCCACCTGACACCTAAAGTCTTGCGTTGGTACTTCGGATACGTACAGCTTACACCCAAACTTTGCACGTACTTCTTCCACACTTGGGTAGTCCTCAACGTTATACATATCACCTTGTGCAAATGCCATGTTTGATTTAATAGAATCATAGTTCATACAAAAGTCATCAAGCAGTCTATTAAACTCTTGCTCGTGGTCATTGTATTCCGCCTTGAAATCAGGCATGTCAACACTTGGTAATAAGTCCTGAGAATTGTTCCACCGATACGTTCTACGTTTCAGCCAATTATATATAGTCTGACGATAATTGACTAAGTCCTTGTGATAGACATTGTTCGCTAGAAGATTCTTAACGAACCTACCCGCATTGGGGTCTGCCTTTTTAGATGATGTTACCTCTGATGAGATAACCCTGTCTTGCTTGGTTGCTGACCAAACATTTACGTCTACCGATACCAACACACCTGATGTTGCTAGGCTGATGATGTGGTTCGGCTGTTGCAAATTAGTTTCAAAATGCATGTCAATCTCCTTATATAGTTAATGCCAAACCCTAGAAAATTCTAGGGTCTGGACTTGGTTTGTTGCATGGCTCAGAATAATCTCTGACCATAATAATATTATAGCAAACTTTACTAATTACACATATAGTTCGCCACAGCTTTTTAAGTTCGGTTTGAATACTATCCTCCTTTCACCGATTGTTGTTAATCATTTCGAGATACGCGTCATATTCCGTCTTGTTTAAAAACTCAGAATACTTCAACGCACTCTCCTCTTGGCTCTCCCATACCTCGCCTTTTGTTTTGCTACGATTGTGCAGTTTACGATTCTCTCTAACAATTTGTAAATCTTCTTTACTTAGGCTCATTTGATGATACCCCCTTTATTTAAAATCACATCTACAATTAAATTAATCAATGGGTCTGATAATAATAAATCATGCTTTTCACATAACTTTTCTAATACTTCTATATCTAAATCAAAATCGTTCATTTAATCAATCCCCCTTTATTGTTTAAACCTTGTAAGTCTACGAGATTAGTGATAACCATATAGTTGCTTTTATGCATAGGTGCGATTGTGTGCTTAACTAGGTTAGCTTTCTCATCACCGCATGACATACAAGTATCATAACCGATAGCTTTGCGTTCATCTGCATAACTATCACTACAACGAAAACAAGTAGCCATTACGCTACCCTCTCTAACATTGCATATAACATAGTGCAACATGCAAAACCTATACCAAAGCCAAATGCAAAAGATAATATGATTTTACCTCGTGTCTCACGTTCATATTGAATCTTCCACAACCAACGTTGCTTTGCTCGTTTGGTGCTTATGTCTTCCATATCTACAAACATGTCGTTCTCCTTATTTGTATAGTTATTGTAATACCCTAGAAAATTCTAGGGTTTCAAGTCAGGGAATTGCAATATTTAAAATACCCTTTGACCATAATACTATTATAGCAAACTTTACTAATTCAATCTATATGTGAGTATGACTTATTTTGTTCAGGTTTTCGTAGTTGAGGCTTTATGTTTTTTAGTTGGGGTTCTATGGTTTCGTAGTTGGGGGGTTTGTCTGTGTCGCGGGGGCTTAATAATTGTATCGTCTGTTATTTTCTTAAATGATGTATTTGCGTGATGCTGGGGTTGCTGATGTTAAAGAGGGGGTAACGAGCCTAGTATGAGGAGGTCTGAGACGTTGTAAGTGCTTGATTTATAAGGTTGTTCCAGTTGTTCCAACGAAATTAGGCTTTGTAACTTTACTATTGGAACTGGAACACGAGGTTTGGAACGCTGTAAGTTACTGTTTTTATTATATATTTATATTTATTATTTAGTTATTATTATGTATGTTCCAGTTGTTCCAGTAGTTTTTATATGATTTTTTGTGGGATATTGTTTATTACGTTGCGAAATCAAACCTCTTGATTACTAAATTTTCTATAACCAACATCGTATGCTCAAAATACTTGGAACATTGGAACAAATCGTGTTTTATTCTTTTAAATCAAAGCCTTGCGTGTTCCAGTCGACTGGAACAAGGTTGAAACATCGTTGGAACAAGTTTTTAACGAAACCACAGCCACGCAGCCATTCACACAAACATCGCTAAATTATATCTTACACGATACCCTAGAATATTCTAGGGTTAAAACTCGTCCTCAACGAATCGCTCGGCGCTAGGCGTCCGCGACGACACATAACTGGTTTCAGGTTGCTGTGCGGTTTGAACTCGGGGTCTACGCTAGGCATGATTAGATTATGTTTTAGACGATACCCTAGAAAAATCTAGGATTGTGCTCGCGTGTTCTCGACGACGAGAACTGGTTTCAAAAAATTTGGACGAAAAAAAACCTCGCAGAGCGTAAACCCTGCGAGGTATGGGGAGTTAAGAATTCAAAGCTTTGTCAAGCTCGTTGATAAGAGACTCAACACGCTCAGCCTTCTTACCTGTAAGCTTGTCACCGTTCTTAACACCGTTACGGTAAAGCTTGATAAAGCCTGCTAAAGCTTTATTCAGTCTGGCATTGAATGGTAAGACCTCAACACTCGAACCAGACTCGGTCATCATTTCAGCATAAACTGCCTTAACAACCTTTTTGGTGTCAGATTTAGCAGTGTCATGCTTAGTCTGCCATTTGAGACGCCAAGGGCTAAGCCACTCTTTTTTAGATGCGTTATCTTTCGGTGCATCCTTACTTCTGGATGATAGACCTCGATACTCAGAACTATCCATTTCCCAAGCCATGCGAGTGGTCATATAGTTCTCGGCTTTGGATTCATCACATTGAACCCACGTTGTACCAGCTTCAAGCTTAACAGGTACACGCTCACCAAACTTAGACTCAAGCCACTCACTAATAGCGTTACGCATCTCAGACGCGAATCCATCTGAAAAGTTAGAGTAAGCACTGTCAATGACTGCGTTACTGTCTTTAGTAAGCTTAGATTTTTTAAGCTTAACTATAAGCGTTGGGTCCGCGAACTTGAGTACCTCAGGCAATAAAGCCTTGGCACCATCAAGCATTGACTGCTTGCCTGATAATATTGATGTTACTGAGTTAAATACTGCATTGTTTTTAATAGTCATGATATGACTCCTATATAGTTAATGAAAATGTGATTAATAAAACTTTACTAACCACACTTATAGTTATACCTATATGGCTATGCTATGTCAAATAACCCTAGAATTTTCTAGGGTATGAGTTCAGACTTTGAGACCATGCGTTCGCGGAGGCTCGCGACGACATAACTGGTATCAAGCTATACCCACCGTACCCCAACCCCCCAATATACACAGATGGGACCCAATGCTCCCGTATACACAATGATTTGCACAAATACTCAGCCAAAATTACAAACCCACCCCCTTACTTTACAAAAAGGCAATCAAAAAAATATTTTGCAAAAAATTTTAAAAACCGAGTATAATAAAATTGCTCGGTCATACGGGCTCCTTTATATATGTTAATGACTAGATTAGCCCCGTTCCTCGCGGGGCTTTTCTTTTGTACACAATGCGAATGATTCTCACTACCACATAGAAGAATAAAACCCGATACAATTTGGGCATGGAAACACTACTTATCACTTTTTATGTTCTTTTTGCTACCTCATTGCTAGGCATTTTTTGCATACACCTTGTTTCTTAATTTTTTATAGGGTACAATCGCCCTAAATATAGCTGCAAATTAATTATCACAGGGTGTAAACAGCGACACATGTCACAAAATACAGAACCATACGTACCTCCGGTCGAAGAAAACATCGCATTGCCTCGCGGTTACAAAGATGCATTGCCTGAATTAAGCGTGGAAGAAGAGATTCAAGTTCGTGCGCATACTATAAAAATGCTATCTGATTTACAAGGTGATGTTATTGAACCAAATAGTGAACAAATCGACACTGCTACGCAAGTAGCAAAGCAAATTATGGAAAATAGAGAGGCTAAAATCGACTATGGTACATACCCGAACGAAACAATAGCTTATTTAGCAGGGTTAGTTAATCAAACTAGCCATATGGTCGCTAAAGATTTAGCTGATATTAAGTTATCTGTGGTAAATGGGTTGTTACAAGAGGCAGCTACAGCTAAAAATGCACGAGAACGCATATCTGCGTGGTCAAAAATAGGGGAAATTGATGGTGTTGATGCATTTAAGAAGAAAACAGAGGTCACACACATTACAAAAAGTGGTAAAGAGCTAGAAGAAGAGCTAAAACGCACCATTGAAGAGCTAAAAGGCAAGGTCATTGAGGGAGAACACGAGATTCTCGAAGAGGGAGACGATGATTAGCGCTAAAGATCTGAGCCTACTCGAGCAGGCGTTACCGACGATGTCTGAAAGTGAGCGTCGGCGCAACTTAGACCTATTAACTAAGTACAAAGCAGAGCTTGTTAAGGAAGCAGGAGGTAAAACTTTCCTTGAATTTATTAAACATGTTTATCCTGACTATAAAGTAGGGGCACACCATGCGAAATTGGCTAAATTATTTGAAGAAATTGCAGAAGGCAAAAGAAAAAGAGTTATTGTTAATATTGCTCCGCGACACGGGAAGTCGGAGCTTATCT
>Ga0208767_1001838_pt1 | contig 16480 bp, 19 predicted proteins | sample VirMetDEL_Mar_21_FD_184514 | JGI IMG/M metagenome (GOLD analysis project Ga0208767, IMG submission 184514) | Aqueous microbial communities from the Delaware River and Bay under freshwater to marine salinity gradient to study organic matter... | ecosystem: Environmental > Aquatic > Marine >... | reverse complement strand
CTCGATACTACTCGTGCTATTACTGAGCTAGATGTAGACAGGAACCAGAAGATCTTCTTGTTCTATGAGCGAAAGATAGATGCTGGGGAGACCCTTACATCGTATGAACAGCGCAGGTACGAACAGATACGCAGGGATCTTGACAGAGGGCAGAACAAATTGGAGTTATTACAATAATGACGCTAATCGCAGTCGATACACTAAAAAACAGCGGTGAAGAGACCGAAACCGAATGGGCTAGTAGCCTAACAGGTGTAGACCTCAGCTTCTTCACGAAGGTCGAGGATGTGCCGGTGAGCATCGTTGATGGTGTAGTCACATTCACTGACCCTGCTTTGCTTCAGGCTGATTACTTCATCTTCAAGAACGCGAGAACATGGGCGCTGTACGATGTGAATGGAACCACAGGGACGGTAGATCTGAACGCAGATCAGTTCATGGATTACAATTACGGCGGGTTAGTGAACGGCACGGGCGTCGTATCGCATGTATCGTTCTTCCTCGGAAAGTCAGACCCGCACACTGTACCGGATGGAGGCGCCCTTGGGCTTATGCTTGTGGGGGCCATGATGCTCGGTTTTATCAAAAGGAGAAACAATGTCTAAACCAATAGCTGATCGTATCAGAGACGGAATTCAATCCCGCCCGTACACCTTCGTTATAGCTGCATTCTTTGTAGGTGTAATCATGGGAGCCTCTGGCTAGTGGGACTACTCAGGAGCCTGTTCTCACCGAAAGATATAGGTGAGGTTGCAAGATCTGCTGTCAGGGGGCTTGACGATGTCGTATACACTGAGCAGGAGCGAGCAGAGAAGACGCAGGAAGCACAGAGATTGTACTCTGAGCTTTACATGGCTGCTCTTCCATCTGCCCTAGCTCGTAGAATCATAGCCGTGCTGGTAGTTCTAGTGTGGTGCACGATGATGCTTTTCGCTACAGCTATCCACGGCTTTGACCCAAAGTGGTCCGAACAGACCTTAAAGATCCTTCAGGAGATGGTTGTTCAACCCGTGAATATTATCCTCGGCTTCTACTTCTTGCAAGCCGTCGTTAAAACGTACAGGAAATCTGAATGAGACTCAGTAAAATAATGCCGCTCTTTTTCTTGGCGTCCGTCTTCGGACTCCTGCTCGCGTCTGTTGTGCAGGCCGCAGAAGATCCTGCGGATGTGAGCGCAGAGATCGTCATCACGGACTTCAAGCAATGCTCCTCTACGGGCACGTACTACCGGGCCAGGGCTTGCCCGTGTGCAATAACAGACATCACTATAGGTGGTGAAATATCGGATACATCCGCTGAAGCTTTCGTGACAATGAGTCAATCAGGCTCAAGGGATAACTGCGTAGGCACTTTGCATGTATGCATAGACGCCACGGGGACTCCGAGTAGGACGGATTGCATTGACGACACGAATATAGACAGCAAGCAGACCTACGCTGCGACAGAGGCAGAGGTAGTGCATTTCACAGGAGGGACAGCCTTCACGGGGCTGTCTGCGAGTACACAGTACTACAGTGCAGCGTACTTCGTCCCCTCGGGCTCAGGAAGGGATAACAGAATAACGCAGGACTCAGCAACCTCGGATATCTTCCCTACAACGCCTACACCTCCTGGTGCTGGAGGGCTTGAGGACACGAACGCTAGATTCATAGGTACAGGCGGGAATGACTCGAATAACGGCCAGAGTCATGCACAGCGCTGGCTCACAGTAGGGAAGGCGAACTCAGAGGTTCTCCCTGAAGGTACTGATATCTATTTCCTGGACGACGGGGATTACGATGACGACACAACACTCGTGCTGAGGCATAACGGTGATGGGGCTTCGGACTCCGTTATTATTGATACGTACTGCCTTGATGCAGGTACTACGCCGATTAACTACGACTCCGCTGACGTAGATTGTGGTGAACGCGCAATCATTCATGGTATTAACGCTATCGGCGCTACAAGGAACCAAAGCGGCATAGGACTAGCAGGTCTTCTGAGTGAGCCGGATTACACGTACAAAAAGATCAAGATCAATGATTTCGTAGGTGGGGCTATTATCCCGTGGCACCCAGGGTGGTACATGCTTGTAAGATCAAGCCGGAGTGAATTCAATACTGACGATACAACAGTTCGGCATGGTTGGTACGATGAGAACACCTTCGATACACAGGATGACGTTATAGGCGCTACTATTTACGTGGTCTGGAAAGACCTTGAACCACAGAAAGGCGTTTACACTATGGACGCCTTGCAAGCTGAAATAGATAAACTTCAGACGCTAGGGAAGCGTTTCTGGATCAGGATGAAAGATGGATGCCCAACTTCAAATAACCCTTCTAAATGTATGCCGGGTTGGGCCATACAAGAAGGACATATAACCCAGTTCGAGCGTGTTGTTTCTGCACGCCTTTGGGAAGGTGCTGCAAGAGAACGGTGGAAGCTTTTGCTCACAGCGATAAACGATGCTGTAGGGAACGACCCGTACTTCGAGGGTATCACTATAAACAAAGAGTCCGCACAGGGGCGTTGCGAGAACGTACCTGCAAATAACCCAAATGCTTGTCAGTACGACACGCAGTACACTACTCCTAATCGTGTAGCTGGGTACAAAGATATCATGCGGCACGCTGATGAAGTTTTTGAAAACGCTAGTGTAACAGTGAACATGAACTTCCTGCAAGCCGTCTCGAACATACAAGGCATCTTGGACGTTGGCTTAGAGGTAGGTGTGGGCTTCGGTGGGCCGGATGGGTCTCCGCGATGCACGCCATACGTACAAGGGTCAAGTATTGCTGGGGACTGTATATCAGTAGGCGCAGATTATGCTGCACAAGTAGACCAGCAGTACAGGCCGTATCAGTTAATGGCACAGCCTGATCACATTTATCAAGGGAAGTTCCCGATTCATTATTCAATAGAAGGTAGTGTTCTTGGCGTACAAAATTCCGTAAAAGAGTTCTCGGGTACATCGCCAGCTTTATTGAATAAATGGTTCACAGAGGTAGTGAAACCTAGTCATCTCTCAATAACAAGAACAAAAGAGACTTACGATAATAGCCAGGCGCAATGGCTCTGGGATTCGACTAAGACTCCTACGTTCGGAGTTGTGGATTACTACACGCTTGAAGACTTAATTCAAACTTACCCGAAAAGTGGGTGGAATTCAGTTGGCCTAGCGTGTCCTGAATCGCATGGTGGTTTGTGTTGGACAGATGAGGATTAGTACAATGAATACGCAATCAAAATTACTAGCACTCGGATTATCTGTCTCTCTGTTCATAGCCGCACCTACACAGGCTGCTATTACAGGCACTCCCGTGCAGTGCGTCACTGATACGTCGGGATCTGAAGACAGCACAGTAGACGGCACAGACGGGTGGTCCACGCCTACAAGCGGGAACTTCCTAACGGCCTTCAAAGTTATGAAAAAAGATGGGACGTTGCCGAATACAGTGTCAACCCCTTCAGGGTGGTCTGAAGGGCCAAAAGATGAGTTCACGGGTGGTAGCGGGTTCAGGGCAAGTTACTTTGTATTCTATAAAACCTCGGATGGTACAGAAACAAGCCTCACGGTGAATGGTACTGCTTCGGCAGGCGCTTCTGCATTACAGCTCTGTGAGTTCGATTCCACGGATTTGAATCTTTCTGTTATAGCGTCCAGTCAAGATAATGCAGAAGTTAATGATAACACAGCTCAAACTGTAACATCAGGGAGTGCATTGAACACAAAAGCTGACGCTCTCGCTATCTTCTTCATGGGCGCTGAAACGGCAGTAGACTTCTCCCCCACTACTAACAGTGTAGATAACTCTTACGTTCTTCAAGAAGAGCCCTCGGAAACAGGAAGCATTCCCGCCTCAGGCTTGGCTACGAAAGTACTTACAACTATTTCATCGAATAGTAGTACATGGACTACTACGGATGTAGGTGGGCGAGTGTACGGCGCACAATTAGTTATTGATGGTAGTGCCGCTGCTGGGCCGTCTGCAACTCCCACTGTCCGAGGGAGTATTACTAGCGGGAACGTGAACAACAACCTCGGTGCGCATACACTGACATACCCAGCTACGGTTGAACCAACAGACGGAATATTCGCGTGCATTGTGGCTGATTCAGACAGCCCAACCGATACTACTTTTTCTTGGCCTGGAACTTGGGTTGAAGTGCTTTCAGATCCCGATAGTTCCAGATCGCAATCGTGCGCTCGATACGACGCAGACGGTACAGAAGACGGTGGAACTTTTGACGTTACTTTGAATACAAGTCAGATGGCGTCATGGTTCGTAGCGGCCATTGACGGGTGGGACGGATCACAGGCTCCAGATATAAGCGCACAAGCCTCAGGGTTCAGCACTTCGCCTGACCCTGCCTCCGTCACTCCTGCGGCTGGATCGGGGAATTACTTGTATTGGGCTATTGGCATCGGTCCGGGCACAAGAACGTGGTCTGGTTTCCCTAGTGGGTATGCTGATACAGGTTCCGTTACTCCGAGTGTGAGTGGGAATTCAAGTATTGCATGGGCGAGCAAAGAAACTACAGCTTCTTCTAGTGATGATCCGGGCGTGTTCACTATATCTTCTGACGGCACTTGGAGATCTTATACGTTCGCATTCGCGGGATCAACCCCTGCATCTGCTACTACAACGTGGACAGATCAAACAGTAGATATAGGCACTGCCATACAGGGCACTTTGAATACTGCCTTCACTGGGAACCCAACGCTATGCGAGTACGCATCAGGTGATACAATAGCTGTGACGGCGAATGCAAGTACAACGTCTGGCGACTGCGCGAACGCTAAGAGCGATTTCCTTCAGAACGGCAGTCTTGAGAACACCCGTATTGGCGCAGCAACTACAGCTTTCCTGAAGAACGCTACAGAAGTAAGCGCCCCTGGTAGCATCACAATGAACTCTCCTGATGATGGCACAACGGAGCATTTCGGTACGTTAGGCTGTACACCGGGATCTTGTGCGGACGCGGATTCTCTGTACAACATCGTGAACTTCCCTGCTGGGTACGTTACGGGAGATGACATCTGGTTAACAATTACATCCGGTGCTTGCGACTTCGAGCCCACGACTGGGGTCTTTGAATGCACGGCAGTGCCAATGGCTGCTAAGTTCAGGATGTACAGTACCTCTCGGACTGACTGGTCAGTAGAGAGTACAATTAACATTCTGGAAAGCGGGGCGCAACCCCAAGCAGCAGGGAATGTACGATACGATCCTATCTATAATATAACTAGACCGCCAGCAGCGGGAACAATTATTAATCCATGAGGAATAAAATGAAATTCAAACTTTTACTAATAGTTGCATTCTTACTGGCGGCTTCGTCAGCCCAAGCTAAGTACGCTACGTTCAGTGCTAACAGCAGCGATAACGCAGATGGTGAATGCCGCGTAACGAGTCTTAAAGACGGCACACTGGCTCTCTCAGGGACTTTCGGAGGAGGCACTGCAACCCTACGTGTACTTGCAGAAGGCGGTGACAAGGATACAGCGGCTGACTGGCTGGCTGTTAAAGACTACACATCAGCGGCAGTAGAGCGTATCGACTTCGGCAATAAGCGTACTGTGCAATTCACGCTTTCAGGGGCGACTACGCCTTCTCTGCGCTGCGAGATCAATAAAGGAAACTAACTTGTCTAAAATAAATCTCAACGATCCGAATTCGGGGTTCAACTCTGCCGCCAAGCTGACAGAAAATAACGAGCGCCTTGAAGATCATTTGAATAACAAGGTGCTGTACCGGGATAACGTCGGTACGGAACCGAATGCTATGCAGAATGATCTCGACATGAACTCGAATGACATCCTGAATGCGAATGCAGTGAACACAGCTACGCTGAGTATTAACGGAACGTTAGTCACAACTACGTCGCTTGCAGAGACAGAGGTTCCTGACCAAAGTGGGAACTCAGGGAAGTACCTCACTACCAACGGTACAAGTGCTTCTTGGGCGGCACTGGACCCGTCTACACTCACTTACGACCAGGGCGACACAGGCTCCGTTGCAAGGACAGTAGAAGCAAGGCTGCAAGACTTCGTATCAGTGAAGGACTTCGGAGCTACAGGGGATGGCTCTACAGACGATACAGCGGCGTTGCAAGCAGCTTTGGATAGTAACCAGATCTGCTACGTGCCGCAAGGTGTGTACCTCATAACGTCCAGTCTTATAGTAGACCCACAGCGAAACAGAGGGAACGGCTTCGTAGGGGCGGGATCTCCTAGTTCGTATTCGTACACAACGCAAACAGGTGGGCCTGCGTGGACTTCAGGGTTGAACGAGTCCATTATTAAATGGAAAACTGGGGAAACACCTGCGGCAACGAAGGCTTGCATTGCAGTATCAGGATCGGCAGTTAACACCGAGCCGAGTAACACCTTCGCTGAAGATACGATCTATGGGTTCGTACTCAGTAATATGGTCCTCGACGGGAATGACATAGCCGAGTACGGACTGTATGCTGCTCGGTTACAGGCAGCAGAGATCAATAACATATACGTCCGGGGGTGTGTAGGTTCAGGACTGTACGTGAACGGAGCGTACTCAGGCTCCTATAAGCACATCACCGCGAAGTCTAATGGTGGCAGAGGCATCGCTTTCGGTGCAGCAAGAGAGGACTTCTCTTGGTCAGATCAATACAAATGCAACGCCTTATGGATTGAAGATACACACGCATGGTCTAACGGGTACAACAAGGAGTTCGATGACTCCTCAGCCTCAACTGCAAACCTCGGCTGTGGCGTGTATTTCGGCCCACATAGAGGCTGTAGCATGACTCGCGTTACTGCGGAGTTGAATGACGGCGTAGGTATTGTCTTTGCCCCTACAAGTAAGAACAACGTGATCAGAGACGTTTACACAGAATTGAACTCTCAGTACGAAGTGGGTGGCACTGACGCCATTGACGACGGGCGCTGTGACGTAGGTGGTGGCACAGCAGGGTACGGGATACGCTTTGAAGGCCAAGCAGGTGCTGCGTCTATTGGCTGTGAAGTACAGAACGCCTTCTTTGCCAGCGAATCTTTGTGGCTCGCAGGTACTGAACCCAGTGTGGCCCGGCCAGAGAACTCACCGAAGTTCACTAATATAATGGGCGGGACAGTTTCTTACACAAAGACAGACTGGGGGAATTACAGGCTCGTGGATTGCCAGTCAGAGTTCTACGATAACGCTGAAGGGGCTGGGGCTCCCACCGTAGGACGATCAACTTCAGGGGTAATACTGGACAGTACGAACACAACCAGAGATAACATGACGAGCTACGAAGAAGGCTCGTTCACACCCGGACTTCAGGGAAGCACTATAGCAGGGACTGGTTGGGCCTACAGTGTGAATACAGGACAGTACACTCGAATAGGTAGGCAGGTAACAGCTACGGGTATTATCCAGGTGACGACTGTCTCAGGCACAGCTACGGGGAACATAGAGATCACAGGGCTACCGTATGCAACAGATAACACTAACGGGTATGAAGCCGTAGCAGCGCTTGAAATGCAGAATCTTGCAGCTACAGCTCTCGATACACAAGCTAAGATCCTAGTAGGAGAGACTAATATGCAAGTGAAGTACAAAGCAGCCGCAGCAGCTACACCGTCTTCAATGCCTTTAACGCATTTGCAGGCAACGGCGGAACTGCGTTTCACAATAACCTATAACATAGATTCGGATCTTTAATGAAATGGCAAAATGACACAGGGCAGTGGTACACTGCGGGATTGTTCTTAGAGAAGGCTACGCATGGCATAGAGTCCGTAGCTTATACGCTTTCGTTCGATGATAAGGAGGTGAACGGAGTGGTGTATCCGGGGTTCTACCGATTGTATCTGGAGTTGGAAGACCCCACGGAATACGAAGTAGCAACCACATTAGTAGGAGGGCTTGAACACTGGACGGCGATTACTAATTCTAAAATCTTAGCCGGAGAAGTGGCTAGTATGCGGAACTGGCTGAACCTGAGATTGAAATCGAAAGGTATGCGTAAAATCATCGAACAGGCTCCTGAGTCTTTTCAGGCGGCTAAGTACCTTGTGGATCAATCTTGGCTAGATAAACAGGCTAAGGCAAAAGTAAGGAGAAGCACAAGACCTGTAGAGGATAAGGTCGTAGAATTATACAAAGATGATATTGAACGAGTCTTCGGTAAGTGAAGCGACCTGAGTCGATAAGAGAGGCCCAGAAGCTTTTCGAGAAAGACCTTTTATCGTTCGCTAAACTGGTGAACCCAAAGGCTGTGTACGGCGAAGTACATGAAAAGATCTTCAAGTGGCTTCAGAACTCCTCGCATGACATCCGTTCGCATGACGGGGAGTTCGACTCGAATCAGTTAGTTCTGCTCCCACGGGGGCACAGGAAGTCTCATATACTAGCTGTATGGACTTGTTGGTGGATAACGAAACATCCTGACACAACCGTGCTTTACATCTCTGCAACGAGCACCCTAGCAGAGCAACAGTTGTACTCAATAAAAGGCATGATGGACTCAAAGGTGTACAAGAGGTTCTGGCCTGAGATGCTAGATCCAGAGGAAGGTAAGAGGGAGAAATGGAGCACAACTGCAATCTCCGTGGATCATCCTTTAAGAAAAGAAGAAGGTATAAGGGATTTCACGATAGCAACCGCAGGTTTGACGACGAACACGACAGGGTGGCACGCAGACGTAATCGTGGCAGATGACGTTGTAGTTCCTGATAACGCTTACACTATAGATGGCAGAAGAAAAACTGCCGCTGCTATGTCACAGATGTCTAGTATCAAAAACGCTGGTGGAATGATTAAAGCCGCAGGTACGCGGTATCATCCCTCTGACCAGTACGATATATGGAAGAAGCAGAAAGAAAGCTTGTTCAACGAAGATGATGAGATCGTAGGCGAGCGAAACATTTGGGATATATGGGAAGATGTAGTCGAGGATGCAGGGGTGTTCCTTTGGCCTCGGGAAGCACACCCAGAGAGCGGGAAGAAGTTCGGCTTTAACCGCCAGGTACTGTCTAGGATATATGCTGAGTACGAGGATAAGACGCAGTTCTATGCACAGTACTACAATAACCCGAACGACCCTGAATCACAGCGCCTGAATAGGGACAGGTTCCAGTACTACGATCCGAAGTACCTCAAGAACGTGAACGGGCAGTGGTTCTGGAAAGAAACTAAGATGAACGTAGTGGCGGCGATTGACTTCGCTTTCTCGTTATCCAAGAAGTCCGACTTCACTGCCATTGTAGTCTGCGGTATGAATACTGAAGGTGACATCTTTGTTCTGGACATAGATCGCTTCAAGACGGATAGGATCAAGGACTTCCAAGAAGCTATTGTCCGTATGAACGAGAAGTGGGGTTTCAGAAAGATCAGAGCAGAAGTGAACGCTGCACAGGGTATGATTGTTAAAGATCTGCTGCAACGCTTCAAGGAAGAAGGTATATACATCAAGATAGATCAACATGCACCGAGTAGGCATGAGGGTACGAAGGAAGAACGTATCCAGGCTAACCTTGAAGTGAAGTACGATAATCAAATTATGTGGCACTACAGGGGTGGGTACATACCGATGCTGGAGGAAGAGCTCATAATGGCTAGACCTCCGCATGACGACATCAAGGACGCTCTGTCAGCGGCAGTAGAGATACTCATTAAGCCTAGACGTTCTGCCAGCACAATTGATAAGAATGTAGTCCAGTTCCAGCCGAACAAAAGGTTCGGTGGGCTGGGCGCAGTTAATATAGGAAGGTAACTATGCCCGGCACTGTGGCTCAGATACGAGATCTCTTCTCGCCAAAGACGCACTTAGCAGGAGAGATCACACGCCTGTACGAAACTTTCAGGAATCAACGTCAGTCTTTCGATGCAGAGCAAACGGAACTCAGGAATTACATCTTTGCTACGAGCACGAAAAGCACAACGAACGCTGACCTCCCTTGGAGGAACAGCACGCATGATCCTAAGTTAACGCAGCTCAGGGATAACCTGCACGCGAATTACATGGCGGCACTGATACCGAATGATGATTGGGTGAAGTGGCAAGGGGATTCAGAGGAAGATGACGCTAAAGCAGAAGCGATTGAGTCCTATCTGAAGAACAAAACTCGATCAGGGGACTTCGAGGAGACACTCTCTAGGTTGGTGTACGATTACATTGACACAGGGAATGCGTTCGCTGAAGTAGAATGGGTAGAAGAACTCAAGGAGATGAATGGAGAACTCATACAGGGTTACGTCGGTCCACGATTGTGCAGAATTTCGATGTCAGATATTTATATCAACCCTGTGGCAGAATCATTCAAGAGAACACCTAAGATAACGCGGCAGCTTCTGTTGGTTGGAGAACTAGCCAGCCTTATGGAAGAGCAGCCTGGATTGAAATACATCAAAGAAGCCTTCATGGAAGCCGATAAGCACCGGAATAACCTCAGAGGCTCTTTAACGCAAGATGACTGGAAGAAGGTAGAAGCGTACCAGATGGACGGCTTCGGGAATATATCTGAGTACTACCAGTCTCCTTACGTTGAGCTTTTGCATCTTGAAGGGGATATTTACGACACTGAGAACGGTGTACTCCTGAAAGATCACGTTATTACTGTAATGGATCGACAGTTCGTTATCAGGAAAGAGCCTATGCAGACTTGGTTGCCGAAGGGCACGAAAGAGCACGTAGGCTGGCGTCTCCGTCCTGATAACCTGTACGCCCAAGGTCCATTGCATAATCTGGTGGGGATGCAGTACCGCATTGACCATTTGGAGAACATCAAAGCAGATGTATTCGATTTAATCGCTTTCCCTCCCCTGAAGATCAGGGGCGAGGTAGAGGCGTTCGAATGGGCACCTTTTGCAGAGATTCACCTCGATGAAGGGGATCAGGATGTAGAGATGTTAACTCCAGATACAGCAGCTCTGAATGCAGACATGCAGATCCGAATCCTAGAAGATAAGATGGAACTGTACGCAGGCGCCCCCAGAGAAGCTATGGGTGTACGTACTCCAGGGGAGAAAACAGCGTTCGAGGTTCAGACGTTGAATCAAGCCTCTGAGCGTATCTTCTTTGAGAAGGTACTGAACTTCGAGAAGAACTTCTTAGAGCCTTTGTTGAATAGTATGCTAGAAGTTGCAAAGCGGAACATGTCAGCGCAAGAGATCATCCGTATCCAAGATGACGACATTGGAGCAGAAATCTTTAATAGCATCACTAAGGATGACATCACAGGGAGGGGCAAGATCCGACCTATGGGGGCAAGGCACTTTGCCACTCAGCGTCAGTTAGTGCAGAACATCACAGGGATCTTTAACACGCCTGCGGGTGAGCTAATCGCGCCTCACGTATCAGGGAAAGCTTTGGCTAAGATGATCGAGGACGCATTCGGGGTAGAACGCTTCGGCCTTATTAGAGATAACATTGCTGTAGTGGAGCAGATGGAAACACAGCGAATGCTACAACAAGCCCAGCAGATGCTCGGAGAAGAACAAATGGTTGACGTAGAAGGCGTAGAGGAGGTGCCGGGTGCCGAAGAAGGGCCAATTTAAAAGTAACGCTAAAGAGCGTACTAAGAGGGAACGGGCTTACGACGGCTCTCCAGCTAGGAAGAAAGCAAGGGCTGCAAGGAACAAAGCAAGGGCAAAGGCGGAGAGAGAAGGCAAGGTACGAAAGGGCGACGGTAAGCATGTAGATCATGTAACACCTTTGAAACGGAAGCCCAAGAATAACAACAAGACTCGTATACGAAGTGCCAAAGCTAACAGCGCAGAAGGCGCAAGAATACGAGAAGGTAAAAAGAGGAAGAAATAATGCCAAAAGGTGTAGGGTACGGAGCTAAGGCTCAAAGAAAGATTATGGCAGCAGGATCTAAATACGGCGGTAAGGTTCGTAAAGCAGCCAAAGCACTGGCTAAAGGCGAGCCTAAAAAGAAAGCGTCCAGTAAGACCAAGGCCCCTAAAGCTTCAAGACGAGATAACAAAGGGAAGTGAAACCTGAACGCTCCAGATTGAAGATCATCAGTGTACCGCACACAGGGTCGAACTTCTTAAAGAAGCTCCTTGGTGTAGGATACAAACACGCGAAGGCATTCTTTGAGTACGGTGATCCAGAAGGGCGAAGAAGGTATCCTGTATTGCCGGATGTAATGGTTGTACCTTTACGGCATCCAGAAGATAACTGGCAGTCTTGGGTTCGCAGGTACGACGGTTCAGACACACCTTGGGTGCAGAATCACTACAATCAGTGGAAGTGCCTAGAGCGACTGTATAACGAAGGTGAAGAAATGATCTTCGTGCCTTTAGATGTACCTGACAGAGAGTTGTACCTCGATGAGCTCAGGAAGCATGTTGGCAAGAAGCTTTTAACAGACTGGGAGCCGGTGAATTCAACTGGCAGGAAAAAGAAAGAGTTCAAAAAGGATCTCAGTTATGTCTGGGATATTTCATTCATCAAAGAAATCTACGGAGGTGTAACATAAAGGAATGAAAAATACATGGTATCGCGGGTGCAGGTCTGCTTCGGACAGACAGCAACGCGAAGCGGAAGTCTTAGCGGCAAAGCCTGTCCTTGATATCGTAGCACAATGGATGCACGATAGGGTTCAGGAAGAACAGAAGACACGCGACTCGGAGGAGTTTCACTCAGAGTACCAGTTCTCACAGTATCAAGCTCGGACTGGAGGAAAACTAGACGCTTACCGTAGATGTTTAGCGTTAATAAAAGGAACAAATATAAATGTCTGACCAAGACCAACCCCAAGAATCTGCTGGCTCAGGTCCAGCTATCCAAGTAGATGGGAATCAGTCAAGCCCTGCACCACAGGCGGTGACTGAGAGTGCCCCGCAGACCAGCGGAAGTGCTCAACCGCAATCAGATCAGTACAGTAACTTACTGAACACGATTGTGAACGACGAAGGGTCTCCTAAGTATCGCACGATAGAGGAAGCACTCGTAGGTTCATCTCACGCACAAGAACACATCCGGAGACTTGAGCAAGAGAATGAACAACTACGACAAGGGCGTCTTCAAGCGGATGCGGTTCAGGAGATCAAAGAAGCCTTATTGCACAATCGCCAAGAGCCGACCAGCTCTGGTGGGCAAGAAGACTTTGCGAGTATTGCGGAACAGGTGTATGAACGCCGTCAACAAGAAGTAGCCCAACAGTCTAATGTTCAGCAAGTGAATTCCGTTATGCATGAGAAGTTCGGCGATAACGCTCGAACCCATGTGGAACAGAAGGCACAAGAGCTAGGCGTTGGAGTTGAGTTCTTGTCTTCATTGGCAGCGACCTCGCCAAAAGCGTTCTTAGCTTATTTCGATACTCAACCAGCTCCAGGTACACCGAGTACTCCTAGCACTTCACAACCACGCCAAGCTCCTGTAGCTGGTCAAGGCTTAGAGGTGCCCTCGAATATTATGGTGGGAGCTTCATCAAGACAAGTCTTGGATCTTTGGCGCTCAGTAGGCGCTCGGGTACAAGATGAAATGAATCAATAAGGAAGGATAATGGCTCAAAATACTTTGAACACCACTGCCTTTATTGAAGCGCAGCAATACAGTCAGTTCATTCTGTCGGTACTGCCTACCGTCATTCTCCCAGAAGGTTTCTACCGGGATGTTAGTGACTTCGGTGCAGGCACGACTTTGAACATCAAGTCCGTAGGTACGGCTTCAATTCAGGAAGTGGAAGAGGATACTCCTCTAATTTATAACCCAATTGATACAGGCAACGTAACGCTCACGATCACTGATTACATTGGTGATGCATGGCACGTTACGGATGTACTGCGTCAAGACGGTGCTCAGATCGACCAGCTTCTAGCCATGCGGGCTCAAGAAGCTACTCGTGCAATCCAGCAACGATTCGAGTCTCGCTTCTTAGCAGTGTGCAACGCTGCTCAGACAGGCGCTGATCCGAATAACGTTAATGGCTTTGCGCATCGTAAGCTCGGTTCTGGTTCTAACGATACTATGGCTGAAGATGATCTCATTGAGATGTCTCTGGCTTTCGATAAGGCTAACATTCCGTTGCCAGGTCGGGTAGCAATCGTTGATCCAGTTGTAGCTGCTACGTTCGAGAAGTACTTAACTGTGAATACTAATGCGGATATGTCTCCGATGTTCAAGGACGTTCTGATGAACGGCTTTAACAACGAGCACAAGTTCGTTATGAACCTTCATGGTTGGGACATCTGGACCTCTAACCTGTTGCCTGAAATTGCAGCTAGTACTGACGTAGACGGTACGAACTCAACTGCGGCAGCGTCTGTTGCTAACATCTTCATGTCTGTTGTGGACGATAACCACAAGCCGATTATGAATGCTTGGAGACAGCCGCCCAAGGTTGAAAGTGAGCGTAATAAGGACCGTCAGCGTGACGAGTTCTTGACGACTGCTCGCTGGGGTGTAGGTGCTCAACGTGTAGATACGCTGGGTGTAATTGTAACCGGCGCAACTGCCACCGAATAAGGAGTAACTCATGTCTAAAGAATCAACATCTGGTTTGGGTGTACTCTCTCGTTTCGGACCCGTTGATGTACCTGATGGTGCTGTCGGAACCGTTAAGACTGAAGGTGCTGCGAATCAACTAACGTTTGATATCACGCACGTTGAACTTAGCGCTCCCGGTACTTATCTGGACAGTGTTGCATACATTCCTGCTGGTTCTGTTGTTACTGGCGTTGACGTTATCGTAACGGAAGCATTCTCTGCTTTCCCGAACGACGACAACGTTGTTAACATCGGTACGGATGGAAGTGCTGCAACCAACGGTGCTCCTGTTGAGGATGCTGACTTGGAGTCCATTGGACACCAGGATCTCTCGGCTGACCTCGCAGGTACGTGGGCTGATCGACTTGCTGCTGACACGACTGTTTCAGTCGAGTTAAGCGGTACGTCTGCTACAACCTACGCTCCGACTGCTGGAGAGGCAAAAGTAATCATTACGTACTTGAAGTTAAGCTCGTAATGCTCAGGGAAGGGGGGCTTCGGCTCCCCGACCCTCTTAAGGAAACAATATGGCAACACATAGCACATTAACTGGCGCTGACTTGCATGAACCGAAAGGTGTTGCTAGTGCGGGAGCCAATCAGGTCTACGTGGCGAACGGAGCAGGCTCCGGTACGTGGACTTCAGCGAACGACCTCGGAGTCTCAGGGTGGGCGTACTACAAAGATAACGCTGCTGCACAAACATTCACAACGACTGCATCAAAACTCAGTATTGATGGGGCTGGCAGCACAACAGAAACAGGGTATCTCCCTGTGGATGTAACTAACTTCTGGGATACAACCGCAGATGAATTACTGCCTTCAGGTTTAGGCGATAGCTATCTCTTACGCTTGGATCTTCCTATTACGAGTGTAACAGGTTCAGCTAGTATTTTAGAGATGGAATTAGACATCGGTGGAGCTGCTTCGCCGAGTATTGTTATTGTGGATCGTCAGATCAGTATTGCAGCAGGGACTAATAAGACTGTATCTGTATCATTCGGGTACTTCTCATTAGCTACCTTTATGGCTAATAACGCACAGATCTTTTTAAAGACTGACGCGAACACAGCGGATGTAACCGCTCCCGCTATTACTATTCAACGTATAAGTAAAGGAACCTAACGTGCGTAAAACTTTGATCGAAATCGTTCAGGATATAATGAACGACATGGATTCGGATAAAGTGAATAGCATCTCTGATACCGTGGAGTCGCAGCAGATTGCACAGACTGTGCGCACTGTCTTCGAGTCAATGGTTACTAACAGGACTTGGCCGCATCTGAACAGGCTCGATACGCTCGTGAGTGTATCTGATACGAGTACTCCGCATTATCTGCGACTGCCAGACGACACAAAAGAGTTATTCTGGATACGGTACGATGTTCAAGATGCCACGGATACAGCCGCTAAGTACGCGAAAATTCTGTACCTAGAGACGGATGCTTTCATGGATGTACTGAACGCTCGTAAAGAAACCGAAAGCAATGTAACCGAGTACGCACACAGCTCTGGCGTACTAATGAAGATACGCACAGATAAAGAGCCAACGTACTGGACGACGTTCAATGACGATTACATCGTTTTTGATTCATACGACTCAGCGGTAGACAATACACTTCAGGGTGCGAAGTCTCAAGCTTTCTTGCAGGCTATGCCGAATTGGACGCACGAGGACTCAGCTATACCGGATTTACCAGAAGAGGCGTTCGCTTCTTTCATGGCAGAAGCTAAAAGCACCTGCTTTGCTTTGTACAAAGAGGTGAACCAGAAGATAGAACAAGAAGCTCAGAGACAGCGCCGCTGGTTAGCGAGGAAGTCTTGGGCAGCGAAAGGCGGTATACGCAGACCTGACTACGGGCGAACAACGTACAGAGGCACTGTGCACCGCAGGAACCCTCTCTTTGAGAAGAACTAAGGATTAAGATGATTAGCATTTACAGGAGTCAGAAGGACACTTTCTTTTATTTCAAGACTGAATCGGGTCGCTTGCCTGGCGCTCTGTCTGGGTCTTGGACTACGAGGGAACT
>Ga0208767_1001836_pt1 | contig 16482 bp, 27 predicted proteins | sample VirMetDEL_Mar_21_FD_184514 | JGI IMG/M metagenome (GOLD analysis project Ga0208767, IMG submission 184514) | Aqueous microbial communities from the Delaware River and Bay under freshwater to marine salinity gradient to study organic matter... | ecosystem: Environmental > Aquatic > Marine >... | reverse complement strand
CTTTTATTTTTAAAGTTCCTTGCCAATTTAACATACAACTAAACTCCCACTTACAAATGTTGAGTTACTAGGTAATGGACATGCCAATACTGTTTCAACATCTACTTCAGATATACTAGCAGTTTCTGTGCCACCATCAGCTCTAACAACTAAGACTTCTTCTGTATCTATGTTTTCTGATATTTCAATAAACGCATCACTAATCTTGTCATCTATATCTCTAATAAATGATTCAAAAGTATATTCTGGTGGAGAAGCAACGCATTTAACATCATAAAACGTAATACCATTTCTAAATCTTATTCGTATGTGGTCAATAAGAAATATGCCAGATATATCTTGGTCAACTAATTCAAAATCTAAAACTTGACCAGCTCTTAATCTTTCTGGACTGTTTTTAGTAGTAGTAAAACTAAGTAATGTACTTGTTTGTGCAAATCTATCTAAGTAACTAGCAGCTACATCAATAGCAGCTTCTGAACCTTTTATACCAGATTGTGTAGTTGCAGCATCAACATAACCAGTTGTGCTTCCACCTTCTAACGCAGCTATTCTATCTACTTCTGCATCATCTCTTGCTAATGCTACTAATTGATATTGACCTTTATAAGTTACTCGTAAAGAATCAGAAGTACCTATTGCAGTATCTGTAAACTCTTGAACTAACTCTGTAGAACCTAAAGCAATATACCATTGTTGACCAGTATCTGTACCACGAATACCTACTGTTTGAGTTACATATCCAGAACCAGTATTAAGTTCAACTGTTGGTATTTCATTAAATGGATAACCAACGTTAAAGGTTTGTCTTGTACCATCTCCTATAAAAAACTCTTCTTGTGTATCTGTAACGTTTTTAACATTTGTTACAAATTGACTATTACGATATTTGAAGTTTGCTTTATCAAAAAATGGCATAGGATTTGTTAATACATCTCCATCACGAATAGAAAATGGTGCATCGTTAGAAGTACGCTCATAAAAATGTAATGCTTTATTTTCATCAACGTACCATACTGCGTTTGTGTATTCAGATAAAGTTCTCATCGCTCTATCTCCATTGACATAGTTAAAGACCATCTGGTCAACAAATGCTAAATCATCTATTGTGCCAGCGGTAATACCTTCTGCGCTAAATACATTATTAATTAAATCTCTTACAATATCTCCAGCAGTAGAGTTTGTATATCCACGTGCAACAATTCTTTTGTCAATAAAGAAATGATTATCTGCACATTGTAGTTTCCAGATTCTTTGTGTTGGACTAATAAGCTGCGCTACTGGTTTAATAATTACACCTTTAAATGCTACATCTCCATTAGTATCTGTAACTTGAACTGATTGAAATGGTTCAAAATTGTAAAAAGAACCGCCATCTTTACCATCAAAAATATGTATGATTGCACTTGACCTACGCTCTGCGTTATCATCAATTATTAATTTGTTTTCTAACGCATCGTAATTAGTGCCACCGATTGTAACTACAACACTCATTAAATTACTCTAAATCGATTGTTAACTTGTAATCTATCGTTAATTTCTTTCATGTTTCTATCTGCTCTTGCTTCAGCATCTAACGATGAATCTATGTATATTTTATTTTCTACTGTTGGTGCAAGGAATTGTTGTACCGCAGAACTTCTTAATGCTGCTTGGTCTGCTAAATCTAACATAGGTAATAGGTTCTTTGCAGTATTAGATAAAGCTGCATTTTCTATTGATGTCAAATTAATACCATTTGCATTTGCCATACCACTACTTAAATTTGCGCCACCTAATAATGATTTTATTTTTGTATCGTTTTCTGTTTTTAGTCTATCTCCACCGCCAGAATCGTTAGAAGAATTATCATCGTTATTACCACCGCCACCGCCAGAATCGTTAGAAGAATTATCATCTAAGAATTTTTTATCTTCATCAGTTAACATACTTGAAAATGGTTTTATATTTGATATTCTGTCAAAAGCGCTAGTATCTAGTCCTAATGATTTAAATAGTGCGTTAATGCCAGCGGTATCTAATCCTAACACTCTAGCTAATGTTGACCTTGCTTCACCCATTACTGCCCTATCTTGTGCGGTAAGTAATGCAGCTTCCATACTTAACTTAGCTTCTGTAAGTTCTAATCTCTCTGCATCTGTATCTATAGCAGCTTCGTTTCTTGCAACTGCTTGTGTTGCTATTTCAGAATCTAATTTTTTCATTTGTTCTGATGCTTGCATATAAGCACGTGTTGACATAGTCGAGTTAGTTATTGCATCTGCTAAATTCTGTTGTACGTTAGCAAGTTCTATTGTTACATCTTTAGAAGTTGCTTGTCTATTTTTTAATTCTTCTAATCTAAATTTTTGTTGTTTAATATTAAGTTCATCTCGTGCATCAGCTTCTTCGCCTTTTTCATCTCTTTGCATAATTGCATCAGCTAAATCTAATTCAGCAGAAGCAATTTCTAATTTAAGGTCTAATCCATCTTGTTGTTGTTTTAATAAACCTTCTTCTTCTTTTTTAAGTTTAGATATTTGCGCTAGTTCTAACGCAGTCTGGACTTCGCCTTTACCAGCTTCTTCGTTAATAATCTTTTGTAGTTCAGCACGCTTTGCATAAAGTTTATTAAGTTTTTCTTGTTCAGCAGCTTGTCTGCCTTCAATTTCCATAACGTTTTGTATTGCGTTGACTAAACCTAACATCGCAGCAATACTTTCGTTAGCTATTGCGTTAGCGTTTAATCTTTTTTGTGTATTCTCATCTAATTCGATTGAGTTCTTTTGTAAAGCATCGGAGTTTTCTTCTGTTGAATCTGTAAATCCATCTGTACCACCTGTAGCAGCGCCAGTTGCGTGTTCATAAGAGTACATTTTATAAATGTTTGAAGTTAGCTCTCCTTCTAAAAGTCTGATTTCTTCAGCAACTCTTTCTATGCCAGTTTCTAATTGATATGATTGAAAACTTGCTGCTTTTTGTGCTTCTAAATTTTCTAACTGTGCTTTTTTAGCAGCAATAGTTTCTCTTATTTCATCTTGTCTAGCTCTACTAAATCCAAAAGCTGCTTGTGTCATATCATCGTAAACTTTTTGTTGTTCGATTCCTATATCCTTACCTTCTTGTAAAGCTATGTTGTAAGCTTCTTGTGGTGGAACTCCAGCTGCGATTGCTTCGTTTAATCTAAAAATAATTCCTTCAGCAGTTTTAGCAGAACGTAAGTACTCTTCTTGTCCAGCAGTCAATATACCAAATGCGTTCATAACATATTCTGCTGCGCTAGCTAATGCTTCTAATAATGGTATAACTGTTACATCCAGAATTGCGATTATACCTTTTAGTGCTAGTGATAATGCGCCAGAAAATGCGCTAGCCAGTAATTGAACTATAGGTGCAAGTGCTTCAATAATATCATTGAGTGGTCTTACCGCTGGCATAACTGCTTGCAAAATTACTGATACTAAGTCAGCAAGTGAACCCATTACTGTTTTAAATGCTGGCATTAAAGCTCTTACTGTTGGTATTAGTTCTGAAAATAATGGAAGTAAGTTAGCGCCAACTTCTGTCTTAGCTTCTTTAAACTCTGCACGTAACATACGCATTTGGTTTGCAGCGCCAGCAGCTTCTCGACCTAACTGACCTTTAATATGACCCATCTTCTCTTCAATAAGAATTAAGGATGCGGAAGCTTTTTCTTGGTCTGTTAGTAATCCTACTGCTGCTTTACCAGTTAGGTTCATCGCTTTTTGTTCGATTTCAGTTTGTCTAAGCACGATACCCATTGATTTAAGCATTTCACGCTCTCCTGTTAATGCTTTGGTTATTGCCTGTGCTGGAACTACTGCGCCTTCTTGAATATTCATAAATGCTGCAAGGTCGCCAGATAAACTTAAAATGTTTGTGGACATATTAGCAGCAGCATCTGAAGTGAAGCCCATACCTTGAATAATAGAACCAGTTACCGCCATTTGTTGTTGCATCTCTGCTCTGGTCATACCAAAAGCATGTGCCATCTGATTTACGTAACGTGTAACTTCTTGTGTTGCACCACCAAAAGTAATTTCAAAAGCAGCTGCTGATTCTTGCGCTTCTAATGCAAGATTAGCCATTTCCATAGTTACATCAGCTACTGCTTTACCTACTGCAACAACTGCTGCTACTTTAAAAGCTCTACCTATGGTTTGACCAAATTTGTTTACTGAATTAGCGCCTTTATCTAAATCTTTTTGTGTTTTCTTAGCTTCATCGCCAGTTTTATCGATAGCTTTAGTTGCTTTGTCGAAAGATTGTTTTGCTTCATCTCCGAAGTCATCAGCGGATGCAGCAGCTTTTTCTAAATTCTTTTTAGCTTCTTTTAATGCAGATTCAAAATTCCTATCATCAACTGTAAGTATTGCGTTAAGTTCGCCAACTGTTAAAGCCATTAATTAATCCCCAAACTGTTGTTTAAGAAATCTATCCAGTTGCTTACTTGATGTAATTTCTGTCTGTCCACTTTGTACTTTCTGTTGTTCATATTTATGCAATTCTACTGTTACGCTTGCGCTGCTTAAACAATTATATAACAAAATGAACCTGCGCCATGACATGCCAGCTTTTAATTCTGACATTAAGTCTATGCGGTATTCTCTTTGAAAATCAGCTTCTATAGATGTCCAGTTACTAAAGAACTTTTTTACTTGTCCTTGTCGGATGTGCTTTTCTGCTGCGCTTTCACTTTTGGGTCAACACCACCGCCTACTAATCCATATCTTTCAAGAATATCTTGAAGTACATCATTTAATTGTGGTAATGTCATCCCTTTGTTAAGCCAGTCATCTATTACTTGTTTGCTAAATAAAGCGTTTAATAATCCGCCTATATCGTTAGCACTAAGTTGTTCATCTGCGCCTTTACCTGCTGAAATTTTAGTAATTTCCAACATGAACGCAGCAGAAATAGTCGCTGGTATCTCATAGGTAACACCAAATATTTTATATTTGATTGGTTCTTCTTGCTTCTCTGCCCATGCAGCATCGAAGTCTTTAAACTCGCCACTCATTGTTACTACCTAACTACTAGATGTCAGTATATGTTACTGCGCCAGTTGCTCTGATAGTAGCACTCCATGTCATAACGTTATTGACATCTCCAGCAAGTGTGAATACACATGTGCCAGAAAATTCAATAGTTGAACCACCATCTGTTGTTAACTTGAAATTGATTGCAGCATCTGCTTTACCATTATCATAAAGAATTTCTTGACCAGCATCTATAGCGCCTGTGCTATCATCTTCTAGCCAGAATCCATTGAGTGAAAACTCAATAGCTCTTCTAATTACTTTATGCTCGGTTGCAGTTCCGCTACCAAAATCAGTTACATCAGCATCAGTTGGACTGTTAGACATTGAGAAGTCAGTTATACCATTGATACTGGTAAAAGTTGAACCACCATCTGTGGATGCTTCCCATGAAGCAGTTTTAGCTGCTACTTTTGCATTTGCCATCTATTCTCTCCTATTAACTAATTGTAACTTCTGTTACTTCCTTCATCATAGACTTCAATTTGAAAATTGACTGTCCACTCGTGCCTGCCATTGTCATCACGACCAATGTCTATTGGCGTGTTTTGCGCAATAACTTTTATAACACGACTACCACTAGATATTAGCGTAGTATTTGTAAGTCCTAACAATTCATCGTATATTTCTTTTGCTATGTTATAACTTACTCTTGGGTCTTTAGTACCACGCACTCTACATTGAACATTTATATCGCTAAATGGATTCTTGTCATCTCCAACACCGCCATATTCGCTTACCATAACAACTGTATCTGGACTATCTGGCATAACTGAAATAAAAACATTACCAGTTACTCCAGTAGTATCAAAACTACAAGATGTTATATTATCTCCTATCCACTCTGCTACTTCTGATGCCAGCATTACTTAATTTGACCTTTCATAACCTTACCCATTATTTCTAAAGCTTTACTTGCGTTCTGTTGAAGTGGTAATTCTAAATACTTAGCGATACGACCTTCAGCGTGTCTATAACCTAATTCTTCGTGTTGTTTAATTGCATAGGGTGTATCGTAGTAAACATAACCAGATTTCTTACCGCCATCTTCTACAAGTTTAACTCCAGCGGATTTTTCTAACAAACCAGTATCTTTTGGTACGACTTTAATTGATTCTTGTTTAACAAACTCTAATCCTAAAGTAATTGCTTTTTCTTGTGCAGTCATAACTTTTTTCTTGACATCATCTCCGAACCACTTAACGTTGTAATACTTAGCCATTAGAATCTAATCCTAAATCTACTTCTTTGTGTGATATATGTTTATAACCGATTATGGTATCTACTCCTAATACGTAATAAGTTATAGAACCTTCATCTCCATCTGACCAAACAATTTTATCGCCAACGTTTATGTCTTGTGTACCTTTACAAAATAATCTAGCGCTTGTAATTCTTTCATCGCCAGTATCTGTACTAATTCTTTTTTTAGATGGTTCTATTCGACATCTAAATTCATCTTCTGCGGTTTCGTAAACTTCTCCATAAGCGGAAGAACCTTGTTTAGAATATCTTGATACCTTCATTGTTAATAATGGAGAAATTATATTGTGATACTGTACCATTATTCATACACTTGGTCATCAGTAATAGCTTTAGGTAAACTGTCATCATAGTTGTAAAAGATTGCCGACCTATAGCCATAGAAGCCATGATTAACTAAAATTCTTTTTGCTCTTGGTGCTAAATCATCTGGTGCTTTATCTAACTGAAGTGAACCTAAAGATATTTTTCCATGAAGTTCTAACATATCGAAATCATCAATACCTAACTCGACCATATATTGCATCTGAAATGCAGTTGCATCTCTTAAAATATCGTGAACATCTGTATTAGTTGGGTTGCCATCAGTATCAATTTTAAATGCAACATTAACGTGAAAATCAATAATATCTGATGCAATTTGAAGCTTTGGTAATGTTACTGATTCTTGTGAAGCATTACCACCAGTAATAGATTCGTATTCTGCAACTGTGCAATAACTTGGTCTTAAATAAACTTTATTTGGCATACTACTCTTCCTCTAGTGTCTTTAATTTTTGCGGTGCAGCTCTTCTTTTACCAGTCTTGGTTTTCCATGCGCCACCAGCTTTGTCTGGTGCTTCAATAGCTTCTATCTTTTTTCTCATGTGCTTTGGAATTGAAGTATCCTCTTCAAAAAAAATAGCTTCGCCATTTAGCATGTACCAGCTCATTATTCTTCTTCCGCTTTTACCGCAACTTCTTCTTTAATTTCAACTTTATCGGCATCTTCTCCAACTGGTTTCCATCCAAACTTAAATGCTTGCTTTACATTGAATCCTTTGTGGACAATACCTTTTTCATCTATAAAATCCATGTTGTGATTATAACCCATAAAAAGAAAAGACCATCCAATTTAATGGATGGTCTTAACTTAAAGTGTATTACTACTTAGACCGCAGCAATATCTGTAATTTTTCCATGTGCGTTTGGATTACCATATTTTAATCCAATTTCTCCATAGATTTGGAACTTCTCTGAAGCGCCATCTTTTGCAAGTGGTTCAACAAATAAGAATCCTTTATCTGGAACGTTCATGAATACTGGAGAACATAGTTCAGCAGAAACTACTACTAATTCAGTAGTTGGCATGTGTCTGTTCAAAAGAACGTTTACTTTACCAAAATCAGTTTCTATTGTTTGTACGTTTACTCCTGCAACGTTTCTTGACTCTTCACGATAGTTTTTGTCAGTAACAAAAATATCTGTTAATTGTCTTTTTACGTTAGCGTTAGCCATGAGTGTAGCGGTTTCTGAAACTGCGATTCCGCCATCTTCCCATATTAATTGCATAAGGTCTAAGACTGCATCTTCTGTTAATGCTTGGTCTGTACCTGTACCATCGCCAGCATCATCGTTATATTTAACGTTGCCTGCTGCTGCGAGAATACCTCTGGTTTGTCTTTCAGATGTATTGTCTGATGGGTCTTGAAATGTACCTTGTAAGAAAGAATACTCTGCATCTCTTGCGATTTGCTTTAGCATTTGCTCTACTTGGAAGTCCATTTCGTTTGTTACTGGGTTATCCCCTTGTATATTTTCGCCACTAAATGCGCCAATAGCAGCTAGCTTGGAATAGCTAACTTCAATAACTTCTTGATGAATTTGGCAGATGTTGTAATAGTTAGCTCTTACTCTTGCTTCAGCAGTTGGTGCTGATGCGCCTTCAAGTGCTACGTTTTGCCCTGCGCTTCTCAAATCATAAGCTTGCCATTGGAAGGTCGGAGAAGTAGTGCTTTCGCCACCACTTAATCCACCGATTAGCGACAAAAATGGTGTGTCGGAAGGTGTCAACTCAAATAAATCTCCCACGTAATTTGGAAGGTTAAAAGTTGTACCTTGTCCTGTGATTCCTGCCATTTCTGGTTATCTCCTTCTAATCAACTTGTTAAATTAATACTTTACTTTTATTGCTCTTTTGTAAGCTCTAAAAGTCTTTGGGTTTTTAATGCCCTTGCTTCTTTCATTTTTTTATCAGCTTCAAGTTGTCTAATCCTTGATTCTGTATCAAGTGGTTGAGAACTTGTACTCATATCTGAACCACTCTTTGCAACTGAAGTTGAAGCTTCCGCATTTTTTAAAGCTGGTTTACTTTCAATAGCTTGTTTTACAAGTTCAGCTAGTTTAGAACTAAGTTCTGTATCTTCTACATCTAGTTCGCCTAATTGACCTTTAGCCATTAAGTAAGACCATGTAAGCTCATCATCTGCGCCTTCAGTCTTTACAACGTTGTTAAATGCTTGCATCAACTTTAAACTTCTGTTTTCAGATTGAAGTTTTGTAACTTCTTCTGCTAAAGTTTCTGCGTTGTTAGCATCATCTTCTTCTACGAATCCTAAAGCTTTGCCTAAGTTCTGAATTAAAGAATCGTACTTCTCTTCAGTTTCCTTCTTCTCTACTCTAAATTTCGCAGCTTCTTTATTAGCCCTTTGTATTCGCTTATCAAGTTCATCATCTGAAGAATTGTCGCCATCGACTACCACTTCTGAAGATGAATCTGCAACTTCGACATCTACGTTTTCAGCTGCGCTATCTACTTGGGTATCTTCTTGCACTTGTTCAGCTTGCTCATTTTCTGACATTATCACTACTCCTGTTAGTTGTCTAAATACACGAATCCTGTTCGTGTAGTGCTTACTGCTATATATTAGACCTAATAGTGTAAAGTATATGAACTTTTGGGTATGTTTTTATTCCAACAATGTTTTGATTCGTTCCAATGTCTTTTAGGATTAGTGTCATTACGTAAAAGCCACGAAGTCATGTATGTGGCATCGTAAGGATTAAATGGGTTTAAATCTTCTTTGAGTTTTGATTCTAACCACTTCTCTGTTTTGTCTAGGTATTGCCAGATACCTTTAGCGTTAGCAGAAGATACTGCATATTGTTTTCCAGAAGATTCGCAGAAGGTTGTTGCAATAGCCCATAAATAATCTTCTTCTTTTAAATACAACTCAAAAGCGTGATGATATTCAGCAGTATGTGTTGCTGCTTCTTGATACCATCTACACTCTTGATAATCAGATAAAAATTGCGGCGTGATTGCCGCAATTCCTATTAAGCACGAAATAATCATTAGTTTTTCAACTCGTATTGACCTTTGTCAATAATTGCTTTTACGCTAGAACCATTTCTTCTTCTTGCTTCATTAGCATTAAAATCAGCGTAAAGCCAACTACCATGTGGGTCTGCATATTCGTAACTCTCTGGTTGGTATATGTCAGCTCTTGGTTTTGGATAAGGTGCGCCTTGCCATCCATTAGATTTGTAAATAATTCCAGTATTAGAATCTATATGACATACTATTCTACCTTTTTTGCCATCTCTTAGAACCCATACTTTATCCCATTTATCGCCAAAAGTAACTCCACGTTTTGATTCTGTAGAATCTCTCCAGTCCATACCAGCAAAATAAGCTACGTGATTATCTTCTAGCTTTCCAATAAATTCAACTAACGCAGTTAAGTATGATTCTTTACTAGCTTCGTTAGCAGCGTAAATCTCGCTTAGGTTATAAGTCTTACCTTTAGCGAATCTTTGTATTCTTGCTTGTGTCATTATTGATTCTCCTTTACCCATTTAGTAATTGCATAACCAGCGTAAAAGTCCTTAGCGAACATTTGTAACGCTTTTTCTAAAGACCTGCCATCAACGATAGCTTGGTCAAATGCTTCTGCATCTTCAAGTGAAAATGCTTTTTTTGCTTTTGTAATAAGTTCTGCACTTATCATTTTTTTACCATCCTTATTTTTCATATACTTAAAGTGTAGCAGTTTGTGATACTAATGCAACTAAATAAATAATTATTCTTCTTCAGCTTTAAACGCTTCTTTTAACATATCTCTTAGACCACCAACAAATCGAAGTCGTTGCTCTTCTAAAACTCTTATGATTTCTTCTACATCATTAACAAAACAAACTTCGTTAAATTGTTTTTTTGTTTTTACAAAAGTTACATCTACTTGGTACAAATCTGACCAATTAAGATATATCTCGCCTTCAGCACTTGGCAGCGTAAACTCGAATCCGCCACGTTCTTTTTTAGTTTCTTTTATAATCCAGTCTGTATGATTAATTTCTAATGAATTAAAGATTCTAATTAGACCATCGAATCCTTCGTTCCTATCTAATTGTCCTTCTGATAATTTAGTCATACTAAGCTTGCCTTTCCTTTTACTGCTGCATCCATCTGTGCCATCATCTTGTGTTCAGTTGGTTTGAATGTTGGTATGAAGTAATCCTTCATGTATTCTGCATAGTTCTTGAACTCTGGAAATAATTTATTCCACTCTTTTTGTTTGTCCTTACCTTGCAAATCCCAACGCTCATAAGCTATTGGCATGATTTCTAAGAAGTCGCCTTCTTTTATCCACTCTTGGATTAATTGTTGAAATGTCCACTCAACATAAGTGTATTTACCATCGACTAGAACGCCATCTTGCTTGACCCACTCATCGTAATTCATAATTAGATTCTTTCCGCCATTTTTATTTTTAGCAGAAATAGAAGCATCTATAATCTGATTAGTCATCTTGTTAAGCAACACGACATGGAATCCATACCACTCTGGCATAATCTCACGCAACGCAATTACGTATCTGAACTGCCACTTGTTTTTGACTGGAACATCCATGAACGCATCGAAGCCAGCTTTAACGCAATCTCCTTTGTTCATTGTTTACCATCCTTTTTCAACATACACTTATAGTTTATCAAGTGTATCAGTTTATGCAACGCTTATACCGAATTTCTTTAAACGCTTAATATCTTCTTTATCAAATTCAGTTTTGTTACTATGTCCATACTTTTTATTGATTTCTTTGTTCATCTCAAACCAACGCTTCATACCTTCTACTGTGGTATATTCGTGTTCATCTTCTTTACCTAAATAGTAATCTTCGTATCTTTCATAGAAGTGATGTTTAGCTCTTGTCTTACCGCAAGTAGTACATAGAACTTGACCAGCTTCATAAGCAATTTGTCTTTTAACTCTTGCTTCAATCACATCAGCAGAATCTTGCACATCAATAACTTTTGCAGTTCTCTTAATTACCTTACTTGGAATTATTCTGGACTGACCACGCTCGTTAGTTTCACGTAATTGTCTAGCAGTACCAACAACATAATTTTTGTTGCCTTCTACTGAATCAATAGCAGCTTGTTCAGTATCAGCTTCTACCATTACTGTACGATGCTCAATTACTTTTAGCTTGTATTGTTTTTTATATGTTCTAGGTTTTTTTCTAGCCATTTATTCTCCTTCTATTTCTTTTTCAACTAAATCTATAAGTTCTGATATTCTGTCAATAACATCAAGTTTATGATTTACCAATGAAGTCTTTAAGTAAAAGCCATCAGTAACGTGAACTAATCCCAATGCTTTATGTAAATTTGTTACATAATGTTCTAGTGCTTTTTCTTTATTCATTTATTCTCCCTTCTTTAGAAATGGTTTATATATTTTTGTTAAGTACGCCAGTTCTTTTTTGAACTCTGGCGTTAGACCATGTAATTCAAGTTTCGTAGCAAGTTGTCTGAAGTGGACATCGACCATTTCCTGTAAACCTTCTTGACCATATTTACCGCCAACATAGTTTTTGTACTTGCTTTGATAACCTGCCATTACTCTTCCTCGAACCAATCCTCTTCTTGTTCTACATCAGCTTGGTCTTGCGGAGTCTGCTTTTGAAGAACATCAGCATGTAGTTTTTGTTTATAATCTGGTGCTTGTGTATCTAAGTACCATTCGCCACTCTCAACGAATTTTTCAAAATCGCTTTTGCTCACGTAACCATCCTTTCAATACCATTGTATCACATTGTGATATTTATGCCAAATTACGTTTTTTGTGTGTGCATGTTGCAATACTCTAAATCGCACTTTTCTGAACCATTTTTTTTGTGTTCTGCAAGTGAATCAAATACTCCAATTTCAAATTTTGCAGCTGCGTATGCCATGTACTCAAAGAAATCAAAATACCATTTAGAATCTTGATTTTGAAAATCTGCTTTTATTAGTAAAGTGTGTATCTCTTCTGGATTATCCACTTGACCGCAGTACCATACAATTTTATCAAAATCACATGACATGATATGTGTCATTGATTTGTAGCCATCTGCATCTATAAATGAATCGACATACTCAAAACTCTCTGGAGTAATCTCGAAGTTAAAGACTGTATCTTTGTCAAACTTCTCTGATTCATCAACAAAAGTTTTAACGTATTTTTGCAATATGTTTTCTTTAGTAGCCATTAGTAGTTCAACTCAATATCGTAAGCACACTCATAACTACAAGCGTAAACGCCTTCAAATGGTTCTACTGCCCACTCCATCCAACCTTGCTCTAGTTTTTCATTAACGCTATAGTCAATATATTTTTCGCAAGCAGCGCAAAATTTATTGATTTTTTTATCCCAAATATCTTCTGCCATTTTTACCATCCTTTTTTCTCACAAGGATAGTGTAGCACTATGTGTTACATATACAAATGTTTACAAGAAGTTTTTTCTGTTACTGGATAGTAGTAATTATTACACTCTTTACATTGAACTAAATCTTTACCGCTTTGATTATTATTCTTCTTCATCGTAAAAATTTACTTCTAATGAACTGCTGCACATTGTGCGACTTGACATACATAAATAACCAGCTTTCTTATCTCCAGATATAACCTTTTTAGTTGGTTGTTTGCATGTTCTGCATTTGATTGTTTTTGATTTAGCCATAAGTTTCTAAATAAGCATCTATGATGTTATCGTAATTTGCCGCATCATCGATTCTTTTAACATTACCGCACTCAACAATTTCGCCTTGATTGTTTCTAGTTAAAATAGAACGTTTATGTCCAATACCAGTATGTGTTGACTTGTACTGAACTTTACAAACATAAAATGCTTGTCCTTCCCTTTCTATCTCTTGATATATGTTTAAGACCTTGATGTCTGCTCTAGCATCGCCTACTTGAATTGTCATTGTTCTAGTTTACTATTGATTGAAGTAATCTCTTAGTATCTTTTTCTCTTTTGAACTAATCGGTAAGAATACGAAGTCTTTTAAGTCAGTCAACGAATATACATTGTCATCTTCGTATATGTCATCAGATACTTCTGCGTTGTCATAAGTTGGTTTATGTTTTTTTGCAGCTGCCATCACATCATCCCATGATGCTTCTTTAGCGGCATAACGCTTGCAAGTCATAAACAACTGTCCGCCAGTTGATGCTGCCATATTATCTCCTTGTTTTATATTTTATAATTAGTTGGTTTATATTCCTTCTTTAAGTACACGATTACCTTGTAATTGTTTTTCATGTTTAAGTAACCATAATTCTCTATCTCCACCATTTAGTATGTGTTGTGATAATTCTGCCATACTATCTGGTGCTAGTCTGTCATATAGTTTTACTAATCTTCTGCTTGTAGCAGCGGATACTTTCATTTTGTGTATTCTCCATTTATCATAATTGGTGTTTCAGCGACTGTTACTGCGCTTCTATCTAAGATTACAACATGTGATTTTATACTATCTAACATACTTACATCGTATGCTTGATAACCCATCGCAGCTAATGTGCGACCTACATCTAATTCAGTTGTTTGTGATAACTCACGATAAGTCTGTGTTTTGTACTCATCGAGTTTACCCTTCTGATACCTATTATAGTATTCCATCCTTTTTTCTTCAACTTGTCTTGCTACTTCTGATACTGTTTCTTGTGATGGCATCTTTGTGCCTTTTTCTAATTTAATTGCTTGAACTACTCCGCCTTCTCCAAAACCATCTACTCTTTCTGATTGATTAGCATACATTTCAGCAACTTCTAAATTTGTATCTGTATAAGTACCACGACCATAAATACCATGACCAGCGTAATAATCTCCATTAATAAATTCATCGTGCATCTGTTGTCCAGTCATAACAAGCGGTGGCATTGGTTTTTCTAATACATTTACTCCTTTGCTATAAAGCACTTCATCGTAAATAATTTGAAATTCTTTATTGTTTAATAACCCTATATCTACATAACCTTGCTTTACGAGTTCATCGCTTGTTGTAAAGTATGATTCAGTAAAAAATTCTTCTGCGCCATTTTCTATTTCTTTTAACTTAATTAACCTAAATTGTTCTTGTGCTTCTTTAAATGATTCTGCATCAATGTAATCTGACTTTACTGCTACAACATTTAAGTCATTAACATGTCTTTTAATTCTGTTAGTTGCTTCTTCTGCTTTATAAAATGTTATTCCTAAATCTGTCATCTCACTTGGTATTCTGTCATCAATAGATAAATCTAATTGTTTTGTGACATTGTTAACTCTTGTTGCTGCTGGTATTTTTGTACTTTGTAGTGTCCACGTATCTTGGTCTGTGTCCATAGAATCAGATAATCCTCTAAATACAACTACATCTTCTTGAAGTCGACCATTTTTTATTGTTATATCTTTAGGTGCATTTCTAAGACCATCTCCTTCAAATAAGTCAGTAGCTTTTTTTACAACTTTGGGTTTGCCAGTATATCCCTTTTGCTTTGCTACTATGTATAAACCTGCATCATCATATTTTCTTTTTAAATTTTTAAAGTAATTTTTACGTTTCTCTATTTCATCTAAGTAAGATTGACTTACTCCAATAGTAACGTTCCCTTGACTTGATTTAAGTTGCTGCTCTTCTAATATTTCTTCTAAATCATCTAATCCAGCTCTGTTGCCACCAAATTTAGATTCTGCTTCTTTAGTAACAACTTTTAGTCCATCCACTCCCCTACTGCTTCTTTTAGCCACTATCTTGCCATCTTTTAGCTCTAATTCAATACGATATGCCTTAGCTTGACCAGTTGCTGGGTCAATATATGTTCTGTTAATTATTTGTATATCATCTAAATCTGTTGATACATTGTCAGATTGTAATAATTCATTTAAAAACACTTCGTTGTCTGTTACTGCATCTCGACCTAATAAATCTTGTGTTTTGTTTTTAAATCCAGCTTTTGTTTTTACTTTCTTTGTTGAACTATCGATAACACTTGACATAACGTAACGACCACCACGACCACCAGTTGTGCTTAGGTTTGTAAAGTTACCACCAATATATCTATCTAATACTGTTGCTCTTGCTTGTTTTTCTGTGTACATAATGAACATAACTTCTGCTGGGTCATAGTTTTTTAGATTGACTAAATCATCTACTAATCTAATTGGTTTTGCAGAACCCATAGTTACATCGTGAATCATGTTGTAGCCAGCATCTGAAGCTAAATCTTGTGCTTTTTTTGTCATGGCAGATGATTCTTCGTGGAGTATGTTTGCAGCTTCGTAGCCAAATAAGCCAGTATCTCCTATTGCTACTTTAGATGCTATTCCTTCTCTTATTTCTGTAAGAGTGCTTTTATCAAATGTTTTACCAAACACTTCATCATAAATCTCTGGATGGTGTATTTTTAGTTTTTTCATTATTGGATTAGTAAATCCTAATGAAGAACCAGCGCCAAACGTAGCATCATTAATAAACTTATCACTCATAAGCTTGTCTATTGCTTGGTCTGTTTTTGATGCGTAATCTCTAAATATAATTCTTGTTTTAAAATCATCTGGGTTAACTGTTACATATTCTTCTAGCTTATAAGTTTTAAGACTTGGGTCTTTAGCTTTATTAGCAAGTGTAAATGTTTTACCAGAAGATGGAAGTCCACCAGCTACAACTTGTTTTTTGTCTTTTAATGCGCCAGCAGCTTCAGCTTCTGCTAAAAATTGCTCTATTTCTGGTGTCCATGTGTTTGCATCAAGTGCATCGTTCCAGATAAAATCTGGTTTATTTTTCTTAGTATTCCACTCCCATGAACCATACTCATTAGAATACTTACTTCCATTTTTTTCTATCCATTTATCAAATTTTGATTTATTGTACTTCTGTACGTTTTCTGG
>Ga0208767_1001834_pt1 | contig 16488 bp, 17 predicted proteins | sample VirMetDEL_Mar_21_FD_184514 | JGI IMG/M metagenome (GOLD analysis project Ga0208767, IMG submission 184514) | Aqueous microbial communities from the Delaware River and Bay under freshwater to marine salinity gradient to study organic matter... | ecosystem: Environmental > Aquatic > Marine >... | reverse complement strand
AATTGGAATGTTGATAAGTTAGATGGTACTGGAGTTTCTGGAATTACTTTAGATAAATCCAAAGCACAAATTTATTGGATGGATATTGAGTGGTTAGGACTTGGTACAGTCAGAATGGGATTTGTAATTAATGGAGTAATGATTCATTGCCATTCATTCCACCACGCAAACCTAATTCAATCAACTTATATCACAACAGCATCACTTCCTCTAAGATATGAGATTGCCAATACAGGTATTACCACAAGTAGCAGCACTCTCAAACAAGTTTGTTCTACTGTAATTTCTGAAGGTGGTTATGAGTTGCGTGGATTACAACAAGCTGTAGGAACACCAATTACCTCACCATATACTATGACTGTTGCTGGAACTTTTTATCCAGTAATTAGTATAAGATTGAAATCATCTCCAGATCGTTTAGATGCTATTGTAATCTTGACTGCTCTTTCTTTGATGGGAGTTAGTAATGGAATTTATTACAATTGGCAGGTGAGAGCATCAGGAACTACTACGGGAGGAACCTGGACAAGTGCTGGTGCTGATAGTGCGGTTGAGTACAAACTAAATGGAACTGGTATAACTGGAGGTAGAATATTGGCATCTGGATTCTTCTCATCCAACAACCAATCTTCTGGTACGATTGATATCTTGAAAGAAGCTCTATTTAAGTTCCAGTTAGAAAGAAATGGATTGACTGGAACTCCTTATGAACTCACACTTGTTGTTGCAGCATCTCCAATATCAAGTAATGAAGAAGTTTATGCTGCAATGGACTGGGAAGAAATTAGTAGGTAATTTTTTATGAGTGATGTATATCTTGGTAATCCTCTATTAAAAAAAGCAAATACTCCAATTGAATTTACTCAAGAACAAGTTCTTGAGTTTGTTAAGTGTAAAGACGATCCTGTTTATTTTGCTAACAACTACATTAAGATTGTTTCTCTTGACGAAGGTTTAACACAATTTCATCCATACGATTTCCAAGAGAAATTAATTAGAAGATTCCACGAGCACAGATTTAATATCTGTAAGATGCCACGACAGACTGGTAAGTCAACCACTGTTGTTTCATATCTTCTTCATTATCTGATTTTCAATGATAGTGTAAATATTGGTATTCTTGCAAACAAAGCCGCAACTGCAAGAGAATTGTTGCAAAGACTTGCTACTGCTTATGAAAACTTGCCTAAGTGGATGCAACAGGGTATTATATCATGGAATAAAGGTTCTATCGAGTTAGAAAATGGCAGTAAGATATTGGCAGCTTCTACATCTGCGAGTGCTGTCCGAGGCATGTCGTTCAATATCCTCTTCCTCGACGAATTTGCGTTCGTTCCGAACCATATCGCAGATTCCTTCTTTGCATCTGTTTATCCTACTATTACTTCTGGTAAAAGCACAAAAGTCATAATGGTTTCTACCCCTCACGGGATGAACCACTTTTATAGATACTGGCATGATGCTGAAAAAGGTAAGAACGAATATATTCCAACTGACGTTCATTGGAGTGAAGTTCCTGGAAGAGATTTAAAGTGGAAAGAAACCACTATCGCAAACACTTCAGAACAACAGTTTAAGGTTGAGTTTGAGTGTGAGTTCCTAGGCTCTGTTGATACTCTGATTGCTCCAAGTAAACTTAGAACATTTGTATACGACAATCCAAAAACTAGAAACGCTGGATTAGATGTATATGAAGATGTAAAGAAAGAGAATGATTATGTAATTACCGTTGACGTTGCAAGAGGAGTTAGCGAAGATTACTCTGCTTTTGTAGTCGTTGATATTACACAGTTCCCGCATAGAGTTGTTGCAAAGTATAGAAATAATGAAATTAAACCGATGCTATTTCCAAACATCATTTATGAAGTAGCAAAAAGTTATAATAGTGCGTATATTCTTTGCGAAGTTAATGACATTGGTGATCAGGTTGCGTCAATTCTAAATTACGATCTTGAGTATCAAAATGTCCTCATGTGCTCAATGAGAGGTAGAGCTGGACAGATTGTTGGACAAGGATTTTCTGGAAAGAAAACACAACTTGGCGTCAAAATGTCCAAGGCGGTTAAAAAGGTTGGTTCACTCAATCTCAAAACTATGATTGAAGAGGATAAACTACTCTTCAATGATTATGAAATTATCTCAGAACTCACAACATTCATTCAGAAGAATAATTCCTTTGAAGCAGAGGATGGATGTAATGATGACTTAGCCATGTGTCTTGTCATCTATGCATGGTTGGTTCAACAAGACTACTTTAAAGAACTTACCGATCAAGATGTTAGGAAGAGATTATATGAAGAGCAGAAGAATCAAATTGAACAAGACATGGCACCATTTGGATTTATTTCGGATGGATTGGGTTCAGAAAGCTTTGTAGATGATGATGGAGATAGATGGTTTACTGATGAGTATGGTGACAGATCTTACATGTGGGAATATATGTAATGGAAATAGATAGGCAAATAAAGTTAGGACATTTATTATTAACAGATAGAAAATGTAGAGTTTGTGGAGAAGTAAAAAATCTAATAGATGGATTTTATAGAACAAGAAAAGATAGAGGCCCAGTCGCATCATCATATTCATATGAATGTAAGGACTGTACGATAAAAAGAATAGTTACTAGCAGAATGACTTCCAATATCTTTGATAGATGGGAATATCCAGATTGGTAACTCACGTCATGTTTCCCCTCTGAAAAGTAACTTTTTAATAAATATTTTCAGATAAACTGAGACCACGGAGAAAAACATGGCGACTCCTCAATTATCTCCCGGTGTAATTACGAGAGAGGTTGATCTTACTGTAGGGAGAGCTGATAACGTATTAGCTAATGTTGGTGCGATTGCTGGACCATTTTCAATTGGCCCTGTAGAAGAGGCAATTGACATCCAAACAGAGCAGCAATTAATCAATACCTTCGGTAAACCAATTTCTACCGATACCCAGTATGAGTACTGGATGAGTGCTTCCTCATTCCTCTCATATGGTGGTGTTCTTAAAGTTGCTAGAGTAGATGGCGCAACACTGAATTGTGCAAATGTTGGCGTAGGTTCTACTAGCACAGCAAATGCTAAGATTAAGAACTTTGACGACTATAACACCAACTGGAGTGATGATAGCGTCAATTTCACCTATGCTGCTAAAAACCCAGGAACTTGGGCAAACAATCTAAAGGTTTGTACAATCGACGATTTAGCAGATCAGACAATCGGTATTACAACCAACGACTTGGGTAACCTTGGTGCTGTAATCGGTTACGGCGTAACAACTGCACTTAATGGTACTTTTGTTGGTGTTGGTACAACCAGCAACTTCACTGGATACCTCAAGGGCATCATCACGGGTGTTAGCACCGATGCAACCAATAGTGCATCAACAATCACCGTTAAGGTTGTTTCAAGAGTTTCTGGTGCTGGAACCGAAACTGCAATTTCTTACGCAGAAGCAAATCCACTTTCTTCATTCGAAACAGCAGATTCACTGCAGTTTGTTAATAACTCTGGCATTAACACAGGAACTGTTGCAACTGCAGGAACGGTAACTGACTGGTATAACAGCCAAACTTTGGGATTAACCAATTCCACAGTTTACTGGAAGCAAATTGCACCAAAACCTGTAACCAACCAGTTTAGTGCAACCAGAAACAGCAAGAACGACGCAATGCACGTTGTAGTCGTTGATGATAACGGAACAATCACTGGTGTACAGGGAAGCATTCTTGAGAGGCACATCAGCATCTCCAAGGCAGCTGATTCGGTATCTGCAGTAAGTTCTCCACAAAAGGTTTACTACAAGAATCTTCTTGCAAACTTCTCAGAATATGTCTACGCAGGAAGCAATCCATCTGCTGCAGAAGATACTTATCATGGAACTGCTCCAAGAGCAACTGGTTTCTCTACAGGATTTGCTGCTGTTACCACTGCAAACGGACTCTGGGGACAAAACACTCAAGGCGTAACCTTCAGTGCAATTGGAAACGTAACATACACTCTTTCTGGTGGTGTTGACTATTCCAGAGAGGGTGGAATGGCTGCTACTTTAGGAAATCTTGTTACAGCATACGATTTGTTCTCGAATAAGGACGAAATTGCAGTTAACTTCTTAATCAATGGCCCTGGATTGGGTTCAGAAGAGGAGTCACAAGCAAAAGCAAACAAACTGATTTCGATTGCAGAATCAAGACAGGATTGTGTTGCTGTTGTTTCTCCACATAGAGCAAACGTTGTTGATGTTACAAACACAACAACTCAAACCAACAACATTGTTAAGTTCTTTGCTCCACTGACAAGTTCTTCATATGCAGTATTTGACAGTGGTTATAAGTATACTTATGACAGATTCAACAATCTGTTCAGATACGTTCCTTGCAACGCTGATGTTGCTGGTTTGATGGTTAGAACTGATGTTGAACAGTTCCCATGGTATTCTCCTGCTGGACAAGCAAGAGGCACTTTAAACAATGCTATCAAACTTGCATACAATCCAATCAAGACTCAAAGAGATACTCTGTATGAATCAAGAGTAAACTCAATTATCAATCAACCTGGCGTTGGAGTTATCCTCTACGGAGATAAGACTGCACTCTCTTATGCATCTGCATTTGATAGAATCAACGTTCGTAGATTGTTCTTGACTGTTGAGAAAGCACTCGAAGGAGTTGCTAACGCACAACTGTTTGAGTTCAACGATCAAATCACAAGATCAAACTTTGTTAACGTTGTTGAACCATACCTGAGAGATGTTCAGGCAAAGAGAGGACTTTATGACTTCAGAGTTATTTGTGATGAATCAAATAACACACCTGATGTTGTTGACAACAATGAGTTTAGAGCGGACATCTTCTTGAAGCCTACCAAGTCAATTAATTATGTAACACTCACTTTCGTTGCTACCAGAACTGGCGTCAGTTTTGAAGAAGTAACTGGAAGAGTTTAATTCTTTATAATTAATTACACGGAGGACTCAAACGATGGCAAACCTAAAGACAATCTCACAATTTAAGTCAAGATTACAAGGCGGCGGAGCCCGCCCCAATCTGTTTGAAGTAAATATCAACGACTTCAAATTTGCTGATTGGGACAACGAAACTTTCCAGTTTCTGTGCAAAGCAGCTGCTCTCCCAGCATCAAACGTAACCCCAATTGATATTCCTTTCAGAGGAAGATCACTCAAGGTTGCTGGTGAAAGAACCTTTGATACTTGGACTATCACCGTTATCAACGATGAAGATTTCAAACTGAGAACTGCATTTGAGCAGTGGATGAATGGAATGAGCAAGTTGTCCGATGGTTCTGGTGCAACCAATCCCAACTCTTACATGGGTAATGCTACCGTAAATCAACTTGGTAGAGGTTATAACCAAGGACGTTTTGCTACTAGAAATAGTGGTGATGGTGATGGAAGTGGTGGACAAACTGGAATTGCTCCATTAAGAACCTACTACTTCGATGGCATCTTCCCAACAAACGTTGGAGAAATCGCTCTCGATTATGGTTCTACAGATACCATTGAAGAATATACTGTTGAATTCCAGGTTCAGTACTGGACTGCTGGAACAGAATCAACCAACGGAAGTTCTTCCGATCAAAATGGTTCTGTAATTGTCTGATAAATACTACAGGTAAAAACGGACAAACAAATAAATTATGGCAAAATTATTTGGGTTCTCTATTGAGGACAATGAGCCATTATCTCCAACTACAGTCTCCCCCGTTCCTCAAAATAGTGAGGACGGGGTTGACCATTATCTAAGTAGTGGATTTTTTGGTTCGTATGTTGACATTGAAGGAATTTATAGAACAGAGTTTGATTTAATCAAGCGTTATCGTGAAATGGCACTTCACCCAGAATGTGATAGCGCCATTGAAGATATTGTAAATGAAGCCATTGTTTCCGACACTAACGATACTCCAGTTGAGATTGAACTTTCAAATCTTAATGCAAGCGACGGTATTAAGAAAAAGATTAGACAAGAGTTTAAATACATTCTCGATTTGCTAGATTTCAATAAGAAGTCACACGAAATCTACAGAAATTGGTACGTGGATGGTAGATTATACTATCACAAGGTAATTGATTTGAAGAATCCACAAGAAGGAATTCAAGAATTGCGCTACATTGACGCAATGAAAATGCGTTATGTAAGGCAAACTAAGAAAAAAGAAAAAGATAAGTATCAAAATCCAGCATATAGGCAATCTGATAATCCAATGGATTATGAGTTTCCTGAGATTGAAGAGTATTTTATCTACAATCCAAAGGGTTCATATCCAACTGGAAATATCAATTCAACAGGTGCAAGTCAAGGGATTAAGATTGCAAAAGATGCAATCACATATTGCACTTCAGGACTTGTAGATAGAAATAAAGGATCAACTCTTTCATATCTCCATAAAGCAATTAAATCACTCAATCAACTTAGAATGATTGAGGACTCATTGGTTATCTATCGTTTAAGTAGAGCACCAGAACGTAGAATTTTCTATATTGACGTTGGTAATCTTCCTAAGGTAAAAGCAGAACAATATCTTCGTGATGTTATGATGCGTTATCGTAATAAGCTTGTCTATGATGCAAACACTGGAGAAATCCGTGATGACAAAAAATACATGGCAATGCTTGAGGATTTTTGGCTACCTAGACGAGAGGGAGGACGTGGTACTGAAATTTCTACTCTTCCAGGAGGACAAAATCTTGGAGAAATCACAGACATTGAGTATTTTAAAAAGAAGTTATACAGGTCCCTCAACGTCCCGCCGTCTCGCATGGATGGCGAAGGTGGATTTAATCTCGGTAGATCCTCAGAAATCTTAAGAGATGAAGTTAAGTTCAGTAAGTTCGTTGGACGTTTGAGAAAAAGATTCTCAAATATGTTCAATGATATGCTCAAGACTCAACTGATTCTTAAGAACATTATCACACCAGAAGACTGGGATATGATGAGTGAGCATATTCAGTATGACTTCTTGTATGATAATCACTTTGCAGAACTCAAAGAAGCAGAGCTTCTTAATGAGAGACTTGCAATGGTTCAAACTGCAGAACCCTACGTTGGAAAATATTTCTCTCAAGACTATGTAAGACGTAAGATTCTTCGTCAAACAGATGTTGAAATTATTGAGCAAGATGCTCTGATTGAGAAAGAAATTAAAGATGGAATTATTCCAGATCCAGCGACTATCGATCCTCAAACTGGTTTGCCATTTGAACAAACCGCAGGTATGGATTTAGGAAAACCAGTTACAGAACCAGAACTTGATGGTTCTCCAGCGGAAGCTCCAGAACTACCCAAGGGTGGGGAAATATAAATACTAGCGTTTACAGGATTTTTTAAAAATGGAAGAACTTTTAGATATGATTGCAGCTGATGAGTCTCCTTCACAAATTAGCGATAAAATCAAAGATATTTTGTTTTCAAAGTCAGCAGAAAGAGTTGATGCTTTTCGTCCCGTAGCAGCAAACTCTCTTTTTGGAGATGATTCTCAACTAGAAATCGAAGACGATATCGACGCTGAAGACGAAGAATAATAAATAACTATTATAAATGATTTATTAGGAATAATGGCGCATAGACCTGTAGGATTATCAACATCATTATCAACAACAACATCTTCTGGAATGACAACATCGTTTGTTGTTAAGTCCAACGCATTGAGAATTGTTGCTGCTGGTAGCACTGGTGCTCATGTAAAAATTGACAGCCAACCAACTGCAACTGTTTTTGATTATTATATTCCTGCAGGTGGAACAGCAACTCTTGCGATGACAAAAGCATCAAATAGAGTTATTGGAATTACAACTGGTTCTTCAACGATAATTTCATTCCCAGAAGGAACACAATGTCCTTTCGGTGTTGGTGATTATATCACAATTACTGGTGGAACCAATGCTGATTTAAATCTTCGCCATGTTGAAGTTACGAGTGTAGATACTACTTCGAGTTATGATGGAAATTTCCAAACCAAGTGTACAGTTGATTATGACTCTGGCGCTGCCGGAGACTTCGCTGGTTCTGATGTAACTGCAAGTCTTTCTCTCAGACTTGCTGCTAGAACTGATAGCGGAACTGGTACAGTACACGCACAACAAGTACAAATTACCGGACAAGCCTGATGAAACTTATCAGAGAAGAAATCGAATCAGTTGAATTTCTTGTCGAACAAAAGAACGGCAAGAAGTCAATGTATATTGAAGGTGTTTTTCTCCAAGGAAACATCAAAAACCGTAATGGCAGAATGTATCCTATGGAAACACTCCGCCGTGAAGTAGCTAGATATAGCGAAAATCATGTTGTTGCCGGTAGAGCACTTGGAGAACTGGGACATCCTGATGGCCCAACCGTAAACCTTGATAGAGTTTCTCATAAAATCGTTTCTCTGAAAGAGAGTGGTTCAAACTTTATCGGAAAAGCAAAGATTCTGAATACTCCAATGGGTAAGATTGCATCTTCTCTGATTGAAGAAGGTGTAAAACTCGGAGTTTCTTCTCGCGGCATTGGTTCGCTCAAAATGACAAGAGAGGGAATCAATGTTGTCGGTGACGACTTCATGTTAGCAACTGCTGCTGATATCGTTGCTGATCCTTCTGCTCCTGATGCTTTTGTTGAAGGTATCATGGAAGGAAAAGAGTGGGTATGGGACGGTGGTATTCTTCGTGAGAAGTATGCTGCAAAAACATACAAACAAATCAACACTCTTGTTACTCAAAGATCGCTTGAAGAGAATAAGTTAAACTTATTCAATGATTTCTTAAATAATCTTTGATTTATTAAATATCTTAATTTATAAATAAATATAGTTTAATAACAGGAAACATCGGAGAGTTCAAATGTCTCGTGGTAAACAATTACAAGAAATGGAAGCAGGCACTAAGCAATCCAAAACTGCTGTAAATGCTGGCGCTAAGCCTGCAGAAGGAATGCCTAAGTTGCAAAATGATGGTTCACAACTCGGTTCTGTAGAGGACCTTGGTGGACCTACCCCAGATAACTATAAGCCCGATGATGATTCGGCTAAGTTAAAGACTCCTGGTGGTACTCTTAAGCAAGTTCGTGATGTTGTAAACAAAGGCGCTAAAGCAGCAGAACCAATGAAGGGCATGAAGGAAGAGGAAGAACTTGAGACTGAAGAAGTCATTGAGGAAGAAGAAGAGACTACTGATGAAGTAGTTGCAGAAGAAGAAACCGTTGAAGAGTATGACATCGAAGAAGATGTTAATGCACTTCTCGGTGGCGAAGAACTCTCCGAAGAGTTTAAGGAAAAAGCAAAAACCATCTTTGAAGCAGCAATCAATTCTAAGGTTGCTGGTATCAAGGAAGAGCTTGAGCAAGCATATGCTGCTGCTCTTGCAGAAGAAGTAGAAGAAATGAAGGAATCACTCGCTGAGCGTGTTGATTCTTATCTTGAGTATGTCTCAGACGAATGGTTCTCTGAGAATGCACTTGCTATTGAGCAAGGACTCAAGACTGAGATGACCGAATCATTCCTTGAAGGAATGAAGGGTCTTTTTGAAGATCATTATGTAACAATCCCTGAAGATAAATATGATGTGCTTGAGAGCATGGTAGAAAAACTTGATGATATGGAGACAAAACTCAACGAGCAAATTGAGAAAAACATCTCCCTCAACAAGCGTCTCGCAGAGTCGGTTGCTGACGGAATCTTAGATCAAGTCTCTGAAGGTCTTGCACAGACTCAGAAAGAGAAGCTCGCTTCACTTGCCGAAAGTGTTGAGTTTGAATGTGAAGAAGAATATCGTGAAAAGCTGGAGACGCTGAAGGAGTCATATTTTGCCTCTAAATCAGCACCTTCAACTGCTAAGTCCGAAACCCTTTCTGAGGGTGTAGACGTTGCTCCCGAATCCTATTCGAATTCAATGTCCGCATACCTGAGAACCATGGGTTCTTTTAGCAAATAATTGAATTTAATATAATTCAAACCCAAAAAACGTACACTTATTAGGTAAACGCAAATGTTCCAATCCGAGCATCTGCAGGAAAAGTGGGCACCTCTCCTCAACTATGAGGGTCTTGATCCAATCAAAGATTCACACAGAAGAGCAGTAACCGCCGTCCTGCTGGAAAACCAAGAAAAATTCCTCCGCGAGCAATCCGCATTCGAACATGGCGGTATGCTCATGGAGCAACCAACCAATAGCACTGGCTCTTCAGCTGGCGCTCCTGGATTCTCAGGTAGTGCTGCTGCTGCAGGTCCTACCGCAGGTTTCGATCCCGTTCTGATTTCACTCATCAGACGTTCAATGCCTAACCTTGTCGCTTATGACTTGGCTGGCGTTCAACCAATGAGCGGTCCTACTGGACTCATTTTCGCAATGCGTTCACGCTACGGCACTCAGTCTGGCGACGAAGCATTCTTCAACGAAGCAGATTCCGCATTCTCGGGTCAACCCTTCGGTCGTGACGACGCTAACGGTTTCACCGATCCTAAAGTTGGTTTCGGTACTACCGCACAGTCTGGCACTAATCCTTCCGTTCTGAACCCAGTTGGTACTGCAACAACCGAGCCTTCACCTTATAACGTTGGTCAGGGTCTGCGTACCGACAGTGCAGAAGGACTCGATACGGGTGCTAATGCATTCAACCAGATGGCATTCTCGATTGAGAAAGTCACTGTTACCGCTAAGTCCAGAGCACTGAAGGCAGAATACAGCCTTGAGCTTGCACAGGATCTGAAGGCAATTCACGGACTGAATGCAGAAGCTGAGTTGGCAAACATTCTGTCAACTGAGATTCTTGCTGAAATCAACCGTGAAGTCATCAGAACCATCTACAAGGTTGCTGAGCAAGGCGCTGTTCAAAACACCGCTACCGCTGGTGTATTCGACCTCGACATCGACTCTAACGGACGTTGGAGTGTTGAGAAGTTCAAGGGTCTCCTGTTCCAAATCGAGCGCGACGCTAACGCGATTGCACAAAGAACTCGTAGAGGAAAGGGCAACATCATCCTGTGTTCCGCAGACGTTGCTTCTGCTCTCACCATGGCTGGTGTTCTTGACTACACCCCTGCACTCAACGCTAACCTGAACGTTGATGACACTGGTAACACCTTTGCTGGTGTTCTGCAAGGTAAGTATCGTGTTTATATCGATCCTTATGCTGCTAACCTGACTTCAGCTAACGCAACTCCTGGCAACCAGTACTACGTTGTCGGTTATAAGGGTTCTTCACCTTATGACGCTGGCATCTTCTACTGCCCATATGTTCCTCTCCAAATGGTTCGTGCCGTTGGTGAGAACTCCTTCCAGCCCAAGATTGGCTTCAAGACCCGCTATGGTATTGTTGCTAACCCATTCGCGGAAGGAACCAACCAGCAACTGGGTGCTCTTAACCTCAATGCAAACCGTTACTACAGACGTGTTGCGGTCAAAAATTTGATGTGATATCATTCACATTTGTTCAAGACCTCCGAAAGGAGGTCTTTTTTTATAAATAAAAATGTAAGAACTATTTGTGAACGATGCCAAGACCAATAACCAACACTACTGGATTTTATGGAGAAGGAAGAACTAAAAGAAGAGCAGAAAATCATAGAATAAATGTAAGAAGGCGTAGAGATGAAAGAAAGCAACACTTAGTTGATTATTTTGGCAATAAATGTCATGATTGTGGTAATAGTTTTCCAGTATGTTGTTATGATTTCCACCATGTAGACCCATCTAAAAAATCTTTTGAAATTGCTCCAAGGTTAGATGGTAATTTAGAAACTATCATGGAGGAAGCAAAAAAATGTATAATGATATGTGCAAACTGCCATAGAGTTCGTCATTATAAAGAGAACCGATAAATATTTAAAAAACGATGACTGGGAATCCATACGATAAACAAGTGTCTAATAGGAACTTTTTGTCTCCTACTGGATTCAGGTTTACATTGAACAGAGCACCAAAGGTTGCATTTTTTGGGAATACCGCAAATATTCCATCAATGACACTTGGTATTGCAAATCAACCAACATACTTGAAGGACATTGATGTTCCAGGTGATAAAATTTTATTTGACGATTTTACATTAAGATTTTTGGTTGATGAAAATCTTGAAAACTATATGGAAATACATAACTGGATACGTGGACTTGGTTATCCAGAAAGTTTGCAAGAGATATATGATTTACAAAAAAACGCTATGATTGATAGAACGGGAACAGTTAATCCACCTTTGGAAAAAGGTATGGATTTATTTTCCGATGCAACTCTACAAGTTTTAAACAGCAGTTTTAATCCAAACTTTCAGGTTGTTTTTAAAGATTTGTGGCCATATTCATTGTCAACTCTTGACTTTGATGCTACTTCAGAAGACGTTCAATACTTTACAGCAGACGTAACTTTCAAGTATACTATCTACAATATAACCGATTTAAGTGGCAATCCTTTATGATTGATCTTGATAAACTTCAAGAGATTTGGGAAAAAGATGCAAAAATTGATATGGATAACCTCCATACAGAATCAACAAATATTCCCGCTCTTCATGCGAAGTATTTTGAAATGTACAACACAATCTTTCTTTTGAGAAAGAAAGCAGAGCAACAGAGAAAAAATATTCGACACGAACGCTATGAGTATTTTAGTGGAAAAGCAGATCCTGATGTTTATGTGGAGAATCCATTTCCTAAAAAAATTAGGGATAAAGACACTATGCAAAAATATTTGGATGCGGATGAGAAGCTTTCAACAATCTGCCTGAAGATTGATTACTACGATACAATGCTTGTTTACATTGAAAGCATTTTAAAGCAGATTACTAATCGCACATATCAAATCAAGAATGCAATTGAGTTCATGAGATTCAATGCTGGACTAGGGTAGATAAATATTTGAAGTAACAAATGCAAAGTATGGATGATATATTTTCCTCTCTAAAAGATTTTGATTTTGACGACAATAATTTTGAACCTTTTGATCATAAGTATTGGAGAAAGGGATGGAATCATACAGAAGAAGCAAAATTAAAAATGTCTCTTTCAAAAAAAGGGAAAGAACCTTGGAATAAAGGATTAACCGGGTTTTCTCACAGTGAAGAGACTAAAGAAAAAATGAGAAAAAGAATGCAGGGCAATAGTTACACAAAAGGAAGAAAACTTACAGAAGAAGAAAAAAAGAAGAGAAGTGATAGTTTAAAGGAATACTATAAAAAAAGAAGAGAGTCTGGATATAAGAGATAAATATTTCCAGATAGAATCTTAATATGAATACTACTGATCTTGTTATAAAAAAAGCAAATGAAGTATTTTTAAGAATAGAAACACAACCACACATTGAATACGAATTAAGAGATAAATTTACCTTTCAAGTGGAAGGGGCTAAATTTATGCCCCAATATAGAAATAGAAACTGGAACGGGGAGATTCATTTATATGATATGAGATCCAAACAGATTTATGTTGGACTCTTAGATAAGATTGTCAATTTCTGTAAGCAATACGGATATACTTATAAGTTTGAAGACAATAAGTTCTATGGAACTCCATATGAGGAAAATGAACATATCTCATATGAAGGTGTCAAGGATTATATGCATTCCATTTGTGTCCATACTCCCAGGAAGTATCAAATTGAGGGAGTATATGGTGCCCTAAAGCATAATAGAAAACTATTGATAAGCCCCACAGCGAGCGGCAAATCACTAATGATTTATTCCCTCGTAAGATACTATGTGGATAAAGGCAAAAAAATTCTTCTAGTTGTTCCGACGACATCTCTTGTAGAGCAGATGTACAAGGACTTTTTGGATTATGGTTGGGATGCTGACTCATATTGCCACCGTATCTATTCTGGTAGAGAGAAGAGTAATGATGCTCCAGTGACAATTACCACATGGCAGTCAGTATATAAACTAGAGCGATCTTTTTTTGAAGATTATGGATGTATTATAGGTGATGAAGCACATCTTTTCAAGTCCAAATCATTAATACAAATCATGACTAAACTACATCATGCAAAATATAGATTTGGATTTACTGGAACATTAGATGGTACACAAACTCACAAGTGGGTTCTTGAAGGATTATTTGGCCCATCGTATAAGGTAACAAGAACTGATGAGTTGATGAGACAAGGACATCTTTCTCAACTTGACATTCAGTGTCTTGTTCTTAAACACCCACCACAAAAGTTTGAAACTTATGAAGATGAGATACAGTATTTAATCGGTCACGAACAGAGAAATAAGTTCATTCGTAATCTTACTTTAGATTTAAAAGGCAATACTCTTGTTTTGTTTGCAAGAGTAGAAGCTCATGGTGCAGTACTTTACGAACAAATAAATAGTAACACTAGTGAAGAACGTAAAGTATTCTTTGTTCATGGTGGAGTGGATGCTGAAGAAAGAGAATTAGTCAGAGAGATTACAGAGAGAGAAAACAACGCAATTATTGTTGCCTCTTATGGAACTTTTTCTACAGGTATCAATATTAAAAACCTCCATAATGTTATCTTTGCCTCTCCAAGTAAGTCCAGAATCAGAAATCTTCAAAGTATTGGACGAGTTCTTAGAAAAGGAAAAGACAAAGTAAAAGCCACTCTTTACGATATCTCTGACGATTGCACTTATAACACTAGAAAAAATTATACTCTTAATCACTTTATTGAAAGAATTAAAACATACAATGAAGAGAATTTTAACTATGAGATAATCACTATTCAATTAAAGAAAAATGGGAATTGAAGACGACTTTTATGCAACAATAAAGTTAAAAACAGGAGAAGAGATATTTGCTAAAGTAGCAGCTTCTGAAGAAGAAGATAGAACTATGTTAATAGTTTCTAATCCAATTATTGTTAATGAAATAACAGGAAGAAAAGGTGTTGTTGGTTATTCATTAGAACCTTGGCTTAAAACAACAACTGATGATATGTTCATCTTAAATCTAGAAGATGTTCTTACTATCTCTGAATCTTCTGATATTGAAATGATAATGATGTATCAAACTTTCGTAAGAGAACCTTTAGACAAAGGAACTAATAAAAAGAATATTACTAAAACAATGGGTTATGTCTCTAATGTCAATGATGCTAAAGAGATTCTAGAGAAGCTCTATAAGAGTAGCTAAGCCATCTCTATCAACCCTAACAAAGGTATTCTACTGAGTATTTGAGGACTTGTCAAGCATTTTTAAAAATGGTATAATTCATACATATTATGAGATAAACTAATGATATCAACAGCAGTTATGGCCAAAAGAAAGAGGTCAGAGCACTACGTAAACAATAAAGAGTTTCTCTCCGCACTGATTAAATATCGTGAAGATGTTGAGATTGCCTTTATCAAGAAGTATGGTAGAGAACCAACCAAAGAAGATCGCTCTCAGAGATGGGACACTAAGCCTCCTATTCCCCGCTACATTGGTGAGTGTTTCCTGAAGATTGCTAATCACCTATCATTCAAACCAAACTTCGTGAACTACATGTTCAAAGAGGATATGATTTCTGATGGGATTGAGAACTGTGTTCAATACATTCACAACTTCAATCCAGAGAAGTCACAGAACCCCTTTGCATACTTCACCCAAATCATTCACTATGCTTTCCTTCGTCGTATCCAAAGAGAAAAGCGTCAGTTAGAAATCAAGAACAAAATCCTTGAGAAGTCTGGATTCAGTGAAGTGTTTGATGATAGCAATACACTTGACGGCTCTAACTATTCCGACTACAATAGCATTAAGGACAACGTTCACTCAAAACTGCGCGGTTAATGAAAGTTGCAATTATTACCGATCAGCATTTCGGTGCAAGAAAGAATTCAAAACTTTTTCATGATTACTTTCTGAAGTTTTATGAGAACGTATTCTTTCCTACACTAAAAAAAGAAGGTATCACAACTGTAATTGATATGGGTGATACCTTTGACAGTCGCAAAGGTATTGATTTCTCAGCACTTTCTTGGGCAAAGAATAATTATTACGATAGACTCCAAGCAATGGGAGTAACTGTCCATACCATTGTTGGAAATCATACTGCATATTATAAAAATACAAATGAAGTAAATGCTGTAGATTTACTTCTACGTGAATATGACAATGTAACCGTATATTCCGAACCAACTGAAGTCACATTAGATAAACTTAAAGTTCTTTTTATACCCTGGATTAATCAAGAAAATTATGAAACTACTCTCACATCTATTAAAACTACATCTAGCATATGTGCGATGGGGCACCTTGAGCTACAAGGATTTAGAGTTAATAAAAGTATCGTCATGGAACACGGTATGGAGAGCAAACTATTTGAGAAGTTCAGTCATGTCTTCTCGGGACACTATCACACTCGATCGGACAACGGAAGAATCTTTTATCTAGGAAATCCATATGAACTGTTCTGGAATGACTTGAATGATAAAAGAGGTTTTCATATCTTTGACACTGAAACTCTAGAACACACTCCAATCAATAATCCTTATAGAATGTTTTATAGTATCTACTATGAAGATACAAACCACCAAACATTTGATACTAGGGAGTATGAGAACAAGAT
>Ga0208767_1001833_pt1 | contig 16510 bp, 18 predicted proteins | sample VirMetDEL_Mar_21_FD_184514 | JGI IMG/M metagenome (GOLD analysis project Ga0208767, IMG submission 184514) | Aqueous microbial communities from the Delaware River and Bay under freshwater to marine salinity gradient to study organic matter... | ecosystem: Environmental > Aquatic > Marine >... | reverse complement strand
TTCATACACTAGCCGAACATGCTGATAACATTTATGCAGCCGGTGATGATGATCAGGCTATTTATCGTTGGGCAGGGGCTAGTGTAGAAAATTTCATGGACTTACAAGGTAACAGGAAAGTATTAAACCAATCTTATCGTGTACCTCAAGAAGCACATAAGCTAGCTAATACTGTACTTAACAATATAGGTATACGTGTACCTAAAACGTTTAAACCATCTGATATTAAAGGTGAAGTAAACTATCACTTTGCTGTAGATGATTTAGATTTAAGCCAAGGCACCTGGTTATTACTAGCACGTAATACATTCTTACTTAAAGAGTATAAACGTATTGTAGAGATGAATGGTTATGAAGAAGATGACCGTATTGTTATCAGTACGATACATGGTGTCAAGGGTGGTGAAGCAGATCATGTAGCAATTATCAGTGACATGGCCTACCGATCCTACAAATATATGGAAAGATTTCCTGATGATGAACATCGAGTGTTTTACGTGGCTATAACACGTGCAAAAGTATCAATCCATATCATCCAACCTAAATCTCGGATTTATTATGAAATATAATGACCTTAAACATACTAAAATGGACGGCAATAACTATGTCATATGTTAACATATATCCATTTAAAACCCGTCCATATTCTCATCAGAGGGAGGCGTGGGAGCGTTCTAAAGATAAGAGCGAATATGCTCTGTTCATGGAGATGGGAACAGGCAAATCTAAGGTAATAATTGATACAATCGCATATCTGTACGATGCCGGTCAGATTGACAACGTACTTATTGTAGCTCCTAAAGGTAACTATCTAAATTGGATTAACAATGAGATACCTACACATCTACCTGATCATATACAAACACAAATAGCTTACTGGTCTGCTAGTCCTAAGAAGAAAGAACGTATAGCTTTAGATGCTATCATGACACCAACACCTGATCTTAGAATATTAGTAGCTAACGTTGAAGCATTTAGCAGTACTAAAGGTACTAAGTTTATAACTAGCTTTGTTGATTGTTCACGATGCTTTGTATGTATCGATGAATCAACTACCATTAAAAACCCTGGTGCTATACGTACTAAGAATATACTTAAACTAAGTAACAAAGCTAAGTACCGTAGAATACTAACAGGTGAGCCTGTAACTCGTAGTCCACTAGATGTATACACACAATGCCAGTTCTTAGATCCAGCTCTATTAGGTTTTAGTAGTTACTATAGTTTTAGAAACCGCTATGCTATTATGGTTGACATGCACAAAGGACCAAGGTCATTTAAGAAAGTTGTAGGTTTCCAGAGACTTAATGAGTTATCTGATACTGTAAAAGAATTTAGTTATAGATGTAAGAAAGAAGATTGCCTAGACTTACCTGACAAGATCTATGAACAACGATTCATTGAGCTTACATCTGAACAACGTAAACTATATAAAGAAATATCTGAACAAGCATTTACAGAACTTAATGGTGAAGCTCTTACTATTACTAATGTACTTACATCAATGCTAAGACTACATCAAATCACATGTGGTCACTTTAAATCTGATGATAATAAATTATTAGAAGTTAAGAACAATAGACTTGATGAGCTTATGCAAGTACTATCTGAGACAGATGATAAGGTTATTATCTGGGCTACATATGTAGCAGATATACAAGCTATATCTAAACTTCTACACTCTGTTTATGGTGAAGATAGTTATGTAGAATATTATGGTGCAGTTACTAATGATGATAGACAAGAAGCTGTACGTAGATTTCAAAATGATGAATCATGTAGATTCTTTATTGGTAATCCTCAGACTGGTGGTTTTGGCCTGACCCTCACAGCTGCCAGTTCTGTTGTATACTATTCTAATAGTTATAACTTAGAACATAGAATACAATCAGAAGACCGAGCACACAGAATAGGTCAACAAAAACCAGTAGTATACGTAGACTTAATTTGTCTGAACACTGTTGATGAGATGATTGTAAAAGCATTACGATCTAAAAAGCAAGTTGCTACCCAAGTAATGGGAGAACAATGGCAAGAATGGTTAAAAGTAAAATAAGCTCTATCCAACTTATCTTTGGTGCTTGCCAATAAGTTCTAAAGTAATTAGGATACCCTATAACTAGTACCACAAATATTATAGCAATAGCAGTTATGTAATCCATTGTTTTATCTTGTTACACATTGATTTAGGTAATGGTAGTTGTTTCATTTCTTTTATCCATGTCTTATCTAGTACAAGACTACCATCAATATCTACTTGTGTTTCATCACCTGATAGATGTGAAACGATTGTAATTGTCTTTTCATTCTCTGCAACTACTACACCTATTGAAATACAATCGCCAAGTTTAGATCTTAGATCTTGAATATTAGTCCAGCCACTGGTAGGTGAGATAGCATCCTCCCAGTTAATTATGACTAATCTTGGTAAATTCCTCCTTGCCATAGTATTGTGTCTTTGAGTGTTTGTTCATCCAGTCTTTACGACGTTTTACAATCCTGCAGCTACCTTTCTCCAGGTCTACATATAGTAATTGTACACCTAATTCTCTTGCTTTGGCACTGACAATTCTACTTCTGATGCTACCATCCTTATATCTAGATACTGTCTTTACATCAATTAAGATCTGTTTGCCTGTCTTCTGGTGGATTGCGATCATATCGATCGGGCCCTGAGGTGCACGGTTCTTGAATACCCAATACCCCTTACTGATCAACCAAGCTTCAGCAAATGCCTCGGCTAAATGACCCTTATCAGAGTGCTTCATCGTCTAATGAAATATCTATCATTTATTATCTAATCTCCATTCTATGATTGATAGTCTTTTATCTAGTTCTAATATCTCTTTCATCATATCTTCTCTTATTTTCTGTCTTTCGATGACATTATCAGGTGATGGAATAATCTGATTATCCATATCCACTAAAATAGACATCTTCTGATTTAATATATTAACACTATCATGCATAGCAAGGAGACTATTAAATAAATAACCTAACATAGCTAATAATAAAGGAACGACTGCTGTAAGCATCTTCTTGGTAAGTTCAGACATTATCTTCTGACCAAAGAGCCACCAAAATAAAGACCGATGATACTAGATACAACGTGAGTATCTAATGGTGTAATGACTAACCCTTCAAGAGGTTTCCATTGTGTCATATCCATGTCAGATGCAAAGATCCAAAAACCTTGCTGTATAGTTTCTGTATAACCAACGTAGATAGGTAGTGTCGGATCAATAAATGGAGCGAGTTTAGGAAGAACTATGATCGACACTACACACATAAGTGCTATCCATCTACGAGTATTCTTTGTAAATGCATCTGTAACTTCTCTTGCTTTATCTATCTGCTGTGCTGCAAATTCAGATCTTTGTAGTAGTAACTTCTGTTCATCAGCACGATCTTTACCTTTCTGAGCCATGATACTTAGCACACCGCCTAAGACGGTAGAAGCCAGCATCGAGATTAATTCCATTGGGATCATTTGATTAAATTATATAGTAATGTTCCTAGACTTCCTACCCAGACAACAAAACCAATCACTCCCTTGCTTTTATTTATTAGTGCTGTTTGATCATCAACCTTAGTCTCTAGTCTAACTAGCCTATCATTCATTGAATCTATTCTTTCAGCTAGTTGTTCTAAGGTTACTTTCATTAACTTAGTTCTTCTTCTGTTGGTTGTGTTTCAGTTGGGTGATTCCATGATTCAATGTATGCACCATTACCATCATCTCTTAATGAAATTGTTCCTGTTTCAGGTTGAAAATCATCTGTTGTCAAATTTGGTTTAAGTTCTAATATTTTTCTTGCTAGTGACATAATATCTCCTATGTAATAAGTTTAAACATTGACCACAGTGACTGATTAGTAAATTGTAATGTACCTGATGTTATATTAGAAAATCCATAAATTTCAACTTCATCACCTGCACTAAGTGAAATTACTCTAGAAAAGCTAGCAGAAAATTTCCTAACATAATTAGCTCGAAAATCATTAACAGCTAATGGTGAGTCTGCTACACCATTTAAATAAGGTCTTATATAAGCATTCACCATAGTTGTATCTACAGTTGATTCTATATTTAAATTTGCCTCTATTTGATAAATACCACCCTGTCCTGATGGTACTACAAATTTATGGTTTGTAGTGTCAAATCCTGAACTAGTAGATTCAAATATTATTGAGTCAAATTCTGCCTTAGTAAATGCATTATCTGTTGCAGTCTGAGTTGAGCCAAGTCTTGCAACAAAATATGGAGTATTAGTAGGTAAATCAGCAGTCGTTGCAATAGTCGATGTACTTGCAGGTAAAGTAAGAGTATTAGTTCCTGCTACAGCAGGTGCTGAGATTGTTATTTCACCACTAGTATCACCAGTTAATTTTATACTTGCCATTAGTCTGCTTCCTCTATTGTGTTAGTTTCTGCCCACTCTAAGTATTCTTGGTAATCAGTATTGTCTGCAACCATAGGTATACTCATAACAAAGTTACCATCTACTTTTTTAGTAATAGATGCCCAATTTCCCTCTGCATCATTTGCTTTTTGATATGTTATTTCCATTATAGTTCTGCCGATAAAGTTAATTTTCCATTAGTCACATCAACACATCTTAAATTGCAGTATCTACCTACTTGTGAAGCAGCTTGACTAGTTGTGTTTGTGGTAATAGTTGATGCTGTTGGTCCTGAATTATCTGTAGCTAATGTTATAGCTGTAGCTGCAGTTGTAAACCCACTTGGCACAACTACTTGAAAATCATTAAGGGCAGAAACTGAAACAGATGGAGTTGTTCTCATTTCTGTTTTATGTTCAATAAGCATTGTTTGTATTGTAGTAGTATTACAACCCCCTGAACAAAATGTTTCTTTATTATTATTTCCACCAAAACATTGTGTGTACCTCATACATCTCATCAAGCTTGTACCTCTATCTTCAAACTGAAATGGTGGTATGCTGTTAGCATCAAAACTTCCTACTTCTAGTTGAACACCTGTTATGTACCAATCATTAGATGTGCTGTCTCCTAAGTTTACCTGTGATGAATCTACAAATGCTGTTGAATCATAAGCTCCCCAAGATGTTTGTAATGGGCTTGATTTTCTATCTGCACCTGCTGATAATACCCAATAAAGAATTAATCCTATTCCATTGTCGTTAGCAATTGCACCTGCTGTATCACCTGCAAAAGATAATACTTTTTTCTCCCAAGTGTTTGCACTATTAATCGTATATGTTTGACTTATTCCTCTTGTAGAATCATTGTTATTAATTGCTAAAGTGTAAGTTCCTGTCTTGGATGACTTCACCCAAAAACTTATAGTAAATTCCTCTGCACTGGATGTATTAAACTTTAATGGTCTTAAGTCTTGTGCTTCTGTTCTGTATACCATTGACAACCATTCTGTACCTGTTGGAGAATCAGAAGTATCACAGTCTAGTTTAAATGAACTTGCAAACCCTTGACCTGTTGGAACATCTGTAGACTGAATATTAGTAAAAGAACCAATACCACCATTATTAATATAAAATCTATCTAGTGTCCTGTAATTTCCAAGTGTAATCGAAGAAGTAGATGTACCTCTTTGTGCAATCTGCATATCACCATTTATAATCAATGGAGTAGCAGTCTTACGATCTAAAGCTACTGTGTTATCTGATACTGTACCATGTAAAGTGAGTGCCATTATTTAACTCCAATTAATGCTTCAATTTGTGCATCTGTTAAACCTAATTCTTTTAGTTTTGCTTTGCCTGATGCTTTGTCAGTTTCTTTTTGTGTATCTGCATCTTTAATTTCTTGTATTTTTGCATTTACATCTGCTTCAGATGGCATTGTTGCACCCTCTTTAACAATCTTGATATGTTGGTATTGCATACGTTCAGAATTAGGAATTTTGTTTCCATTATCATCTTCTTTCTTCCAAGTATACCAATTAGGTGTATCAGTATTAAAAAGATGTAATGCTTCTTGTAAATAATCTCTTTCCATTATGTATCTCCAAGTCTAATAAAACTAACAGAAGTATAATTTTCATTAGTATTTCCAGCTATTGCTCCACCTGATTGTAGTGAAATAACTTGAAAATAAATTTTATCATTAGTTGTATTTGTTACATCAAGCATACATTGTGAAAAAGATGATGAATTTGGGTCTGAGCCTTGAGCAGAAGCTAATGCATTTGATGTACTTGTTGAACTATTGAAATAATTAGTTTGCCAAATTATGTTATCACCGTCATTCGTAGGCTGAAATAAAATCTGAGATGTAATTAAATATATGCCTGTTTCAGGAAAAGAAAAGTAAGGAGTAGAAAAACTTACACCTGTACCAACTAATCCAGCCATTGAATCATCTGCTCTTTCAAAAGCACTAACACCACCTGTGTCTGCTGTTACATTATTATTTAGTCTCCATAAATCTGCTTGTGTTATTCCACCACTAAGTCCTGTTAAAGATGAACCATCTCCAACAAAAGATGTAGCAGTTAAATTACCACTAGCATCCATTGACATTTTAGTAACACCATTAGACTGTAAATCTATAGCACCACTTGTATCTGATACTAGTTTTAATCCATCTGATGTATCTGCATTAATTTTACATGTCATAGTATCACCCACCTTTGTCCACTAGGAACTGTTACTGTTACACCTGTATTTAGGGTCATTGGTCCAACGGACATAGCATTACTACCTGAAGTTATTGTATAACTTGAAGTTATTGTATCACCATTTTCGTAAATAGTACCCCCTGCTGACGCACCACCTCCGATCGAACCCCATGCAGATCCGTCATATCCTTCAAATGATGTTTCATCTGAGTTAAATCTTATATAACCAGCAGCCGGACTTCCGTCTCGTTGGGCCGTGGTTCCTGATGGAAGTTTACCAGATCCTGTATTACCAGTCTTTTCAACGACTTGTGAAATATCTATAATGCTATCGTTCCAAGAACTACCATCATAAACTCTGATCTTATTAGTACCAGTATTAAAATATAGATCACCAGCATCTAACGGATCACCGTCATTATCAACTGTAGGATCAGAAGCTTTAGCTCCTAAATATGTATCATCAAAGTTATCTGCTGCTGCCTCAGCTGCTGCTTGAGCAGTTTGAGCTGCGGTCGCAGAAGTTGCTGCATTAGTCTCAGAAGTTGCTGCATTACTAGCAGAAGTTGATGCGCTAGATGCAGATGCTGCTGCATTTGTTTCTGAGGTGCTTGCATTAGTAGCCGAAGTGGCTGCTGCTGAAGCACTAGATGCTGCATTTGTTTCTGATGTACTTGCGTTTGTAGCACTGGTCGCCGCGTTTGTAGCACTTGTTGCTGCATTAGTCTCACTTGTTGCAGCATTTGTTTCTGATGTAGCAGCTGCTGTCTCACTTGCTGCTGCCGCAGTCGCACTTGCTGCTGCGTTAGCTGCTTCTGTAGGAGCTGCATTAATTGCAGCTATATTAGTAGCACAAGTATTAATGTTTGTTGTATTACCAGCTACTGTTGTGACGTTACCACTGATACCGGCAACCGTTGTGACGTTAGACGAGATGCCGGCGACAGTTGTGACGTTTGAGGAAATTCCTGCTACTGTTGTAACTTGACTTGAGATACCAGCTACTGTTGTAATATCAGATGCAATTGCAGCTAAGGTATCAAGGTTCGCGGTTGTTGGTCCCATCTCCAAGCCAGTAGCTGCAGAGTTAACTTTGACTACTTTATCAGCTACAAGTTCTGACATTGTAATGTTAGACGTAGCCGATGATTCTTGGACCTTGACAGATCGATCAGCAACTTCAGAAATCTGAGCTGCTATTGTTGTTAATTTATCAAGTGCTGCTTCGTGTGTTTCAGCAGAGAAAGGATCCCCTGCTACATAATCTGTTGTTTGTGTAAGTGGTACATTACGTATAATTACAATTCTATGTGTTGCTGGTAATGGATTGTTTACTGTAATTGTTGCAAACTTAGTACCAGCATTAATTGCAACTGTATAATCATATGTACCGCCACCACCTTTTGTTTGTAGTGTTTGTACACCAGTTGCTATTACAACTGTGTAGATCGCTAATTCTGTATCAGCAGCTACAGGCGCATTAAATGCAAAATCAACGGTAGTACCATTGCCTGTATATACTTGTCTTCCTAATGAACTGCCTATTGTCATCTTAATAATCCCTCAGTAGAGCTTGGAGGCAAATAAAATGCCTGGTTATTGTCTTTCATTATACGTCGTTCCATGCGTCGAAGATACCCTGGATTTAACATTTCTTGTATATCGTATAAAATCAGATAATTTAAAGCAGCTCTAGTATAGAATAAATTACTGTAAGGAGCATTATTTATAAGGGTTCTAAAGACCTCAGCCCCTACGTCTACGTCTCCAGTTTTTAATTTACCAAGTATACCAAATACGTCATCTAGCTGACCAATAGTAGGACCTGCAATACTAGCTAGTGCTGATCGACCGTATCTATTATATTCTCCTAGTAAGAAGTCTCCATAGATACCAAAGCCGCCACCCTTTGTTGCTGCTTGAAGAAATAACTTAACATGCTGACCCGTTGTTAATTGTGTATCTCCGGTAAGTAGTCCAAAAAATGGAATTTCTCTGGGTTTACGACCTCTAGTCAAATCTGATGCAACCATAGAAAAATAGCCAAACAAGGTTGTAGTTGCTATAAGAGTTGTGAAACTGCCTACAGATCCCCTGTGCCATTCACGACCCAAAGCTCTACGGGTTACAGTTATTGGAAATGTTTTAAACTGCATAAGGTATCTCATAAATTCACCAAAAAAAGTACCAGCTTGTTGACCTCCAGTTTGAAGAGTTTTCTCCCAAGCACCAGGCATAATTACACCTGCATCAGCTCTGTTAATATACATTGTATTTAATTTATTTTTTAATTCAAACCTTATAGCTTGTGGATCAAATATACCTACTTCGCCATATTTTTTTAAGAGCTTTAATTTATCCTGTGCACTCAATGCCGCTAGTTTTTCTGCTTTTTGTTTTGCGCTTAATTTATCTAGGTTTTCTAAACTTTCACCTGCTAAAAAAGTATCACCTTGTTTAATTCTAGAATCAAAAACATATTCAGCTATTAGGTCATCGGGCAAAGTATCAATACCATCCGCTAATAAATAATCGTCTGGTAAACCAATGCTTTCATCTCTACCATATTTTCTGTATATATCCCACTCAAGTTCTTCTATATGATACATTCTAAACATTTCTTGTACTCGATCAGGTAAGTCAGCAAACCTTATTTTTCTAAAAGAAGCTAGGTTATGAGACATAGTTAATGCCATTCCTGTTCTATGTGAATCATTCCACCAAGACATAAGGTTATATTTAAAGAATTTTTGCATTAATTTAGTAGAGGCACCTGGAACAGAATCAGTTGCACCAAATTTAGCGTGTATTGCTCCTAACATTCCATCTAAACCTAAACCTATAGAGTTAGCTACTTTTTTAATTTCAGCATTACCACGTCCTCTAAATAATGATCCAAAGCCTGATCCAAAAGCTTTACCAAAACCAATACCTTGACTCATTAATTCACCTGCTGCTAAAGGAATATCAGTAAAAGCAGAGATTGTAGCACCACCTAGTTTTGACATAGCTTGTAGTGCTCTTAAAAAAGCTCCAATACTTGCAGCTGAAAAAGTAGAACCATCTCCTGAAATTCTTAATGATGTCCCGTCTAATGTATCCATCCATCTGTCTAATGTAGTTTTATCTATTTGGGCTAACCCTTTAGATAATTTCTTAGCTTTTTTAGTATCGCCAGCTCTTTCAGCAGCAGTTATTCTTCTACTTAATGTAGTTTTAGCGTGTCTTTTTAGCTTTGCTAACATTGCTCTAGGATTAGTACCTAATCTTTGCATTAAACCTAAATTTCGTGATTGAGTTTCCAGATCATAAATAATACTCTGTATTAAACCGCGTCTACCAAATCTTTCATTATATTGTATTTGAGCATCTGCATTTTTAAAATAGATTATAGGTTCACGACTTGCTCTTCTTGCTATATTATATCTGCCAGTTAATCCTTTTAATCTTTCTTGTCTTGCTAATATAGAACCCCAGCCAGTGACTTCTAATTTAGCACCTTCAGATACAATATTTTGCTGGTCTCTTATAGAAGCATATATACTACTCAATACAGTAGCAGGATCATCTGCACCAAATGTACGATCAACATCTACTAAATCATTGTCTAATACATACTTAATCCAAGCTTCTTCCCCTTGTTCTAATATCCTGGTTCTATCATGTGTCTGTCTATAAAACGTTCCAGTATCATTTAAATTTCTTAAGGCACCTGCTCTAATAAGATCTTTATCTATTTCATTTAAAATATCAGAAAGTATAGGAGCTATTTTTATAGCAGTCTCATTACCTGTTTTACCGGGTTGAGCACCTTTTACACCTTTTTTACTGTTACGGTATTCATAAGCTTCTCTAATAATATCATCATCATGCTTACCACTCATAGCAGCATCTTCGACACCAGCAGCTCTTAGTTTCTTGGCCATAAGACCAAAACGACTATCTAATATAGCTTTTTGTATAGCATCAATAGAATATCCAGCACCTTTGTCACCTTTAATACTACCAACAAGCATTGATCGTAATCCATCAAATAAATTTTCGTTTGCATCAAGCTCTCTGGTTAATTCAATTTCTATAGCAGCATCTATTAATGCATTTTTAACACGCACCTTTTCTGCTTCATCAACTTCTTTAATTAACATATCTCTATATTTTTTAATAAAAGCTTTTTTTCTAGTTTCATCAGCTATACCATTTGCTTTTTCTATAAGTTCATCAACTATTTTTGCAAATGTATTTCTATTTTCATTGGATAAACGTAGTCCTAGTGCTTGTAGTGCTTCATCAAAAGATAAATTACAGTTTTTCTTAGCCATTATGTTTTACCTACAAATATTTTACATTCAATATATTTACCAACTTCTGAATCTAAATCTTTTAAATTTTTTTCAGTTAACTGATCTTGTTTAATTTCATTAATCTGTTCTTTAAATTTAGCTTTAACTTTTGGATCAGTAATACCTTCAAGTTTTTCTAACAACATCTCTTCTAGTATTTCAAGTTCTTCATCTCTTGTTATTGCTTTATAGTCACTATCTAAATCTTTATCTGGAACATTAGAATCTGAATTACTATCTTTTTTATTTGCTTGGGCATTAATATCGTCCATAAAGTCTTTAGGATTTTTAGCCTTTAAATCTTCTCTTTTATTAGTAGCGCCTTGTTTTTTTATTTCAGCAGCTGTTTTTTTATGAGACTTTATCATTTTTATTAGTTCTTCTTCAAGATCTTTATCACCGGCTTTTACAGCTTTTTTTAATCTTATATTTAAATCTTGTAATTCTTGTTCAGCAAGATCTAAACTATCAGGATTTTCTTCTCTAAATTTTTTAGCTTGTTTAAGTTTTGCAGTTTTATCTTCAAGTTGGGCTAAAGCATCATCTAATTCTGCTTTATTTTTCTGCATACCTCTAACAACAGTTGAACCTCCAATATTTGCTTTTTTAATAGCATCTAATTCAGCATCAGTCAATTCACCAAATGTTATTCTTTCTCCTGGTTCAAGACCTAAAACTTCTCGAGTAAATGAGTCTTTTATCTCTTTATTTTTAATCCTAGTATCTCTAGCTTTTTTTGTTTTAATAGCTTGTTTTAATTGTCCTATTTCATCACTTAATTCATCAACATCTAAACCTTTTACATTTTCTGCCTTAACATCACCTTCAGCTTCTTCTAAGATAGTACTTGATATATTTTCAACATCTATATTTTCGTCATTTTTTAGCTGTTTTATAGCAAGTCTTTTTGCTGCCATACGTTGTAAACCTGTTCCGCCTAGTTGTAAACCACCGCTAGCTACAGAACCGAAGGCTATATTTATAAGTGAATCATACATGGTATAGTCAGCCTGTTCAGATTGAGCAACTGGATAAATTACTGCTTCGATAGCTGCACTACCTATAGCACCTGCTTTAGCTCCACCTAAAAAAGCTTGACTTTTCCAGCCCATATTAGATCCTTTAGTTCCAATAGCCCCTGGTATTAATAGTAAACCTAAGTTTACAGGATCTAACATTGCCATGCCCATATTGATCAACATGCCTTTTGCAAATCGACCGCCTTCAGCTTGGGACATAATATAATTATTTTTTATTTCAGCTCTTTTCTTTTCATAGAGTATTTTAGCTTCTATGTCAAGCATATCATTTTCAAATTTTAATCCTGTATCACCATATTTTTCGTTAAGATAGTTTTTATCCTTTAAATCAAATTCTTTAATATCATATTTCTTTTTTAAATATTCAGCATTAGGGCCAGATGGATCTTGATAATTTAATTTTTCAAAAGCTGAGGGTTTTCTACCAGATCTTAAAATTTCTTGTGTTTTTCTTATTCCTTCTAATATACCAGCTTCTGTACTTCTCTCAATACTATCAAAGCCAGTAAATCTCCAACCTTGTTCTATAGCTGCATTAGTAACACTACCAGCCGATGGTTCAAAGTAATCTAGACCTCGACCATAGAAAGTTGTATCTACTTGTGTTTTAAAGCCTGAGTCAAACGACGGCATTAATCATCTCCAAATATACTAGGTACTGAATATTTTTCTAATTGTTTAAAACCTATAGTGATAGGCCTACCTAATTCATCAGCAAGAGGTTGTGCTAGAGCTGCATTTGGCATATCTAATAATATATAGAAACCATCACCTGTATCATCTGCATTTACAAATCTCATATTTTCTTGTACAAATTCTTTAAATATCATACCTCTACTTTCTATGTCAAGTTGTAAACTTTCTAAAGCAGTACCAGGAATTTTAGGACTTATTTCTTTCCACATTTTATCAAAGGCAAGCGGATTATATTTAATACCAGTTAATCTATCGTGTATAAGATCGGCATCTAATCCTTGAGCTTTTGGTAATACATATTGTCCTACATCATCATCTTGTATATCAAATCCTTCTTTTATTATGTCTACTGCTTTTTGAGCAGCATTTGTTTCACTAAGGTTTTGAGTAGTCATTAAAGTAAATGTTAACTTTTCAACCATAGTTCTTATATCAGGAGTAATAGCCATTTGTTTCATCATATTACCACCTGTTAATGCATTGAAAAAATCTTCTATCACAGGATCTACAGCTTCTTTAATATCATTAGGATTTCTGTCAACTTTACCAGCATAGTAATCTGTTACTTGATCATCTGTTATTTTTAACGCATTAAATATAGCCGTGTTATATCTTATATCTATATGAGCTAACATCTTTAAAGATGATGGTAAACCATTTTCTCCTAGTTGTCTTAATACCCTATCATATTGAGGGTCTTGTACAATATTTTGCCACATCATTCTAGCTTTATCAGGATCAGGTTCTGACATTAAAGAAGTTACCATCGCTTTAGCTTCTGTATTTGTTAATACATTTACTTTACTAGGAGATACCCCATGTTTAATTTGTTCATCTATCATGGCTTCATCTCGTTCATCTGTACGTGTACCATCTCCTTTAGTTACAGCTAAAACATCAGGTCTTCTTAAATAAAATTCTCCTGGATCTTTTACTTTTAATGCATGATTAGTTGTAAGTTTTTGATAAGCAGTAGCTAATGCCTTATCTCTTGTTGTGGCTTGTAAACCGCCTAATTTTTCTACAAGAGCTCCTTCAGGATCAATCATTGTAGCCATTTGATTTAATTTTTCATTTGCGGTATCGAGATTCTGTAATCTATCCATTTGATAACCATCATACAATCTACTTAATTGTGCTATTTTATTACTATCTAACATACTACCTTTGTTTATAATATCTCCAGTAGCTTGAGCTCCTCGCATAGTATCATCTATATTTATAATAGTACTTCCAAGTTCAGTTAAGTTATTTACAACGCTATTTTGCGCTTGAAATACCATATCCATTGCTTGAGATCGAGGCATAGATAGTTGTGGATTAATACTTTTAGTTGCATCGTATGTAGTTATTTTTGCCATGATAATAACCTCGACATGTGTTTACTAATTCTATTTCCTTGTTGTATATCTTTAACAGGTATTGCATCTCCGTTATCAAGTGCTACATTTAAAGCTTCAAAAGAATCCTCATATGTAGTATAGTTAATACCATTCCATCTTATTGTCGGAAATATATAAGTCATACCGTCAACTTCTTCAACTGCTGTAAGTTGAGATTCACCTTGGTGTGTTCTTCTACCACTTGCTAAATTATCACCAAACCAAGGTGCAATCATTGCTAGTTTTAATATAAAATCATCATGTGAATAATCATCAACACTAAGTTTGGCTAATGAGCTAGAATCTAAAGAACCACCATTCATTTGAATTTTATCTAAATCATCTTTAAGAATTGCAATAATAGTTTTAACATCTTTTATAGCCACTTGCTGATATGTTTTAGCAGCTTCTTGGTAGTGCAGTGTAAGATCTTTATCACTTAAACCAAGGCTTTTATAAAAACTACTTTTTTCCATGATATCATTCATCGTACTTAAAGGATCAATTTTTTTGTTACCTGATATATAAGCATTTGCCATTTTTCTTTTGCTATCAATTACCATATTTTTTGTCATATTTTCTGGTAAATAACCAGGATAATCTTTTTGTTGTTGTTGATCAATAGTACCTATAAGACCTTCTAAATGTTCTAGTGAATTAAATAAATTACCAGGATAAGGATTTTCATTTATATTATCAACCATACTATTTATACCTGATCTCACTTGATTTACACGTCCATTTATACGAGTACGAGCTTCTATATTAATAGCAGAATTTATTTCGCTTGCAGTAAATTTACTTGTCTCTTGATTCCAAAGTTGTGCAGCAATTTCATTAGGTGGTGTAAATTCAGGGCTTTGTAATGTTTTAGAAATATAATCTCTTTTTTGGTTTGTATATGTACCAGGGTCTTCACCTGATACAAATCCTGGATTTTCAACATACTGCTTAGAATCAATAGCATTTATTAAATCAACACTGTGTGTATTACTTACTTTTTTTAACTGATTTATTTTTTCAAATACCCAACTTTTAGCTGTATCAACTTGAACAGGGTCTACAGCTTGTTGAATAGCATCAGTAGTGGTAGGTACAATTGGCATTAATATCCTCCTGATCCGCCTGGTGGTCTAGATAACATGGTTCCATAATCAGTTCCATCACCGCCACCAAATATGCTTCCAAGATCTCCAAATGATCCAGGATTTGCTTTTAAATAACTTGTTCCGCCACCTAGTATTGTACCAAGCACTGAAGAATCTCCTGCACTATCAGCCATTCGAGCATCTGCTCTTGCCATTTTACCTTGTACTTCAGAATTGTAAGCATTAACAGCTCCACCGTATCTGATTGATAGTCGATCTATTTCACCTTGTGTAACTGTATCAACTGCTACATCAGTTGGTGTACCTTCCATTGTAACCCCTGCAGCAGCGTATCCTGCTCGCTGACTACCTATTATTTTATAAAGTTGTCTATTTAATTTATCTTCTTCAAGTTGTGCCATAGCTAAGCTGATTTGAGCATTTTGATCGGCTACTTGAGCTTGTGCATCAAATTGATTTTCTTTAGCTGTAGCTGCATTGTCAGCTGAATTAACTGCTACAGTTGTAGTGGCTATCATTAAAGCTGTTACTGGATCGCACATTAAGACATTCTCCTTTTATGTAATACTACATTATATATCATCTGTCTGACACCACCAATGCATACATAATTGCTAATACCGTACATGGTTGTGGTTTATTATGTTGGATAACTAAGTTAAATTTACGTTCTGGCTGATGGTTAATCAATATACGTTTATCACCTGTAAACAATGTAATAGTATCCATAGGGTCACCAGCAGCTCTAAATGGTATCTCTTCTAGAGTACTACCTTCAGGACCTACTTGTAAAGTATAGGTATCTACAACACGTATACTTGTACGTTCTATACGTCTTGTCTTACCTTGAGATGTACCAAATTGATCAGGTATCTCAGGGTCTAGTGTTGTAGCAGAAGCTGTGTAACCAAGCCCCGCATGTATAGTACTAGCACTTCGTGTTAGTGTAATAGCACCAGATGAAACTGTGACATCAGGATGTGTTGCGCCATCTGCTAATATTTTTACTGTTTGACCTTCTAAATGATCTAAACCTGAAACTGAAGTTGTAGCTGAGCCTGTATATGTTAAACCAGAATCTACAAAGAAAGCATCGGCAGGTAATTTACCTTCGTTTGTATCAAATGTTTCTTCTAAAAATTCTACATAATGTTTTGTAGCACCATTGATTGTACGGCTTACAATCATATAAAGCTGATTCTCTGTTTCTGTTTGATTAGGTATTGTGACAATAGATTTTATATCTACATCTGTACCACCTAAAATATGACGGTGAAATGCTACTACATTTTGATCGCGTTCATATGTCATACCACGTAAACT
>Ga0208767_1001831_pt1 | contig 16511 bp, 11 predicted proteins | sample VirMetDEL_Mar_21_FD_184514 | JGI IMG/M metagenome (GOLD analysis project Ga0208767, IMG submission 184514) | Aqueous microbial communities from the Delaware River and Bay under freshwater to marine salinity gradient to study organic matter... | ecosystem: Environmental > Aquatic > Marine >... | reverse complement strand
ATGCGCCTGACATGCAGGTCGGGATCAGCCGAGGCAACGAGTACAGCGGCCTTACGTCGCACTCCGGTAACAACCCCTTCTCTAACCGCACGCCTGGAACATGAGCACGCAAGGCCAACTTGTATCGAACCTGCTTGGTGGTATCAGCCAGCAGCCTGAGGACAAGCGCAGCCCTACGCAAGCCCGTGATGCCCGCAACGTGTACTTCTCTGCTGTTGAAGGCGCTGGTAAGCGGTGGCCGACGCAGCACGTGGACCAGTTCAGCGCCCTTTCAGACCCGGACTCAGTGCTCATCGCCTACGACCGGCAGGACACTGCTGGAGCTGACCAGCAATACTTCGCGCTGGTGGGCAAGGGGCAGATCAACGTCGTTGATGCTGATGGCACGTCCTACCTTGTCCGCGACACAACGCAGGGCCCCTCTTACGCAGTCACGCAGGCGACCCGCAACTACCTTGGTAGCGCTTCTGGGTCCTACGAGGCTGGCCGAGCGGACCTGAAGGCGCAGCTCATTGTGGACACAGCGTTTGTCCTAAACCGCAAGGTCATTACTGCGGAGACGACTGGACCGCAGCGGGCATCGTGGGATGTCAACAAGCGGTCAGCAGGCCTGTTTGTGCGTCAGATGAACTGGGGCGTTAAGCTGCAAGTGCGTTGCAAGGTGGCCGGCAAGGATGAGTTCACGGTCAACTACACAGCGCCCAGCAACTTCATCGACGAGGCGAGCAACCTGCGAAACGATGCCGGTAGCCTTATCCCCAACGCAGACGCCGATTACAGCCACACGGTCGAAACCGCGTCTAACCACGTGGGTGCCGCAGATGGGTGGCTCGTAGAAAACACGCGAATCCCAAACGCGCCGTTCCCGGTCACTGACAACGAAGACCTGCTGTACGCGCACACCGCAGCGACGACGAAGGAGAGCGCTAGTACGTACCGGCGTGGCGCTTGGACGTATGACCCTGCAACGCGTATTGCCAAGCTCAAGGCTGATGCGTTTGCGGTAACCCCGACAACGTCGGATCTGCACTTTGGCTGGCACAACCTTGAGACCAAGCGGTCCGTTGGCAGTGGTGGTGGGGACCTTACGTCTGATTACCAAGCGGATGTCATCACGGGCAATAAGGTGTCCATCTCGCGCACGTTCCCTGTCACAACTGACTACGCCGCGCAGAAGCTCAAAGAAGCCATCTTGGATTTGATGGCCGCTAATGACACAACGCCTGGGGAAGTAACTGGCATCATTTCTGTTGAGCCAGGACGTTACACTTCTAATTCATCGCTTCTTCTCCGCACAGTTGCTGACATCGAGGTGTTCGAGGTAACGGACTCGGTCGGCAACACGTTCATTACGGGCTGGACGGACACTGTCGAAGAGATCAGCGACCTTCCGTTAGTCTTTCGCCACGGTGCTATCTGCCGGGTGTCCAACCTGACCGCTGAAACGCTGGACGACTACTACGTGCGCTTTGCGTCCGAGAAGTGGGTGCGGGCCACCGACCAGAACTACGACAACTTCTACGACGCGGCCTACACCGATCACTTCGGTCAGGGGCAGTGGCAGGAGTTTGCGCTACCGGAGACAGGCAAGGGCCGGCTGGACGCGGCAACGATGCCGCACATCATCAAGCGGTCGCAGGACGACGGAGATGGTACATACACCGGCACGGCTAACTCTATCTTCTTTGATGTTCGCCCCTACGACGGGTGGGTGGACAAGTCTGCCGGCGACTCCGAAAGCAACCCTGCGCCTTCATTTGTGGGCGAGAAGCTGACTGACGTGTTCTTTCACCAAGGGCGGCTTGGGTTTGTCAGCAACAACAACGTCATTCTGTCGGAGACTGGCGAGCTTGGTAACTTCTGGCGCACTACCGTCCTGTCTCTGCCAGACTCTGAGCCAATCGACATTGCCGCTACGGAGGACCAAGGCGCCCCGCTGCTGTCCGCAGTGCCCATTGACGAGCGCCTAATGCTGTTCTCTACGGAGTCGCAGGTAGTCGTCGCGTCCCGCACAGGCGTCCTAAGCCCTGCCACCGTGCAGGCCCCTGTCGCTTCCCGCCATGACGGTCTGCGGAACGCGGACCCGGTCCTGATTGGCCGCACCGTGTTCATGCCGTACAGCAACACCAACTACATCGGTGTGCGCGAGCTGCTGCCGCTAGGCGAAGTAGACGCAATTGGTGACGTTGATGTGACGCAGGCAATCCCCAGGCTCATTCCTCGAGGAGGCTTTACGCGGGTACGTGGCAGCGATGTCGATGATCTGATGCTGCTGTTCAGCGATGCCGAGCCTAAGAAGCTGTACGCCTACAAGTACATCAAGTCAGGCGAGGAGTATCGCATGGCTGCGTGGTGCATCTGGGAGACCAAAGGCACCATCGTGGACTTTACGTTTGTAGACCGCTACTTGTATCTGGTGGTCAACTACGACGTGTCCGTTGGTGGTGGTTCGACTAGGACCTGCCTAGAGCGCATGGAGATCGGCGCAGGGCAGGCAGATGTCAACAGCAACATCGTCATGCACTTGGACCGCCGCGTGTACTACCCGAACAGTGTTGGCGTCACCGATGTGTACGACCGCGACTTGGATGTGACTACCTTTACGCTACCTTCTGCCAGCTACACGGTGCCTACCGACACGGCCATTGAGGTCGTTACGGCCAACAACGGTGTTGACCAAGAGGAAGGCATCAGGCTTGAAGTGACGCAACGGATTCCGAGTACAAACACGGTGGTGGTCCGCGGTGACCATACAGGCAAAAGCCTGTTCTTTGGTGAGCCTTACACGTTTAGCTGGACTGCTAACAAGCCGTTCGTGAAGTACAACACCGGGCAAGGCCTTGCTGTGTCTAAGAGCGCAGAGACGCTGACCCGCAGTGCTACGGTAGGTGTGTCCCGCACAGGTGCCCTTGATGCCGAAGTGCAGTACAAAGCAGGGGAGACCTACACCACTACATATAATGGAGGTGGCTTGGGGACCCAAGGTGTTGCATTCACTGACGACTTCGACAACACGGACCCAATCCGTACCGATGAGGTCAAAGTGTCGATCAACTCAATGTCAGACAACTTCAAGCTGACACTGAAGAACGACACGCCGTACCCCAGCAACATCACCACTCTTGAATGGGCTTTGAGACACCGCCGCAAGTACCCGCCGAGCGCCATCTTCTGATGGACCACGCGCACCCAGACCACGCATACACACTGGGTCCGCACTTACGCGACGACGACCTGCACGAAATGCAGCTGGTGTACGAAGGGCAACACGAACCTGGCCGACTGCTCGAGCACTCAATTGAAGTGTCTGACGAAGCCTTCGTGATCTACGACGATGACGGACAGCTGCACGGCATCTGGGGCCACGGCCACTGGACAGACGGTGCTGTGCGGGCAGGCATGGGCTACGTCTGGCTAGTGTCGAATGACGAGCTGTTCAGCGACTTTGCCCTGCTGATGACCCGCAAGGCCCGCAATGTGATCTTCCCGTACCTTGACACCCTGTACCCGCTGTACGGCAACTTTGTCCACAGCAAGAACCTGCTGCACTGTCGGTGGCTTCTAGGCGGCGGATTCCGCAACGTATCCCAGGCCACGTTCTCGAACGAGCCTTTCTCTCTTTACCTGCGAACGACCAATGATTGACCCCATAACAGGCTTGACCGTTATTGCGGGCCTTGGAAATCTTTTTGGAGGCGCTGCGGCTTCTCGAAAGATGAACAAGATCAACAAGCAAATTGCCGAGCGCACCCAGCGCGAAGCAGCCCGCGCGTCGGTCCAGATGCTTACGGGGCTTTCAATCAGGCAACGCCAAGGCGACACAGCAGCGGGGCAAAAACAAGCTGCTCTGGCGCGCCAGGCTCGCACGGCAACTGCGGAACAGGTGGCAGGCGCTGCGGCGGCGGGTGTTGAGGGGCGCTCTGTGTCTGCGGTGGCACAAGACTACATGCGACAAGAAAACCTACGCGCTGCTGTTATCGGCAAAGAACGCGAGTACGAGCTTCTACAGCTGCAAGAGCAGCGAGAGGGCATTGTGGCGCAGGCGCAATCGCGCATCAACCAAGCGCAGCCGCAGGTGACGCCAGAGCCTAACATTCTGGGTGGGCTCCTACAGGTAGGCGCTCAGGGTCTTGCCAGCTATGCCGCAGGCTTCCAAGCGGTTGAAGGCGGTGGCTTCCGCAACATTTACTCCGGGAAGGGATCTACGAGCATCTTCTGATGAGACCGAACAGGCAAGAACTACAGGGTCAGATTGTTGCTGGTCCGTCATTTACCCCGGTTGACACTTTCGCCACCCCTCCGCAGCGAGCTGTACAGCAACAACAGCAGCTTGACCTACAAGGCCTCATTGACATCTCGGACACTTTGCGCGGTGTGCGTGCGGCTGAGGCTAAACAAGAACTGGCGTTTGAGAAAGAACTGTCGCAGGAGTTTGCGCGGCGCCAACTAGAAGGCGAGTCCTTTGGCTCGATCATCAAAGACCTGCTGGGCACAGAAGGCACGCCAAACCAAACGAAGGCGAAACTTGTGCGGATGCAGCGGGATGGCCGGATTAGCGCCACCGAAAGCCCTGTGTTCCTGTCGCTTGTTGACGACGCAAAGGTAGAGCTGCTTGCGCAGCGAGCCGGTGAAGCTGTCAACCGTCGAGCCACTGACATCGTTAAGGCTGGCCGCGCTGCTGCTGCTCAATACGCCGGCGCAGAAGATGTTGACCTCAAAGTACAGGAAGCCATTGCTGCTGCGGTAGACGAGATCATTGCAGATGAGGTAGGCAAGGCAGGCGACCGGCGCTCAACAGCAATGAGAGTTGGCATTGCCGGCGGCACTCCTTTGGACCAAGCGGGTAGCGAAACGCCAGGGCTTGGGGACAGAGCCGCCCGCCGACTCGCAGGCACGCTCGACACCCTGGCAAGCGACCTAGAGGTCAAGGCGTACATCATGCTCCAAGAGGAGATGGAGGACGACCTGCTCACGAGCAAGACCGAGGTGTCTGCAAAGCAGGCAATGGACATTGTTGAGGCTCTTAACGATGTTGAGTCGCACAGCTTTAGCGCCAACGACAGAGGCCCCCTTAAAGAGCAGCTGCAAAAAGACCTGATGGTTTATGCCGACAGTGGCAAGAAGGACTATCACGCCGCATTTGAGGACGGGCCACTCCGAACCTACGTAAACGCCTTTAGGCAGATTGCTGACCCGTCAGAGCGAGAAGAGGCACTTGAAGGCCTCATGCAGATTGCGACAGAGCTGACGGGTCCTGGCGGGGTCAAGCCGTACAGCGGGGCCACAAAACGAGCGAACCGCGTTAGCACGATGATTCAGAAGGAGATTCGTGAGTCAAGGCGGGCCGCACGCGCAGATGCTGAGATTGGCGCTGCTGTGCAGGTGGAGAAGTATGTTGCCGAAAAGGTTGACACTGAACTTCTCCTTGTAGATCCCGCAAACTTGACCGCCGAGGAGATGCGCCAGCTGCACAAAGTCATCTTAGACGCAGAGCCTGGCATGAGGGCAAAGGTTGCTAACTACATCGAGGGCATGGGTATTCGCCTTAGAAACCTAGGACCTAGCGATGCCGCAACACCGGCACAGGAAGCAGCTTTCACCCTCCTTGCAGGTGAGGGTGGTGAACTTTCTGTGTTCGGGGACAAGCGTGCCAAGCTGCAAGAACTGTTTGAGCGATCCCAAGAGGATCTAATGCAGACGCTGATTAGGACTGAAGGCCTTACACCGCTACAGGCGGCTAGGGTCACCAACCAAGTTCGCGGCTTCAAACGGGAGGCGCTGGTCGAGGCCTCTAAATGGAGGTCTACAGCTAACGCAATCGTCAAAAGCATCGAGGAGGGGCGCCCAATCCAGATTGACGCTGAGGGCGGGCTGCTTGATCTGGGGCAAGAAGCCCAATCAGTACCTGACAGGCAATTCGCCATTGACCTTAGAAACGAACTAACGCCTCAAATTGACGAGCTTGAGCAGCAAATTGAAAGAGGTGAAATTGACTCTGCGAGGGCAGTGCGCCAGTTCCAAGCTAAAGTCAATGAGAGGATTACAGCGCGGCAGGTTGAACTTGAGACGGACGAAAAAATCCTCACAACTCAAGAGCTGATTGAGGTTGAGCGTACCCAAAGCAGCAGAGCACTCAATTCAGCATCGCAGGTTCTCTACGGAAAACCAGACGTTCAAATCCCAGACAAGCCTCTCAACCAGATTCCCTCAAGTTTCGCCGTTAGCGGCGGCACAGACGGCGGGCGTCAAGACCGGGCTCGCAGAGTGTTGGCTCTTGGCGCGTTGTACGGGTTTGATAACGTGCAAGAGCTTCAAGAAGGCGACAAAGAAACGGCACTGCAAAGGAGCCGTCAGTCTGCTGAGGAGATAGAGGCTCAAGCTACGACGTTTGCTAACAGCCTTATGCTTGAACTACTTGAAGGCGATTATAGACAAGTCGGCGTACACGGCTCCGCTGTGCAGGCCTTGTTTGAGGACAGGTTTCGACAAGCCCTTGGTCTATATGACCTACCCGACAGTACGGGTTTGTCAGAGTCTGAACGCACTGGATTAAGCTTTAAGCCTGGGGCAGACTTTGAAAACCTCTACAGGCGAATGGCTGAGTCTTCTGATCTGTTTAGCCTAGAAGACGGGCGGCTACAGGTGGATTACACGCGGCTAAGTCTTCCGCGCCTGTTTACTATTGACAGTGCCCTTGTTGATGACACGGAACTTTTTGATATGGGCGTCGCTTCAAGGGAAACCACTGTTGCACCAAAACGTCAATTTCAAGACTACATGCGATACGCTTCAAAGTCGCTGGAGGACTTGAACATTGGAGGGCAGATGTCCCTTGAGGAGTACGCCAATAACCCGTTTGACGACGAGGCGTTTACTCGGCTTGTGAAGGGCAACCCGGTGTGGGCGTACACCAAAAAGGTGGCGGATGCTTTGTATGAGACAAAAACAGGCGCAGCCTACAACTCGGACAAGAAAGCTGACCGCATGCAATATGGCATTGTTGTCGCGCACGTTTATGACCAACTTAAGCTGCTTAACCAGACAATCGAATGACCGCCTCTAGAAACGACAGCATCCTCGACACTCTTCAGTTTACAGCCGAAGGGCAAATACCTAACGAGATCCAAAGCCTTGGTTTCTTTGGCACAGCTGGAGACGTAGCTAAATCAACGCTGTACGGTGGCGAGCAAGCTGTTCGCAGCATGTTTGACCTTAGCAGCTACACGTTTGGCGGTGACGTATCGGATGTAGAGGACTCTTTCTTTACAGCCCCTGAGTCTATGGCTGGCGCGTTTACGGGCGCGATCTCGCAGTTCGCTGCGGGCTCAATCATTACTGGGGGCATCATCCAGGGAACGCTGGCGACACTGACGGCTTTGGGCATCGGCGCGGGCGCTGTGCTTGGTGCTCCGCTTGTCGCTGGTGGTGCTGTGCTTGGAGGCCTTGCTGTCACGACCGCACGGGTCGCCAAAGGCTGGAACACGTACAGGAAGCTGAAGAAGCAGTCCAAAATCTTCAACTACGCGCACGCTGGTGTTGTTGACTTTGCTGCGTTCCGTGGCGAGCAGGGGCGCTTCGTTGATCTACTTAACGACGTTCCTGCGCTAGAGAATGAAGTGTTTTCCTACATCTCTGGTGACGTAGACGACACGGAGTTTGAGGGGCGCCTTAAGAACGTGCTTGATGGCGTCATCGCCGGCGGCATGCTGGACGCTGCAATTGTTGGCCTAAAAAGGGCCACGCGGCAACGCCGGGTGATTGCAGAGCGGGCGAAGAGCGGTAAGCCTATGAGCCCAGAAGAACGGGCTAAGATTGAAGCTGAGTTCGATCAACAGGTTGTTGATGAAGCCGAGCTAGTGTTTGATGAAGAACTGGCGCCTATAACAATGTCTCGCTACGAGCGCGCGCAAGAGCGACTGCAAGACACGCGCTACAGCGTCAAGGCGCAAGAGGTCGAGCGCAAGCTGTTGGGCGAGACGCCTGAAGGGGCTGCGGGTATCCGAGACATTATTGGCCGTAAATCTGCTGAGGAGTTGGAGCCGATCAGGGAAGGCCTCGAGCAAGAGGTCCGTTACAACCTAGATGAGCCGCTTGGTAAGCAACTAAACGTCAACCAGTACGACCTTAAGAAAAACAAGGACGGGCAGTTTGTTGACGAGCAGGGTAAGGTCATTGAAGGTGTCACCGATGAAGTGATGGAGGCGCAAGGCCGCATCAACTTTGGTAACCAGCACTTGTCAGACACAGCTGCGTCAGTCTCCGTCCGAGTGACTCGAGAGTTTATTGACGAAATCAACGACCTAAAACGCGCACGCCGCGAAGCACGCAAGAAAAGCAAACCGCAGGCTACAGAAAAGGTAAGCGAAGAGGAACTGTTCAGCGCCAAAGCAGACGCGTTTGACAAGCTCTCCAGAGTGTTCCAGTCCACGCGCATTGCGCGGAAAATCCTTGAGACCACTGGCGGTGATGCCGAGGCCGTTTACGCCGCGTCTCGCTACGCAGAGCGCCTTCGCCTGTCCGGTAAGCAAGTTAGCGATCACTTGGAGACTGTGCTGAAAGACGCACAGGCGATGAAGAACCCGTCAGCGGACAGTGCGGTGTACCACGCAATTGACGCGCTGTTCAACACCGTCACGACGCGCGAGGAACTTGGCAGTGCCTTTGGCTTTGCGCTTGGTTCGCTTGGCCCTCGGTTCAGGAACATGCTGGGCAACAAGGTGCAGCGGGTCAAAGACATGATGCCCGGTACAGAAAGCAAGCAGCAGCTCCTCGACACCTACAGGCAGCTTGCTATTGAGGCACGCACTAGCCCTGCGGCTCGCAAGCAGCTTGCGGACATGCAGAAGCGCATCCTTAAGACGATGAAGAAGACGCCTGATCCCGTTGACGCTGCTAAGGAAATCCAGGCAGATCTGGCGTTGGGGGCCATGAGCGCGGGCGGAATCATCAAAGGCATGTTCAAAGCTGTCCCCGAGGTGTTTGTCACCAACGTCATCTCTGGCCCGAAAACGCTTGCCATCGGTCTAGCATCACCGCTGTTCGTCTGGCCGACAAAGGCCTTGGCCGAGTTGTACGGCAGGGCGTTTGAGTTGCAGGCTAAAGCCGATCCTAACTTTGCCGCCAAAATCATGGGCGAGGTGCGGGACGACATGAGCAAGAGCACCATGATGATGAAGAATGGCTACAACATTCTCAAGCTGGCGCTCAAGGGTGACGACATGGGTAAGGTCATGCACAACCTTGGGTTGCAGACTGAACTGCGTCAAGGCCGAGAGGTTGATCGCGTGGCCGGCGCTGTTGCAGACAAGCTAGGCTGGCAGACAGACGGGACAACTCGCAGGGTCATCAGCGCCCTGTACAGCACGCTTGTGCCTGGTCGTGTCCTGCCGGCGCGTATTGACCGTATTCAACAGCTGACGGTATTCCAGACGGAATACCACCACGGTGTTATGCGGAACCTGCAAAGCAAAGGTTTGCCTGCTGCTGAGGCTGAACAAATTGCAGCGGACCTGACACGGCAAGCTATGCACGAGCCGGAGAAGCTGGTCGCTCAGTTTGCAGGTGACGGTCTGATGCGCCGCGCTGCACAGGCTGTTGATGAAGGCAAGTACGAAAGCACGGACGCTGCTGTAGTAGGCCTTGCCTCTAAGACTGAGGTAGACGCGCAGGACTTCACCAACATCCACGAAGCTGCTGCCCGTAAGGCGCAGAGCATGACGTACAACCGGCCGCTCAGAGACCTTCTGCAAGAGTCAGACGCGATGTCGAAGCCCGCACGGCTCGCAGTGTCATTGGGCGATGCAGTGTCCGGCATTGTAAGGCGTCACCCCAGCCTGCGGATGTTTGCGCCGTTCCTTACCATTCCGACCAATATCTTTGCCACGTCTACAGAGACCCTAGTTGGTGGTTCGTGGCGTCTGGCGAAAGACAACCTTAACAAGCAGCTGTTTTCGGCCCCTGCCCTGAGTGATTCGCTTGACGACTTCGCAGAACGCATCAACAGCCCGAACCCCAGCATCCGCCGGCAAGCCGTTGGTCAGTCGTACCTAGCGGCAAACATTGTGGGCGGGTTCGGTACGATGCTGGCAATGCCTGGCGTAGTTACAATGGAAGGCCCTGGCGAGCTTCCGCGTATTACAGGCTCTGGCCCGACCGACCCTAACCAACGCCGCGCTTGGCTTGCCGCAGGGTTCCAGCCGTTCTCAATTCGAGTCGGTGACAGCTATGTTAGTTACGCACGCGCAGAGCCTATTGCAACGTGGCTTGGCTTCATGGTCGATATGGTGCAGATTGCTCAGTTTAAGCAGTATGCAGACGACCCAGAAACAGATGAGTTGATTGACCTTGGGGTTATGTCGGCTCTTGCTGCTGCGGCAAACCAAGTACGTGAAAAGACGTTCATGCAGGGACTGCAAGACCTGGTCAACATTCTTGAGGCTGACGCCGACGCATCGGCAAGTTGGTTCAAACGCACCATTGCATCGCTGACCGTCCCAGCCTCTATCCGTCAAATCGGTATCAACGTCGATCCGGTTATGCGCGATGCTCGTACCATTGGCGACAAGATGATGCAAAGCGTGCCCGGCATGTCGCAGCGCCTTGACACAAAGCGGGACCTACTTGGCGAGCCGATCACGCGCAGTTACTTTGCTGATTCGCCGTGGCTTGACGCATTTGTCCCGACGCGCGTGACGGAAATTAAAGACGACGTGGTTCGCAACGAGTTCCTCAAGGTGCCCAACGACTGGCGCTCAATGCCAACACGGTACGAAGGCATCAACATGCTTGACGAGCGTTTGGACGTTGACGGTGTGTCGGCATACGACGCCTGGCAGAACCAAATTAGCACCATCAAGCTGCGCGGTAAGACGATGCGTCAATCGCTGCGGTTGCTTTTCCAAGACTCGGACTATCAGGCCTTGGACCCGTCGCCCACCACGTTCGGCCAAGACAGCGGGCGTGTGCTCGCAATCAACCGAGTGATGAACGCCTACAAGCGGGCCGCTTTTGTGCAGCTCGCCAAGGACAACCCTCAACTGGAACGCGAGTTCAAAGCAGTCCGGCAGGCCGCTCGAGACCGCAGCCGCGCACGCCGCAACCCTTCTCCCACGCTCATTGACTGATGGCTAACTCCCAGGAAACCTTCACGTGGACCTCTAACCCGCTGACGCTGTCGTTTGATGTACTGCGGGACAAGTACCTTACGGTTACGGTAGAAGGTACACCGACCACGCAGTGGACGCTGAACGGTCGCGAGCTGACTCTGACGGGCACTATCGTCAATCCCTCAGAGGTTGTCGTCACGCGCTCTACGGACCTAGATGACGACGACTTCTTGGTGCAGTTCACTGACGCATCTAGCCTGCGTGCGGTAGACCTTGAGACAGCTACGAAGCAACTGCTGCACATTCTGCAAGAGATTGTGGAGGGTAACCAAGCGGCTGTCACGGGCTTTTATCTGCCGCTCGACAACACGCGCACGTTCTGGGATGCAACTGGTGGCGGGCAGTCTAACCTGCAAATCCAGAACGTCGCAGACCCTACTGTTGCTGATGCAGTAGCGACTAAAAACTACGTAGACGCGCAGATTTCAGGTACAGGCCAAGTGCCTGCAACCTCTGGCAAAGAGTACCGCGGGCTCTACGTCAAAAGCAACGCAGACGCTGCGTGGCAATACCGGCCGCACGCCACTGCTACGTTTATGGTTACGGACACTGGCCCGACTAGCGGCCTGTCGCCGCTGACTTCTGGGTACGTTGATGCGTTTGGCGGTCGATACATCAAGACCAGTTCCTCGCACGACCCCAGCGATACGGCGCTAGATTGCGCTTTGGGCTGGTCGCAAACGACGTACTCGCGCGATGCTTCAATGGAGGTGTTTTCTACGCAGCTCGCGCGAGTCAAGGCCGCGTCAAACAACAAGGTTATTGAAGTCACGCCCGTGCAGGGCGGCTGGAACTTCAAGCTCAACATCTTGGCGCGAGCTAGAAAAGCCCAAGGTGCTAGTTTTTGGACTCTTGATAACCTTGGGTTTAACGTCTTGTTCTACGACGAAGCCGGCGGTAACCCGCGCGTGCTGAACATGGACAACGACTACATTGACGCCACTATCCAAGGCATTACGGATCGCTTCTCTGAAGAACCCGCCATTACTGGCGCAAGCCTGACGCCGGGCACGATTGCGTTCCCACAAGGCCTGACAGGTGAGACTCCGGGGCTGTACCAGTACCTGCAAATTGACGGCCTGTATGTGACCCAAACCGGCACCGTGGGGCGAACGGAATACTGCCAGTCCTACACTCTGACCGGCCAACTGCCCGTCACCGGCAACCCGATGAACCTGCGGATCAGCGTCATTTCGACAGGCACCGACGATGTGATCCTTGCACGTCCGACCACGCTGACTCTCAGCACCAACCCTGGGTATCTGCCGGCAGGTAACTGATGGACAACCTTGACGACCTGATGCACCAGCAGGTGCTGCGGCTACTGCAAAAGCCTGAGCTGACTGCATCTGAAATGGAGGTGTGCCGCAAGTACCTCAACGACCGTGGAGGACGCGGCGGCAAGCACTACACAGAGGGCTTTGAGTCTCAAGTCATGCAAACAGCATGGGACGATATCACGTTTGACGACGTAAAGGTGCTCAACGAGGACAAAGGTGATGGGTGAGAGCGATGACGGCTGGCAGGAGTACCGCGCACTTGTGCTTAGTGAACTGAAGCGCCTCAGCGACCACGTGTCGTCATGCGAGGCAGAGATGCGGAAAGAGGTCAAACACAGCGAAGTCAAGCTGTTGAAGGCTATTGACCGCCTACACACCAGCCATGCCGCAGTCAAAGCGGATGTGATCCGCCTAAAAAGCCAAGCAGCTGTCTGGGGGCTTATGGCTGGAACTGCGGTTTCTGTGCTAACAGCGTTTGTCAGTAGACTATTGAAATGAACATTACGGTTTGGGACACGCTGACGGTGCTGCGCCACGCTCACCCGCTGTCTCGGCCCGTGACCGTCAAGCTAGTAGCCCTCGAGGATGACGAAGGCCTCTGCGAGTACGTGGATGCGACCGACAGCTTCGTCATCAAGATCAACAAGGGGCTACGGTCCTCGCAGCTAGACGAGGTTCTTGTCCATGAGTACGCGCACGCGCTGCTGCACGACTACACCGGGCCACACCAAGGGGCAGTGTGGGGAGTTGTGTACTCGGCGCTCTTTGAACTTATCTTTGGTGACCACTCTTGAGACCGCACCTTCCCGAAGACCACCCGTTTCGTCTGTTCAAAAACTTCGCGCGGGTGGTGTGGAAGCACCTACAACTACCTGAGCCCACGCCGCTACAGCTGGCGATCTGCGACTACCTCCAGTTCGGACCCGACAAGCTCATCATTCAGGCGTTCCGCGGCGCCGGTAAGTCGTACCTGACATCAGCGTATGCCTGCTGGCTCCTGCTAATCGACCCGCAGGAAATGATCCTGTGCCTGTCGGCCTCCAAAGACCGCGCAGACCTGTTCACCAAGTTCTGCCGGCGTCTGATCGACGAAATCCCGATCCTCCACCACCTGCGCCCGGACGTTGAGCGAGGCGACCAAGACAGCTCCGTGTCGTTCCAAGTCGGTTGCTGCGTCCCTCAGCAGTCCCCGTCCGTTGTCTCGCGGGGTATTACAGGGCAGATTACGGGGTCCCGTGCTACCACCATCATCCCTGACGACATCGAGGTCAGGAACAACTCCGAGACACCGCTGATGCGGGAGCGCCTTGTCACGCGCATTGAGGAGTTCTCCGCTATCCTCCTGCCCAGAGACGAAGAGCGCGGCATTTACCCGAAGGTCCGCACACTCGGTACGCCCCAGACCGAAAACTCGGTGTACCGAACGATGGAAGAGCGGGGCTACGAGTGCCGCATCTGGCCCATCATGAAGCCCACGGACGAGCAGTCCATGAAGTACGCGGGCCGCTTGGCGCCAGACATCGCGGAGCTGGAGATTGACGCCGGCGCCCCGACCGAACCCCGCCGATTCACTCGGTTGGAGATTGAGACACGCCGGCGGGAGTACGGGCGAGCCCAGTTTGCACTCCAGTTCATGCTCGACACCAGCCTGTCGGACACGGACAAGTACCCGCTCAAGATCAAGGACGCCATGTTTGCTGCGTTCACGCCCAAAAAGGCACACGAGGTCTACGTCCACACCAACCACCCTCGAGCCAAGATCACCGGACACGACAACCCTGGCCTCGTTGGTGATGGGTTCTTTGCCCCTGAAGAGGCCTACGGCGAGCTGGTCCCGTTTGAGCAAACCATCCTGTGTGTTGACCCGTCTGGACGTGGTAAGGACGAGACCGCCTGCGTTGCCCTCAGCTCCCTGTCTGGCTACATCTTTGTTCATTCGGTGTTTGGCCTCCCTGGTGGCTATGACCAGCCCAGCCTAGACGCAATCGCGCGGGAAGCCAAGCGTGTCAAAGCAAACACCATCGTCATCGAGTCAAACTTTGGTGATGGCATGTTCAGTCAGCTGCTGCGACCTACGCTGACCCGCATCTACCCGTGCAGTATCGAAGAGATACGCAACACGCTGCAGAAGGAGCGGCGCATCATCGACACACTGTCGCCTGTGTTTGAAGGCCACAGAATCATCTTCCACGAAAAGACCATCGAGCAGGACGCAAAGACTCGCAAGGACGACAGCGAGGAGCTTCACAAAGCCCGCCAGATGTTTTGGCAAGCAACGCACATCTCCTACGAGCGCGGATCGCTCCCCCACGATGACCGGGTCGATGCCTTGGCAATGGGCGTGGGCTTCATGGTGGAGAGTATGAGCCGAGAGGCGCACGCTGTGATGCGTCAGCGGGAGATGGAAGAGATTGAAGAGATGTTGGAACGCTTTGACACCGACGAGGCGACGGGCGCTGAAGCCAACTCTTGGCTGTCTCGAGACCTTGCGGTTGGCAGCGGGCATGCGTACCACAATCAGGAGGTGGCGGGTCGTGGAGACAAGAGGCCGTATCTAAAAAGAGGCACCGCCTAGTCTCCCAGACGGTGCCTCACCTGCCATGCGGCGTCATCACTGGGCGCTTTCTGCCGTTGACGCCCACGCCGCGCCTAGATGACAGCATACTCGCGCCCAAGCCACAACCGAAAAACGCTTACTCTTCTACGGCAGCGTCCAGAACGTCAATGATGGCGGTCAGCAGCAGCCGATCCGGCTCTGTTTCCGGCGGGAACGATGCGAACAGCTCGAGGATGTCGAGGAAGGCCTGTCGAACACTGTCGTAGCGAGCCACCTGCCGTAGCCCTGCTTCAATTGTTGTAGCCCCGTCGTCCCTGAAGACGAGCGTGTAGCGGCTGTCGCGACCAAATGTGAACTCATGTAGGATCTTTGCTGTCATATGCGTGTTTGTTGTTGGTACTAGAAAAGGTTCTTTCTGGTGGCAGTCCCGGTCTCTACGTTGATGACAACTTCCTGACCGGGGCAGTGCATGTCAAACGTCTTGGTCCAGCCATCAAGCATGGCGACCTTCAACCCCGTCCCGCCCTCAGCGTGCGTGTTGCGAAGCGTGATGACCTTGGTTTTGATTGCCGCGTCGGCGTCGAGGTACTGGTCAATCATCACCAGCGGGTAGCGCGAATCACGTGCGATGAAGGCACAGTCTTCAATCACGACCTCCTCACAAGACCGCAGTTCGACGATGGCTCGGTCGTTCTTGGTGAAGTCGTACAGGTTGTTCCGCAGCGTCACAGAATCCATCATCGGATGACCCTGAAGCGGCTCATTGCCCTGCATGTTGCCGACAACCATTGCCCCAGTTGAGCGCAGCTCGCGTCCGTTGTAGAACTTGGGCTCAGGCCAGTCGCATACGAACGTGCTGTTCTCGACCACGATTGTGCCGGGGTACTTAGATGTGCCCGGATTGAAGTAGGTCAGGTTGAACGAAGGCCGGTCACCCTTGTAGGCGTTGTCAACAAAGTGGCTGTTCTCCACGATGTGGACCGGCGGCTCTGCATACGGCAGGTTGTCTGCGCTGTACTGCTGGTATGGGAGCGGACGGTGGGCAAACTGCACCCCTTGGCTACCACAGCGGAGGAACGTGCAGTCCCTGACCTCAGTGCCTTCGTAGTTGGACACGTACAGGCCGTGCTCACGCGGAATGCCAGTGAAGTCGCAGCTCAAGAAGCGCCGCAGCGGGGCATTGAACTCACGAGTGCCCCATTTCAGCTGACGAGCGTAGCGCCCCGCAGAAACACCCACATTGTCCCATGTGTACGTTCCAGGGCGCACCTCCAGCTTCTTGTGCAGGTTTGAAGCCCACTGGGCGTGCCCTTCAGGGACAACGCACTCGAGGTCTTCTGTAAGAAGGTCGCCGTCCCCGCTGTTCCAGTCTGACCGCTTCACATCACCAAGCGTAGAGACCGGAGCGCGGTCACCGCGAGTAGAACGGACAGCCCGCAGCCGCAAGTTCTTGTTCTGCTCCGCGGTGTTGCCCACGTGATCCAAGGCCACAAACTGGCTAGGGTCCGA
>Ga0208767_1001829_pt1 | contig 16524 bp, 11 predicted proteins | sample VirMetDEL_Mar_21_FD_184514 | JGI IMG/M metagenome (GOLD analysis project Ga0208767, IMG submission 184514) | Aqueous microbial communities from the Delaware River and Bay under freshwater to marine salinity gradient to study organic matter... | ecosystem: Environmental > Aquatic > Marine >... | reverse complement strand
TAAAGACAAGATCAGTAAGACCAGTACCAGATGCCGCCTCTGCTTTTACTGTAACAGCTACACCAGCATCACTTACATCTGAGTTATAAAACTCAATCTTACCGATGTTATCGCCAGAACCTACAGCCGTATCAGTATTCTTAATTTGAAGTGTATTATTATCAGCAGCATTATTATTGCCCTGAATAACAACTTCACCATTTGCAGTAATTAGTCCATCAAACTGACCAGTGTTTGAGGTTAGATCGTTGAATGTTGGGTTGCGACCAAAGATGCCGCCTTGTTGTTTAATGGTCATCCTTCACCTCATGTGTTCTTTGCTATCTCGATCCAGTTTGAACCATTGCCCAAGAAGGTAATGCTTTCATATGCACCGAGAGTTACAGTTGCAGCCGCAGACAATACAAACCCAGCATAAGTTGCATCACCCTGATTATGTCGAATATCCACACCGCCAGTGCCATCAGCCATCAATGTAATACGCCGACCCTTAATCGCCTGAGCAATCAAACTACGAGAAACATCTGTTCCTGTGTCTGTGATAAAGAATACTTCAGGCCAATCATCCAGTGATCCAGTGGTGTCTATTGTCAACGCACTATCAATATCTTCAGTGATTGCACGGTTTACCATAAGAGGTTGACCACGACTGTTTAGCTGATCTGGGCTGCTAATACCTGTACTATCATTTCTGTTAGCAAATGAACTGCTATCAAATGGGTGCATGTCATTGCCAATGAAGATAATGTCGTTTGATTTTAGGCCACTGCTACCAAGATCAACCAATTCAACAGAATAACTATTGTTATCTAAAATTGAGTTACCACTGAATACAATATTGGCGCATTGTTCTTTTAGTGTAACGCCTTGATCGTTGTTGTAAAAAGCACAACCCGATACTACGCCACGTTGTGACTTATTGTATGGATCGTAACCTGACTGAGCATTGAAACCACTTTGACTGTTTTGGTAACAGATGCACCCAGAGATAGAAAAGTCAGAGCTTTCTTGGCAAGAAATGCCATGCTCAACATTGCTGAATGAAACACAATTAACAATCGAGACATACCGACAGTAAGGAAACTCAATACCACTGTTGGCAGTTGTGCCATTGCTATTTGTAATACAGCCAGAAATCAGAATGTTTGTTGCGTAATTTGCTGTTTGTGCTGGGGATGTTTGCTCTCCAGTTCCACTTACTGAAATGCCACCCTGACCATTTGAGAAAGCACGACAGTTAATAAACTGAATACGGTTAGGTGCATTGCTTTCTGTTCCAGTAACGGCAAACCCAGATTTAGTATTCGCAGTTGCGGTGCAGCCATCAAAGGTAATATTTGAACAACCTACTGAAAAGTAGAAACCATTGTTTGTTGAGTTTTTAGCTGTGCAGTTTTTGAAAGTTACATTGCTTACAGTTGTTCCAAGAACCTGACGAGCAGTGCTATTCATGTTAAAGATAATGTTTTCAACATCGTTTGCACCAGACAATTCAAAGTTTGCCGCAGCATCAAAAGTTAATTCAGCAGAAAAATTAGCAACAAGAGATACACCAGATGACAAAGTTACAGTGCTATCAATTTTGTAAGAGCCTTCACAGTAAACCGTGCCACCAGAACCAACAGCAGCAATGGCAGCATTAAATGCAGCACTGTCATCCGTCACGCCATCACCGACAGCACCGAAGTCTTTGACCGAGACAGTTTCTTGCAACTTGCTAGTTAGTGTACGATCCTGTGCGCCAGTGCCGCCTTGGTTGTAAAGCACAACAGCAGGGTCAGTTGTTAGCGAAGTAACAGCATTGCCAACAATAAACTCAATCGCAGAGTTTAAGGGTGGGGCTTCTGTAAATGTCAGCGTAGAGCCACTGATCGAGAACGTGTCTTTGTTTTGGTAAACACCATCAATGTAGACTTGGATGTTGTTCTTTGAACCAGCGGCTTCTGTAGTGCTAAACGCAACAGTCGTACCATCACCAGTGTGGCTTGCTTTAGTATAGTTAGCTCCAAGAACGCTGCCTGTTAGTAAGTCGCTAGCAGCTTGCACTTGGATGTCGCCTTCAGTATCAAAGCTAAGAAGCTTGTCAGCGCGTGTAGCGGCGTCAGGAAGCAGCAAGTTAGATGCCGCAGGGTCATAGTCAGTAATCCGAATAGACCGCTCTCCAAGGTCTTTATTATCAGCCGCAATAGCAGTTAGCGTATCTAGCTGTGTATTCAAAGCAGCGCGATTAATATCTACGCCAGCAGTAAAGTCTGTAGTGCGTTCAATCGTAGTATCACGAGTAAAGATCACAGTCTTAGGGCCAGTCACAGACATAGTAACAGTCCCCGTGGAGCCAGCCCCACCAGTTACCGTGTAGTTAGTCGTAATAGTTTGTAGGGTGGTGTCGATATAAACATTAAGATCTGAGTCATCGAAGAACTCAAATGGCACAGCAAAAGATGTCTGCGTTACACCAGCTGCAACTGAGTAGCTAATACGCGGATTGTTAGCGGAAATGTCTATTGTCATGGTTCACCTCTTTGTTCTCTTCTCACACAAAGAAGCGAAGAAGATCAATGCACAAATAATCTAGGACAAATCAATATCGCCCAAAACCAAGAGGAGCATCAAGCTCGCCCTCAATCATATTGGTAAATTCATTCATCTTACCTTTCCAAAACCACATTCTGGCAAAAGGTAAATTACGAATAACTTCTTTGGTGCCCTCACCAATATTGCCCGTAACTAAATCATAAGACCCACGAGCAAGATCAGTAGCAATGCTAGGGCCAGCGCCTAGTAAACCGTTTGCAGCATCTAGCGCATCAGGCTTTTGAGGGAAGCGAGGCTGAAGAACGCCACCAGTTAAATTAGGGCCACCCAATGCTAAGCTAGTAGACATGGCTGTGTAGAACATATCGGAATACAAAGCAGTAACACCTGAGTAATCAAAGGATCTAGCAAGCTGATCTTGGAAACTCATTTCTACAAAGTCGGGCGTTTTGTATTGCAGTACCATGTAGCCCAAGCCCATAGACAGCGCTGTACCAATCCACTGGTTCTTTAGCTGCCCATGTCCGTATGCCGCTGTAATCTTGTTTACCGCAGCTAAGCTGTAGCTATAGAACTGAAACGGCAGTCCAAGCAATCCGCTTTCAATGCGAGCATATCCTTTGAACTCTCTGTCTTCTTTCATGCCAAACTTCTCAGCAACACGCATTGGAATGTAGGCGATACCGTCAGTAATTATTGGCTTATCTGCTGGTGTACCCATTAGGATTGTATTCATAATCCCAGAGCCAAGAGCATTGCGGAATGTACGCACAGTCTCAGGATCTACTCTTGCTTGCTTTTCTATCTCAGCAACAGCTAGATCATTGATTGCATTTTCATACGCAACCTTGTCTTCGTTCTTTCTCATATCAAAGCCCATTTCTTTGGGCCTGTTGATTGAGTGCATAATCTCATGCATCTTAATGAAAGTCACATAGTCTTCTGGCGTATTGATGATACCTTTTTTAATAGGTTTAACGCCTTCAACTCGTGGGTTTTCCCAACCACGCTGTTCGTACATTACATCTTTGATGTGATCTTCATCTATATAAATGCGCTTCTCAGAGTCACGGTAAAATGCTGGCTTGTAGCGGCCACCCTTAGTAAACTCATCTGTCGGGCCAGATATAACTTCAGCTTTAGTCGCAGGGAACTCAATTGTATTAGTCCATGCTTCTGTGTTTGCCATATACAAACCAGACTCAGACTTCTGCCAAGGTGCATTCGCAAGCTTCTTAGCATCTTCTAAATCAATGTTATAACGCAGTAAATACTCTTGCTCTTGCTTTGTTGCTTTGCCCTGCGTCCAACGCACAGAGTAATCAATAATGCTATGAGAGCGCATCATAGCGTCAAAGTCTTTGAAGATACGAGTAATCGGGCCAAGACCGTTGAGCAAATAGAAAGGCTCTTTAGCCTTATCAAGTATGTCAGATCTAAACGGATTATTGTTTACATCATCAACAAGACGCAGATGCGCCGAGTTCATAATATTATCTAAAGCTTCACCAGCTAGTCTGCCCTCTTTGCCACCAAGTCTTAGCTGATTGTTTTTCATTACTGAGAACAAGCCACGGAACGTAGGCCCAAGCCCATGCTCCATCATAATCTTAGCTGGTTCAGTTATTGTAGATACACCAGCAGAACCTAGATAGTTTAGCTGTGCAAGGCTGCGAAGAACTCTAGCTGTTGATTGATCCCAGCGATCAGGATCACGCTGCAAACCACCCGTAACTCTTCTATACAAGTGACGCATATCACGCAAAGCGCGATTGGCTTGCTCTGGTGTATTGCCAGCATCCAGCATTTCGTTGAACGTATCATCTAATACATCGTCGATAGATGCCCCATCGAACTGTCGAGAAAACTCATAGCGAGTTCCAGTACGCTGAACGTATGCCTTCATTACAGCAATCGGATTAGTTTGGATAAAATCTAAGACCAGTGCGTTTGGAATATCTACCAAGCGGTGCTTAAAGTGCTTTGATTTACCAGCGCCATAGTAACCAGCCTCAGGATCTAAGATGTCTTTGATGCCAATGATGTTATCTATTGTATCGTCAACACGCGTCTTGATGGCTGCTGGATCTGTAGATAACTTTACTTTACTAAACTTACCGTCCTTCTCAACAACTATTGACGGATTGTTTCTATACCAGTCCGTCAGAATGCGCTCAAACTCTACGCGGTTTGCCTTGATTGCATCCTGATCCCAGTATCTAGGACGAAAGATCTTTTCGTTAGCTGGCATAACCTCATCGGTTATATCATCTAAGATAGCACGAGCCTCATTTACCTCATCGCTGTAGCGCCGCACCTGAGCCTCTAGCTTCATACGGTAGTCTATGTTGCGAGCAGTCTCTAAGCGCTTCTGTGCGCCCTCTATGCGCCCCTCACGAACTGTTATGAACTTTTCATAGTGTGCCTTAGACCCAATCAAGCCTTGCTCGCTAAGACGAGTCTCCCAAGTCTTGTAAAAGTTATTGAGCTTATTCATAGCCTGAGCTTCAAAGTCATCAGCAGCCTCAATGCCACGCATCGCTTTTGAGTCTACGCCTTCAAGCCATGTCTCAAAGTCTTTGCGCTTAAATGTATAGTCCAAAGGATTGACTACACCCTTGCCAGTGCTCTCACCCCAGATCAACATCATGTCATCGTATGTCTTTACCCATTCGCCTTCGAGCAGCTTAGAGTTCTGAAACACTGAGTTACCTACCTTCTGACCTTGTTTGTTTGCTGCAAGCAGTATGCCAGAGTCATTAGCTATTTTGAGTGTACGCAACTTAACTGAGTTCGGGATACTGTCATCAGTAAGAATACGTTTCATAGGAGTAGTTACTCCTTTGTATAGCCATGAGTCAGTAAACAAACTTGGCGCTATCTCAGCAGTAGGCTCACCCTCAACTGGCTCAATCTGTTTCTGCAGATTAGCTATCTCTTCTTCAGCAGACTTCTGTGCGGCAATCCTTCTTTGCATTGGGATTGTAACCAAGCCACTAATGGCACCGCCAAGAACAAACGAAGCGCCAATGTTTAATGCTGCCTCTTCTTTTGTAGCTAAAGGATCAAGCGGATAGCGAATAGCTTCCTGACCAGCAACAACAGCAGCCGTAGACGCACCACCTCTAACAGCAGCGCCAGCAAAGGTTGCAGCACGAGCAAAAGGAATACCAATGTAGTTGATAGGATCAAACAGTTCCGCAGCAAACTGTGGTATAATACCTGACCTAGAAAGATCTTGGCGTGTCTTTAGTCCGTCTCTTAGGTTTTGAACTAAAAACTCCATATGCTCTTGGCTTGTAGCTCTAAGAAGTGTCGAGCCATACTGCCTCATGTCATCAGGAATATTATCTATTGCTCTATATCCATCTTGAGGCAACGAAGGAAAACGAGCTATTTCCTGCTCTCTGCTTATTAGCGGATCGTATTTGTAGGCCAATGAAGACTTAACTGTATCTATGAAAGAAATATCGGGCAGAGGTGTTACCCTTTGCCCTGTTTCAATCTCTCTTAATGCTGTCAGCCCATTCTTCATTCTTCTAGCGCCCTATTAATGTCTTCATATGTTTTGGGAACATAGTCAGGGTTAAGTCTGTTTTCTAACTCTTCTCTTACAAGAAACTTTCTTTTCTGCTCCGTCTCTTGCTCTCTTAATGCAGAATCAAGCGCGCTTGCTTTGTTAGCCATATGATCCGCAATGTCACTGCGATCAAACGTGGGCCACATAGGTTGACCATCTTGCTCAATAATTAATGGGCGCAGTTCTTCGTTCTCATCTACAAAGTAAGAAAAGTAATTTACTCCAGCAGTGCTTTCATCTGGAACTAAGTACACTCGCTTAACATCTTCTACCTCTATATCTGTAGTTCCCTTAACAGTAACAGTTGGGTCTAAGGAATAGCCAGATGGAAGCTGTGACTCTACCGCCGATATAAACGCAGTTCGATCATCTTTCTCAGGAAATACAGCCTCTAAAGAGTAACGTGATCTGTTGATCGAGCCAGCAGGAAAACGAGGATCAGCAATAAAGGTGCTCTTTGCATACTTTGTATTAACAGTTGTATTTAAAACAGACTCGATCTGCGATGCGCTTTTTCCAGTAAGTGCCATATACTCAACTAAAGGGGCTAACTCAGCAGCAATAATAGGATCGCCTATTTGATTTAAGGCATATGCAGTTGGTGTTTTCTTATCTAAAACCACATCCATATTAAGTTTAGACTTAGGATCACGCTGCCTCTCAATTAAGTCCATTGCAATCTCATTAACGCCCTGACCAGTAATCAACCTTATTTCATGTATATCAGTTAGAAGTTGAGGATTTTTTATTGAATCCCCAAGCGTACTAACAAAAGTACCAGTTCCAGTAGGAGTATTGGATAGAACAGCAAAGAGATCTAAATATTGCTCTGCATTAGCAACCTTTAATCCAGAACTAATTCTATCTAAGTTAGTAATTAAGCCCTGTGGTGGGGCACTTCTCATTACAGAAAGCGCAGCCACTCGCTGTGTCTCAGGAAGTTGATCAAACTGAGCCAAGTCAATGCCAGCATTGTCTAGCATTTCCTGAGCAATGTCTCTGTCAGCTTTATCGTTAGCATTTCCACCGCCAGCAAGAATGCGAATAGAGTTATTCTGAAGCTCAATAGCTTCTTTCATTTGTGTTTCATTAGCAGATACTGCTGACTTAATACCTTTAATCTTACTAACGACAGCATCAACGTCATCTGTAGCTTCTAAGATCCGATTGCCAGCAGCGACTACATCAGGCGACATGCCTTCACGCTTACCTCGGCTATCTACATATAAAATAAGATTATTAAGACTGTTAGAGTTAGCACGGGCAGCAAAGGTTGTAACCTCACCAAAGGCTCTGAACTTATTTAAACGACCTATTTCAGATGCAGCTTTATCTGCCGTTAAACCATCTGGGCCAACGCTGTTCTTAATTCTAGCTACTAAAGAATTAAACTCTTCATCACGAAGCGCACCAGCTTCAGCAGCAGTTGCGGCCCCTGTTACTGAGTTATAAATATTAAGACGTAAATTATCTCTATCTCTGTCTTTTCTAATCTGATTAATGTTTGCTGATAGAACTTCTCTAGCAAACCCAGTGTCTTCATTGGGATTAAAGAAGTCAGTATTGTAAATCTCAGAAATAAATGTGCGCTGCTTTAATGACAGCTTGCTCATGTCCTCTGGATTATTGCTTACTAACGCAATCCGAAACTCTTCTATATTACCTTCAGCAGCCGCTTGAATTAAGTAAGGGCGAAGAAGATTCTGACGAGCATCCTTTAGATCGCTCTCTCGTTCTGATCTTGAATAAGTCTCATCAGATAAGAAACGTTGATCTAACTTAGACTGAACATTTGTATACAGATCATTTGTTAAGTTAAGGCCAGCTTGTATCGAGTAATCCTCATCTGAGGCAAAGGCATCAGACGCATTAATGCTAGATGTAGTAAACAAAGTTTCAAGAGTATCAGGCAGAGTAAGCTCTAGTTGTTTTGCCCTTAGCTTTGCTAGATTCGATGCTTGCTGAATTTGATCCTGCTCAACAGCATTATAATCACTAGATACAACCGAGCTATGTCTAAGAACTGCCTCTATATTTGCTGGCTCAACATAAGCCAAAAGGCTTTTAACCTCTTCCTGCAAACCCTTTGGCAATCCTGACATCTGATTACCGCGAGTTCGTATAGCAAGATCAATCGCATTGCGCTCTGATTTGTTTGCAGTGCCAGAAAGAAGATACTCAACAGCGCCCAACGCAATAGATTGCTTGAGTTGACTTGAGGCAGTCTGATCAGCGCCAACCTTTAACAGCGCAGAAGATACACCGTTCTGAGCATTGGCAAACTCTCTATCGTGTATTGCTTGAGCTTCACTAACCTCTTCGTTCTCACGAGCAATAAAGCCACCAGCACGAGCAACACTGTAAGCATCATCTTGGCTTGTGCTAATGCCAGTGAGAATAGAACCAGCGGCATTCTGCCTAGATCTTGATGCAACGCGCTCTTGGATGTTTAGCTTTGTAAGAGCTAAGAACTTAGCACCTGTTGTTTCTACAAATGTTTTGTACTTACCTTCAGCACCATTAGCCATCTGGCCAATGTAGTTGCTCATTACTTCATCATATGACTCAGGGTCATACTGGTATTTTAGAGCAATCTCTTGAGCCTTAACTCTAAGCTCAGTGCCAATCGAGTCTTCGTATCTCTTATCAATAACGCTTTGATAAGCAGCAGATGCTATACGACCAAATCCTTTAGGAGCTTTGAATGCTTCTGGCTTACCTGTTTCTGGATTGATTGTTCTTAGCTTCTTTTCCTCAACAGCCTCGGCAATCTCTATGCCCTTCTTCTGAGCATCTTCAGCAGCTTCACGAAAAGCAATCTGTTGAAACGTAGCGGCAACGTTGCTTACTGCACGTCCAATGTCTGCGCTTCCCCCATCCGCTCTAACAACACCAACTGGCTGATTAAAGACTCTGGTTCTTTCTCTAATTACAGCCATTTACTTGCCTCCTCCACCACCGCGTGGCGCGACTGATGCTCTTGTAGTTTGATATTGATAGATGCCTTGGGCCATAGTGCCAGCCGCATTAAACAAAGAAGCAGTGTAAGCATTCCTACCACGGCGTCTTTCAGCCATAGCAGCCATCTCTGACTTCATGCTCTCTATGCTTTGCTGCCTTGCAATGCGGCCAAGATCCTGACCCACAAGCTCTTCTTGCTTCTCAAAGAATGCTTGAACACTTCTATCAGCACCAACCTCACGACCAGCAGCATAATAGGCAGCTACATTTGCAGATGTTGCTAAGTCATATTCTTCTTTGCGAGCGCGAGCTTGTTGCATTGCTTGCACTTCATTCAACTGCTTATCAGTCTTAATGTTAAAGGCGTTTAGCTGAGATGCTTGTTGCTGTGCTCGACCAGCCGCTATCTGACCAACTGCACCTATACCTGCTGCAATTAACTGAAGCATTATACTATTAACTCCGCTACTAGACCGTTTATCTGCAATGATAACGGATCATTTTGTTCAATGGTTATCTGTGGATCACGACTGTAACCTAAGAGACGGAACTCTTTTTTTCCAGTGAACCCAGTCTCAGTCACAAGTTTATGCCCGTTGACTGTCAGCGAGCGTGCGCTCTTAAGATCGAGTACAATGTTAGTCATACCGCGAATAGATCCAGTCGCAGGGCCGTTGCCCATAGAAGCATCAATCGGATTGGTTACTATCTTTGCAGTAAACTTTACACCCACATAGGCATGAGTAAACCCAAGACCAGCGTAAGCTGTAAGATCAACATCATCACCAGCATTTACCGTAAAGCTGCCAAGATGGGATAGATTGGTTCCATCAGTAACAATTACATCTACCGTGTCACCACTTGAGTACAATGCGCTTACATCAACAAGATTGCTTGAGATAGCACCATAAAGATAAAGGTCTAAGCCCACATCACCAGTAAACTCACACAGTTGCAGCTTGTTATCTGAGTCATAGACATTTGCGAACAGTCTATCTTCAATGGCCACTACAGAACCAAAGTTACCATTTGTAGTTATCCTAGTCCAAGATGCTCGCTTCTCTGCTCTGTTCGATGAGAATAGAACCAAGTCGCCATTGCCAGATGTAATAGCTGCATAGGAGTCAGGAAGACCAAAGCCGCTGTGAACAACAGCCATATACTTAGGACTGCTAATAAGATGAGAAGCAATCGTAGAAACAGCCGTAGAAGTATAAGCCTCTTCACTGTCAGTAAACAAATACTCTCGAACAATCTTACCGTTGCGCTGCACAAAGATCGTAGCGCCATCAACAGGCATAGGCTCAATATGCTCAGAGCCGTATGGTGTCTGCTTTCTAATCTGTACATTTGTTGGCGTAATAGCTTGGTTCAAGTAAGTAGGAACATATAGTTCGCTAGATGCTGTGAAGATTTGCAAGTCACGGTTGGAAACTAAATATCGAATTTCGTTTACATCACCTGTTGCAGCAACCAAAGAGATAGCATCATCATCAGCCGCATCACCTACATCAAAGTTAAAGAAGCTGCCAATCTTACTAAACCAAATGTTATCTGGCTCTGCGATGCTACCGCCAAACACTATTCTATTTTGATGAAACTCTACAGCCGCAGGGTATCCTCGCTTTGCTGAGAGAGCTTGCTCATCCCAGTGCAAGCTAGGAGCGTGTGTAACTATTGTTACCTGACCACCGCCATCTTCTGCACTCGAAGCTGCACCACCCGCAGTAAACGTAAATGTATTTTCATCTATAATACCATTAACAGTTCTAGCGCCGTTTAAATTGCCAGAATTAATACCGCCAGTAGCGCTAGCTCCACTAATAGTAATAGCTTCAGAACCTGAGAAACCGTGAGCAATTTGAGTTACCTCCACAGTAGTGCTGCCATCAATCGTTCTAAACGGATTTAAAACAGCCAGTCGAATAGAAAGTTCATCTACAACATTACCCGTAGCCTGAGTTGCAGACTGAACACTTGTAATAACAATCTCATTCTTACCGTAGCGAATGGTTACACCAACATGCAAAGAACTAAGATAATCACTACCAGTCTGAGTGCCAGTTGTATCCCAGTAGTCAGTGCTTGTTGTTAGAGTAATTCCAGTTCCCGTTGTGGCTGATGGATCTAACGTTGTGCCATGAGCTTGAAACTTAGAATAAGGTTGGAATGTAACGCTGTTATCTGCGCGTTGGTCAAAGCTATATGTGCTGATCTCAAAGCTGGTTAAGCTAGTTCTGGTTAGCATTCTTGGCGCAAACAAAGGATGACAGATAAATTTTACATCGCCATACTGTGCCGTTGTGTATTCTTGTAGATACTCTTGATCGAAAGGCAACGCTGCACTGCTTGTATCCTGAGTAAGCGTAGAAACTAAAGTAACAGTACCGTCTTCAATTCTAAAGCAGCGTACCTTCTGATGCTCTACAGAAATAACGTATTCTTCATTCTCATCAAAGATAAACGGAAATAAATGTGACTGCTCTGGGTAAGTCGCATTGTAGGTAATGCCATAGTCATAGATGTGCTTTAGCCCAGTGCGCTTCTTAACTGCGCCTTCAGCCATAACAACCATGTTCTCTACACGTTGTGCTGATGCTGTATATACGGAAGTATCCACCCTAGATAAAAGGGAATCACTTACTTCACCAAACTGAAAGCTATTGATTGGGACGCGGATCTTTTGCATTAACTGCGCCTTTCAGCAATAAACCTCGATGTGTTCAGCTTGCGTGTGGTCTGCTGCTGTGAGTGCAGCCTACGAGCTTGTATCATTTGGAAGTTAGCTTTTTGCTCCATCAATGAAGCAAGCTGCGAGTCTCTAGCCACAGATACCGCAAGCACCCCAGCCATCATATACTCAACAGCAGTTACAAAGTATGGAGGCCATCCAGACTCATCAGCGCGGAATACATAGTCGGCAATCACAGTGTCAGTTTCTACAGCATTGCAAAATATCTTGCTGCCATAGAGATCATACTTAATAGGATACTCATTTACCGTAATAGCAGAGAGCATAATAAATTCTGATGGAAGCTGATAAGCTGCTTCAAATCGTCCAGTAGGCTTTTCTGCTAAACGGTTAAGAATTGCCTGATCTGTTGCAAAGCGCCACCGAGAGTTAGTCAATGCGGCACGAGCCATATCTTCATACATTGCAGAGCTTACTGTTGCTTCTGCTGTACCGTCCTCAAAAGACTGAATCGCGTCACCACCAATCAAGAGAGATGCGCGAGAACATATTTTAATTGGTGTGTTTGCTATATCTGGCATAGTAGTATGGGGGCCGAAGCCCCCATCCCTTCTTAGTCGCCGTCTGTTTCAGCGACAGCAGTGCCATCTGAAACATCGACTACAGTGCCAGTATTCGACAGAACATTGACAAAATTGGTTGTTGGTACATTTGTATCACAAACAATAATCAGGTCACGAACTGCAAGCATGTTAGCTGCATTGTTAAAATAACCTTCTGTATTTACAGTTGCGATTGGATCTACGGTTGTGTACATCCACAAACTTCCGTTTGAATCACCACCAATTCTAGCTAGTCCACTTGCTGCATAAGCCATTAATAAGCCTCCTAGTTATTATCTAAGACTTCATAGATACCATCGTCATCAATAACGACAGCGCCCATGGACATCATAGATGTTGCAAGGTGTGAGACTTTCTCAGCTACATAGTTTACTTCAGTTTGAACATCAGCATTAATGCCAAGGCCAATTGAAGAAGTGTGGTAAGCAAAGTTTTTACCACCAGCTACAGCAGATGTTGAGAAGATCTTGAAGCCCAAGAACTCTTTCATTGTCATTCCACCTGCGAATGGCAAGTTTTGTGGGCCAACAAAGTCAGAGCTTGCAAACTCATTGATTGCAAACAAGTCAGCAAAACCAGTAGGTGACATTGCTAAGTAGCGCTGTCCGTCTTCTGGAATGTCTGCTGCACCAAATGTTGAGAACAATGTCAACAAGTCAGCTTTCTCAAGAGCAGAACCAGTGTCATGAATTTGAGTGCTATTAGCGCCCGCGTCCATTGCAGCGATTAAAATCTCATCAGTCTTACGACCTAAAGCAGCAGCGGCAGATTGTGCAACAGCCTGACGCTCGTTGATGTTAATCTTCAACTCGTCCAGCTTGTCAATGTACTCTGGTGCATAAAAGTCGGCCATAGTGGCTTCGACGTTTGTGTGCGCCAGTTCCATTGGAGTTACGTTACCATTGCGTGATTTGGTGTTTGCAGTGCCTTTTCCAATTACTTGGAACCGAGCAACCGAGCCAGACACATTGGTAGTACGAACAGTGTTCCGTAGTTTGGAACCCATACGCTGATAAGCCATGTGTACTTCTGTCTCGAACTGCTTGATAAAGGCTTGGTCAATAGTATTAGCCATTTTTCAGTCCTATTATGAAGTTACAGTTGCCAACGGGTGTCCGCTTTTCTACGTCAACAAGGGTATCCTCTCGGGCCTTTCAGTGTATTACGGGCCGTAATGGCCCATCGTAAACACTTTTTCCCTTTGGATTGCAACGCACAAATTCAACATACTTGTTACTATTGTCTTCTATGACACCCACAGGCTCAAAGCCTAGCCACACTGCCCAGTCCAACATAAACTCATAATCAGACAGCAATGTCATAGTCATCATGTGCTGTGTCTTATCAAAGAAATCTATTAGAAACCTTGATCCTCGAACCGCAGCAATGGTCTGTTCCTTTACTTTATTGGAGAACATAGCAAACATCTGAGGTATTTCTTGATCTTCATTATACCAAAGGCCACCAATAGCTAAGAATGACTCGCCTTCTTTTCTAGCAAGATAGCACTCAGAAGATTCGTACATCTCATGCATAGCTTGATGAAGATCATTGTGACCAAGCAGAATTAACTCCCGCTTGTTCTCTTGTGTAAGATTTTCAACCACCTCATCTATGTGGTCTAAGGTAAAAGGGGTCAGATAATACTGGCCCCTTTGAATTATTTTAACTTCTGTAGAGTTGCTGGAATCCATCTTCGACCTGTTTAACGAAGTGTGGGTCACGTTTCGCGGGGTTGAAGTATCGCTCATCTTGCATCATCTCCCTAAGTGATTGCTCTGTTACACCACTTGTCGGCTGCGCAGCCCCAGCGAATGATCCATCTTTCATTGCTTCCATCACTGCTTCCAATGCAATGATACCCTCATGGCTTTCGCACATGCGCTCAATTGCTGGCAGTGCATCGCTTGGAAAGAACTTATTAGCAAACATAGATGCAGCTTGAATACGATCATTGGCATTGTCGCCTAACTTTGCTGACTCAGCTTCTATATCTGGCTGTGCACCATTAATAGCTTCGGCATACATCTCAATGCCCTTCTGAAACTCTTCTTGGCTATAGCCATTTTCAAATGAATGCTCAGACCACCACTTTAGTAAGTCATTATCAACGGCCATGTCTTCGTCAACAACTTCTGGCAATTGATAGTCACCAGCAGTTTCGGGCCTGTCACCGAAAGCTTCTGATTGTATTTCTTCCAGAAGTTTGTTGCGTATATCTTCCTCTTTGCCACCCAGTTTTGACTCAAGTTCTTTATACGCTTTAGCTAGATCTTCGCCTGTATTATACTTCTCAGGCAACCACTCTGGGCGATCTGGAGATTCTGCTTGCTGAACATCTGCTTCTGTTACGAAGTCACGACCATCAGCTTGTGCTGCCTCTATTGCTGCTTCTTCACTCATTTATTCTTACTCCTATGTGAATGTGCAATCCGCTGCTCTATCAAGCCAACAAGATAGCGCTGACCTTCCAGATGTCGCAGTTCTTCTGTAGTCACATTAGGGCCATTTACCATTTCTATAGTAATAGAGCGCAAATAGCGTAAGACTTCTTTACCCACAGGACTTTCAAAGATCTGGGCGATGTTATGGCTTACCTCGGAATCCTTCTCTGATGTCCGCTGTATTCCGTCAATTCCAATGTTAACCTTGTTCGGCAACCATCTGTCCTTGCTGTTGCTGCGCCATTTGCTGCGCTAATGCAGCTATTTGTCTACGCTGTTCTTCGTCACGAATCAAGCTCTCTGGCACACCAAATTTCTTAGCAAGGTGAATTGCTGTTTGTTCACCGTCAATTAGAAGCTGCAACATCTCAGGGCCAAAGGCTCCACCAACCAACTCAAGGAACCTAGCAACGCTAGAAATGTCCTGATTTGCTTGGGCTTGAGCAAGCGGAGATACAGAACGCACTTTAACTTCTCTACCGTTTACTGTAGGAACTTCTACGCGGCCCTGCTTCTTCAAGATGTATATTACACGCTGAAGTACGGGCTGCACGAGTTCAGCTTGTAACCTTCCGAATGCAGATCCCATACGACGAGATAGGTCAGCCATACGTTCGGCTACTTCTGTTGCTGTTGCTGGCGTTTTGTTAGGATCGCCAAGCATATCATTGTATAATGCGCGCTTAATATTCAGACGCATGTCACTCAATACTAGCTGCGCTACATCAAAACGACCCGCTGCCTGTAAGGGCTGAAGTCCTTGGCTACCCATAGCTTTCGGTATGATTGATCCGGGCACGAGTTGAATCGTGTCAGGGTTGATTACACCATCATCTTCCATTTGATAGATGCCAGAAATAGACATCTGAGCATTCTCAAGTATAAGCTCAATGGTTAGATTGGTTGTCTTAATGGCAGACAGGGCATTGATAAGCGGCCCACGACCATAGATCTCACCCGCACACTTAGACCAACGGAAACAAACAAAGGGATTTGATCCAAGTCCATTCATCTGTTTCTTACTTATACAGGTATTAGTTGTCATACAAATCGCGTAGCTCAAGTAAGCTTCTTGGTTTTTCTTAGAGTAGTCGCGGCATACAACCTCAAGAACTGTAGTCTCTCTATCTTGACCCATCATAGATGTAACCTTGGGATCAAATGTTCCGTTAGGATACATCATTTCTAAGTGGTCAAACTTAACCTTCTTACGCTCACGGTAAACGTGGTCAATTTTATCGTCGGGGCCAGTATCTAGTACAAGATGAGGAAGCGGTATCGCAGAAAAGATCACTGGGTTGATTGAATCGCCCTCTTCCACGCACAGGACACCAGTCCCGACAGCCAAGTCCATGAATGATTCATGCACTTCTTGGCTAAAGTTAGAGTTCTGTAGAACCTCAAACACATATTCTGTGACTTCATCTAGCTCATTATCAACGGCTTCGCGCTGATCTGGTGGCACTTCACTGCCCGACATAAGGTCTGCCCAACGCGCAAAGTTAGGAACAATCCCTGACTGTAGGCGACTGGCAAACTCCTGAACACCAACCACAGCAGTCTCATCAAATATCTTTTCGTCTCGACGCTGCCCTCTTTCCTCATAGTAAAAAGACTCACGTTGAGGAAGCGCATACTCATAGCACTCCTCGAACAGCGGAACCCAATTCTCTCTTAGAGCTTTGGCTT
>Ga0208767_1001828_pt1 | contig 16533 bp, 16 predicted proteins | sample VirMetDEL_Mar_21_FD_184514 | JGI IMG/M metagenome (GOLD analysis project Ga0208767, IMG submission 184514) | Aqueous microbial communities from the Delaware River and Bay under freshwater to marine salinity gradient to study organic matter... | ecosystem: Environmental > Aquatic > Marine >... | reverse complement strand
AGAGTTCCTCCTAAAGTTGCCGCTGTTCCAGCAGAAGCTGCTGCAGTTGCAGAAAATCCACTAAAAGTAAGACCAGCTGCTGTTGGAACCGCAATAGCAACAGCAATCAAAGCGGCTCCGATCAGAATCGATGTGCCGCCGCGACCCGCACCAGCGACCACAGGTGTAATACTAAAAACCTCGCGGTCGCTAAAAGGCATCAGTAGTGGAGCAACATTCTCCTCAGTCGCTTTCTCTTTGCTGACTGTTACGCGATAACCAACACCGTCCTTCTCGCTATCAATTAACCACTTATCTAACCCCGGAAAATTGACGCACAATGCCTTGATCGCCTGCGCTGGGGTATTTACGTCAAACTCAAACCGGCATTGACCAAGCCGTTTACGCAAAGCGCCATAGACCTTAACGACTTTCATGCCTCAAGGCGCAGGCAGTGCTCTTCCCATAGTAACCGCCATAGACATCCCTGCTAGACAGCCTGCCCTGCACATGATGCAGCACCTGTTGATCACCTAAGTAGATCGCTGCATGGTTCGGCAACGGTGAAACCAGATTCATCAAAATCAAATCACCGCGCTGCACCTCCTCTAACGGAATCTTGCTAAACCCCTCAGCAGCAAAGTTGTCCATATACAAGTTCTCGCCACGATCCCAAAACTTGTCGCGGCGGTCATAGTCCCGTAACTGGACGCCGTACTCCCTTGCGTACCAGTCGCGCACAAGCGTGTAGCAGTCCACCACGCCAAACACAAACTCACGTCCCACATACGGCAACTCAAAGCCAGCTGGCTCGCAGTAACCCCATCCTTCAGTGCTTGGATTGACGATGAACCACGGCAACTCTGACTTTTCGCAGGCAACACGATCAGCTGTTGATGGCTGTGGATTGGTCTTCGGATGACTGTGAACAATGGCCACCACCTCACCTTGATCTTCTACAGCGTCCCAGCCGCTGAGAACAAAGTGCTCATCAGGTGTTTCAGCAATGTTCTGGCATGGAAAGTATTGATGCCGACCTTTGACCACAGCGACTAATCCACAGCACTCGCGTGGTGTTTCAACCTTGGCGTGCTGCAGAATCTCAGCCTTCATGGCTGGCGACAAACGCATCACTTGGTCAGACCCGCTCCAGGGAATGAGCCGAACGGCAGTTCAGCGTTATCGCCAAACCGCAACTTGCAGCTGGCAACCCGCTTGCCACAAACGTCTTGAGCAAGCGTGCTAACGCTGTTGCCGTTCACGTCAAAGTAGTTGCTGCCGGTGTAACTGCACTCGCTACTGCGATACTTCCACTGGCAGACGTTGGCGATTACCTGCCGCTTGGGAATCTTCTGACCAGCCAAGTCAAACTTGCTTGCCAGCTCAAAAGTCACACTGTCCCGTGTTTCGCTGGATTTACGGTCGATAAACCAGCGTTCATCAGGGAAGCGAGCGTTGGGGTCAGCCGTTGCGTTGGTCACCACGACGTTGAACTCAAAATTGTCACCGCTCTGTGTGACCAAAGAATCACCGCCTTGTGTGATGGCAAGCTTGTTTGAACCAAAGTTGTCGCTGTCCAGATACTTGGCAAGTGTGCGGATGCGTCTTACCTCAGCTCCACCAAGATCATTGCCTGCAGTGGTGGCGTTGACCAACAAGAGCAGTGCCGTGATGGTACTACTAAGGTTGCTAACGGTCAGCGTTGGCCGGGGGAGCGTGCCAGTGTTCGTGTACTCAAAGCCATCAGCCTTGATCGGAACACGCGAATAAGTGTTTGAGGCAAAAAGAATGTTGCTCTCGCCAAACTCGTTGGTGCCAGCGTGGAAGTAATAAATGTCGTTACTGCCATGCAACGCTGAATCCAGCCTCAGCTGAAACAGCTCAATAATTGCGCTGGGGTTGGAGATCGCAAGATCGCCATACGTTGCTGAAATCGCAGTCCACTTACACGTTCCATCCGGAGTGACATCACCGGCAGAGTTACGCCATTCAGGCTCTGTACTTCCTGACGTGCCAGCAGTCGTACAACGAAAAAACAGGCCGGTGCCTTCATCGCCGGTAGATCGACGAATGTCACCGACGGAAAATGCAGTGCTAGCGACCCAAACTGCTATTGCCATTACGGTTCAAAGACTTGAGTGAATGTAGTTTGAATTGTTGCCAAATTTGAGTAAGGCAGAGTTTTTGTCCAAGACCTGCAAATCCACTTGTAAGTGTCAGTCTCGTCGGGTGGTGACCATTCGAAGGCAGCGTTATCAGCAGCCCTTGCATCCAAAAAGGTCTCAATAGTGTCAGCGTCAGTTTCCGTGAGATTGCGAAACTCAAGCTGCCATTCTTTTGGGTTTTGATTGATTCCGTAGCTCAATCTGGTCTGGTATCCGTCGCCGAACTGAACAGTTCGGACATTCGGCTGACTGCGCTTTTGCGCTCCGTAAGACGGATTGATGGAAGGGAAAGTGGCCATTAGCTTGCGAGTAAGCCTCCAGGACGCTTCTGCTTCACCAGCTCCTGTTGTACTGCAATACCAATCGCTTTGCCCAGCTGGTTGGCTTGACTTGCATCACCCTCAACAGAAGATCCAGCAGCGTCAACGTTCACTGTGATGTTGCCCATTGACCCGCCAGAAGCCTCAACCCCAAGCTTGCCGTTTGCACCCCTACGCAGCGGCATGATCGCTTCTGCTCCGGCCTCGCCCATTAGACCAAAACGACCAGATCCTCCATTGGCGTATTGGAACAACGTCGGCTTGTTGACGATGCCGCCCATCGCATAAGGCACGATCTTGTTCTTAGCGAACGCTGCACCTTTGCCTGCAATAAGAAAATCCTTGGTTAATGGATCTGGAGACTGCGTGCTGGCAGCACCACCAGTCAACCCAAGGAAGTTGCCAACACCTGGAATCAAGCTCAAACCTTGGAATAGTGCCTTTTTCGCAAAGATACGAGCCAGGTCACTGATGACAGAGTTGGCAAAGTCACGGAAGTTGGCCTTGCCGGTGGTAACGAAATCAGCGAATGCATCGCCAAGATCTTTAACTGCATTTACTCCAACCTCGCCAACAGCCTCGGCGACATTCATTGCCTCGTCAAAGACCTCGCGGAGGCCCTGCTTGAACTTAAATGATGCACTATTTGCTTTCTCAAGATTGGCGCGAAGCTCGCGGAGAGCATTGGCAAGCTCCTCGCTGCTCATCGCTTCTGCATACTTCTCAGCAAACTCAGCAAGCTGACGGTTGATTTCAACCCGCTGACGCTCCTCTTGGCTCATCAGCGTCACTGCATAACGAGCATCTGCCAACTCTCTTCCAGCCTGTTGGAGCAATTTGCCTTGTTGTTCAAGTTCTTTGTTCTGGTCTTCAAGAATTTTCTTCTTGGCAAGATCAAAATCTGCATAAGCTTGCTCTTCCATATTGATCCGCTTATTAACATCCTCTGTTTCCTCTCTGGCTGCAGTCAGATCAAGCGCTAGCTGCAGGTGAGCCTTCAGAGTTTCGTCTTCAGCGGCAATTGCACCACGCATTTGACGACGAAGCGCAAGCTCAATTTCACTCATTGGGGTTTGTTCAGCACCGCCACCGCTTGGGTCCGGCGTGGCATCTGCAAAATCAGTTGGGGTGTAAGACATTTGAGCGTTAATCGCTCTGCCCGTCATGCGGTCATACTTGATACCTGCAACCTCGTAACTGCTGGCCAGTTTCATTGCCAGCTCTAAATCCCCTGCAGCAATCTTTGCGGTTTTCAGCTGCCTGGTCAGGGCTTGAATCATTCGATTATTAGTCTCCTTCCCAAGCCGATCTTCCAGCTCCTGAACCTTGTCATTCATCTCACGAAGCCTGTCATTGGCTTCCTCGTTGGTTGTTTCTCCAGCAATGACTGACTTGTTGAACTCTGCGTTCTTTTTGCTGTGCTTAACCAAGGCCACTGTTGCGGCAGTAATGCCTGCTGCTAATGCAACCCAAGGATTGAGCAACGATGCAGCAGTAAAGCCTTTCATCGCAACAGTGGCCTTGCCAAACGCAGTGCCAAGTGCCGCTGCGATTCCGACAAGGTTTTGCAAGGCCAATGCAACCCCAGCGGCGCCAGCAACAATCGCAAACTCTTTAAAGTTTTTAATTAGTACTGAAGTTGCATCCAAAAGCAAATTCAATCCGGCAGCAGCAAGTACTGCAAGGCGTTTGATTGCAGGCAGAATGTCAAGCACAAACTTACTAAAAGCCTGTTGCAGTTGAGCGCCAATCGGCTGCAAAGCTTCTCCAATCTCTCGGCGCACTTGATCAAAGGCAACAGCGGCCTTCGCGCCCGCGTCAGCACTACTATCGGCAATCTTGCGTGCAGTCTCTTCGTACTCAGGGCCAAGACTGACGATAAATTTCATCAACTCATCAAGCCCAACTGTTCCTGCCTTAAATGCTTTCTGAAGCTGAGGCAGTGTCATATTGTTTGCCTCGGCAAACTTAGTGACAGCGCCAGGCAATCTTTCACCCAACTGACCAGAGAGTTCTTCCGCGCTGACCTTGCCTTTAGAGAAGGTCTGCACCATGGCCGTTATTGCAGAATCAACGTCTTGCGCTCCACCGCCTGTCGCCTTGATAGCAGACGTAATATTCCTGAATACGACTTCTGCGTCTCCAATATTGCCACCTGCGCCAATAACTGCAGCAGCAAGGCGTGTGATGCCTTTTGTTGATACATCTAAGGGGATATTGAAATCCCTGGTGACGTCTGCTGCGGCTTTAATGCCTAATTGATAATTACCAAGGCTAGAAGCAATGTCTACATTGCCAAACTTATCAGTAACTTTTGTGACGCCCTCAAGAGCAATTTCTAGCTTTTGCAGCTGGGCTGCATAGTCAGAAGTCGCGCCAAGCGCTTCTCGCACCATTTTGACTTGAGCGCCAATTGCAGCGCCTGCGGCAACACCAGCGACACCACCAACAGCACCGCCAACCGCTGCACCCAAGGCGCCTTCAGGGCCGCCAAATACGCCACCAGCAGCAATACCGCCTAATCCTTGCGCAATACCGCCAATAGTTGGACGCCGACGACGCTTGTTTAGCTTTTCAAGGCGACGGTCTACCTTCTCAATCTCTTTGCCAAGTTCGCGGAAGTCTTGACTGGTGGGATCAAGGCCAGCTCGGAGCTGTGCAAATGCAGTTCTTTGCGCTTGCAGGCTGTTAATACTGCCATTAGAGGCCACCGTCGCGCTACGAATATCTTTAGTCACCTGTTGATAGCTCTTGCCCATTCGGTCAAGAGTTGCGTCTACGCCTGCAGTCTCGATTTGAGTGATTGTTTTGTATAAAGACGAAAGCTCAGGGACAGGAGTTGGAATTGCAGAAACAGCGCTGCCGCCAGCAATCATGACCCCAGTGTTTGGGTCTCTTGCAGCCATCGGTGCGCCTGTCCGAGGGTTCCTCGCGCCAGCCTGACCTGCTTGCGCTGCTTGGATGCCAGCAAGTTTTTCAGCGCGACGAGCAGCTCTTGTTTGAGCATCACCGAGCCTGTCAAACGACGAAGAAGTGCCGCCCAACGCTTCACTTAAAGACTGCTGAAGTGCAATTAATTCTTTGTTTGCGTCCGCGTAATCCTTTGTTGTGAAATCAAGGTTCTCTACTTCATTTTGTACTTCTCCAATTCTTAAACGCAGTGCCGCCAAAGTGGCTGGCTGCTCACTTTGTACGATGTTGCTATATATCCCAGTCCGAGCAACCCTTGCTGCTGCAGCGACTTCTTGTCGTCCTACACGGGCAGCCTGCTGAGACTCGAAATTTTTTATAGCAACAAGTTTTTCTAAATATTTATCGGAATCGACGGCAATGCCTTGCAGCTGTCGCCGTCTTTCTTTCATATCTTCCACAAAGGCATCTGGAACCTTGCTTGGCCCAAAGGCACGAATTGCTTTTGCTGCTTTCTGCGCTTCCGGCGTTAAAGACTTAAGTTCTCCTTCAAGTGCTTCTACGTCTGCAGCTAGCTGTCTATATACAGAGCTGCCAATGCTTGCTTGAGCTTGTAAGCCTTTAAAAGATTCAACTACACCTTTAATTGCCTGAGTGCTTTTTTGCCCAGCGTTCGCAAACTCAAGGATCTCAGTCCTTATCTTGCGTATGTTTTTATCAGTCGGCCCAGCTGCTTTGCCAAGAGCCGTCAGGGAGCTTTTGAGAACGTTTACGCCCTCAATCCCGTCAACGCCCAGCTTGATTAGAAGGTCGCCAACAGTCTTAGCCATCTGCCTTCTTGCTGAATTCGCGGAGTGCTGCGGATTCCATGATTTGGAGGCCCTCTAGCACTTCGCGACGGTTCTCCACATCATAAAGGTCAAAAAGCCCCCCGGAAACCAGCAGCACGTCATATCGCAAACCCACATAGCCAGCCATGCTGACGGTCCATTGGGTCTGCATGCGCAGGAACATCGTGACGATGTCCCAGTTCTCATCCCAGACCTCGAAGTCCTCTGACTCTTTTTTCTTTGGTGCTGGCAGTTCTATGCCAAAGGCGGCAGCGTCATCCTGAGTTTTGTCATCAATGACTTTGCCGCCAGACGCCCAATAGACCGCAGCCTCTCTTAGTTTCCCGCTTGCGCCTCGCCGTAGGTCTTGGTGTAAGCAGCAAGCACCGCTTTCAGCCAATCCACGTCATCAGCGAAATCATCAAGCTCGGCCTCGGAGAACTTGATCTCATCACCGTCTTCATCCTTGATGCCTTCCCAGCCAACAAGCACTTTCTTGAGCAAAGACGCTCCTTCTGATTCAGTTACGCCTTCCAGCTCAGACATCTTCACTCGCTTGAAGATTGCCGTGAACTCAGATTTCTCAAACTTGCCGGGCTTGGTGTCGCTGGGTTCCTGCACTTCAACAGGCCACTTGAAGGTTTTTACCTTCTTACGAACAAAAGCCATCAGATAAATCAAATAAGCTGGCTCAGCATACACAAAAAAAGGGAGCCCGCAAAGGCTCCCTCTCGACGCAGCTCTTTAGCAGCTTAGGTGTAAACAAGGTCGAATTCAGCGTTAGCAGCAGAGTCCGGCACACAGGTGTAAGGAATCTCCAGCATTGCGATGCCATCAGAATCACCGTAGGCAACGTCACCAATATCCACCTTGCTGGAGGTGAATTGAACCTTGTTGCCAGCCACAGTGCCGTGGGTGAACACGAGGTTGCCAAGAGCAGCATCGTCATCAACAGCTGATGCGAAGTAGTCCTTGGTTGCCATTGTCACTGCCTCAATCGAGACAGAACCAGAAGCGGCCCGATCAGTGATTAGAACCTCTTTGGACCCGCCAACCAGCTCGCGGTAAACAGTGCTGTTGCCAAGGTCAAACGAGAAGCTCTGCAAAGCACCTGCGTAAGACAGCAGCTGGAAGCCAGTCACGTTGTCGTTCTTGAAGATCAGCGGATCGTCCTGATTCGCATAAGTAGGAGTCAGGATTGCGCTGTCATCAGGAGCGTTGTAGATGCCCGTGAAGGTGAAATCCAGCGTTGGAATTTCTCCAACGGAGGCGCTGATCCCTACATTCCCACGGCAGCCAGTCATCTTGTGACGGACACCATCGATCATGTAGTGGATCGTGACCGATGAAAAGCTTGCGCTCACCGGGTCATAAGTCACTGAAGTGCCAGCAACAACAGTCTCAGCCAGGCCACAAGCCTTCAGTGCTTTGCCGTACTGAGGCGCAGTGCCTGCAGTGCCAGAGCCAGCCATCTCAACGCTGAATGTACATTCAACGCGAGTGTTTGCTAGCAGCTGCTGAGAAGCTCCCAAGTAAGGACGAATCAGATCTCGGCTGACAACATCACTGCTCTGAGGAGTGATGCTCAGATCCCTCACGAGTACGGCGTCGGCTCCGTCCGGGGTTGGATCCGTCCCGTACGTTGACTCCGTCTCGATCACGATCAGGCGTTTGCGTAGTAGCAGTGCCATCGGAACTTTCCTGTGATGGTTGTGGTGGAAGCGTCCGCTCGATCAGAGTGCGTACGCCTGTTTCAGGATCAAGGAGGTAACTCCCGCCATGACCACTGTGTTCATCCAACATGGTAAGTGGAGAGGGTGGTTAGGTTTAGCGTAGCTCTAACTGCTTACTGGGTTAAATCGTCGACATCTGTGCGATAGCGAATCTCGTATTCGCAACTAATTAAGCCTGATGGTTTGTCGGCCTCAATAAACTCAAACTCAGTCCGAACAGGCACAACATCATGCGCGTAACCGCCAAGTGTTAGGTCGGACATGATTTTGCTGTGCAGTGACTCAACAGTGTCATCTGCAGCCTGATCGGGAATATCAGCCCTCTCAATCACAGTGATCCTGACTGTCATCGTCCAGTCCAGCTTGGGCAAGCTGGTGGTCTGGACGCAAACATCGCGAATCGGCTGAATGATGATTGCCGGTGACTCTGCTCTCGCGATCGGATCGACACGAGTCCGAAAAATCCTTGTGCCAACACCTGCTGTGTCGACCAGCTTGGTTCTGATCGTTGCAAGGATGTTTTCCCGCTTTGTAGTCACGTCTTAGTCCTTCATCAACATCACACGCATTATCTTGCCGTCGTCCAACAGCATCGGCTCGCGCACCGTATAAGCCACTCCATCGACGGTCAGAGCACTACCGTTTGTGACCGTTGAAAAATCAGAAGTCTTGACCACTACTGCGTAGTCAGTCGTCAGCACAACTCCGTCAGCAATGATCTCATTGGGTGACTCAAAGTATCCAACTCCAGTCGTGTCACCAAAAACTACTGGCACCGTGAACCCTGGCGTGTCAAAGAAAGCGTTGAGGTCTTCAGTAAAAGAAAGCGCCATATGAAAAAGCCCCCGCTCGGCGAGGGCTGTAAATCAGGATCAGTTGTACTTTTTACGACCCAGGCCAACGACGCTCACAGCGCCAGCGCCAGTACCACCAGCAACAGTGATGACGACACGCGCATAACGCTTGATCTCATCAGTGTTCACGCTCAGGCTTTCGACCAGAGCCGTGTTGGCGGTGGTGGTAGTGAAAGCAGCACCAGTGACATCAGCGAAAGTGCTGTTGTCAGAAGAGTCCTGCACCTTGACGGCATAAGTGATGCCAGAGCCACCGGCTTCAGCATCAAGAATCAGGGTGATGTCACCCTCGTAGTCAAGGAGGTCAACGCCTGTTTCATTGCCAGTTGCGGTGACAACGTCGTTAGGCGCAAACGACAGGGCGGTCAAAGTCCGCCGAGTGTTGCCGATGCTCATGATTCCTTAGTCCTCTTGCGAGTGGTTGGCTTTTTAGGAGCTGGCTCAGGAGCCTTTTCCTCCTCTTGATGCTCAACAGCTTTGCCAAGGCCCAGGAGGGTCACAGCATCACTGTCTTCGACTTCCAAAATGGAGCCCGCAGCAGCGGGCTCACCGGAAATCATTACTGGCCTCAGAATTTCAATCTTCATGAGTCAGAAACGATGTGACAGATCACTTGGATCAGGTGCCGTAGCAGAAGGCGCCAGGCTGCTTGACAGCGAAGTCAACATCTTGCAGAGCAATGATGCGGACGGTGCCAGCAGTTGCACCTGCATAAGGATCGACGGTCAGATCCAGACCAGACCACATGGCCATGATCAGCTGTGAGAAGTCACCAAACAGAGCGTCGTTGTTAGCGAGCTGGTTGGTGACGGTCACGGGGTAACCGTTGATTTCGTCGTTCTCGTAGACGAACATGCCGGTGTTAGTGGCCTTCTCGGTGCTCTTCAGAGCGCCACGAGCAGATGCGTTGATGATGTAACGCAGGCTGCCAGCGTCAGCGTTAGCCACTGCCACGTCGGTTTCCATGCCGATGTACTCGGCGAAGGTTCCGAAGGTGGTGATGGTCTGGGTGCCGATGCCGGTGGTATTGATCAGACCCAGAGGCTGGTTGGAAGAACCAGAGCCGTTCAGGCCAACACGATCCAGCTCAAGAGCCAGCACGCGAGCCAGGTCGTCACGGACCATTTGCTCAACGTCGATGCTGGACTGCAGCAGCAGCTTGCGGGAGTAGTCAACAAAAGCACCACAGGTTTTGGGGCTGAGGTTGACCTGCTCGATGGTCTGCTGGGACTCGGTGGGAGAAGAACCCTCACCAACCCAGTAAGCAGTTGCGCTGGAACCCTGCTTGGGGATTGAGATGTTGCCGTTGATGCCCGTCAGGGTCGTCATGCCAGCGTCAGCCAGTGCAAGACGGTTGCGGAGCAGGTCGATGAAGCTGCCAGACAGCAGGACATCGTCAACGAGGTTGCCGCCAGCGGTGGCAGTACCAACGTTCAAGTCACGACGCAGCACCTCGTTGGGCACCACGATGCCGTTGGAGGAACGCTCGTACTGCTTGGAAGCAGCTTGGCCGACTTCAATCTCAAACTCGGCTTCACGACGAGCAGATTGATCGCCAGGATTGGCCAGATAGTTCAGAGCGCGAACAAAGCTGAAGCGCTTGACTTCTTTCTGAGAAAGGCCGACATCGTTGGAAGTGACATCGGCAGAACGGATGGGTTGTTCCACTTGACGGGTTCCGAGTTTTTCGAGGAATGCAGCACGAGCCTCATCAATGGAGCTATCTCCATCGACAAGTTCTTGTGCCAGATCTGCCATGCGGTGCTGAGCACCGAGGGCGTTGATGGCGGCAACGCGGTCTTTTTCAGCCTTCTTGGCCTCCGACCGGATCACCTCCAGGTTGGGAGTTTGTTCTTCCATCGCAGGAGCGGGTGTAGATGCGGTCGTGACCGCTGAACGAGTTTCCTGTTTTTCAACAGGAGCTTCGTTTGTAATAGTAGTGTCTTCAGGTTGTGAAGATTCAGGCATAGCAGGGTCTTCCGAAAGAAGTGAACGTCCGATTCCAATTGTGGGGTCAGCCGGAATCGAAACAAGGCTCAATTCGTGAGGCGTCCAGCTAGTAGCAAGCACACCCTCTTCGCGTTGCTCAACCTCATCGATTGAGTAGCCAAACGAAATACCGCGCAAGATGCCGTCTTTAACGTCATCTAGATACTGTTTGGCAAAATCAGAGCGCGAAAAACGGATTTTTGCGTAAGCACGCTTTTTGTCTTCATCCAGATAGGCCCGCTCCACCACGCCCAGAACTTTGTCGGGGTTGTGATTGAAAAGGAACGGAGCGCCATCATTTAGGCGCATGAAGTTCGGTGCCTTGCTGTCATGGCTGAGCACTTCGCTGCCGAAATACCGCGTGACGGGGTACTCAGAGCTGAAAGGAAACTCAAAAGTCCGCTCATCAAGAGAGCGAATATCCGTTGCCTCGGTGCGCTGCATGCGCTCTCCGACAACAGAACGCTTCTCTTCAGGCTGCTCAACTCGATCCTCTTCAGCCTCCTCGGCACGAATTGGAGCGATTTTTGTCAGCGTGCTGAACTTGTGCCCGACTTTCCGATCAGTCGCCTCTTTATCGCGATAAAGAGTGATCAGCGCCGCAGGGTCATCTGCGGTGCCAGTAATCGTGAATGAAGAGTCAGGAACATCGATGGTTCCGTCACGCTCGACGCGATCGATACGACCTTCAGCGCGACCACCTGATGAATTCCAAGAGACGAAGTCTCCCGTCTTCAGGGCATCAGGTGCTGCCCTTTCTTGTTCCTGCTCCATAGAAGTCAAGAGTTCTTCCTCATTATTGCTAATAAGTTGTCTACCTTCCCGTGCTTTCTTAATCCGCTTCGATCGAGCGTCTGACCAAGACTTGCCCGCATCACCGCCCCAAGCCGCCCAGGCCACTCTTCCATTGCTGGGATAGCCCTCTTCACCAGGGCTAAATCCCTTGCCCTGTTTGTCCACAAGGTGTCTTGCGAACCAAGCCGACATGGTGACAACTGTGTCCGGTGACAGCTCATTGCCAGACAAAATCTGACTCGCTCTGGTGCGAGCAACGTCAGTGCCGCCACCCTCACCATCGGACTTCCAATCGCGATAACGCTGAGCCTCGGCCCTCATGCCCTCGTTGGGCATAAGGTCAATCTCAACTCCGTTTACGTTTGCCATTTGTCCGCTTTCGGGTGGGCTGTGGCTCTTCTGATTCAAGCAACGAGAGCTGCATAGTCTCGTCAGTTAAATCAAGATCCTTGTCTAGCTTGACTCCGGCGTCAGCTGCGATTTGCTGCTCACGAGCAAGCTCGGCCACGTTGTCATCAAAATCACCGCCTGAATAGGCAATGACTTGCTGCTTCGTCATGTAGCCAGCCTGCTCAGCCTCGCGGTAAGCCTTCACCTCCTTGAGCGGGTCAACCCAGCTCCAGCCACGCGGCATCCAACGGGGAGAAAGATAACGCTCAGGCCGCAGCTCGTAATCAGGGAAGTTGCAGTAACCACTAAGCACTGCAAGGTTCAACCACTCGCGGAACACACGCATGTGCAGGTTGTCGATCAGATACTTCTGAACAACACGCCAGTGCTCACGATCCTCCAGCAATGACAGCCTTGAGCTGCTGTAGTTGGTGTCGCTGAAGTCGCGAGACAACGTCTCATACGAGCAACCAAAGCCTGACGCAAAGCGCCGAACTTTGTTTTTGACAAACATCTCGAACTGTTGATCCGGAGAATCAATATCTGGAACGGTAATGTTTTCGCCGGGGCTCAAATAGCGAAACGTGCCAGGTTGAAACTCTGTAATTCTTTCTCCATTTTCAACATCGTCGGCCATTAATTCGCCTTCGTTGTTGGTAATAAAGCCCATGATGCTCGCCCCAGCACGAGCACGAATAACGGCTGCTTCCTCATAACCCTGCAGCTGATGCGCATCTGCCATCACGCTGTGGAACCAAGGCACACCCCTGTTCTGACCTGGCCTTTCAGGCATGAACAGATGAATTACATCATCTGCAGGCAAGAAAACATGCTTCCTGTCAGGGACAGGATTGCCCTGGAAAAATGTATCGCCGGGGTGACGAGTCAGGATCGCGTACCGCACAGGGCGGCCCCACTCGTCAACTTCAACGCCATTGCGCCACTCGTTGCCCTTCTTGCCTGTTGCACCGTTGTATGACTCATCCAACAGATCGCTTTCGATCATCTGCAGTGCCAAAGGCACCTTCGACTCACCAAACTGACGCCGCACAATGCGGAACAACGCTTCACCCGACTCGCACATCGCGCCAGCAGCCAGCCACTCAAAATCGTGGAAGCTGTACCGACCAGAGCAGTCGCAAGCGTTAGGCCGCGTCCAATAGGACCATTTGGCCTCAATCTCGTTGTTGATCCGGTTGTCCCGCTTGCTGCCACGCAACTGCAGCACTTGCGATTGCAGCTTGATGCCGGTGCCGATCACATTGATCTGGGTTGTCCGCTTGGCTTGCCGCGCATACGGATTGTTCCGCACCATCTCACGGGAACGATCCCGCAACCTGCGCAGATTGCCTCTGATCTCAGCATCAGCGCTGGCCTGCGTTGACATCCAATCAGATGTCAATCGAGAGACCATCGCGCCGCTGTAAGCACGGCGGAAGACCCTGGCAGCTGGCTTGCCAAAGCCCAAGAAGTTCATGACGCTCGAACGAATACCCATGATCAGTTGAACCTCACAAACATGTTGCGCGGATTGCCAAGACCGTTGGCAATCAACTCAGCTTGGTCTTCACGCTTCACTTCTGCCTTCAACCGCCCTTCCAGCTGAATCAAGTCAGGCAAGTCGTAACGCTTGAGGTTGCGATTGCCAATCTTGTATTCCTGAACAGCACCACCAGCAATCAATGTTCTGATTGCGGTCTGCACAGCTTCAAGATCCTTCTTGGCTTGTGATCGGCCATCGAAGGCACCAGGCAGCCCGGCATACTCAAGAGCCGCCTCAACCTTCAGGTTGCCGTAGCCAATAGTGATTTTTTCACTGCCTTTACTCGCAATTGCCTGCCAGAACCAATCGCCAGCATCAAAAAGAGCGCTATCAGTGGCTGAAATGTTGAATTCCCATCCGTCCTCATAAACAGTCCCAGTGGACGTGTGACCTTCCCCGTCACCGTTGGTCCTCAAAAAGTATTTGAGCGTCCAGGTGGAGCTGTCGATGACATTTTCAAAAACATCCGCCGTGGCTTTGTCTCTCCACTTAACGGTGTCACCAGCTCGAATCTCGCTTGGGATGTTCACGGGACTACCAGCTTTGTACGAAATTACGGCGTTTAGGCCGTTTTTGTTGCTTTGATCCTAGCTGAGACGCCTTATTAGGCTCATTACGGCGCTCAAACTGCTCCCAAATGCTTCGCCGGTCATATTTCTGATAAAGCGGGTGCAATGCGGCGTATGCATAGACCATTTCGTCCAATGCCTCATTAGGACTCTGGCTTTTCTTTACCCAAACACGCTCTGGGAAGCCATTGCGATATCTGAGCACCTGACGCTCGGCAGTCAGCTCCGCAAAGTAGTCAGGACCAACAGTTGGATAGAAGTGAAGGTATCCAGGGCCTGGATCATTGTGTTTTAAACGCCCAAACAACAGTGACTTCACCCCGTCAACACCCACAGGGAACAATTGAGCGCCATTTTTCATCGCACGACCCTTGAAGTTGATATCAACCTTGCTTGCCTTGCCCAACGGCGGTTTGCCTTTGACGTTCATACCCTTGATTGCAATCACGCCCATCGCCGCACGCTCTCGCGCATAGCCATACACCTCTTGGGTGTGGTGACCACCGGAGTCAATGCAGCAAACCTCGATGTTTAACTTCCGCCCATCCTCTGTCTCGTAAGGATTTTGCAGCACCTCGTCTAATTGCTTCCAGACCTCCGGCCTGGACGGTGATCCATGAAGAACAATTCGATCCACCAAATACATCTCCTCATCTCGCGCTACACCCCAGACACTCATGCTCAGTCTGTCGTCCTGGCAGTCACAGCCACACGTCAGCAACAACACTTCAGCCGGTGGCGAGCCCTGCTTGTATTTCTCTTCAGCAGCACGCTGCATCAAAGAATCACCGCTGACCTTGCTTGCGTACTCGTCTTCCCAAACTTCGCCCAAAATCGTATTTACAAACGTCTTGAGCTGCTCTGCGTCGTGCTTTGCCTCTAAAAATTCCTCGACAAGATTCGACCACGCAGCGTTAGGGCTATAGCTGTACGCCGCCCAAATGTGAAAACCGACGTGCTTCCCATTGCCTGGCTTAGTCTCGCGCCACTCACCGCGCTCAACCATCCAACGCTTTTTAGCATGCGGAATGTGCTCATTACACTTCTCGCACTCGTAACAAGCAGTCGACGCATCATCGTCAAACCACTTGATCTGCGCCCACCGCAAATACTGCATGTGACCACAGTGGGGGCAAGGTACAAAAAATCTTTGGGCATTTGACTGCTCATACATCCGCTGGATCCGACTGAAGTCTTTGACTGTCGGTGTAGAGCCAGAGACGATTTTGCGGTTCCAGTAGTACTCAGTACGCCTGATGCCCAACTTGATTTGGTCACCCTCAGATCCAGCTGACGGCGGATAACCATCAACCTCATCGAACAGCACAATCCGTCTGCTCACACGACGGAAGCCACGCGGTGAGTTAGCGCCGACCAAACTCAATGTCCCACCTGGGAACTGCTTTTGCAGAATTGTGTTCGCACCATCCTTGGCTTTGGCCTCACTCACCAGGCCCTTCAACACTGGTGTGTCACGCAGCATCGGCGCAATCTCTTCCTTTGAATAACCCTGCGCGTCTTCAATCGTCGGCTGCACCAACATGATCGGCGCCGGATCCTGGTGGATGTGATATCCGATCACATGGTTCAAAATCTTTGAGTAGCCAACCCTGGCTGACTTCATCACCGTCACCTGCTCAATTGCAGGGTCAGTGATCGCATCCATCATTCCCCTCTGATACGGCAACGTCCTCCATCGGCCACCTTCTGCACTCGACTCAGCAGACAAGAACGCATTTTCATCAGCCCACTCACTAAGCGTCAGCTTCTTTGGTGGCTTGAATGCCAGGAATGCTTTTTTCTCCAGCAGATCGATGTTGCTCATTCTTCTGACTCCCCAGACAGATCTTCCAACGTTTCGCGAACGATATCCTCCAACGCCTTCATAGCCGCAGCATCTAAATCAGGAATGCGTTGCTTGGCTTTGCTTGGTATGCCCAGCATTTTGCCTCTAGCCAGCGTCACGATCTCTACCCATCTGGACTCAACTTCCTCAGCTGGCACCAGCTTGCCTTCTTTTTGCTGCCGGTCAATCTCAAGCAGTTCAGCCTTTAAATGCTCTGTTCTTGCCCTGCTTTCGTCGTAGTCAGGGATGTACTCCTTCGTGCGACTCATTCGCGGCTCAGGATTAGTCACTTTGTTTACGACGCTTGCCGAAACAGGACGTTGAGTTTTCTTGTTCCACTCCTCAACCAAGGTGTGAGCATCAACCATCGGCACACCTTTTTGGTCCGGGTAGACCCTCAACCTTCCTTTTTTGATCGCGCCATAAACCGCTTCCTTGGTGACTCCTAGGAGCTTGGCGGCCTCGACTCGCGTGATCAGCTGCATACAGCAATAACTAGTGATACAATCGCCCGCTTTTGTGGTTAGCGGACTTGTTTGCACATTTTATACACTTAGCAAACAAAGTTTGCGCGCTAATGCCTAGTAAAATCGTGCGGTTTGAAACACCT
>Ga0208767_1001825_pt1 | contig 16545 bp, 14 predicted proteins | sample VirMetDEL_Mar_21_FD_184514 | JGI IMG/M metagenome (GOLD analysis project Ga0208767, IMG submission 184514) | Aqueous microbial communities from the Delaware River and Bay under freshwater to marine salinity gradient to study organic matter... | ecosystem: Environmental > Aquatic > Marine >... | reverse complement strand
TGGAGAAACTTTCTGAGACTCACAAACAAAATCCCATTACGGGAGATTGGTACTATATTGCTTCGAAAAAAGAAGATAATGACAAGGCATAAAAACTAAGGGCACTTCGGTGCCCTTTTTCATGGTTTTTAAAAAATCCGTATAAATAAACTCATGGAAGAGTCCGTATTCAACAAATTTAAACAGCAACTCGAAGAAGAGGGATTGGACGCCAACTCGAAAGGTTCTCGAGACTGGTTTTTAGATAAAATAAAAGAAATAGCAGAAGAACCTATAGATCGAAACTCTTTAAAACGAGGATTACCAGTCGCCGCAAACTATTTTATCGGAAGAATGTACATGTTTTGGTATAAACCCAAAGGCAGACTAGAACTTCCGTATTACGACAGGTTCCCTCTAGTGTTTATGCTTGAGCAATATAAGGGTGGGTTTTTGGGGTTGAATTTGCATTACCTTCCGGTGGACCTGAGGCAGAAACTATATTATAATCTATTACCGAGAGCAACTCAACCTGTTTTTACTGATAGAACTAGATTGAAAATTAATTACACATATCTTTTGGGTAAAACGTTTTTGAGGGCGCACAGACCTTGCGTAAAAAGATACAGATACGACCAAATACTAGGCAAGGTTGCCTTAGTTCCGGCGTATGAGTGGGAAGTTGCCGTACATCTTCCAACAGCATTGTTCAGGAAGGCACCACAAAGTAGAGTTTATAGGGACAGCAGAATCCTTGCTAGGAAACCAGTATGACATTTAAAACCGACGCTCTCCGCTCGTTGATCAACGACCAAAGAGGAATCGCCTCACAGAATAGGTTCTCTGTTAGATTGCCATCTCTTTCCGGAACACCTAAACCTGGAGGGGGAAACGCCACCGACCCCATTCCCCCAAGAGAAATGAACCTTCTTTGTACTGCTGCAAGAATACCAGGCAAAAATTTCTCTCTCCTTGATAGGCAAATTGGAATGGAACCGATAAAGGTTGTCAATGGGTATTCTTCTTCTGACGTCTCCTTGACATTTTATCTCACAAACGACTATAGTGCCAGAAAATATTTTCAAGAATGGTCGGAATGTATAGTTTCTCCTTCACCCCCATATTCTGCTGGATTTCACGCAGACTATGCGAAAAGTGTAACTGTAATTCAGTTAGACAAAGGGAATTTAAACGTCCCTGACGGAGAAAAGGTTTATGAAGTTGAACTAGTAAAAGCATATCCAACTACCATAACAGAAGTCGAACTAAATAACCAAGCACAAGGAGCAGCACTAGAACTTACTGTTTCTTTTGTATTTTCAAATTATTTAATTAAATGATGATCGGAGATTATTATGGCATTACCACGTGTCAATGAAACGCTAAACTTTAATATGACTATTCCTTCAACTGGAGAAAGAGTAAAGTATAGACCATACTTGGTAAAAGAAGAAAAGGTTCTTCTTCAAGCATTTGAGTCAAAAGACACTTCAATGTGTTTACAGGCAATGAGCGATACTATCTCTTCTTGCCTAGACCCGAGTGCTAATATTAATGTTTCTGATTTGGCAACGTTTGACATTGAATACATGTTCACTCAGTTGAGAGCAAAGTCGGTTGGGGAAACCTCAACTATTATGATTCGTTGCAAAAATCAAGAGTGTAAAGAGACAAACGAATACCATATTGATCTCGATACGTTGAACGTAGAAGTCCCAAAAAATAAGAATATAATAAAAATTACTGATGGTATTTCTGTTGAAATGAGATATCCAACATATTCTACTTTACTCAACGGGGATGTAGAAAACGCAGACAAAGACATGGGTTCTGCTTTAAAAATGATTTGTAAATCTATAGTAGCAGTTCTTACACCAAACGAGAGAATTGACGCAAGAGATCAAAGCGAAGAAGAGTTGATGGAATTTATACAGTCTATGACTGCAACGCAATTGAAGCAATTGACTTCTTTTTTGGAAGGTATGCCTGCGTTGAAACATGATGCGGTTTTTAATTGTAAAAAATGCGGTACTGAAAACGAATTACAACTAAAGGGGTTATCCGATTTTTTTTAGTAGTGCTGTCTCATGACAATTTGGTCAATCATTATAAAACTAATTTTGCCTTGATGCAGCACCACAATTACTCGTTAACAGAACTAGAAAACATGCTCCCATGGGAACGGGCGATTTATGTTGCTCTTCTTATAGAGCATATTAGGGAAGAGAACGAGAAAATCGAGCAAAGAAGGGCGATGGGGCGATAATGGCAACGTTAGAAGCAGTAGTAACAGAGTTACAGGGACTCAACCAGACTGTTGAGATCAACCTTGAAGCAAATTTTGAAATTAACGATAATATTTCTACTCTTAACTCTGGTATACAAGAACTTGTTTCTGTTATGAACAGTTTTATTCAAACTGTTCCTGCTGCTGTTATGCAGGGGTTTGACGCATTACTTGATTTTGAAAAAAACCAAGCAAAACAGAAAAAGAGGGAAGAGGAAGTAGGGCAACAACAAGGTAGTGGGGGTGGTGGGAAAGAACCGTTTACACTAAAAGGTTCCTTCATGGAAGGGTTCAAATCGGACCCTGTTGGCGAAATGAAAAAGAACGTTATGGTTTCTATTGGAAACGTTCTAAAGACCGTCGGTAGAGTCGCAGCAGTTATTGCCACTTTGTTTGGTGCAATCACCTTGCCCATGATCGTTGTTGCTGGTGCGATTACAGCTCTTGTCTCGGGGGTCATGAATTTTGTCGAAGATTTCAAAGCACAGGAAGGTTCCCTGTTCGATAAAATTATAGCAGGTATGATGGGTTTTATTGACGGAGTTCTTAAACTCATAACCCTTCCGATAGACGCTATGCTCTGGGTGGTGGAGAAAATTGCTGGAGTGTTGGGTCTAGAGACTATTGAAAACGCACTTTCAGATTTTTCTGTTACTGATTTTGTTGACGAATTGACAGACAATATTAAAGATTTTCTCATTAGTGTAAAAAATTATATCTCAGACAAGATCAACGCAGTTAAGGAAGGGTTTCTGGGGTTTTTTGGACTTGGGGGCGAAGAAGAAGAAGAAGAGGAAACCTCTACTAAACGCGGAATGGAGATTCCTTCCGGAAAAGAAGGTGCCAAACTTAGTGAAAGAGGACAAGCAGCAGTTGACGACCTTAAAGGAAGTGGCGTACCTGAAGTTGATCCCGAGACTGGTAAACGCGGAAAAACTATTGGTGACGCTCCTTCGTCAGAAAAACCAGTTGATCCAGAAACTGGTAAACGTGGTGGTACTATCGGCGACGTGCCTTCTAAAACAGCAGAAGACTTGAAAAAAGAAGAGGCAATAAAACAAGAAATTAAAAGTGGTGCAACAGCAGGTGAGGCAATACAAAAAGTTTCGCCTTCTCCAGTTAAAATGTCTTCTGCTGATTTCGTCAAGCAACAGCAAGAACAATTTAAGAAAGATGTTGCGTCAGGAAAAGTAAAACCGACGAAAACAGAAAAACCTAAACCTGTAAAAGTCAAAAAAATAGCAGATGATTTCTTTAAAGAACAAGAACTTGACGAAAAAATCGGTGCGTTACAAGCAGAACAACGTGGTATAATTGCACAAAAAGAAACCATTACACAAGAAATGTTGGCAAAGGGTATGAGAGTACCTGCTGATTCAAGAGACCCTGCTTATCCGTTTGCTGATTTGGATAAAAGACAAGCAGAAATTCGTGCGGAATTGAAAACAGCACGCGCTGAACTGGATAAATTTAAAGAGAGTAAAGGTCCAGATAAATTCGATGCTGCGCTAGAGGACGACAGTGGGTTTGATGCTGCGCTAGAGGACGACAGTGGGTTTGATGCTGCACTAGAAGGAAGCGATGATTTCTATGATGAAAAACCTATGAAGTTGAAAGGTGATTCCGCAGGTAATGTAACAACAAAAGTAACTACCAAAGTATCGGAATCTGGCGGTGGTTCAACGACCACCTTTGCTGACAAGAAAGTTGATACCGAAAAAAGCAAAGCATTGAGCGCAGAAGCAGATAAAATGCAAGCAGATCTAGATGCCAAACTAGAAGGCATGGATGATATGGAAGCGTTTGATTACTTAATGACCGATGAAGGCGCAGCAGCATCAAACGCAATTAAGGCGAAGCGCGTAGAAGCAAATGCTGCTATGGGTAGTGTTCCAGTTGCACCAGTAGTAGAACCTGGACAAGACCGTGTTTCTCTTTCTGAAACTATGTCTTCTGAACAGTCAAAACTGGATGCTGCAAAGGCAGAAGAATCTAAGGCAGGTTCTCCAGTCGCTATTAATGCGCCGAACACTAACACAACCGTCAGCAATCAAACCATTAACGCTGGACCAATGCCATCTGCTACTGATAAAAGTGACAGAACAGACCGTAGAGCAGCATTTAGAGGAAGAGCAATCTAAGGTTTCTTTTTCTTTTTATAAGGTGCTAGCGGTTTTAACTTCTTTAGTTTTCCTGGTTGCTTCTTTAGAATACCCATCTTTTTGAGTTCTTCTTCAGTCCAAACCTGAAAAGAGTATCCATTGTCTTTGGCAATTTTTCCTGCTGCTTCCCATTTGTTGCAGTTCTTTATCCAAGCAAATGCTTCGTTCAACGATTTTTTAGACCTTGGATTCTTTGTTGCAGGCGGCAAAGTCTGTTTCTTTGGTTTTACTTCAACCAATAACACCTTTCCGTTTTTGTATTTTATCCAAAAATCCACGTGATAGTTGTGGTATTTTTTATCCACGTCATAGTAATACCGCACCACAAAGTCTTCGCTATTCCATTTAGAGACTTCTGGGTTACTGTCTAGATGCTTCATTACAGCAAGTTCCCAAGAACTCCTATAGACCACCTCTTGCGTATTTCCTTTGTATTTGGAAACGTTCTTGACTTTATATTTTCCTTTATAATTGTTTGCCATGGGTATAAATAACTGAACGGATATCCTTATTTAGAAGGCAGAAGATGGCACTCGTATTTCCAGTAGACAGGACTTCCTATTTGGGAGAACTTCGTTTTACTTTAGTAGACAAAGATGAAAACCAGATTAAGAACCAACAAGTTCAACTTTATCTTCCACAGGGTTTGCAAATAGGAGATAAGGTTGAATATGAAAATGCAGATCTTGGAGCAGTTGGCGCTGCAGCTGCCGGAGGTCAAACTGATCAAGGTGCCGCTAGTGAATCGTTATTTTCTGAAGATGTGCAGAAAAAACTTTTGGGAGATATCATAAGCAAATTTAGTTCTAAAGCAGGACAAATTGCAGCAGCAAGAAATAGGGTTTCTCCAAACCCAAACACTCGCGCTCTGTTTAAGCAGGTTTCTCTCAGAAGTTTCGCTTTTGCCTTTAAGTTTGTTCCTACTTCTGAAGAAGAAGCAGAGAATATAAAAGAAATAATACAGTTTTTCAGAAAAGAAATGTATCCAACCGATATTGAAGCGACGGTTGGCGGTACAACTCTAAGTTTAGGATATAACTTCCCTGATAGATTTGAGGTTGAAATGATTTATGATGGAAAGGTGGTTGGACCAAAAATCGCCCCAGCATACATCGATTCTTTTTCTTCAAACTATAACGCCAGCACACAGACCTTCTTTAAGTCTAAAGACGGTAATTCTTATTTCTCAGAAATCGATATAAACTTCACCCTTACTGAATCTAAAGCACTCAGCAGGGCAGATATTGAGGCAGGTTTCTAATGGCAGTTACTAAATTTTTTCAAAAGTTCCCTAAAGTTCCATATAGTTTTGGTGACGGAGAACTTCCTGTAAATTATCAAAATTTAAGCGTGTACATTGATGCGTTTGAGCAATTGGGCGAATTTGATACGTACTATCAAAATTATCAAATAAAAGATCACGAAAGACCAGATCAAATTTCTTTTGAGTTGTATGGCACCACAGATTTTTATTGGACGTTCTTTCTCATAAACGAAAAAATTCGTCGTTGTGGTTGGCCGATAGACAATTCTCAGGTTTATAACAAAGCAAAGCAGTATTACCCTAATGTCGCGATAACAACAACTGGTACTTCGTTTAATCAAGAAACAGTAACGAATAAATCTATGTCAAGGTCTCTTGGATTTTCTTCAGGCAAATGGGTTTATTTTCCTGTCAATAAAGTAGCAGCAAAAATACTTCGAATTGATCAAAACTTAGCAACATTGTATCTTGATATAAAAAGCATTCCTGCTGAAGAATCCTTTGTGTATGCTATTTCTGAAAATGACGCGAAAGCAGTTAATACTTCTGGGTTTACTAATTTTTCACCAACCTTAACCGACGAAGAATACCTAGAAAGGTATGATAGAACTGAGATTCATAGAGCGTATAATCAATGGGATGCCATACACCATTATGAAGACGCAGATGGAAACTGGGTGTACCCGACTTACGGCGATGATCCTGATTATCGGTTTCAATGGAACAGTGTTTCGACATATCAATCAATTTCCTATTTTCAAAGAATGAGAGATTTTAATGAAGAACTTCGTTCCATAAAAGTTCTGAAGAAACCAGTCGTGTTACAGGTTGTGACAGAATTCAACCAGTTGTTGAAATTGAGATAAAAATGACGCAGAATGCAAATTCTCAAGAATTTAAGATCAGTGAGGCAATTATCTTCGCCGAAAGGTTGCAAGATGAATATAACATCACAAACTATGTCGGAGAACTTTCTTTTTTTGAAGATATAGAAAGACCGTATGTTACCGCACAGGTTGTGTGTATGGACGACATAGGGTTATTCGATGAAGTTAAGATTCGCGGGTCAGAACAAATACGTCTTACTGTTGAAGCAGCAGATCAATCAGTTGGTGATTTAAGATTCACTATGATTATGAATATAGTCTCTATCATACAAACCAACAAAGTTGGTGATAGGTCTGAGATCTACCATTTGAATTGTATTTCGCCCCATGCTTACAGAGATGCAAATATCAAAATTTCCAGAGCATACACAGGAAAACTTGAAAATATTGCTATGGGGATCTTAAAAAATCACTTGGACGTTGATGTTGACATCTCTTACATGGGTGCCTGGACTTCTATGCAGAAACCTGTAAAAGTTCTTACACCTTATATTAGTCCCTTAGAATCTGCTGAATGGTTGATACAAAGAGCAACTACTATGATTGGGTCGCCTTTCTATATCTGGCAAACAATCTACGATCAGGTAGAAGGCAGAGACACTTTAAGGGTTGGTAGTCTCGAGTTCATGTTGAATGCTCCTGCTTTTAATCCAGAAAAACCTTTGATATATTCTGCTGCACGAGCGCAAAAAGTTGCTGCTCTTCCCTTAGCGGAGCAAGCAGTTACCGTGAAAAAGTTGAGAGTGGAAAACGTACAAGACACATTGAAAATGGTTCACGAAGGTGCTGTTGGTGCAAGATTGCAAACTGTAGATACCTATACGGGACAAGAATTTGATCGTCATTATGCGATAACAGACCAATTAGAAAGGTTATCAACTATGCGTTCTATTCCTTTTGGTGCCGAACAAAACGTTTTTGATGAAAAACAAGAATTGACATACGGTAACAATACTAGAACTCTAGATCAGTTGGACGCAAGATATTTTAACACTATAACTTCTTTTGGAACATATGGTTCTTTTAATAGTTACCACGATGTTCAAGATGCTTCTGAAGCATTGAATAAACTTAGAGCACCCTCTGTCAGAAGTATGTTCAATAAGAATATGATTGACATAACAATTCCTGGCATATCGTTTTTTGCGCAACTAGGTAATGGAAATTCTGGCGTCAGTGTCGGGGATACGGTTTATATTGACTTCCTTAACTCAGACGTAGATACAGACGACGGAACAGTATACAATGAAGACCTTTCTGGGTTATTTTTAATACACAAGTGTAGAAATATTTTCAGAGGCACGGTTCACGAAATCGTTGCTTCCGTTTCTAAGATTGCAACCAGACCACCGAAACTAGTATGAGACCTTTAAACACAGAATACTATGGCGACGATTTTCGCTGGTTTGTCGCCACCGTGATAGACAATTCTCCTCCATATGGATATGAGGGAAGAATTAAAATTCGAGTGCACGGTATTCATTCAAGAGACGTAAACGATATTCCTCAGAACGATTTGCCTTGGGCGCAAGTTATGACCCCAAGCGATACTTATGGCGGGTCTGGGTTAGGGACTCATTGTCAAATACTTCCAGGAACTTTAGTTTTTGGTATGTTTTTAGATGGCGCACATTCACAACTGCCTCTGGTTATGGGTTCTCTCCCCAGAGTAGAGTATCCATCAGCAGTTCAGGCAGCCAACAGGCAAGACCCGTCTACCAATCCTTTTACTTACATTTTCACACAATCTAATGCACAACTACAAGACCCAGTTTTCTATAATCCAAGACAACCTGATGATACTGGACCGCTTCCTGCTTCTGACGTTGCTAGGTTTTTTATTGACAATGGATTAAACGCAAAGCAGGCAAGTTCTATCACTGGGGTCTTGCAAGAAATAAGCGGACTGGACCCTGCGCAAAATTCTAATGGTTTTGGACTTGCTGGTTGGCCACTAAATACGCCTCGTTATTCTAGGTTTGTTGCATACACAAACAGACTTGCTCCCTCTCGAAGCATAAACGATTTTGAAGGTCAATTAATTTATGTTATGCACGAAATGAGAAGCACAAGGTCTACTGCTCTTACAAAAATATCGCGCGCTCGAGAGATAAAGGGAAACCTAACTGGTGAAAAGATAGACGGAATAGAAACCAAGGGCAATGGCCAAGTTGCTGCTTTAGTTAAGTATTATGTGCACCCTCTTACAACTTGCAGCCAATCAGATGCCGAAACTAAAGCAGAAGAAATATATAAAGGACTTGGGGCAAGGTAATGGCACTCTTAAACTTATCTGAAATTTCAAGTTACATTCGAAACCTTTATGATCGCGTCGGATTGGACGACCTCAGAGAAGGTCATGCTGCTAGAATTCGAGAATGGTTCATCGCCAATATGTCAAATATTGGCAGATATTCTAACCGAGATTTTGAGAGATTTGGTAGTCTAAACACTGCTGACCCGAGCGACCCAAACGTTGCCCAAAGACAAGATGGTTGGCAAGCAGTTACTGAAGAAGTTCCAGACATAGACCATATAACTTATGGCACTGGTATTCTTTATATTCATGGTGAGATGGAAATTCCTCCCACCGAAGATAATTCAGGAAATGCCGGATTGGTCGACCCAGAAACAGGCAAGACTCTTACAGGGATTATCCTGCAGGGTAATCCAAGAAATGCTATTGTCGGAGACGAATTTGCGCCAACATCAAGAGAAGCAGATGCAAGCACTATCGCAGGACAACATTTTTTGGTTGCTACCGTTTCTCAAAAGGGAACGTTCAACGAAACTCAAGACGGAAGTAATGCTATCCAAGGATATAAGTGGAACTTTTCTAGCGATACTCCTACTGGAGATGGCGACGAATCTGGGCATTGGTGGTATGATACGATAATAAGGTCAGGTTCTTCTCCAACCAAGACAAGTTCTTATAAAGAAACTTCTACTAAAAGAAATGCTGAAGCATCTGCTACCTCAACAACTCCATCTGAGTTCAACGATGCAACTATCTACGGATTAGACAACGAAAGAAACAACTATCCATTTATTATCATTAATTCTGGTCAACCACAGAGTATTAACACCTTATTACAATCCCTTGACGGAGACAACGGAATGTTTGACGGAATTCTTCCTGGACCTGTTACTTTGAATAACACATATCCGCCTCAAGCAAATAACGGACTAACTATCTCTCAAAAAAACCGTAGAGCAATTCTTGACTATATTTCTCCGCTGAACGAGACTCCATCTGATGGCAATTCTTAATCAATCAACTTACAACCAGTACATTGCTGAAGGTATAAGAAATGCCTCGGGGTTGTCGAGCAGTATTGGTATATTTTCTGGTGGGTCGATGCCCGATATTGTCAGAACACAAATTGTAAAGATCATTTCTGATACTTTGCGAGATATCGATACAAATATTCCTGGGAATATTCCTGGAGAAATTTATGATACAGTTGCCGACTTGATGCTTCCCTTCACCCCTTCTATGAACAAAAACACCTTGATCGATGTATTGAAGTCTAATTCTGTATTTGGACAAATTGGAGGAGGAATATTAAACCTTGATACGGTTATTGCAGACGCATTAAACAGTTTTATTAATTACTATGAAAGAAGATTACTTGAAGTCACAGGAGGGGTTGGCGCAGTTTTGGGTTCTTTGGGGATCAGTGGATCTCTTGCTCAAATAGCAGAACAAATTACAGGAGATGTTGTAGCGTCTATTAATGCTTCTTTGGGCACCTTGCTCTCTCCGTTAGAATTATCTAATATATCACCAAGAGTTGTTGCCACTTTTTTAAAAGGTTCTGGCGAAATAAATCTGTTCACTGATCTTCCTCCTTCTTTTGCCCCCCTTCTCACAGATCCAGAAATCAAAGACCTTGTGACCTCTGTGGCAGATCCTTTGGGTAATGTAGACCTTGACGACCTAAGTCCTTCTCAGAGAGACACCTTTGCTGCTTCTTATGTGAAAGCAGCAAGCGGGACTAGTGCTAGTATTGGTGCTTTGAAGTCTTTGATGGCGTCAACTAGGGGCACCATTGCAGGAACTATTGACAACACAACCGATTTGCCAGGACCAAATCCATATATTATTGACGTAGACACGATAGACACAGAAGGTTCTTTTATTTCTTCTATAGAAGAACTTGAGGCAGAGATGTCTAGCGTCACGAGAGGCATAAGCGAAGTCATAGTGCATTGGTCAGAGACTTTCACAAACGCCAACCTTAGTGCTTCTCAACTCACAGAACTAACGGGAGCAGGTGATAATGCTTATCATCTTATTATTCGTAGAGACGGTTCTGTTGAGAGGGGCGTCCCTTTGAATAAAGCAGGAAAGCATTGCGACCTAAATGGGCATGACGAACACTCAATAGGGATCTGTTTCGTTGGTGGGTTGAACGTTTCTACTGGAGCATCAAACCTTTACGAAGTTGCTTCTACAAGATCGATTAGTAGATCTCAGTACAATACTTTTTATCAAATTATGAGAGTATTTTTTAGTCAGTTCCCAGGAGGACAGGCACTCGGGCATATGGACATAGACCCAACACAAGAAGATCCAGGGTTTGATGTTCGGACTTACGTTTTCAACAACTTTAATAAATTAAGTTTGTACACTGACCCAATTAATCAGGCAGGGTTTACACCAGATGATATTTTAGCAAAACTTGAAGAAACTAATTCCGAGATAGATGCACTTGAAAAAGATCCAGACGTTATGGAGAAGAAGTTTTGACAACAACAAATAACAAAATTGAAGACCGTCTGGCAAAAGAAAACGGTGTTGAAAGAGAGTTCAGCGTTGGTATCTCTCGAGACGGTATGTCAGATCCAACAGGCGAATACCCTCTCCGTTCTAACTGGTTCTCTCCTAGTGTAAGTGCTTCAGCACGTGGTATTCAAATAAACGACCTTCGTTTAGGGGGATCTACTCTTGGCGTAAACTTTGACGTTCCTTATGCTTCGCCTTCAATCTACCCATTTAATCAAGCAAACACCACCCCCTCTGGACATTCGTTTGAAATAGACGATACTCCAGGGAATGAAAGAATACTGTTGAAGCACCACACAGGTGCTGGAGTAGAACTTAAACAGGACGGTTCTGTTGTTGTGGTCTCTAGGTCGCACCAAGTACAGGTTGCTGGTGCTGATCACGAATTAGTAGTTTCTGGTCAAGGAAATTTAACTTATGACGGCGACCTAAACCTTGTTGTTAACGGAAACTATAATGTTGAAGTTGGCGGGACTATGAATGTGAACGTCGGCGCAAATTACAATCAGTCAACTCATGGTTCGTTAATTACTGAAACTGGTGATACCCATAGCACAATTGTTCGTGGTAACAAGGACACCAAAGTTTGGGGAGACACGTTTGATTTTTATTCTAGCGATGTAAAGATTGTTGGTAAAAAAGACATTCGAGTTATCGCGAAAAAAGATCATATCGTCAATGCTGGTAGAAACGTGAGGGCGACAGCAGAGGACGGTTGGCATGTTGCGTCAGGAAACCAGGCAGTGCTCTCTTCGAAAGATGTAACGGTTGTTGCCCCAACAGGAAAGATCGGTGGGTCTAATATGCACTTCGTAGGATCTCTCTACACGGGTCCAGACGACGATAATGGTAGTGCTACGGTATTCCAAGGAAACCTTGTAGGACGCGCTCTGGAGGCGTGGACAGCGAAGTTTGCACTGTACGCAGACGAGTCTCACTGGGCACATCGATCGAGTTATGCCACTAAGGCAGACGAGTCTGTAAAATGTTATCAAGCACACCAGGCAGTTTCAAATGCGTCTGACCCTTCGAATGCGGCACCTACTTCTGCAAATAATGTTGGATATTCTCCATCAAGCACAACAGCACACGATGGTTCGCCTACATTAACATCTGACCCAACCTATCAATTTGACTGGGGATGGAACGTCGACGACACAAACACTGCTGGACCGCAAATAGAAGGCAGGGTGGGTGCTAACGTTTCGCCAAACTATTCAACAACAGGAGATTGGAACGACGTTTACTTGAAGACATCTCCGTTTGCTGTTCGTAAGGTACTTGTTGACGAAGATAACACGATCGAAGATAAGATTGCGAAGATTGATTCGTACACGTATTACTTTAACTGGACACCAACCACCCAAGAGATTCGCTCTAAATTGCGTACGATGGACGGTGCTAACGATGCACAAACTTCGCCAGAGAAACAGACCGATGGCGCCAAGTGTATTCAATCTCTTCTTGACGAAAACAGAATACACCCTCACTATACGTTGCCGCTTCCTCCTGCCCCATACGAAATTAAGAGGACAGGACAGGCACAACCTACAGCAAAGTTTGGATACAGTCTACTCGGGAACCCTGTAGAAAGGTCTTCTAAAACGTTTTTGCCAAAGAACAAAGTTTCTTCTGTCAGAACTATTTTGGCAGATCCAGTTTATAATCCAGATAAAAACAGTACACCAATAACAAGCAACACAAAACTATCTAAGTCTTGTACTGTTTCTAAATTCCTCGGTGCACCTGGATCTAAAACTTCACTAGATTTTGTGCCGCTGTTTGATCAAAGACAAAACTTAGCAAGGCAGTGGTACTTGCATGCTTGGTTGATGGAAGGTATTGCCTCCTCTAATGAGTTTGGTCGATATAGACTACAAGTTACAGAAGGATATTATCACCCTGCCAGCGGTATCAGGGAAGCATATGATGCATCAAAAGAACAACCAACTGCTCGTTATTGGAGAGAACCCTATAGAAAAGAAGATGGCGGTTCGACGCAAATTTCTTTGATCACAGGCAGACCAACAATCAATCAATTGAAGTATGAAGGACGCGCTGTTGTATACACGCTGTTCAACTCAAGGGGCAAGATTGACTACAGTGCCACCTTTGACCTCTCTTTGTATATTAGAGATACTTTCTTCTACGATCAATTAAGTTTAGATTACGACTTTATTCGCCCAGACGGAATATTGTCTCAGCAGTTAATTGTGGTTATGCCAACTGTAGACACAAGTTTTAAAACTTCTTTTCAAATGAAAGTTGGAACGTACTTTAATAGAAGAATACTTTCTGAGGACGATTTGGTAGAAATATCTGATTAATTGGCGTATAAATAAATGAAGTAAATTAATTGGAACCTCCGATGGCACTGAATAGAGTACTTCCAGGGTTAAAAAATAAAACTCTACTTACAGGAAAGACAAAATTCAACTCAGACGTTGATTTGTCTTTTACAGCCAGACCAGGGACACCTACCAGTTACGACAGTTCTGGTGTTGGGCAAGATTTTAAAGGCGACATTTATAAAAAAACTGATGTTGCTGCTGTACTACAGTCTGTCGAAAATATATTGTTAACCAATACCCAAGAAAAACCTTTTGAACCCAGTTTTGGTGGAAATTTGAGATCTCTCTTATTTGAAAGCAGTACCAAAGTTTCTGAACCTTTTGTGACAAGAATAATAACCAAAACCCTACAGCGTTGGGAACCTAGAGTTGAAGTAAAAAATATTACTTATCTTCAAGGAGAAAAAATTATTGAGAGCGGTTCTTCTGATCTTCTTAGGTATTCTTCTAATAACTTGAGGATAAAACTGGACTTGAACATCAAAAACATAAGTTTCGAAGAAACTGTCACAACAACCATAAATTTGAATAGGTTACGATAATGGCGACCACAATAAAATCAACAGAATTAGACTTCAATGCCATTAAAGAAAGTTTAAAGAACTTTTTAAAAGATGGTGGGCAATTTAATGATTATGATTTCGACGGTTCTGGTATAAACAATATTTTAGACGTTCTTGCATATAACACTCATTATAATGCACTTTTGACCAATTTTGCATTAAACGAGTCGTTTTTAGTCACAGCACAATTAAGACCTTCTGTTGTCTCTTTAGCGGAATCTTTGGGATATATTCCGGACTCTAAAAAATCTTCTGAGTGCACTATTAATTTTTCAATAACTCCAAACTCGGTTAGCAATTTAGCGACTCAGGTCAAATTACTTCCTGGTGAGTTGGTCCTTCGTGGAACAAAAGACGAGGTAGACTATACATTTAGTAATAGGGTAACTGTTGAAGCATTTTTAGAAAATGGGACGTATAAATTTTATCCTGCGGGCGACCCTGATGGGACAATTTTCGTCTACGAAGGAGAAGAGAGACAACAAGACTTTTTGGTTGGGTCTTCATTAGATACTGTTTATGTTATCCCCGACAAAGAAGTTGACATAAGCACTGCCATTGTCAGGGTGTTTGAAGATCAGGCATCCTCTGAGGTAGACGGAGGTTCAGAATTTTCTGTTTATCAAAACCTAGTTGACGCTACAACGATTGATGAAGAATCTAGGTTGTATGTTCTTAGAGAATCCCCTAATGGATTTTATGAGTTGTCTTTTGGTAACGGAACAACTCTCGGTGTTTCACCAAAGGCAGGAAACGTCGTTGCTGTTAATTATCTTCGAAATAGCGGAGAAACAGCAAATGGGATACAAAGTCTTGTTCTTTCTTCTGACATCTACATTGGAAGTTATCTCGTAAACCCCAATTTAGATACAGTTAATCTCGAAACGGCGACAAGTTCCTCTGGCGGTACTGATGTTGAGTCTATTGAATCTATAAGAAAAAATGCCCCATATCAATTTTCTTCACAAAACAGAATGGTAACTGCTAACGATTACACCGCACTCATACTAAAGAAATATTCTTCTTTTATTAGTGACATACAATCTTGGGGAGGACAAGACGAACTTAACCCAGATTTTGGAGCAGTATATGTTTCTATAGTCTGGAAAGCAGGACTAAGTTCGCAAACAATTTCTAATACTAGGCAAAAGATTCTAGAGTTAGCAGAACAATATTCTATAACATCTTTTCAGTTAAGGTTCCAAGATCCAGTAGAAACTTATATTGCGACTGAAGTGTTTTTCCAGTTTAATCCTGCTTTGACAGGATTGACTCAATCCAACATACGAGCAGCTGTGAACACTTCTGTAGAAGAATATTTTGCAGAAAATACTGGAAGTTTTGGTCAAGTATTTCGTTTGTCAAACCTGTTAACCGATATTGACGCTACTGATCCTTCTGTGCTCTCTTCTCGCGCGGAAATTGTTCTTAATAGAAGGGTATTTCCTCAATTGACACAGATAAAAGATTATGTTGTAAAATTCCCAGTCGCAATAAGAGACCCTGTTATACAACAAGCAAAAACTGTCTATACCAGCGAGTTTACCTACAAAAATAAAACAGTGTTTATAAGAAACAAATTGAACGAAAGAGTTCGTGTTTCTGGCGAAGGACAAAACGCAGTATTTGAAACTAGACCTTCTAACGTTTTAGAAATAGTGGATTCTTTTGGTGATGTCGTAGTAGACAATATAGGTTCCTACGATAGAACTACTGGAACAGTTACTATAACTGGATTAAACGTTCAATCTATTCCAGGGGGAAGATCTTACATAAAACTTTATGCTATTCCTGCAAATAAATCTGTTGTGACTTCAGTCCGAAACAGTATTGTAAAGTTTGATGCAGAAGAATCGTATTCCAAAGCAGTTATCACTGACACCGAGTAACAAGCATGTCAATTGACAAGACAACATCCGATATCTATCGATACGATCTAGACTTTGATCGGTATGAAGTTTTTAATGCTTTGCCGTCTCATTTCGACGATAAGTACCCAAATTTAGTAAAGTTCTTGGAAGAGTATTATAAAAGTCTTGAAGCAGGGGATAACCCTGTTTCAAATATTCAAGATCTCCTAATATCCCGTGATGTAGTACAAACAAAAACTGAATTTTTGACATTTATCGCAAGCGAACTTCTACTCGGCGAACCTTATTTCGAAACGTTCAACGATAAAAGATCAGCAATACAATACTCAAACATACTCTATAGATCTAAAGGAACAGAATATTCTATAAAACAGTTTTTTAGGATATTTTAT